>JAEEGL014659840.1_pt1 | contig 36218 bp, 32 predicted proteins | sample 9134231 | NCBI WGS metagenome assembly JAEEGL01 (sample SAMN16246548, study PRJNA631951) | gut metagenome | biome: gut microbiome; feature: rumen; material: fiber-attached | host: Bos | place: Iran: Karaj | collected 2018-10
AGGAACGGGAGCCGGTGCGGGCTCAGGTCCCGGTGTCGGTGCAGGCGTCGGTGTAGGTGTTGGCTCAGGTGCAGGCGTCGGAGTGGGCGTCGGCTCAGGAGTCGGTGCCGGTTCGGGAGTCGGTGCCGGCTCGGGGGTCGGTATCGGCTCAGGAGTCGGTGCCGGCTCGGGGGTCGGTGCCGGTTCGGGAGTCGGTGTCGGCTCGGGGGTCGGTGTCGGTTCGGGAGTCGGCGTAGGCTCGGGGGTCGGCGTCGGCTCCGGGGTCGGCGTCGGATCAGGACCCGGGGCAGGAGCTGGTTCCTCAACCCGCTTATAAATCACCGTAAACCCTTCCTCCATGCTTCCTTCAATAGTTTTTTCGTACTTGTCCACATCAGGGGCTTCAAAGCCATACTTAATGGCAGTGCCTTCACCATATTTCAAAAGCCCGTGGAATCCGGAAGTCAGCCATACGGAAGATCCTTCCAGGCCGTCCAGATGCATCTTCACCCCTGCCTGCTCCACAACAGTGTCTTCAGGGATTTCGCTGACCGGCTTCAATGCTGACCAGGAAGCCTTGGCGTAAGCATTCTGGTACATCATCAGCACATCCGCCCCGTTGGCATTGGTATCTCCCGCCTGGGAACCGCTTCTGATTTCCGCATACTGGCCTTCCTTGGCATTGACATACCTGTCAGGAGTCAGTGTCAGATTGTCAAGTGATGACGGCCGGAAGCCTTCTGCATTGCCGTCATCCAGCCATACCACCGTAAGCGGAATCTCCAGCCGCTTCGGGATATATGTGTATACAAAGTAATAGGTGCGGCCGTCGTCGGAATAGACCTCCCTGGTATACTCCTCCGCGCTCTTGTCTTCGGAGTCCACAATGTAGCCGATCTCCTCTGTACTCCCTTCTCTCTTTACGGGAAGCGCGCCAAAGGTATAGTCGAATCCGTTGCTTTCCTTCAGCTTCTGGACATCCTCCCACTCCTCCGCCTCCGGTGTGCCCAGATAGGCTTCTGCCGCAGCGGGTCTTACGCCGTCATTGTTGTAAGCGTCCCGCCAGAGGGCGACAGCCCTGCGGTAAGTTGTCTCCACGGTGTGGGGGATATAAGTATTTACAACAGTAATGTGTTCCGTCCACTTTTCATCACTGATCGTTGCGTTATTGTCCGCTCCTCCGTCGTGCTCGGTACGGATTTTTTTCAGCACATAGCCCTCATAGGGAATGCCGTCCACGCCGGTGTCAACTATAGTGCCGTCCTCATTTACTTCCAGGATATCATACTTTTTGTCCTGGATGTCCTCGAAGAATGCCTTGCCCTGCGGAACGCCATTGACGATCTCCACTTCCTGTATCCAGGGCTTGCCGTCCTTCTGTTCTATTTCTTTGGTATTGTAATCATCCAGCGCGAAATATACCTTTCCGCTGACAGCCGAAGCATCCAGTCCTTCTTCAGCGGTCACCATTTTGCTGACCACGATGCTCTTGACGGGGTAAAGGTAGAAATTGTCGCACAGCGCGTCCGTGACCACACGATAGCGAACGCCTCTGGAAATAAGGTTTTCTTCCGAGTACACATCCGTAGAACATACGGAGAAGTACCGTCCTTCGCCTTCGCCTATAGATTCCGCATTGGTATAGACCGTGTAATTCCCCGCCTGTCCGACATTCACCGCAAAAGAGCGGTAGCCTGCCGGCATCCGGGTCAGGGTTTGTGAATCGGTATCATCCTCGCTGCTCACCTCAATCGGATTCAGGCCTTCGGGATTCTGGTCATAGTCGGTCGTGGAATATGCATGGACGAAAGTGCCCTGCAGGAAGTTTCCGGTAATGGCACGGTCATAAGTGACACCGTCGATCACCGTGCCGTCTGTGATGCTTTCCGTGCTGCCGTCCGCATTCAGTTTGCGGGTATCAATGGCAAACTTGGTGCCGTCTGCATAGGCTTCCACAGAAGCCGTATCATCCAGCGTAATGGATTTTGCGGTTGCATTGCCGGCGCCCGAACCGATGCCGGAAGCGCCCCAGCCGCCAACTGCGAGAATGGTACCTCCTGTGATGGCAACATCCAGGACAGTGTCGGACTTATACTTGGTAGCTCCGCCCTCAAGACCTGTGCCGGAGCCGATGCCTGCGCCGCCTACCTTCAGATTGGAAGAATCAGAATAACCGTAAGCCTGGATATCTCCCCCGCTGATGCTGATGTGGCAGTGTTGGTTGCCGTTTCCGCCGCCGATGCCTGCGCCGTTGATGCCGCCTCTGGCCTCGATGGTGCCGCCGGTAATGTCGATCACTGAATCGTCATACTTTAGTGTCGCTTCCCGGCCGCGTTCTTTTCTGGTATTTCCTTCCAACGCGGCTGGGCCGTAGCCGATGCCGGGGGCGCCGGTGCCGCCCTGGGCGGTGATATCTCCGTCTGTGATCTTCAGGATCGGGATGCCCATATAGCCGCCGCCGATGCCGGGGCCGCCCTGGTAATTTTCGTAGGTGCCGTCAGATTTCTTATTTCCGTTGCCTCCGGTGGCGTCGATGGTGCCGCCGGTAATGGTAATCGTTGCATCGCAGGCATAGCCGCCGCCGATGCCGGCGCCCAGCCAGGTGGAACTTGCTTTGATATCGCCGCCATTGATGGTGATATCCGCGTTGTAGTAACCAGGGCCTTTGGTCAGGTCAGCCTCCTGCTGCTGGGAGCCGATACCGCAGCCGATACCCGCACCGCCGCCGCCATTGCCCAGCGCGTCTACTGTTCCTTCGTTAATAATGATCTTCGGACCGTCGGAGTGGTTGCCGCCGCCGATGCCCGCAGCGCCGTCGTCTCCCTGGGCAGTGATGTTCCCGCCGTTAATCACGATATCGCCCCACCTGGTGGGAATGCAGTCAATAGAATCCTGTTCGGTATCCGCCATCTTGTAGGAGGCGGACCTGGTGGAGGAACCGTCCACATTTTTCCGGTTGTTATGGGCGGAGCCGATACCGGCGCCGCCATGGCCGAAGGCATCTATATTGCCTGCGTTTATTGTTATATTGCCGTGATAGCCGGAGATCGTGGTGCCGGCGTCATTTTTGTTGTGATAGCTGCCGCCGATGCCCGCGGAGCCTGAACCGGCTGTAGCCGTCAGACTTCCGTCTCCGTCGATCGTCAGATCCGAGAAAGTATTTCTGTCGGCAAATCCCACTTCAATGCCGGCATAATTGTCCGCGCCTTTGACATTATTATCTGATCCGTCCGCCAGAATGATCGTGGCGCTTGCGTCATAGTCAATCTTAATGCCTGCATGCCCCGCTGCCGCTTCAATGTCCACACCGTCCAGGGTGACTTCCACATCGTCGCCGTCAATCACAATGACGTCGTCCGTGGATCCGGTGACAGTATCTTTCATGCCGATGGTGACCGGGCCTTTGAAAACCGTCAGGACACCGCCTGCATAACTGACATAATCCGCTGCCGTTTCTCCGTCCGCAAGATCCGCCTCCACGGAAAAATCACCGGTATCGATTTCTTCCGGCAGGGGTGCCATTGCCATCAGCATGGGCACCTCCGGCACTGCCAAAGCAGGAGCCAGAGTATCCGGCCCAAGGCCGTTTACAGCATTTTCCTCCGCCGGATAGTCGGAACCTGACGCAAGCGGCAGGCTCTTTATGTTTTTTCCCTTAAAAAGATCAATGCCAAGAAAGCCGGCTTCATTCTCCAAAGAAAGGCCGCCTGTATTTCCGCCGGAAATATTCTCTGTTTCCGCGGGATAGTTCGAAGGCGTCGCCACCTGAAATCCGTATGCACTGGTACTGAGAGAGCCGATGGAGGCCCCCAGCATTGCAAGACACAGGAGCAGACTCCAGATTTTTCTGATCATTCTATGTTTTTTCATATCCATCCTCCTGCATGTGCTCTGGCCGCATGTTTACAGTTTTTATTCTACCACAGGCACTGCGACAAAAGCGTGACAGTAAATAATGCAGATGTCCTGAATACAATACATTCATCTATAAAAGCATAGCATATTTTTATATTTTTTCCACATCGGAAACGACATTAAAAAAGGAAAATGCCGCCGGCTTGCTGAAAAAGCAGCCCGTCAGCATTTTCCAAAATTATGTTGACTTAAATATTTATCGCACCGCAATCTCCCTGAAATGCACAATTTTCGCAAAATCGGTCTTCAGGGAAGCGCCGCCTACCAGGCCGCCGTCGATGTCCGGCTGGTTGAACAGGTTATCGGCGTTGTCTTCATTGACCGAACCTCCGTAGAGAATACGGATGGCTTCCGCGGTCTCGTCATCATACATTTCCCGCAGGCAGGCGCGTATGTCCGCGCAGATTTCCTGCGCCTGGGAACTGGTGGCGGTTTTGCCTGTGCCGATGGCCCAGATGGGTTCATAGGCAATTACCGTCTGTGCGGCCTGTTCCGCGCTGATGCCGCGGTAGGCAATCTTAATCTGGATGTGCACCCAGTCAAAGGCAATGCCCAGCTCCCGCTGTTCCAGGGATTCCCCGCAGCAAAGGATCGGTGTAATGCCGTTTGCCAGGGCCTGCTTCATCTTGCGGCCGATCTCCACATCGGTTTCGCCAAAATATCCCCGCCGCTCGGAATGACCCAGAATCACATACTTTACGCCAATGTCGGTCAGCATTTCCGCAGAAGTCTCTCCCGTGTACGCGCCGCGGTCCTGGTGGTACATATTTTCTGCCCCCAGGCAAATGCTGCTGCCCGCAATGATCTGCCCCACCGGCACCAGATCGATGGCCGGCACACAGAATACCACTTCCACATCCGGGTCAGCATTCTCCACCAGGGGCTTCAGCTCTGCTGCCAGTTCCACTGCCCTGGAGGGAACCATATTCATTTTCCAGTTGCCTGCTACGATTTTTTTCCTCATGCTGCTCTTATTCTCTTTCATCTTTTTTGCCGGACCAGTATCTCTTCAGCACCGGTCCTGTACTGCTGTGATGCCTGGCATCTCGCGCCCCTCAAGGAATTCCAGGGAGGCGCCGCCGCCGGTAGAGACCAGGGTCATTTTATCCGCAAAACCGAGGTTCCTGACTGCCGCTGCGGAATCACCGCCGCCTACGATGGAAATGCCTCTGGTTTCCGCCAGCGCCCTGGCTACCGCGATCGTGCCCGCTGCCAGCTGCGGATTCTCAAAGACACCCATGGGGCCGTTCCACACTACGGTCTTTGCGCTGCGGACTGCGTCGCCGAACAGCTCCATTGTCTTCGGTCCGATATCCAGGCCCATCTTATCCGCGGGAATCGCGTTGCTCTCCACATAGCTGATTTCCACTTCAGCGTCAATGGGATCGGGGAATGCAGATGCCACCGCCGTATCCACCGGCAGCAGCAGCTTTTTGCCGAGTTTCTCCGCCTTGTCCAGCATTTCCCTGCAGTAATCCAGCTTGCTGTCATCCACCAGGGAGGTGCCGATATCATAGCCCTGTGCCTTAAGGAAGGTGTAGGCCATGCCGCCGCCGATGATCAGGGAATCGCACTTTTCCAGCAGACGGGAAATGACATTCAGCTTGTCTGCCACTTTAGCTCCGCCTAAGATTGCCACAAACGGATGTTCCGGCTCTTCCACGGCATTGCCCAGGAATTCGATTTCCTTTTCCATCAGGTATCCTACTGCGGAAACCGGTACAAAGCTGCAGATGCCGGCAGTGGAGCAATGCGCCCTGTGCGCCGTTCCGAAAGCGTCCATAACAAATACGTCACAGATGGAAGCCAGCTCTTTGGAGAAGGATTCGTCGTTCTTTTCCTCTTCGGGACGGAACCGGGTATTCTCCAGAAGGATAACATCCCCGTCCTGCATAGCGTCGATTGCCGCTCTGGCATTCGGTCCGATCACCTCCGGATCCGCCGCAAATACCACATTTTTGCCCAGCAGCTCTGAAAGCCTTACCGCCACCGGCGCCAGGCTCAGTTCCGGCTTATAGCTTCCCTTGGGTTTGCCCAGATGGGAACAGAGAATCACCCTGCCGCCGTCATCCATCAATTTGCGGATCGTCGGAAGGGCTGACGTAATACGGTTGTCGTCCGTAATCCTGCCGTCCTTGAGCGGAATGTTGAAATCACAGCGTACCAGCACCTTTTTGCCTTTGACTTCGATGTCGTCCACGGATTTCTTATTCAGTCTTGCCATGTCATTACCTCTTTCCAGATTGTTTTATATTATTTTTTCTGCAGCTTTCCTTCGCGGTACAGGATTTCCTTCATAATCCGAAGCACCTTGCCGCGGTGGGAAATTGCGTTTTTTTCTTCTTCACTGAGTTCGCCGGAAGTCCGTCCCATCTGCGGGAGATAAAAGATCGGATCATATCCGAAGCCTTCGCGGCCTCTGGATTCATGGGCGATTTCACCCCTCATCTCATCCTCCGCATCCCAGACCTGTCCGTTTTCATCGATTGCGGAAATGTGGCAGACGAAAGCCGCTCCCCGCTGTCCGTCCGGCACGCCGGCCAGTTCTTTGAGAATGGCGGCATTTTTGATGCTGTAGGATGTGTCGTGTCCCATAAACCTGGCGGAATGTACTCCGGGAGCGCCGCCCATGGCATCGATACAAAGGCCGCTGTCATCCGCCATGATCAGCGTATCCTTCATTTCCCCGCGGGCACGGAGAATGTCATAGATTTCCCGCACCTTAATAACGGCATTTTCACCGAAGGTTTCCCCGGTTTCCTCCGCTTCTGAATGCAGATCCAGATCCTTGAGGGAATAAACTTCCGCATCCACGTCCGCCAGGATATCCCTGATTTCTCTCATTTTACCGGCATTGCCGGTGGCAAATACAATTCTCATTTTCTTTATGTCCGTTCTCCAGTCTCCGCGCCCTCCGGCTGTCTGGCCTTCGGCGGACGCGCTCCCTGCCAGGAATAGAAATATGTTTTCATCATGCCGTTATAAAGCTTCCGGTTTTTGTCCGCCTTCCGGCCGATATCCTTTTCCGCATCCTCATAAGCGGTAATCATATAAAGGCTCCAGTTGTCCAGCTTTGCAAACTGCTCCCCCAGGGCACGGTAAATCGGCGGGAGGTCTTTTTTTTCTTCCAGCCTCTCCCCGTAGGGCGGGTTGGTAATGATAAAGCCGTAGGGCTTCGGATGGGACAGCTCCGCCACCGGACGCTGCTGCAGATGAATCAATTCCTCTACCCCGGCCAGGCGGGCATTCTCCCGGGCGCCGCGAAGCACCTCCGGATCAATGTCATAGCCCTGGATGTCCGGGCGTCTCTCCTTCATGCGCGCAAGTCCCGCTGCCCGCAGCTCCCTGGCCTCGTCATAGGCTTCATACCAGCGCTGCTTCGGCAGAAGGTTCTGCCAGCGGGTTGCCGCAAAATTCCGTTCCATGCCCGGGGCAATGTCAGCCGCCATCATGGCCGCCTCAATGCAGAAGGTGCCTGATCCGCAGAACGGGTCCACCAGGATCCGGTCCCTGTTCCAGGGAGTCAGCATCAGCAGCGCTGCCGCCAGCGTTTCGGTAATCGGCGCCTTGGCCGTCATTTTCCGGTAGCCGCGCTTATGCAGGCTTTCTCCGCTGGTATCGATCCCAAGGGTGATCCTGTCTTTGTAGGCAGCTACCCGGAGCGCGTACTCCGGCCCGTCCATCGGAAGTCGCTGTCCTTCCCTGTGATACGCTGTCTGAAGCCTCCTTACAATGGCCTTTTGGATAATGGTCTGGAAATCCCTGGGGGAAAACAGGGCGGACTTTACGGAATTGGCTTTTGCCACCCAGACCCGGCCGTTCCAGGGAATCATTTCCTCCCAGGGCAGGGCCAGCGTCTTTTCAAACAGTTCATCCCAGCTGCGCGCGTCAAACTCTCCTGCCTTCAGCAGGACCCGTTCCGTCGTCCGCAGGAAAATGTTGGCGCGGCACATGGCTTCCACAGGACCTGTGAATTCCACTTTGCCGTCAGAAACACCTGTAATTTCATATCCCAGGGCGCTGATTTCTTTTTTTGTACAGGCTTCCGTGCCGAAATGGCAGGGAGCGATAAATTCATACTGATGCATCATTGTCAGATATAGCAAGCTCCATGACAGCTTCCCTGTCACTCCGCCCTTACATGAAAGTAACGGGGCTGTCAGAAACAGCCCCTGTAAAAAACCGGTTGTGTCAGCCCCTCCGGTTCCCCCGGTTCAGTAACCAGAGAATCAGGAGCACCATGCATACGGCGCTCAGGAACGGACTTGCGCCCGTCAGGATACCGGAAATCAGTGAAAGCACGCTGAAAAATACCAGGATCAGGAGAATCACCGGGAAGCATCCGAAATTGAAATGCCGGATGTCCCATCCGCTGCCGCCCTGGCCGTAATTGTCTCCAAACGGATTGGAACCGCTGCCCGATCCGCTGCCGTAGTCATTTCCGCCAAAGCCGCCCTGGCCGCCGGATCCGTAGCTCTGCCGGGATCCGTTCTGCGTTTCGCTGCCGTATCCGCCGGAAGAATTGCCATATCCTCCGGAAGAATTGCCCTGTCCGTAAATCTCCTCTGAAAAATCCGTGTCGTCATCGGTATAGGGAATGCCGTCCGCGCCGCTCTTGGCCGCATCAATGATACTGCGGGCAATCAGCTGGGGGTCTCCCAGGTCCTCCAGGACATCCTGGACGCCCCTGCCTTTGTCCGCTTCCTGATCAATATAGTTGGAATAATAATCCAGGTTCTTCAGAACCAGCCGTTCCGGCAGTTCATAAGAAAGATATTCCCGCAGCTTTGCCAGATATTCGCGTTTACTCATATTTCTCTCCACAGTCCGCCGCAGCGTCCTGTCTGTTGTAAACTGTGATGATCATCAGCTCTCCGTTTTTTTCTCCGGAATCACAATCCCGATCCCAAGATCAGAAAGCTGCTTCGGATCTACCGGCGCCGGCGCCCCCATCATGGCATCAGACGCGTCTTTCAGCTTCGGGAATGCCATGACGTCGCGAATACTCTCCGCGCCTGCCATCCACATGGCCACGCGGTCCAGGCCGTAAGCCAGGCCGGCATGAGGCGGCACGCCGTATTTGAAGGCCTCCAGGAGGAAACCGAACTGGGCATTGGCCTGTTCCGGCGTAAAGCCCAGTACCTCCAGCATTTTTTCCTGGATATCCGCCTGGTGGATACGTACCGAACCGCCGCCGATTTCAGTGCCGTTCAGGACAATGTCATAGGCCTTGGCGCGGACACGGCCGGGATCGGAATCGATATACTGCCAGTCCTCGTCCATCGGTGCGGTGAAAGGATGGTGCATCGCGGTATAGCGTCCTTCCTCCTCGCTCCACTCCAGCAGCGGGAACTCGGTAACCCAGAGGAATTTCCACGCGGATTTATCAATCAGGTCCAGGCTTCTGCCCAGTTCCAGACGTACATTGCCAAGCACATTGCGGACTACATCCAGTTTGTCTGCGGCAAATACCAGCAGGTCGCCCGTTTCCGCGCCCATGGCAGCAATCAGTGCCTCAATCTCCTCCTGCTTCATGAATTTCGCAAAGGAGCTCTTGTGTCCGCCGTCTTCACCGCAGCCGACGCAGAGGTATGCCAGGCCCTTGCCGCCGTAATATTTTGCCACTTCCACCAGCGCATCAATCTTCTTGCGCGGCATATGGCCTTCTCCCGGGACACGGATGCCCCGGACCGCGCCGCCGCCGGCAAGCGCATTCTTAAAGACCGCAAATTCAGCGTCCTTTACCACCTCGGAAACATCTGTGATGGGCAGGCCGAAACGCAGGTCCGGTTTGTCGGATCCGTATACATCCATGGCGGTCTGCCAGGTCATTCTCTGAATGGGAAGCTCCACGTCCACATCCAGCACTTCCTTGAAAATGCGCTTCAGCAGGCCTTCGTTGACGCCGATCACCGTATCCACATCCGCGAAGGACAGCTCCATATCAATCTGGGTAAACTCCGGCTGGCGGTCCGCCCTGAGGTCTTCGTCACGATAGCAGCGGGCCAGCTGGAAATAGCGGTCAAAACCGGACACCATCAGCAGCTGCTTCAGAAGCTGCGGGGACTGCGGCAGGGCGTAAAACTCACCCTGGTGCACACGGGAGGGTACCAGATAGTCTCTTGCTCCTTCCGGTGTGGATTTGATAAAGGTCGGGGTCTCAATCTCAAGGAACCCGTTTTCCGCCATATAGTTGCGGACGCTGATCGCAAGCCTGGAGCGCAGGGCAATGTTGCGCTGCAGGGGTGCGCGGCGGAGGTCCAGGTATCTGTACTTTAAGCGGAGCTCCTCCCTGGTGTTGGTCTCTTCCTCAATCTGGAAGGGCAGTGTTGCGGATTCGCTCAGGATGCGCAGATCATTGGCTTCGATCTCGATAGCCCCGGTAGCGATCTCCTTGTTGACGTCCTTGCCGCGGCTGCGGATCACGCCCGTCACAGCAATACAGTATTCATTATGCAGCGTGGCGGCCTTGGCAAAGACCTCGCTTCCGCAGATCTCCTCTTCAAAAATGGTCTGGATAATGCCGCTGCGGTCACGCACATCCGTAAAAATCAGGCCGCCTTTGTTGCGGGTCTTCTGCACCCAGCCCATGGCGGTCACGGTACGGCCGATATCCTCTGTTGTAAACTCTGCGCATCTTGCTGTCCTTTTCAGACCCTGCATGCTTTCTGCCATAGTAATACGCTCCTTTCAGCGTTTGATTTCTTCATTGTAGAAGTCCCTGAATTCCGTGTAGCCCTGCGCGCCAAGGCTTTCCTTCTGGAACTTTTTATTTTTCGCCATCCAGACGGTCAGTACCTGCTGCCCTTCGGCGCGGGCCCTGCCGGCCTCATCCAGGATTGCGCCCAGGCGCCCTGCATCCATGCCCTTCTCAATCAGCCATGCGCTGCGCACACTCTGGGGCATCAGCTTCCTGTAATCCCCCTCCATCAGGATGGTCATAATGCGTTCAAAGCCGATGGAAAATCCTACGGCCGGCACATCCTGTCCGGTGAACTTGCCCACCATCCTGTCGTAGCGGCCGCCGCCGCCCACGGAAGAACCGAAGGCGTCAATCTTGACCTCGAAGATCGTGCCGGTGTAGTATCCCATGCCCCTTACCAGGGTGGGATCAAAGCGAAGCTCAATACTTCTGCCCTGTACGCCGGCGATGCTGTCCATGATTTCCGCCAGGTTTTCACCTGCTGCCAGGGCATCCTCGGAGCCGATCCTGGCGCCGAATGCACGCACGCCCTCCGGTCCCTGTCCGAAGCTGTCCAGGATTTCCCGGAGGCGTCCGATGGATTCCGCGCTGTAACCCATGCCGGCCAGTTCATTGTCTACGCCTTCCGCGCCGATCTTATCCGCCTTGTCCAGGGTGATGAGGATTTCATCGGCATCCCCCTCCGGAAGCCCCGCATAGCGGATCATTTCCCTTAAGAAACGGCGGTCATTGATGACTACATAATAATGATATTCCCCGAAGCCGATCCTGTCCAGCGCCTCCGTGGTGGCCAGGATCAGTTCCTTTTCAGCCAGGTTGGTAGCGTCTCCCAGAATGTCGATGTCGCACTGCACAAACTGGCGGAAACGGCCTGTTTGCGGACGGTCCGCACGAAATACCGGCCCGATCTGCAACGCTTTAAAGGGCTGGGGCAGCTGCGCCGCATTGGCAGCGTAATAACGGGAAAGCGGTACCGTCAGGTCATAACGGAGTCCTTCCTCCGTCAGTGTCTCCGCGGAGGGCTCCTCCGCCTGCTGCAGGAGTTCCAGCTCTTTGGACAGCTTTTCGCCCCGCTTTAACACCTTGAAGATCAGTTTCTCATTCTCCCCGCCCTGCTTGCTGGTCAGGTTTCCGATGTGCTCCACGACGGGTGTCTCTATCTCTGTAAAACCGTATCTGCGGTAGGTCTCCCGGATAATTCTCTGCAGTTCTGCCCGCACTGCCATCTCCGCAGGGAGAATATCCCGCATGCCGGTGACCGGTTTCTTCTGAAATGCCATATTGCCTCCTGTTATCGGTTATTCTGCGGCTGTACTGCCGCAAACTTTATAATTATATCACAGTTATCCGCAGCCTGCCAGTCTTCACTGCTTTTCGTGCAGCACCCTGACTGCTTCCTGCAGCTGCGTATCCTTCACAAGGTCCGTTTCTTCGCCGCCGGCATAATTGACTTTAGTGCCTGTTACGTCGTCGAATTCCTCAAAGGCAGCCTCCACATCCGGGACAATGCCGGAAACGTGGATCAGCTCACCCCCGGGCAGGCGGTACTGGTTCGTGGTGAATTTGACCGCCGAATGGTCACTCAGGGTGTACAGGGACTGAACGATTCCCTTGCCATAGGTCTTTTCGCCCACTGACCGGTAACCGTAGTCCATCATGACCCCGGTAAAAATTTCGGCCGCAGAAGCGGAATTTCCGTTGACCAACAATACAATGGGAAGACTGACCGCGGCTTTGTCCCCTGCGTAATAGACCTCTTTGTTGCCGGTCTTATCCTCAACGGACAGCAGAAGCGTGCCCTTGGACGAAGCGTCCGCCGGCTTTCCGCCTTCCCCGGTGACAGCAAGATGGTCATCCAGCAGGAAATCCAGCATCCGGAGGGCTACATTCATATCGCCGCCCCCGTTGTTCCTCAGGTCGATAACAACGCCGTCCACATTTTCCTCTTCCAGCTTTGCCCAGCTGTCCTTAAATTCGGATTCTGTGGTGCGGTTGAAACCGGTAATGCTGAGATAGCCGGTTTCCGTCCCGGGAATCACCGTCTCACGGACAGTAATGTCCAGAATCAGGGCCCTGCCGACCACCATATCAATCTCTTCGCTGCCGCGCTGGATCTTCAGGTTGACCGAGGTTCCTGCCGGGCCGGTTATATGACCGGAAATCGCCTCATCCAGCGACATGGTCCGCAGGTCCACGCCGTCCGCGGCAATGATCAGGTCATCCACTTCCATGCCCGCTTCCTTGGCCGGGCCCCGGGAGTTCACCGAGATTACCAGTATACCGCCGGTGGCCTCATCCTTGCGCACCGTCACGCCGATGCCTTCGTAGCTGCCGTTCAGGCGCTTGGTTTCCTGTTCAAACTGTTCTGTGGAATAATATTCCGCATATTTATCTTCTGTCAGGCCATAGATCATGCCCGTAAAGATCCCTTCCGTCATGGTGCGGGGATCCGCCTCATACAGGTATGTATTGTCGATGAGGTGCGTAATCTCGTTCATCTTCCGGTTGATTTCGGAAGTGTCCAGCCGGTCTGCGGGATGCATACTCTCATAGTAGGGCATCTTAAAGGTGAGAATGCCGAAGCGGCCCAGGGGTACGGTCACGTACCCGCGGATCAGGAACATGCAGAGGAGTGTCAGCAGCACACCGCAGAGAATGCCTCCCAGGAACGCTCCGCGCCTTTTTTTCGGCGCAGCTTTTCTCTCCGGCACGGCTTTGGCAGCCTGGGCTTCTGCTGTTTCCAAAACCGGTTCATTCTCCCCGGTCATGACATGCTCCGTTTCCGGCTCCGCATTCTCTATTTTTTTACTAAGGTTCTCATTCTCCGACATGTCTTTATATTTCTCCCGTCTTTACGGCGATACATAGTTCATCGGGTTGACATAATTTCCGTTAACGCGGATTCCGAAATGCAGATGCGGTCCTGTGGAATACCCTGTGGAACCCACTTCTCCGATTTTATCGCCGCGGTTTACGCTGGCGCCTTCGGAAACAGACATTTTGGACAAATGCATATATACCGTATAGGCCCCGCCGCCATGGCTGATCATGATGTAGTTTCCTGCAGAGCTGGAATAGGTCGCCAGAACGACAGTCCCGGAAGCCGCGGCTGTGACCTTGGAACCGGTCGGCGCGCCTACGTCAATTCCCTTATGCGTTGTGGACGCGCCCTTGGTAGGGGCTTCCCTGGTGCCGAATCCGGAAGTGATCCTGCTCTGTCCCGGTATCGGCCAGCTGAAGCTGATATTGCCTATAGTCAGAGCTTTAAACTCCTTGCCTTCGGCTTCCGCTCTCCGGCGGGCTTCTTCTTCCTCCCGCCGTATCCTTGCCTCAATGGCGGCAATGTTGTTTTCTTCCGCCCTTATGGCTGCCTGGATCCCGGCAATATTTTTCTGCATCTCTGCGGCTTCGTTTTCAGCCGCCTGGATTTTGGCCTTATAGCTGTTCAGCTCGCTGGTTTTATCTGCCTGCAGCTTTTCTGTGGAGGCCTTGCGTTCTTCCACTTCCGCTTTCGTCTGCTCCAGTACGGCGTACTCGGATTCCAGCTGTTCTTCCTTGGCAGCTACTGCTTCCCTGATTTCCATATATTCATCGAGTTTGTTTCGATCATATACGGAAACGTTTTCGATATATTCCGCTTTGTTGAGCATATCGGAAAGATTGCCCGCTTTCAGCAGCTGATCCAGCAGGCTCTCGCTGCCGTGTTCATACATGTACCGGATCCGGAGCTTCATGGAAGCATATTGCTCTCTTTCCGCGGCACGGGCTGCCTCCAGCTCGGCCTGGGTAGTCACAATCTCGTTTTCCGTTTCCTGCATCTGCCCTTCCAGGTCTTCAATGGCTGCCGCGATCTCTGCCAGTTCCCCATCCAGCTTTTTGATGTAATTGGCCGCATCGTTCTTCAGCTGGTTCAGCTCTTTCAGCTTGGCATCCACCTGGTATTTTTCATTCTGGAGTTTTTTCATCTTCTCCTTATTGTCGCTGATTTTCTTTTTGGAGTCGTTGATTTCCTCCTGCCCGCTGGCAGCAAAAGAAACCGGTCCCGGCTGCAGCAGCAATGCCGCGGCAGCCAGTGCCAGCGCCAGAAAACCGGATCGGATGAGATTGTTTCTCTTTTTCAATACTTTTATAGTCCTCGTCAAACCTTCAGGTGTTTGCGGATGGTCATGAAGGATACCACAAAGCCCATGCCCACACCCAGGACCAGGCCGGACAGCATCAGCCGCGGATAGATTTCCCCGAAGGGCAGGAGCTGCACAATGCCGCGGAGTGCCGACAGGCTGCCTGCTGCATGAATGCGTTCCGCAACATAGGCCTCTGCCTTAGCGTAAATAAAATAAATCAGCACCAGGGGGATCAGTGCGCCGAACAGCCCGATCAGGACACCCTCTACGACAAAGGGAGCGCGGATCATGGAATTGGTGGCGCCGATCAGCTTCATGATTTCATTTTCCCGCCTGCGGAAATGCGCGGCGTTGCTGATGGTGTTGCTGATCAGGAAGATGGAAATGGCAAACAGCACCAGGATGATGGCGCCGGAAATCACCGAGATGACCCGGTTCAGGCCCTTCAGCGCAGCCACCAGGGTATTGGCGTAATTTACTTCACGTACTGCCGGGAAGCTCCGGATATACTCCACTTCCTTTTCCTGGTCTTCGATATTCTCCAGGAAGATCTCATAGCTGTCGGATTTGGCAAGCGGGTTATCGTCCGCAAAGGCTTCCGCCAGTTCTTCGGCATTCTCCCCGAAATAATCCGCCTGGAAAGTCTCCCAGGCCTCTTCCGCCGACTTGTAGACGATGTCCCGGACGCCGCCGTGTTCTTCGATCTCCCTGCGGAAGGCTTCCTTGTCGGCAGCCGTCGCATCGTCTTGGAAAAACACCGTGATACCGATCGTAGTCTCCGCTTCCTTTGCAATGTGCTGTACATTGACGGTCAGGCAGGTGAACAGGCAGAACAGGAAAATGCAGGCACCGATCGTAATAACCGAAGCCATGGAAAACAGTATGTTTTTAAAGAGATTGGCAAAGCCCTGCCGGATCCAGTAGAAGAAGGTACTCATGCCTGCTCCCCCTTCTCTTCATCAACTCTGTCTTCATCCCTGTCTGTAAACCATGGAACGGACTCATCCTCGAATTCGTCATTTTCGAACTCTTCATATTCCTCTTTGAGAGGAGCCCCGGACTCGGCCTCTTCCCGGAATACTGCCCTCGGGTTCCCGGAAGTATGGGTGGACGCGGAAGAAAGCCAGCGCTCCTTCGGCTGGCGGTAATCTGTGAAAAATGCGCTGATTCCCCGTTCCGAAACTCCGTTATCAGAATCTCTGACAATATTGCCCTTGTCCATCACAATCACCCGGGCAGGAATGGATCTGACCAGTTCCCCGGAATGCGTGATAATAATAACCGTCGTGCCCATCCGGTTAATGTCCAGCAGGAGCTTCATAATCTCCTGCGAATTCCTCTCGTCCAGGTTCCCGGTGGGTTCATCCGCAAGTATCACTGCCGGTTTATTGATCAGCGCCCTGGCGATCGCCACGCGCTGCTGTTCCCCTCCGGAAAGCTGGAAGGGCATGTTTTTATATTTGGCTGAAAGCCCTGTCAGCTGCAGCATCTCAGGCACATTCTCCCGGATTTCCCTGGGAGATGCGCCAATAACGCGCTGCGCAAAGGCAATGTTTTCAAAAACATTGCGGTCATTCAAAAGGCGGAAATCCTGAAACACCACGCCCAGGCTCCTGCGGAACCGGGGAATATCCCGCTGGCGCAGTGTCCCAAGGTCGTAACCGTTGACGCGGATCCGGCCTTCCGTGGGTTTCAGCTCCCTGGTGATCAGTTTAATCAGTGTGGATTTGCCTGAACCGGAACGGCCGGTGAGAAATACGAACTCCCCATCCCTGATGCGGAGATTAATGTTCCTGACCGCCCTGTTTCCGGTATCGTAGGTTTTGCTGACATTAGTAAATTCGATCATAAAGAAATGTCCTGCGCAAATCAGAATGCAGATCAGTAATCGATCCTGTCCATGTAGTCTATGTATTTAATGACCATCAGCGCGATTTTGAATGTGATAGCATCGTCGAACACGCGAAGATCAAGGCCGGTTGTCTTCTGGAGCTTGTCCAGGCGGTACACCAGGGTGTTCCGGTGAATAAACAGCTGACGGGATGTCTCGGAAACGTTCAGGTTATTCTCGAAAAACTTGTTGATGGTGATCAGAGTTTCTTCGTCAAACTCATCCATTGTCCTTCCATCCAGGATCTCATTGATGAACATATGGCAGAGATTCAGGGGAAGCTGGTAAATCAGGCGGCCGATTCCAAGCCTGTTGTAGGAAATAATATCCTGTTCCTCATAACAGATCCTGCACACATCCATGGCAAGGCGGGCTTCCTTATAAGAACGGGAAGCATCCTTCAGTTCCCCCATCACGGAGCCATAGGCAATCCGGCCGGAAAGACCGGCATCCTGAAGCGCCGCCCGGATCTCCTCGGCAAATTCCTTCAGCTCTTCAGCAGCATTGTCCGTGCTGATCCTGTGCAGGATCACCTGGCTTTCCTCGTCAATTCCGGTCAGGTTATCCCCGGCATGCAGATTGACTACCTCTGCCAGTGTGTCATGGGTAGCCTGCTCCTGCCCAAGTGTTTCCACCAGAAAAACCGCCCTGGGCTGGCGGAATTCAATATGCAGTTTTTTGGCGCGGTTGAGAATGTCCACCTGGAGCAGGTTGTCCAGCAGCAGGTTCTTGATGAAGCTGTCCTTATCGATCCGCTCTTTATATGCCTGTACCAGACTGTCCAACTGGACCATGATCAGTCGGATCGCCATGGGGGCATTTGCCGTATTGTTGCGCACAACGGCAACCAGCTCTGTCTCCCCTTCGTCGGAAATTCTTCCCAGAAACCACTCTCCGGTTTCCATTTCATTTTCCCCGCTGCGGAGAAAACTCATAATCATTTCCGTTTCAACCGTTCCCATATTGCCCTTGGATACAATCAGCCGGGCCCCGTTATCATAAACCGCGGCGTTGACCTTGGTGATGGAAGCGATCTCTGCCAGCGTATTCTGAATTACCTGATTTGAAACCATATACTTACTCCTTTATGCCGCATGTAGACTTCCCCTGCATGCCTTCCTATTGTCAAAAATGCCCAAATCAACTACTAATTTACGACATTATTGGTAAAATTGCAATATCTTTCCCGCATTTTTCACAAAAGAAGCCTGATCTTTTTGTGCATAATTTGTAAGTATTTAGAAAAGCTTAAGATTTGCAATGATATTTTTGAGATGTGTTCATATTTGATTCAAAAAATGATAGTATTATGAAGATGGATGGCAGGCGGGTTTTCCGGTTTGTCATCAATATAACTGATATCGGAGTGTTTTATGAATATATTGTTTTATCTTACCCCCAAGTGTGACTGTGCTTTTCTGGAAGAGGGGGACACGCTGCGGCAGGCTCTGGAGAAGATGGAAGCAAGGAGGTATTCGGTCATCCCGATTCTTGACCGGAAAGGCCATTACGCCGGCACCATGACAGAAGGAGATCTCCTCTGGAGCATTAAGAACAAAAACAACCTCGACTTAAGAGAGGCAGAGCACATTCCCATCACAGAAATCGAACGGAAGCGGGACTATTCGCCGATCTCCATCCAGGCCAATATGGAAGACCTGATCGAACTGGCTCTCCGGCAGAATTTCGTTCCTGTCTGTGACGATAACAACAGTTTTATAGGAATTGTTACCAGACAGGAAATCCTCAGGTATTTCCGCAAGAAAGTTGAAAAGCTGGATAAGCAGGGCAAGGAAGAGCCCAATGCCATCCAGGCAGTGATTTAAAAAAGACCTCATTTCCAGGCCGTTAAGCCCGGAAATGAGGTTTTTCTTTGCCATATTCCAGTCAGGTCCCCTCTCAGGAGTCCTTTGATTCTTTCTGCAGAAGGCGTACAGTGTCATTAACCCTGTCCAGTTCCACAATGTGATTCCGGTAAAGATGTCCCAAAGCGCGTTTGAACTGGTTTTTGCTCATTGCATAGGTCTCTTCAATGAATGCTGCATCCGCCCGGTCCCCGTAAGGAAGGAAGCCGTTGTTGCGGCGCAGTTCATAAAGAATCACATCCGCATCTTCTTCTGTGGTTTTATAAAGCTTTTCCCTGATCAGCAGGTCCAGCTTACCGTCTTCCCGTACCCTGGCTACACGGGCCTCCACTTCGTCCCCGTAGCTGTATTCCTTAAAGGTCTCCCGGATCGGCACCATGCCGTAATATTTATTGTCCACGGCAATGAAGACGCCCATCTCCGGATTGACTTCATAAACAAAGCCTGTGACCCTGTCATCTTCGTGATAGGGACTGTGCCGGTCCAGATGGCTGTATACGCGCATGCTGGCCGCCTGGCGTCCGGACTTGTCCGTGTAAAGCCAGACCAGCACTTCATCGCCCACCTCCGGCCTGTGGATCTGCTCTTTAAAGGGAAGCAGCACCTGTTTGGGAACGCCGTTGTCCAGGAACACGCCAATCGCAGTGACCGCGGCCACAGTAAGAATGCCGACTTCGCCATCCTTCAGGATCGGTGTCCTCATGGTGGCTGTCAGGCGTCCGCCCTTGTCCTCATAGAAATATACCCGGACGGTATCTCCTGCGGCAGGCCTGCCGATCTGCTCCGCAAAGGGCAGCAGCACCCGGCCTTGGTTCCTCTTGTCGGCAGTATTTTTAAGGATCACTTCAGGGGCTTCCACAAATGCGCCGATTTCTGAAGTGCTTGAGATTTTCACCTGATAAGCCCTGCCAAAGGCTGCCTCCGGAGATTTCTCTCTCTTTTCCGGCTTGCTGCCGAATTTATCGGGTGCCTGCCCCGGACGGCGCCTGCCGCCATCTTCGGATCCGGTTCTTCTTTCGCCGTTTCCAAACCTGGGGCTTCTTTCCCTGTCACCGGACCTGGACTTTCTCTCTCTGTCACCGAATCCGGGCTTTCTCTCGCTGTCTCCGAATCCGGAGCTTCTGTCCCTGCCCCGGAATCCGGATTTTCGATCTCTGTCGTCAAATCCGGGCCCTCTGTCTCTGTCCTCTTCCTCTGCCGGCTTATTGTACCCGGCTTTCTTTTGTTTGAATTTGCCGGAATGCACCACAACAGAAGCTGCAGCATTGCCGCCTCTCCTGCCTTTTCCTTTTATCTGGGGGGCCTGCGCCGCTTCCATTGCCTGGCCGGGTTCTGTTCCCATCGCCGGATCTGTGCCGGCTGATTCTTCCGGTTCGTCACACGGATATAAAGGTCTGTTCTGTTCCTCTGTCATTTAAGTCTCTCCGTTCTGTTCCATAATCCCGTACAGACTGCGCTGCGGGTCAGCTTTATTATACCGCCACAGACGGTTATGATGTCAAGCTCCGGCACGGACTTTCCTGAAAACAAATAAACACAACGAATTGAGGGATCATCGTTTTCTCTTCACGAATGATCCCTCATCTTGACTGTGCCATTGGATTTACCGTTTTACCTTTCTTACTGATATTCCTTTGACGGTTATTCAGTTGTATATTTTATCTTAAGGTCTCCTTATCTTATTCTCCTTCTGATTTCTCTTCTCTGAAGTTATACCCGTTATCTAAACTTATATCTACTTGATCTTCTTTCTACATAAATCTGATACTCTTGTCGGTAAATATGAGAATTGATAAGTTGTTCTTAAGTTGTCCTTATCATACCATTGTTTTTATTTTAGTGCAATCGTAAATTGTACTAAAATTTATACATTTTATTCAGCATAATAACGAAAAAATGCAAAGATCTTTACCTTAATCATTTCCAGGAATCTCCGATCAGGTCCAACGGGACAATGCCCATATCTCCAGCATCCGCTGTGTATTCCGTTTCAGACCGCAGAGCTCTGCCGCAGGTGCCAAAATCGGCTGTCACTGTGATCATGGGGAGAAAGATGATCAAAAGAATATTGAGAATGATCAGCAGGAGTCCGTATATCATTATTATCCGATATGTCAATCCTGTCAGTGTCTGTTTCATCGCTGTTTCCTCCTTTTATCTTGCCGGGCTTTTTCTCAGCCTTGAATCCGTGTTCTTTATTTGCGCTCAGTATATCAGGCTGCCCGTAACAAAACCGCGACAGAGGAATTACATTTCTGAAACCAAAAAACAAACGGAGCATAAAAAAAGAACCGGAGCGCCGTAACCGGTGCTCCAGCCCCTTCAGATTTGTTAAAAAGATTATAAGCTTTGCTTCAAGCTCCGCTGTTTAAGCATTGCCATCAACTTTGGCCATGTATGCAAGCATGCGTACCAGATTGGTGGTATAGCCCCATTCGTTGTCATACCATGCCAGGACCTTGATGAACTGCTCATCCAGCATGATCATGCCCTGTGCGTCAAAGAGACAGGGAACAGGATAACCGATGATATCCGCGGAAACGACCGGATCCGTGGTAACCTCCAGGATGCCCTTCAGCTCACCTTCAGCGGCTTTCTGCATAGCAGCTATGATTTCTTCCTTTGTGGCAGGCTTCTTCAGGCGGGCAGTCAGGTCCACAATGGAGCCGTCTGCTGCGGGAATACGGAAGCTCATACCGGTCAGCTTGCCCTTCAGCTCGGGAATAACCTTGCCTACAGCCTTGGCTGCGCCGGTGGTGGAAGGAATGATGTTGCCGTAAACGCTGCGTCCGATGCGCCAGTCCTTCTTATCGCGCGCGTCCACGGTCTTCTGCTTGGAGGTGGAGGCGTGAATCGTGGACATAAGGCCCTGCTCAATGCCGAAAGCATCATTTAACACCTTGGTCATCGGAGCCAAGCAGTTGGTGGTGCAGGAAGCATTGGAAACAACCTTCATATCGGAAGTGTAGGTTTCCTGATTGACGCCCATGACGAACATCGGCGTGTCATCCTTGGCCGGTGCGGAAATAATCACCTTTTTGGCGCCGCCTGCCAGATGAGCCTCGCAGGCTTCCGTGGTCAGATATGCGCCGGTGGATTCGATGATATACTCAGCTCCGCACTCGCTCCATTTAATATTAGCTGCGTCATCTTCGCTGAATACACGAACCTTTTTGCCGTTGATGATCAGTCCGTCATCATACCTGTCTACCGTACCCTGGAATCTTCCGAATACCGTGTCATACTTCAGCTGATAAACCATGAAGTCCAGATCCCTGTTGCGGATATTGATACCGCAGATCTCAAACTCCTCCGGCTGTGCAGCCAGAATACGAACCGCAACGCCGCCGATACGGCCAAAACCGTTGATACCTACTTTAATAGCCATTGGATTAGTCCGTCCTTATAATAATATTTGCCGCATAAAAACAGTGCCGCGTTCATTTCTGCCAACGGCATCGCCTGCAACTGATCATATTATACACAATCGCCGGATGCTTTGACAGTATCTCCGCCCCAACTTAAAAGAAAACGTCAAAATCGTTAATCCTTTGACGTTTTCTTTATGCACATTTACGAAGGCTTATCCCAGAGTTTCCTTCAGCTTTTCAATTGCCATGCGGTAGCCGTCAAATCCGTACCCTGCAAAGACCGCGATACAGGCTTGGCGGACATAGGAAATCTTCCGGAAATCCTCTCTTTCGTTAACATTGGTAAGATGTACCTCTACGGCCGGAATCGATACCGCCTTCAAGGCATCCAGCAGCGCAACGCTTGTATGTGTATATGCTCCGGGGTTGATGACAATTCCGTCAATTCCTTCAAAATACGCCTCCTGGATCCGGTCCACCAGCGCCCCTTCGTGATTTGACTGGAACAGGGCGCATTCCAGCCCGTTCTCCCGGCAGCTCTGCCGGCAGAATTCCTCCAGCGCTTTAAAGTCTTTTTTCCCGTAAAGTCCCGGTTCCCGGATTCCCAGCATGTTGAGACTCGGCCCGTTTAAAATCAGTATTTTCATATTTTTACCATAGCGCGGAGAATCTCCTCTGCCGCCTGTGCGGGTTCTCCGTCATTGCTTACCTTTATATCCGCAAATCTTGTGTACATTGGTTCTCTTTTAGCATAGAGCGCAGCCGCGCCTTCCTTCTGCGTAATCGGGCGTCCCTTTGAAGAAAGCCGTTTGATATCCCTGGTCAGCCATACGATCGTGCCGTTTTGATGAAGCGGACGGTAATTATCTTCCCGGGTCACGCAGCCTCCTCCCGTAGAGATTACATAACCGGTATAGCGGCCTGTATCCGCTATCAGTGCGGACTCCAGCATCCTGAAGGCATTTTCCCCTTCCGCCAGAATGGTTTCCTCCGGTGTGCGGCCGAACCTCTTTGCAAATTCCTGGTCCAGATCCAGGAACGGCCTGCCAAGGCGGTCTGCCAGCAGCTTTCCCACCAGGCTTTTCCCGCATCCGGGCATGCCGATGAGAATCACATTGGCCGTTTCCGAAGCAATCTGCGCCGTAACGGCTTCAATGCATTCTTCGGAAATACGGCGGTTTTCCTCCGGATCCAGCACCTCAAGGAAGAGATCTGCGCTTCCCGCAGCCTGCCCTACCAGCATAGGGAGGCCGCCTGAGCAGATCAGGCCTTTCTCCTCCGCCTCCATCATGAGCTTTGTGCGTGCCGGGTTATAGATCAGGTCAAATACCGCCCGGCAGTTCGGAAAGGCCTCCAGGCTCACTGCCGCCCTGCCTGTCTCCGGGAACATTCCGACAGGCGTAGTATTGACAATGAAATCCGCGTCCGAATGGCGCTCCAGATTATCGTAATTATCCGGGCCGCTCCTGGAAATGACAACGATGTCCGAAGCTTCCATATCTTCCAGTGCCGTCCTGACTGCCAGGGATGCTCCGCCGGAGCCAAGCACCAGGCCTTTGCGGCCTTTCATCTGAAATCCGCTTCTCTCAACCATATGGCGGAAACCGGCATAATCCGTATTATATCCGTGCCAGCCTTCCGCCCTGCGGACCAGCGTATTGACGCTTCCGATACGCTTTGCTTCCTCCGACACCGAAGCAAGAAACGGCAGAACAGCCTTCTTGTAAGGTATCGTCACATTCATGCCAAGCAGCTTTGTTTCCTTCAGGAAACGCTCCAGCTCCTCCAGCTCCTTTTCAAACAGGCCGTAGGCATAGCCTCCCAGCAGTCCGTGGATGCGGGGTGAAAAGCTGTGCGCAAGTTTTCTCCCCAGCAGTCCGAAGCGGACATTTTCTTCTTTTTCTTTCGCCTCCGCAGTCATTTTCCTGTCCCCCTCAATTCAGACAAGCTCCGAATAACTGCCCAGGTATTCAAAACGTTCACAGAGCCCTCTGATCTCCGCGATCATCCGGGTAAAATCCGGAGAATACACGCTTTTTTCAATATCAAAATAGAACATGAATTCGAAGTTCCGGTCCGGAAGCGGACGGCTTTCCAGCTTTGTCAGATTAACCCCGTAGGCATAAAAGCGGGCCAGCAGTCTGTACAGGGCGCCGGGCGTATGGGACGTAACCGCCATAAGGCTTGTCCTGTCTGCGCCGGGGTAGATCTCCAGGTCTCTGGAGATGCAGATAAAACGGGTATAATTGTTGCTCTGGTCCTGGACGTCCTCTTTCAGGCATTCCAGCCCGTACAGATCCGCACACTTCCTGGAGCAGAGGGCCGCCAGGTCGCTGCGCCCGGATTCTGCCACCGCCCTGGCCGCCGCCGCTGTGTTTTCATATACGGTAATCTTGACGTCCCCAAGGGATTTCAGGAATTCTGCGGACTGGTTAATGGCCTGCTCATGGGAAATGACCTCTTTTATATCAGAGAGTCTCGTCCCTCTCCCGGCCACCAGGCAGTGATCCACCTTGATCCTTATGGAACGGACAATGCTGAATCTGTGCTGCATCATCAGATCATATACCTGGTTCACGGATCCGGCCGTGCTGTTTTCAATCGGCAGGATTCCATACCTGCATAATCCTTTTTCAATTGCTGTAAAAACCGCATTGAAATTCTTAAAATACATGATGCTGGGAAGCGGAAAAAGGCGTTCGCAGGCAACCTGCGAAAAGGCGCCTTCCACTCCCTGGCAGGCAATCACAGCCCGTTCCGGAAATTCCTTCGGCGTCTTTGAAACCGCATCGGCAATCTGTTGTCCCAACACGTCGCAATGCTCCGCAACCTTCGCTTCGTAGGCCTTGCTGATATCAAAAATAGCAGTATAGAGTTCCGCCATATATCTCTGCATCCCGTCTCCCGCCATGCCGGAAACCTCATACAGTTTTTCGCGTTCTCTCGCCGGATCCGTAATGGGAAGGCCCTTTTCCGCCTTATACCTTCCTATTTCCGCACAGAGTTCCATTCGTTCTTTGAAAAGCTCCACCAGCTTCCTGTCAATGCAATCGATTTGATTCCTGCTTTCTTTTAAGTCCATGGTGCTGACCTCCGATACTGCTTTGGATAAAAGCATGTCAATAAAGATTTATGTTTTGAATGTTTTATTCCGGCTTTTCAGCTGCCCTGCCGGAAGCTGCCGGAACCGGGATTAAATCCTGCTGCCTCTGCCGCGAGGAGCGCATCATATACTGCGCAGGCCGCTGCCGCTTCCACCACCGGGACCGCGCGAAGTACAATGCATGGATCATGCCTGCCCCGGATCGCCAGCGCTGCCGGTTTTTTGTTTTTCACATCCACGCTCTGCTGTTCTTTTGCAATGGAAGGAGTCGGCTTAAAGGCGGTCCTGAACGTCAGCGGCATACCCGTTGTCATTCCCCCGAGGATGCCCCCGGCATGGTTGGTCAGTGTTTCTATTCTTCCGTCCGTCCCCAGGCAGAAGACATCGTTATTCTCACTGCCCCTCATCGACGCAGTGCCGAACCCGTCTCCGAATTCAATCCCCTTCACTGCGGGAATTCCAAAGGCCGCCCGGGCAATACGGTTCTCCATTCCGTCAAACATCGGGTCCCCCAGACCTGCAGGAAGCCCTTCAATAACACATTCAATAATGCCTCCGATACTGTCTCCGGCCGCTTTGACCTTCTCCAGCAGTTCCCGGATGCGGCAGGAATCCGTTTCACCTCCAATAGATGCGATACGCGCCTTTACTGTGATCCCGTACCCATCCAGCATCTGCAGGGCAATCCCCCCTGCGATGCAAAGCGGTGCCGTCAGTCTGCCTGAAAACTGTCCGCCCCCGGCGTAATCCCTTTGTTCCAGCCCATAGCGGATCATGGCCGGATAATCGGCATGTCCCGGACGGGGAATGTATTTCATATATTCATAGTCCCCGCTCCGGGTATCCATATTACGGATGATTGCCGTGAGCGGCGCCCCGCAGCTGTATTCTCCGGACATCCCTGAGAGGAATTCCGGACGGTCCGCCTCCTTCCGGGCGGTTGTATATATGCCCTGTCCCGGTGCCCTGCGGTCTAAAAAGGCCTGCAGCTTAGCCATGTCTATCCTGCTGCCTGCAGGCAGGCCTTCGATGCACACCCCGATCGCCGGCGCATGGGACTGCCCGAAGATTGTGAAACGATAAATCTCTCCATATGTATTGCTCATATTACTTCGGTTTTCCCTCCCAGCTGCGTGTAGTCTTTCCAGAAATCAGGATAGGATTTTTCTGCTGCCTGAGCGCCCAGGATCGTTACCGGGCCCCTGCAGGCTGTCGCTGCTACGGCGGCGCTCATAACGATACGGTGGTCATTTGCCCCGTCTACGATGCCCCCTTCCAGTTCCTTCTTTCCTTCTACGATCAGCCCGTCTTCTGTTTCCCTGCAGGCGCCGCCAAGCGCCTGCAGCATACTGCATACGGATTTCAGCCGGTCGCTTTCCTTGATGCGCAGCCTTTCCGCATGAACAAACTGCACAGTACCCGGGGATAACGCGGCCGCCACCGCCAGGGCCGGTACCAGGTCGGGAATATCAGAGGCATCGATTACGGTGCTGCCTGATGAAATCCTTTTCAGGCATTCCACTGCTGCCCTGTCCCCCTGCGGGGAATCTCCGGCCAGCCCTGTTACCTCTACCCTGCTTCCGAGCGCCTCTGCTGTCAGCCAGAATGCCGCATTGGACCAGTCTCCCTCTACCACAATACGTCCCGGGCTCCTGAGACAGGCCCCTCCCGGAAAGGCAAACGCCTGTTCCAAAGCCTCATAGGCCGGTTCTGCCCTGAATTCCCTGAGGGCTTTCAGGGTCATAGCTATATATCCCGCGGATTCCGTCTTTCCTTTTATCACCACCCGCCCGGGCTTCTGCATGCAGCAGCAGGCAAACAGCAGGCCGCTGATAAACTGGGAAGATACGTTTCCCGCGATTTCATAGTTCCCGGGCTGCAGCTTCCCGCTGACCCTGAGAATTTCCCCTGCCGCCCCTTCACGGCGCAGGCTGCATCCGTTCTCCTCCAGCAGTTCCCAAAGGGGAGACAACGGACGCTGCGGCAGCCTTCCCCGCATCAGGAATTTGGCGGGGAGCCCAAGCGCGCAGACGGTTGGAAGCAGAAAGCGCAGTGTGCTTCCGCTTTCCCCGCAGTCCAGAGTGATCACGGAATCCCGTTCCGCCATGCTTTTTCCGTCCATAACGATGGGCCGTACATGGATACTTCCGTCTTTGTATTCAACTCCTGCGCCCATCGCCCTGAGGCACTCCGCAGTAGCCCGGATATCCTTTGAAAGCTGGGGACAGACCACCTCGGTCTCCCCTTTCGCCAGCGCGGCGCAGATCAGTGCCCTGTGAGCCTGGGATTTGGAAGGGATCGCCTGCACTCTGCCCTGCAGCTTTCGGGGATGAATGAGTATGTTCATGTCTCCTCCCCTCTGCCGGTCTCTTCCGCAAAGCAAAAACCCGGCTCAAGGAACTGCGGCACCTCTTCCAGCGGCAGGTCCAACGTGCGGCAGCTGCCGATGCTTTCCGGCACGATCAGCGTCAGCCTGGATCCCCTGCGTTTTTTATCCGATAACATATATCCGAGAATCTGCTCCCTTTGAAATGCCATGCTGACCGGAAGGCCAAAGCGCCTGAGGCCGGCCGCAATTTTTCGGGCGCATTCCGCCGGACAGATCCCGGCAGCTGCAGAGGCCCCCGAGATCACGGACATTCCGATGGATACCGCCCTTCCGTGTGAAAGCGAATATCCGCTGCATTTCTCCAGCGCGTGACCCACAGTATGTCCCAGATTCAGTTCCCTCCGGATGCCTGTATCAAATTCATCCGCCTCCACATAGTCCCTTTTCATGGCAACACAGGAAGCTATGGTGTATTCCCGGTCAAAGAGAAGCCCCCGGTCTGTCAGGTGTTCAAAAAGTGCCGGCATCCTGAGAATGCCTGCCTTCAGCACCTCCGCCATGCCCCCTGTCAGTTCCTCTTCCGGCAGCGTGTCCAGCACGTCCGGATCACATATCACTGCTGCTGGCTGACAGAAGGCTCCTGCCAGATTCTTCCCGGCCGGAAGGTCGATTGCCGTTTTACCTCCTACGGAAGAATCCACCATGGCAAGCAAAGAAGTGGGAATCTGGATAAAACGAATCCCGCGGAGAAATGTGGCAGCGGCAAAGCCCGTCATATCCCCGGTCACACCGCCTCCCAGGGCAACCACCGCATCCGTACGGGTAAGCTGCCTGCCTGCCATTTCATTCAGCAGGTACAGATAGTATTCGGCTGTTTTATGCTGCTCTCCGTGGGGAATCTCCGCAATGAAAGCTTCTATTCCCACGGATTCCAGGCTTTCCTTTATCTTCCGCGCATATAACGGTCCGACCCGGTCGTCCGTCACAATGAGCGTTTTCTCCGCTCCCGGCACTGCAGCTTTCAGCTTTGTGCCGGCACTTCCGATCAGGCCTCTTCCGATCATAACATCGTAAGGATCGGAAACATTTACATGAATCGTCTGCATATCGGCCCCCATTCAGCAGTCGTCTATTGCCTTTTTCCTCTTTCTTCCATCGTCCAGAAGCTCCCGGAGCCTTACAGCGTCCTCCGCCTCAATGGCATCCCTGTATTCCGTAAGCCGGTCGATCAGAAAATCAATTTCACGGTTCAGCATATCCCTGTTTTCCAGGAACAGCTCGGTCCACATGTCCGGATTCAGCCACGCCACCCTGGTCAGGTCCCTGTAGCTTCCTCCCGAAAAACCTTTGTGGAGGGCTGCCGTAGGGCTCTTGATATAGGCGTTGGATACAATATGCGCCAGCTGGGATGTGAATGCAATCATTTCATCGTGCTTTTCCGCGGTCGTTACGGAAAAACTGCCGAAACGCGCAGGGGCGAAGCTTGTCCTGATCCGGTCCAGAAGCTCTATGTCATCATATCTGTAAGGTACAATGACCATGGGCGCCCCATCAAATAAATCTTCCCTGGCATATTTAAAACCGGAATGCTGTGTGCCGGCCATGGGATGCCCGCCCGCGAAAGTAAAGCCATACTCCTCCGCCAGCTTAAAGCCGATACGGCAGATCCGCCGCTTTACCCCAAGCAGATCCACCACCAGCGTCTTCTGGGATATCCGGGAGGCATGTTCCACAAGCCATTTCTCCATGCTTTCCGGATATGCCGCCAGCAGCAGAAGGTCGCAGCGCGGCAGGGAATCGTCCGTCAGTTCCTCGTCCACATCCCCCGTAAGCATGGCGAAGGAAAGCATTTTCCTGTTAAGGTCAGTTCCCAGCACATATGCATCAGGATCCCGCCGGAAGGCTTTTGCCATGGAACCGCCGATCAGCCCCAGGCCTACTATTCCGACATTCATCTCACTGCCTCCAGGACCTTCTGAACCTTTACACTCAGCTCGTCAAACTGGTCCGGCGTCAGGGACTGGGCTCCGTCGCAGAGCGCATGGGGCGGATCGTTATGCACTTCTATCATCAGTCCGTCCGCGCCTGCAGCCGCAGCCGCCACTGCCATGGGCGGCACCAGCCTGGAATGGCCGGTCGCGTGGCTCGGGTCGACAATCAGCGGCAGATGGGTGAGCTCCTCCAGCACCGGAATGGAAGAAAGATCCAGGGTATTCCTGGTAGCCGTTTCAAAGGTGCGGATGCCTCTCTCGCAGAGTACGACGTTTTCGTTGCCCCCTGCCATAATGTATTCCGCGCTCATCAGCAGCTCCTGCAGCGTGTTGGCAAGTCCCCTCTTTAACAGGATGGGTTTTTGGATCTTGCCCAGCTCCTTCAGCAGGTCAAAATTCTGCATATTCCTGGCGCCTACCTGGATCAGGTCTACATCGTCAAAAAGATCCAGGTGCTCGATGTTCATAATTTCAGTCACGATGGGCAGCCCGGTTTCTTTCTTGGCCTCAGACAGCAGCTTCAGTCCTTCACCCTGCAGGCCCTGGAACGCATAAGGCGAGGTGCGCGGCTTGAAAGCGCCGCCCCTGAGGATGTTTGCGCCGGCTGCCTTGACTCTTTTGGCCACCCCGATGATCTGTTCCTCCGTCTCAATGGAGCAGGGCCCCGCAATCATGCAGAAACCGCCGTTTCCGATCTTCACGCCGCTGACATCGATCACGGAATCCTCCGGATGGAACTTCCGGTTGCATTTTTTGTAGGGCTCGCTGACACGGCGGACCTTTTCCACAATGTCAAGGCTCTCCAGAAGCTCTGCGTCTATGGCGGAAGTATCCCCGACCAGCCCCAGCACGGTGCTGCTCTTTCCCACAGATACATGTACATCCAGATTCTGCGCCTTCAGCCAGTCAATCAGCTGGTTTCTTTTTTCTTCTGTCACACCGGGCTTTAATACTGCTATCATAATGACCGATCCTTTCTTTGCTGAAACAGCTTCTGTTCCCCATCATAAAATAAAAAAACTGTACAGTGTTTTGCACTGTACAGCCTGTCAGCTTTCTGAATCCGGATAAGCGTTCTTTCTACAGCACAAAACCCCTTAGCTCATTTGCTAAAGTAATAAAGGCTATAGAATGCATAAGAACGACTATACATTTTAAGTATCCTCCGAATTGTCATCACTATACACCCGTATCTGCCGGGCGTCAAGTAACTTTTTTGCTGCTTTTTCAAGGCTTTTTTATTCCTGCGGCAATGGTGTTTCCGCCAGCTCCCATCCGTGCCCCAGCACATATGCTTCCCATTGTTCGAAACCGCAGAGGAGCGTGTCCGTCCGGTGGCTGTCGCTGGAGAGAATGAAACAGCCGCCCCGGCTGCCGATATAATCCATGATCTCCTGCGACGGATAAGGTGATGTGCGGTATCCCCGGGAAATAGCCCCGGTATTGATTTCAAAGGGCTTTTTAAAGGGAAGGAGCCGGTCCGCCGCCTGCTGCCAGGCCTTGCGGTAACGGGGATGCTTCTCATCAAACAGGCGTCCGCCTTCATTAAACTTGGTGATCAGGTCAAAGTGCCCGACGATATCCGCTTTGGTCCGGTCAAGGATCTCTCCGACTTTTTCGTAATAGTTCTCCGCGGCAGCATAATAATCACCGTCAAACATCGACCTTACAACTTCCGCAAACGCTTCCGGGCTCTCATCCACCGTTCTGCGGATCCCGTTCTTTTCCACATAATGAACTGATCCGATCAGATATTCCAGCCCTTCCTTCGGACCGTCGGAATAATAATCCCACTCCGCCCCGCAGAGGATACGGATACGGTCTTTGTAAGCATCCTTCAGTCTCCCGATTTCCTCCCGGTATAATTGCATTCCCTCCAGGGACATACACCATTCGGCATCAAAGGAAGTGTATGCATGGCCTGAAAAGCCGATCGCCGAAAGCCCCCGGTCAATGGCCGCCTGTACCATTTCCTCCGGGGTATTCCTGCCGTCGCAGTAATTCGTATGGGTATGGAAATCAGAAAGTATCACGTCATCTTCTCCTGCTTGACCTTATGGTCAATGACATGGCGGGAGGCCAGTTCCTCCCGGACTTCCTCTACGCTGATACCGTTTTCCACCATTAAAACAAGCACATGATATGCCAGATCGGCGATCTCATAGACAGTTTCTTTTTTATCCTCCGCTTTCGCCGCAATAATTACTTCCGTACATTCTTCCCCTACCTTTTTCAGGATCTTATCCAGGCCTTTGCTGAAAAGATAAGAGGTGTAGGAGCCTTCCGGCATTTTTTCCTTCCGGTCCTGCAGCAGCGCATATAATGATTCCAGTGTGAATTGCTCTTCCATAACCATTGTCCTTTTATTAAAGCTTTATCGGTATGTTTCAGGGATGTATCGGCTCTGTCCGCTTCCAGAGCGGGAACTCGAAGCAGGAGTCATTGCCCAGGTGGCATGCAGGCCCGTCCTTCTCCACCATCACTACCAGCGCGTCCCGGTCACAGTCCGCCGTAATGGAAACAATGTGCTGATAGTTGCCGCTGGTGGCCCCCTTCAGCCACAGTTCCTGTCTGGAACGGCTCCAGAAGCAGGTGAGTCCCTTTTCCATGGAAATATCCAGGCTCTCCCGGTTCATATAGGCCAGTGTCAGCACTTTTTTACTTTCATTGTCCACCACAATGGCCGGGATCAGTCCCTTTTCATCAAATTTCAGTTCTTCTTTTGATATCATTTTCTTATCCCTGTTCTTCCCGGTCACGACAGCTCACAGAAGGCCTGCAGGATTTTCAGGCCTACAGGGCCGCTTTTCTCGGGGTGGAACTGGGTGCCGTATACATTGTTCTTTTCCACGGCGGCCGTCAGCTCCGCGCTGTATTCCGTGGTGGCTGTCACAAAAGGCCCGCACCCGAAAGCAGCATAGGAATGTACAAAATACACATGGTCGTTTTCCTTTGTGTATTTAAACAGTTTGCTGGACCGTCCCAGATCCGTGAAATGAAGCCCGTTCCAGCCGATCTGCGGAAGCTTCAGCTCCGGTGAAATCACCTCTGCCATGCTGCGGACTTCTCCCGGGATCAGCCCGAGCCCGTCATGCTCTCCGTATTCGAAATCCTTGTCGAAAAGGAGCTGCATGCCGACACAGACCCCCAGCAGCGGCTTGCCCGTCGCTGCCTGCTCCAATACCGCCTGGTCCATGCCGCTTTCCCGCAGTTTGGCCGCAGCGTCCCCGAAAGCTCCTACTCCCGGCAGCAGGATATGGTCCGCCGACGCCAGGATCTTTTCATCCCTCGTTACCACCGCTTCCCGCCCGATGGCGGCAAATGAACTCTGCAGTGAAAACAGGTTGCCTACTCCGTAATCTATGATCGCTATCATTTTTCTTTCCTCATCCGTCGATGTCGCCCGGCCGTCTTCCGGCCCGTTCACCGCCCGGTCTGCTGCGCTTGTTACAGGCTTCTTGAAGGAATGCCTTCCGCCGCCATCTGTGCCTTCAGGTCGCTGATCTTCACTTCTCCGAAATGGAAAATGGAAGCAGCCAGACCGGCATCCACCTTGGGCAGCTTTTTGAACAGTTCAATGAAATCCCCGATGCTGCCTGCACCGCCGGAGGCAATCACCGGCACACTGACAGCATTGCTGACCGCATCCAGCATTTCCAGGTCAAATCCCTGCTTGACGCCGTCTGTATCAATGGAGTTAAGCACCACCTCTCCGGCTCCCAGGTCCACACAGTGCCGGATCCAGGAAACCGCTTCCAGACCGGTATCTTCCCGGCCACCCTTGGCAAAGACGCGGAAAGCCCCGTCTACAAGTTTTACATCTGCGGAAATCACCACACACTGGTTGCCGTAGCGCTTGGCTGCCTCATAGATAAGATTGGGATTGCGGATGGCCCCGGAATTGACGCTGACCTTATCCGCCCCGCATTTCAGTACCCTGTCAAAATCCGCTACTGTGCTGATCCCGCCGCCAACGGTCAGGGGAATGAATACCTGCCGCGCCGCTTCACACAGAATGTCCGTAAACAGCTGCCTGCCCTCCGCAGAGGCGGTAATATCATAGAATACCAGCTCATCTGCGCCGCTGTCACTGTAATAACGGGCCAGGTCCACCGGGGAATCCACATCGGCCAGTCCCTGGAAATTGACGCCTTTTACCACTCTTCCGTTCTTTACATCCAGACATGGGATGATTCGTTTTGTGATCATACTCCGGTCCCTTCTGTTTCTAAATGTGCCAGCCGTACCGCTTCTTTCAGGTCAACCGCGCCGGTATAGTATGCCTTGCCGATAATTGCTCCGTAAAGCCCCATGGCCTGCAGCTCCTTTACGTCTTCCAGGGATGACACGCCGCCGGAGGCGATGATGTTCATCCGGAACATGGACTGCAGCTCACGGTAGAGTCCGAGATTTGTGCCGCGCATGGCGCCGTCCCTGGAAATGTCCGTGCATATGATGGTTTCCACGCCCAGCTGCTGGAGATCTCTGCAGAAATCAAAAGCATCCAGTCCGGATTTCTCCGTCCAGCCCCTGATGGCCACCTTGCCGTCCCGGATATCCACGCCTACCGCCACATGCTCATGATGACAGGCGCAGGCATTCTCCAGAAAAGCCCGGTCGGTCACCGCAGCAGTGCCCAGGATCACCCGTTCCACGCCGGCGTCCAGATAGCGCTCAATCACATCCATGCTTCGAATGCCGCCGCCCACTTCCACTTTCAGGCCGGTTTGGGCAGCCACGGCCGCCACGGTCTGCAGGTTCGGTGTCTCACCGGATTTGGCGCCCTCAAGGTCCACCATATGAATCCATCCGGCACCGGCTTCTTCAAAGCACCGCGCCACCTCCAGGGGCCGTTCGCTGTAGACTGTCATCTGGGCGTAATCCCCTTTATACAGTCTTACCGCCTTGCCTTCATACAGATCTATTGCAGGAAAAATCAGCATTTACAGGACCCCCTTGGTAGAAGGGATATCATCCGCAAAAGCAGGATCAATCGAAACTGCCTGGCGCAGCGACCTGGCAGCGGATTTGAACGCCCCCTCAATAATGTGGTGGGAATTTTTTCCGGCCAGCTGGCGGATGTGCAGGGCCAGGCCCGCGTTGGACGCAAAAGCAGTCCAGAATTCCTCCACCAGTTCCGTATCGAAGCTGCCAACCTTTTCCGTAGGAATCTCCAGGGCGTATCCCAGACAGGAACGGCCGGAAATATCCACCGCTGTAAGGATCAGCGCCTCGTCCATGGGAATCACGGCATCTCCGAAACGCCGGATCCCTTTCTTGTCGCCCAGGGCCTGCACAAAAGCCTCTCCCATGCAAATGCCGATGTCTTCCACAGAATGGTGGTCATCCACCTGTGTATCCCCCTGGCATTTAATCTCCATATCAAAGCGGCCGTGTTTCGCAAAGGCGGTGAGCATATGGTCCAGAAATCTCACGCCCGTATCAATATTGGAACCGCCGTTCCCGTCCAGACAGAGCTTTACAATAATATTTGTTTCCGAGGTATTCCTGATGATCGCAGCTGTCCTTTTTCTCATAATTATTACCTCTCTGTCTCTGCCAGAATTTCCCTGATGGCCTGCAGCAGGCAGTCCATCTGTTCTTTCGTACCGATCGTAATACGGTTATAGTCCGAGATTCTCTCTTTATCAAAGTGGCGCACCAGGACGCCCTTTTCCTTCAGTGCCCGATACAGGCTGCCGCCCTCGATTTCTTTATGCCTTGCAAAAAGGAAATTGGCTTTGGAGTCCGTCATCTCAAAGCCGAGTTCCCGCAGGGCTTTGACCGTATACTCCCTGTTTTTCTCAATTGTCAGGCAGTTTGCCAGCGTATAATTGCCGTCCAGCATGGTGCCCATCGCAAGGCTCATAGTCATGCTGTTAATGTTGTAAGGGTTGAAGGAATAGCGAACTGTATTCAGATCCCTGATCAGGCGCCGGTCGCCGATCACAAATCCCAGGCGTGCGCCTGCCATGGAGCGGGACTTGGAGAAGGTCTGCACCACCAGCAGGTTGTCATGCTTCTTGGTTAACTGTATGCAGGATTCCGCGCCGAAGTCCACATAGGCCTCGTCCACGACAACTACATCATCCGGATGACGCTGCAGCAGAAGGTCGATTTCACGCATGCTGAGGGCGATACCGGTAGGCGCGTTGGGATTGGCAATCACGATCAGGCCGTGCCTGTCGTCATAATCTTCGATCTTCAGGCTGAGGTCCTCCCGCAGCGGGACCTCTTCATAGGGTACACGGTTGATCTCCGCAAACACCGGATAAAAACCGTATGTAATATCAGCAAACACAGCCGGATGCGTCTCGTCCGCATAGGCAAGGAACGAAAAGAACAGTGCCTCATCCGAACCGTTGGTCAGCATGACTTCCTCTTTTGTTACCCTGTAAAACATGGCAATCCGCCTGACCAGTTCCTCACAGGTCGGATCCGGATACAGGTTCAGGCTGCGCTGATGTTCCGCCGCATATTCCAGCGCCTTTTTGGAAGGCGGGAAAGGCGATTCGTTCGTATTCAGTTTCACATACTGCAGGTCCTGCGGCTGCTCCCCCGGTGTGTAGGGGGTAAGCGACGCCAGCTTGCTGCTGAGGTATCTGCTCATGATTGTATCTCCATTCTGTGTATATTATGCTTTAATAACCCGGGTCTGCCGGGCCGAGGCGCTCCTTCTGCAGTTCAACCTGTATGGAAAACGCGTTTTGCTCCCCGACTCAGAGGTGCCGACTCACGGGCGGCTCGTCCGTCTGTTGGCCCGGCCTATGAACGCCCGGCTGTCTGCGCTTCGCTTGCACCGGCCCGTTCAGTACGGCCGTTCTGCACAGCCCGGGTCATCGCCGTTCCTGTTCGCGTCACCATTCGCTGGAGCAAAATCGCCTTTCCAAATCCCGGGAGAATCCGAACTGAAAGAAAAGGCGGAGGCTGCAAGGCCTCAGACAATA
>JAEEGL017319480.1_pt1 | contig 36214 bp, 25 predicted proteins | sample 9134231 | NCBI WGS metagenome assembly JAEEGL01 (sample SAMN16246548, study PRJNA631951) | gut metagenome | biome: gut microbiome; feature: rumen; material: fiber-attached | host: Bos | place: Iran: Karaj | collected 2018-10
CGGAAGCGCGGCCGATACCCATGTGGCAGATACCTGCATCCTTCATGACGCGTGTAACGTCTGCAAGGTCGAGGTTGATGAGTCCGGGGATTGCAACGAGGTCGGAGATACCTGCGACACCGAACTTGAGAACCTGGTCTGCCATATTGAAAGCTTCCTCGAAAGAAGTGCTCTCATCAACTACGTCAAGGAGCTTGTCGTTGGATACAACGATGAGGGAGTCAACGGACTTCTGGAGCTCACGGATACCGCGCTCTGCGTTGGAAGCTCTCTTGCCGCCCTCGAAAGTAAACGGAGTGGTCACTACTGCAACAGTAAGGATACCGAGATCTCTTGCGATCTGTGCTACGACAGGAGCAGCGCCTGTACCGGTGCCGCCGCCCATACCAGCTGTAACGAAAAGCATGTCGGTATTCTTGATAGCCTCAGCGATCTCGTCGCGGGACTCTTCGGCAGCCTTCTCACCAACGCTGGGATCAGCTCCGCAGCCGAGGCCTCTTGTGACCTTCTCGCCGATCTGGATCTTAATCTCTGCCTTGTTGCGGGCAAGCGCCTGATTATCGGTATTGATAGCGATAAATGTTACACCCTGGACACCGCTCTCGACCATGCGGTTAACAGCGTTGCTTCCGCCTCCGCCTACGCCGATTACCTTAATGGTTGCGGCATTTGATTCGTCCATTGAATAGCTGTGCTTGCTCTCAGACATCCTAAGTTCCTCCGTTAAACTGTTTTTTGACCCGTTTCTAATAAAAAATAAATTATTTGCTTAAACTATATGTCATTCTGAATTCTAACCCAAACATAATTTTCAATCAATACAAACGAAGTCATTTAACTCCGTATTGTAAGATACGAATACATTTTATCATTAAATTGTAAACTTTTTAGGAAATATCAAGTCAATTTTAATTTGACGAGTTAAAGATGAACTCATCACCCGTCATATCGAGCGTTCCCCTGGTCGTTACCTGGTCAAAAGCCTTGGAATTGAACAGATACAAGAGCTTGGACATCTTGTCGTTTATCTTGTCCGTCTTGTTGAGCTTGATCTGGACCGGCTTTCCGCTCTCCGTATAAATAGTCAGGAAGATGTATCCGCTCGGGAGTACCCTTACTTCAGTAGTATGCTCAAACATGTTGAAATCATCGCCGATTGTCGCGTTGTCGGCCGAGAGAATAGCGCCCAGGACAACGATCGCCTGCTTATATGCGTTCTCTTCCCTGACTACAACCTTCTCGCCCAGTTTAGCGGATTCGACGCTGATTCCGTAAACGATCGGACTGACCTTCTGCTTGACCTTGCCTGAATCGAGTTCAAGGACCGTGCCGTAACGGTCAAGCGCGATATAGCCGTCCGGCGTGCTCACATAAGCAATCTTTCTTCGTTCCTTAATGCTTATCCTGACTTCGGAAGGAATCCTGATGGAGATCGTAATATCGGAAATATACGGGTTTTCTCTCCTTATCCTCTCCTCGGTCTTACCGTAGTTGAAGCTTAAGATATCGAGAATGTTGCCGCTTACACCGCTCATGAGATGGGCGTTGTATTTGAGTCCTACTTCCTTCAAGACTTCCTCATCGGTCATCTCGACGTTGCCTTCGATGGTAACGGACCTGACTCTGAAAGCAGGAAGGAATAAGAACAGAACGATCAGGACAATGAGCATGATCGCGAAAGTTATGACAGAGATACCGAAAGCGGACAATCTGCGGTGCGGCTTTTTGGGAGCCTTCTTGGCTTCCTTGGCGTGTTCTCCGGAAGGCTTTTTCGCTGAGATCTTATGTTCTTTATCCTCAGATTTCTCAGCCTTGTCTGCTTCTTCGCCCTCTTTGCCGTCTTTTTCTTCTTCAGGCTTCTTCTCTTCTTCCTCCGGACCGGACTTTTCCTTGTCTCCGCCGGAAGATTCTTCTTCAGAGGCTTCCTTCTCACCTTCGGGTGATTCAGGCTTTTCCTCTTTATCTTCAGGCTTTTTGTCTTCGGATTCTTTTTCCTCTTTTGCGGAGTCCTTTTGAGAAGGCTCTTTGTCAGGAGATTCTTTCTTTACGGAACCGTCTTTCTTCTCCTTGGAATCAACGATCTGCAAATGCTCAGGATCATCCGCGCCGGAGCCGTCTTGTCCGCCGTCATATCCAAACAGTCTGTCGAGTTCGTTATCATCCATAAGGTTATTGTATCAATCTTGTTTTCCGAGAGCTTCGGTGATCGAGCGGAAAATGCGCTCATCAGTATCGGGTATCGCGAGAATGGAGGCTTTCTTTCTTATCTCTGCGCGTTTTCCGTCGCTGTCGAGAAGATCTGTCAGTACGGGAAGGAGCTTGCCGGAAGCGCAGTCGGCATCAGTGACGACAACACCTCCGCCTCTTTCAGCGATGGACTTTGCATTGTAGGTCTGGTGATCGTGCGCCGCGAACGGATACGGGACCATTATCGCGCAGGCGCCGGTAGCGGTTATCTCCGCGCATGTAACGGCACCCGCACGGAGTATGCAGACGTCACTTCCGGAAAGATAAAGGTTGGTATCCGTGATGTATTCCCTGATATCGAGGTTAGGAAGGTTTCTGTCTTCATCCGTGATAGTTACGGTGTTTTTCTTGCCGCAGCTTAAGACGAACATGACGTCTTTGAATTCCGGTCTGCGCGCACAAGAGAGGATAAATCCCGTTATCGTAGCGGATCCGAGTGATCCTCCCATCGCGAAAACAAACTTCTTTCCATCGGGAATGCCAAGCTTTTTCCTCGACTCCTCATAAGTGTTTTCAAACATGATCTTCCTTACGGGATTGCCGGTGTAAGTGACCATTTTCGCTTTGGAAAAGACGTTGTCCTTATCGGGGAACCCCGTCATGACGAGTGCCGCGCCTTTGGACAAAAGCCTGTTTGCGCGTCCCGGGAAAGCATTTGCTTCATGTATCATGACAGGGATACCGAGTTTTTTCGCAGCCATGAGAAGCGGTCCGCTGACATATCCGCCGGTGCTTATAACACACTCGGGACGGTAATCCTTAAGATATTCAAGGCACTGCTTTTTGCCCCTGGCAAGCGCAGCCTGCGCCTTTATGAGCTTTATAGAAGGTTTTGTGGGAAAAGGCTTTGCCTCGATAGCGATGAACTCATATCCTGCTGCCGGGATCAGTTCTCCTTCAAGGCCCTCTTTCCTTCCGAAAAACACAAACTTGCACGTGTCGCCTTTAGCCGCGAAGCCCTCATTCAAGATACCCGCTATTGCGAGCGCGGGATTGATATGCCCGGAGGTTCCTCCGCCTATTATCGCGAAACGGTGCTCCATGAGGTGTTACGCCCTTTTAGCCAAACGCTTTGCCGGTTTTGCCTTGGGTCTTTTTCCGTACTTTGATACCGAAAGGATAAGACCGTATGCGGCAAGGAGCATGATCTGCGCCGTACCGCCGTAACTCATGAAAGGAAGCGTTACACCGGTCGCAGGGATAACCTGCAGCTCAACCGATATATTCATCAGGACCTCTACGAATATCAGCGCGGTACAGCCTGTCGCGACCGTCCGCGCAAAGATGCCGTCGGCTCGCAATATTACCTGGACGCACATGACAAACATCACCATATACATCAGTATCAGGATCATGCCGCCGACGAATCCGGTCTCCTCCACGTAGATTGAGAATATATAGTCATTCTGCGCCTCTGCGACGTAATTGTATTTAGAACGGGAATTGCCGAGTCCGACCCCCCACATTCCGCCCGAACCGAGCGCGTTGTGGGCATTGTCGATCTGCCTCGTATCATCCTTGGTAAGAGTGGTATCAGGATCTTCCTCGTCATCACCCTGTTGGAAGATCGCTATACGTTTGAAAACGTGTGAATAGTTCTTGAGGATCCTGTCTCTGCCTTCCGCGGGCATCAGTGCAAAGATCAGTCCGATAAGCAGAATGGCAATGCTGAGCATCAAGCCAATGCCTACGACCCACGATTTGAACGGTATCTCGGATACCAGCGCGCTCAAGAAAATGACGACACCTATGATTATGAAGCACGACACGTGCGGCTGCATGATGATGACGATGTCGACCAGGACGATCATGATTACGGGAATTACGATATCCACCGCGGCAAAGCCTATTGCTTTCGAACGCGCCGACTTGAAGATCCTCAGCTTTCCGGCACGGCGCAGCTTGTCCGCCGCAGCCCTGTAACCTGCAAACGCAAGGATAAGACCTACCTTGATAACCTCGGAACTCTGGAACTGGATAGGTCCGATGTTGACCCATCTCGTAGCACCGTGCTCGGAACCTACGCCCACGGCGAGCGTCCAGAACGCAAGTGCAAGACTGACTCCGTATGCTCCGATCATGACCCATTTCTGAGAGAATACCCAGATCGGGATGAACGATATTACTATGCATCCGACAAGTCCGATAAGAGTCTGGATTATCTGTCTTTTGAGGAAGTGGGCTGAATCATGATAGAGACCGTATGCGTCAGGACCGGAAACGGAATAAAGGACAACCAATCCGAATACGATCATGACAAAGACCATGAGAAGCATCGGGATGTTAACGGTATTGAGGTTCATGTCCGTATGGACACGGGCTTCTTCAGGAATCGTGAAAGCCTCGCCCACCGGTTCGATGAGCTTCTCGATATCGGTCATCTGACCCCTGTTGCGCTTCTCCTGAGCCATCCGTCAAGAATCGCCTTTCTTAATAAACTCTTCGGCCAGATCCTCAAAGCCGAACGAATGCGAAGCCTTAAACAGTATCGCATCGTTGTCCCTGACAAAATCGGAGAGTCTTACTGATACTTCGCTTGTGTCGCGGCATCTCGAGATCTCGAGGTTCATATCGATCATATGAGCACCCCTGATGAAATCTTCGGCGTTCTCTCCGGTTATGAAGACCTTGTCAAATCCGTATTTCGCACAGGCTTTTCCTGTCATCTCGTGAAGCTGCGGAGCATAATCGCCCAATTCGAGCATACCTCCGAGTGCCAGGATCTTGCGTCTGCCCTTCGCCCTTTTCGAGAAATTGAGGAAAGCATTCTCCATTGATTCGGGCGACGCGTTATACGCATCATTTACTATCATATACCTTTTTGTCTCAGTAATAGCACCGCGTCCGTCCATTGCCTCGCCGGAAACCACGGCTTCCCTGATGCGGCTGATGTCTTCTTCCGTCGACAATCCGCAGATATGTGCGCAAAGCAGCGCGAAAAGCACGTTCCTGACCCCGGCGTTTCCGAACATCTTGATAGAGAACATGTCTCCCAATTCGATCGCCTGGCCGAGTCTTGTGATGCGTGCGCGGAAATCCGTGCCCTCATCAGTCTCTGTAACGTCATAAGCGTTGATGCACTCCGGGCACATATCGATCGCGTTCTCAGAAGCGGATACCGCGGCAATGAGATTATTTATCGGAAGGATCCTTCTTGCATGCTCGAAAAGCCTCGGATCGTCGCCGTTTACGATAAGGATACCGCCGTCGGTAAGGCCGTCAGCGATCTCCATCTTTGCGCGCATAATGTCATCCCTGCTGCCGAGCCTTCCTATATGCGAATAACCGACATTTGTTATAACTGCTATGTCAGGCCTTGCGATATTCGTGAGAAGCGATATCTCGCCTGTGCCTCTCATGCCCATCTCAACGACCAGGATCTCAGTATCTTCAGGTGCAGAGAGTATCGTCTTGCTCATTCCGATCTCGTTATTGTTGTTTGCCTTTGTCGAATGAACGCGGAGTCCCGTTCTCAGGACATCTGCGATGATGGTCCTGGTGGTGGTCTTGCCGACCGAACCCGTAACCGCTATGACCTTTGCTCCGAGCTTGAATCTGTAATACGCTGCAAGAAGTCCCAGAGCCTTTGTCGTATCGCTGACTACGATTCCGACGGCTCCGTCAGGAACATACTCGGCATTGTCAACTACGACGGCACAAGCTCCGTTCTCGATTGCAGTACCGGTATAATCGCCGCCGTTGAAGCGGTCTCCCCTGAGCGCGAAAAAGACATCGCCTTCCTTGATCGTCCTTGTATCGGTAGATACTCCTGAAACGTTTACGAAAGCCGCGTAGACGGGTTCCTTCGTTCTGTATACGGTCTTGCCGCCCGTAGCTCTCTTTATCTCTTCAAGCGTAAACATCATCAAACACCACCCTGCAGTTCAGCAACGGCTTTTGCCGCCTGTTCCGCATCATCAAAATGTATCGTTCTGTCAGCGAAGATCTGATAGTCCTCGTGACCTTTGCCTGCGATCAGGACGGTATCTCCCGGCTTGGCCAGTGAAATGGCGCGCTTGATGGCGCTTGCCCTGTCGGCTTCAACTTCATATTTACCGTTCGTCTTGCCGATGCCTGTAACGATATTGCCTATGATCGCCATCGGGTCCTCGGTCCTGGGATTGTCGGACGTGATAACCGTGTAATCGGAAAGATTGCCCGATACTTCACCCATCTCGAATCTTCTGGTCTTGGATCTGTCTCCGCCGCATCCGAAAACGGTAATGACCCTGCCTTCGGTATATTCTTTCAATGTCTCGACCGCATTCTCGAGTGCCGCGGCATTGTGTGCATAGTCAACCAGGATATTGAGTCCGAGTTTATTCTCCACAGGCTGCATGCGTCCGGGAACGCTTATGGAAGCCAAAGCCTGTCTCATGCTTTCCATGCCGCATCCCGCGCAGTAAGCCATGGCAATGGCGCAAAGCGCGTTGGATACATTGAATCTTCCGGGAAGGGCAACAAAGAAATCTCCGGTTACATATCCGCCGGTAACGGTAAATGCGGTTCCCGTTACATGGTCTCTTCTCTCGAGTCTCAGATCCTGCGCTCTGAAATCGGCATCGGAATCCATTCCGTAAGTCAGTACTTTGCATCTGGAAGAAGCGTAATCGCAGACCTGCTTGGCCTGTCCGCAGTCAGCATTAACAACGGCAGTGTCGCAGTTATCGAAGATCTTGAGCTTGCAGCTGAAATAATCCTCCATATCGGGATGCTCTTCGGGTGCGATATGGTCTTCATAAAGGTTGGTGAATGCGGCAACCTTGTATCTGATACCGTAGACCCTGTCGAGCTTCAATCCCTGGGACGAGACTTCCATTACGAGGCTGTCAGTATCAATATCCCTAAGCGAACGCATCATGCCGAAGATCTCTGAAGATTCCGGAGTCGTATGCTTTGCGTGCATCTTCTCATCTCCGACGATGTTGCAGACCGTTCCGATAAGGCCGGTCTTCGTTCCGGAAGCGCCCAATATGCTGCGGAGCATGAATGTGGATGTTGTCTTACCCTTTGTTCCGGTAATGCCGTATATGTTCATTTCCCTCTCGGGATGTCCGTTGAGCGCAGCAGCGGTAAGCGCAAGCGCCTTCTTGGTATCTTTAGTCTCTGCAATTACGCAGCCGGTCCCCTGAACTGCTTCGATCAATTCATTCTCTGAAAATCCTTCGCGGCTGCTGTCGACGACAGCACATGACGCGCCCGCAAGAGCCGCATTGCGGACAAAGGAATGTCCGTCAACATTAAAGCCTTTGATGCAAACGAAAACGGAACCGGTCCTGACACGGCGGGAATCAAATTCAACAGAAGTGACTTCACAGGCGGGATCACCTGTTATAACTCTTGAATCAAGTTCCTTAAGAATATCAGAGAGCAGCACGTGCAAAGATTCCTTTCCATTTTTCGCCTTATTTATATTAAAACAAAGAATGCAAAGTTCTGTGTGGCATTTGGAAGAATTTTGAGGCTTATATCCGCCCCCGTTTGTGCGTTAAACCATTCAGGGACGGCCCGATCGTCCGGACTCAGCCGACTCCCGAGTCTCCATTCTTCTTTTTGGGCACCACGGTAGGAGTCTTCCTGTTGATTCCGAGGATGTTACCGCCGTTTGAATCAAGCGTTACTGTGATAACCTCTCCGGAAAGAACGGTAGAACCCGCATTCTGGTTCTGCGATGTGCAGATACCCATGACATCACCCTTGATCTTACAGTTCAGATTGACCTTGCGGCAAGCCTCGATACACTCGACAGCGTTCATTCCGACCATATTGGGAACACGCGACTTGAGCATCTGGTCTTCCGTAATATCCTCAGGATACATAATTACGACGCCGGTCTTATAGAGCCTCTGCGTGTAGCTCGGATATGTTCTTGCGATAACCGTATCAGGAGTCATGTCAACAGTTCCGTAGATCGTGGACAGACCGTTGACCGCAATGGTTGAAGCAGCCTTGGAAGCAGCCATTCCCTCAACCTTCATGACGTAGTATTCCTTGGTGAGCTGGTCGAATTCGTCAGCGGTGAACTTTCTCTCGATGCCCATGTATGTAAGCGTTCCTTCAACGATCCTTGCGGCCGTTGAAGCGGCAGCCGATGAACCGACTTCCTTGTCTTCAGGCTTATTAAGAACGAAAAGAACAGCGATCTGCGGATCGTCAGCCGGAGCATAGCAGGAGAACGAGAGAACATGGTGGCCCTTGAGCTCGCCGACGTCAACTGTTGATGTGGAGGTCTTACCTGCTACGTTGAATCCCGCAACCTTACCTGCAGAACCGGTACCGTCTGAGACAACGCCTTCCATCAGGTTTCTTACTCTCCTGCAGGTATTCTCGGAGAAAACCGTCCTTACGATTTCGGGTTCGATCTGGTCAACGATGTTGCCGTTCTCGTCGGTTATGTATTTGACGATGTGCGGAACCATGAGGTTGCCGCCGTTAATGATCGCGCAATAAGACGTGATGAGCTGGATAGGAGTGACCGTCGAGGACTCTCCGTAAGAGAGAACCGCCATATCGACCTTGCTCGGGTCCTTATGGAAAATGCCTTTTCCCTCAGCAGGAAGATCGATGCCGGTATTATCATAGAAACCGAGCATTCTGACATATTTGTAGTACTTCTTAATACCGATCCTGTACGACAGCTGCGTGAAGATCGGGTTGCACGAGTTCTCGAACGCCTTCTTGAGCGTCTCGTCGCCGTGGTTGAATCCGTTAGTCTTCTGCATCCAGCAGGATATCGTGTGCTGTTCGGAAAGCTTGATCGGAGCGTCGTTCATGATCTCATCCTCACGCGCGAGGTTCTCTTCAAATGCCATGCAGGTCGTAAGCGACTTGAACGTCGAACCGGGCTCGTAAGTATCAGAAACGCAGCGGTTGCGCCATGCGTTGGACATTATGTATTCAACCTGTTTGTTCTTGTCCATCATGTTGAAATCGTAATCATCCATTCCGTAAGGCGCAGCATACGGATTATTGAGGTCATAGTCAGGAAGCGAGACCATCGCGAGGATCGCGCCCGTGTAAGGATTCATGACGATAGCGGTGCATCCGTCTATCGGCTTGTATTTGTCGTAGGCCTCTTTACAGGCCTCCTCGACTATTCTCTGGATACTGAGGTCGATATTGGTTACGATGTTGCGTCCGTTCGCAGCCTTCTCCTCAGTTGCATCTGAATAAGGCAGAACGCCTCCCGTAATGGAGTCGGTCTCGGAATAGCGGTAACCGTCGCGGCCCGACAAGGTCTTGTCGTAATATGCTTCCAGTCCGTAAAGACCTTTTAATGTCTCACCGTCGTTTTTGGCGTAACCGATTACCTGTGCCGCAAGGCTTCCGTAGTTATAGTATCTCTGGGGAACGGCAACGAAGCCGAAGCCCTTGACTTTATAGTCTTTGAGGAATTTCTGGAATTCGTCCTTCTTGTTAGACGGAATGTTCCTGATGACATCGCAGCCCGCGACGCCGTTGCGCTTGTCGTTCCTGTCGGTAGGATCTTCCGGAAGGATCGAGTCGATCTTCTCATACTTAACGCCCAGGATCGAGACTATGTTCTGCATTATCTGGGCGCGGGTCAGCAAGGATGAAGTTACCTGGGAAGGCGAACAGACGACGGTGTAGTCGTAAGTATTGGATGCAAGAGGGGTCATGTTCGCATCGTAGATCATGCCGCGGTTGGCAGGATACGTCATGAGGGTCCACTGCTCATTGGCTGCAGCCCTTGCATACTTGTCGTAATCCTTGACCGTGGTCTTGTAAAGACTGAAGATCAGATAAACGGCATATAACAACATAGCAGCGGCCACAATGACCGCTACTTTTCTGGCCGCAACATCTCTGCCGCAGTCCGTGAGGACATCTGCCGAAATGACCTCGCCGGGAATTTCCTGTTGTTTATTCGGGGCTTTAGCGCCCGGGATGAGTGGCATAGTACTCCTCAAGAGCGTCCTGGTTTGCCCTGAGGACGTCTTCGTTTATTCCATACGTATCATATGGTATCACTGTCTTCAAGGAATCGTTATTGGGAATCGGGAGATTTACTACCTGATTCTGGTTAGGATCCTGCATGCCGAGCTGGAGAGCCTGTGCGCGGATGGCGTCCATGTCGGTGATTCCGTTGGCATTCTCTTCCGCATCAAGTATCTTTCTCTTTACCGTATTAATGCTGTCCTTGAGGTTGGAATTATCCCTGGAAAGCTCAGAAAGCTCTGTCTGAGGGAAAAGGAGCATCATTACGAACAATCCTGAGAGAACGATGAGTCCGATCGTCATGACGCTCTCGAAAAGCTTTCTCTTCGTGAGCTTCTTGACCTTTTTCTTCTGCTCCTCGGTCATCTCGGGGCTCATATGCTCTGCAGCATAGCTGTGGGTTCTTTCTGAAACAGTCTCGTATGAATAAGTATCTTCAGAAGGCTTATTCTTCTTTGCGGCTCTGGCTGATCTGCCAAAGCTTCTGTCGATGACCAAAGGTTTCATGACCGGGATGATGGAACCGGGCGTATAGGAATATGTGCGCCTTCCCGCATTGAGCGCATCCATGAGATCCCTGTCAACGTTTACCGCAGGTTTTTTCCTTTTGATATAAGTTGTCTTGCGCTCTTTGATTGCCATAGTGTCCACCTTTTAGTTGTACTGTTCGTTCCCGTTCCTTTCGAAAACCCTGAGTTTCGCACTGCGAGCCCTCGGGTTCTCCTCCTTCTCCTCCTCCGACGGTTCAATAGGCTTTTTGGTCAGTACCGTGCCTAACGATTTCTTTCCACACACGCACACGGGGAATTCTCTCGGGCATGTGCAGGGATTTTCTGCTTTCCGGAAAGCTTCCTTCACTATCCTGTCCTCGAGGGAATGGAAAGTGATTATGCTTACCCTTCCGCCCGGATTCAGATGCTTGAAGCAGTCCCTCATAAGATTCTCAAGGCCGGAAAGCTCGTGATTGACTTCGATCCTTATGGCCTGGAAGCACCTTTTCGCGGGGTGCTGGTCTTCAAATCTGCCGTGACCGGGCATATATTCTTTGATGGCTTCCGCCAAGTCTGTCGTAAGCTTGAAAGGCACCTTCTGCCTTCTCTGGACGATACCGTCAGCGATCCTTCCGGAATGGCGTTCCTCGCCGTATTCCCTGAAGATCCTCTCAAGCTCGTCCCTTGAATATCTGTTGACGACGTATTCGGCTGTAAGAGTCTCGTCGTTCGTATCCATTCTCATGTCGAGCGGGCCCTTGTTCATGTATGAGAAGCCGCGCTCAGCAGTATCGAGCTGATATGAGGAAACGCCCAGATCCGCCAAGATCCCGTCAACCTTCTTGATCTTCATGCTGTCGAGCATATTGTCTATATCACCGTAATCGCACTTGACGGGCATCCAGTTGGTGTGAGCAAAATCCTTGCTGCGTGCCATGCATGCGCGGAGTGCGTCAACGTCTTTATCTACAGAGATCAGAGTGCCGGAAGAACCAAGCCTCGAAGCTATCTCAGCGCTGTGTCCGCCGCCGCCGGCTGTGCAGTCGACATAGATTCCGTTGCCTTTTACGCTAAGGCCGTCAACCGCTTCCCTGAGCAGTACTGACTTGTGATTGAACTCAGAGTCCGTCGACATAATAATCCGTCTCCAATCCTTCAATATTGCTCAGATCGTGATCTTCCTCGTCGTAGAACTTCTTGGAGCATATATCGAGCTTACCGGCATCGTTGAAGACGCATATCTCGTCTCCGGCCTTGGCAAAAGCCCTCTCCCAAAGTTCAGCGCTTACGGCTATTCTTCCCTGCGAATCAACGGTAACCTCGCAAGCCTCACCGATGATGGCTCTGGAGATTATACGGACCTTGGGGTTCAAGTAGTTAAGCTTTCTGATCTGCTCGGCAATGTGGTCGAAACGTGCCTTTGAATAAACGCAAAGATAGCCCTTGTCAAGGCTGTTGGTTACAACAACCTCGTCTCCGAGCTGCTCTCTCTGCTTTGCCGGGATAAAAAATCTCCCCTTGGCGTCAATTTTCTTGATGTCTCTTGCCACTTTAGCCGCACTTCTTCGTTTATTTATGTGAAAAGTGGAGCCCGACCGGAATTTCTTCCATTTTCCTCCACCAGCATGGGAATTTCATCCCCAAATCACCACACACCCGTATTGTATCTGTAACATTTCTTTAACGCAAGATGTAATTTGTAATTTTTCGGAAATTTATCAAGTTTTTTTACAAATTGGCGCATTGCATAAAAACCCTTTGTCCCATTGAGCAAATTGACATTAGAGCACCCCTTTTCCGGGTATCTCTCACTCAGTTTTGCCCACGGATTGCCCCACCTTTCCAAGACGGAAAACCCAATGAACCGGGCAGACAAAAACAAACCCCTGAAGCTTCATGCCTCAGGGGTTTTGAATAATTCTTTTATATAAGAGTAATTATCCTAATTCACATACTATCTCGGGATCAGGGCCGTCAAACGCTTCTTCGGGAATCAGCCCGCCTTCTTCAAGAACGAGCTTTTTGCCTCCTGCTGTAATCGAGACGATCTTGTATGAGCCCGCATCAAGCTTGCCGGGGTTGAAATAAGTAAGAGTAAACGGCTTTCCCTTTCTGTATGCGGTGACCGATGCCTTGCCTTCAGCATCAAACTGCGATGCAAGGAGCGCAGGCTCGAGCCTCAGCTTGCCGTTTACGGAAGCTACACCGAACATCTTTGTAAGGACAAGGAGGACTGCCCAGCTTGCAGCGCCGGTCAGATAAGGATACATGCCTCTTCCCATTCCGTTGAAGTACTCGGGGATTCCGGGATACATCCTTCCGTCTTCGCTCATGCTCTGCGAAAACAGGTTGTTAAAGACTTTGAATCCTTCTTTGGCAAAGCCTCTGGTATAGAGCGCGAAAGCGTACATGACCGCCATGTGGCAGAATACCGCGCCGTTCTCCTTCTCGCCGTAAGCAAATCCGAATGCCCTGCCCATGTTCATCTTGACTTCATGGAAGTCGGTATTGAGCCTGTAGCCTCCGAGCGCGGGAGCATACAGATATTTGTCGCAGGCTTTGATAACGTCTTTGACAGCCTCTTCGTCAGCCGTACCGAACATGACCGTAAATACCTGCGACGTCAGCATCATGCGGACTGAACCGCCCACGATTCCTTCAACCTTCCCGGAATCATTGTCGTAATAGCCGTTGAACCATCTGGCGCCTTCGCCGTCGTCAACCATCTCGTTTTCTTTGATGTGCTTCTTGATCCACTCGGACATCTTATCGAGATGCTGCGCGAGCTTCTCGGCATCCATGACCATCATGTATCCGCTGATCTTTGTCGCTACGCTCTCCTCATATTCGAGAAGGAGCTTTCTTTTCGCTGCCGGATCATCGTACTCATCCGCGCATATCAGTTCTATGAGCTCCTCGAAAACGGCGATATCGGATCTGCCGCAATTCCTTATCATGGAAGACAGCATGGAAAGCGCGCCCGCATAAGCAGCGGTAAACGCAACGCTCTCGCCCTTCTTGGATGCCATGTCCAGAGCATCGTTCCAGTCGGCGCCTCTGAGTCTCATGTTGCCGTGCTCTCCGCAGTCGAAGAACTGCGTTACCGTCTCGGTCAGGAGATGCTCGAGGACCGTGCCTTTATAGACGCTTCCGGAAGCGGTCAGTTCCTTGGGCTCGGAATTCGGATCGAACTCATCATCAAACTTCTCGCCCCTGAAGATCATGCGGTCTTTAAAGTACGGCTGCTCCTCGAAAAGGAAATCATAATCGCCCGTCCTGTTCAGATACAGGTCAACGGTGAATACAGGCCAGAAGCCGTGATCCATCCAGACTCTCGGAATGCCGTTGCGGTCCGCAATGAACTCGCCCTTCTTAGAACCTATTATCGTTGCGTTGGAGCCATCCATACGAACACCGGCGAAATAACTTACCAGGTCATCTCTTGCATCTGCCGGGTTTCTTAAAAGGAGCGCAAGCGAATCCTGCCAGAGGTCACGCCAGCCTCTTCCTCCCCTTCCGTAATCGTGGTAAGGCAGGAACGAGCATCCGTAAAGCTTACGCAGAGCCGGCTGAACGCTTACCCATTCCATCCATCCGTCAAACACGGAATCGCCGGTCTTTGTATGGATGATCTTCTCGTTCTCCCAATATGCTTTCACTTCTTCGAAAGCTTCTTCCACATTGCCGCTTTCAAGATACTTGCCGCCTTCGCCGTCATAACCCAAAACGACGTTATATACGGCAGACTGTCCCAGAGCAAGCGTTCTTTTCGCGAACTTAAGTCCCGCGTAAGCTTCCTGGCCGTTCACGACCGAACCGGGCACCATGCCGGTAATGCTGTTTTTTGCACCCTCAGGATTAAGAAGGTTGCCGCCGTCCCCGGTGAAATCGAGAACCGTAGGATTAATGCCTTCAGGCGCATTGCCCTCGCCGTCTCTGGCGCGGACCGAATAGGTATCGGCAGTCCTGTGATGTCCTCTCTCGTCAAAAGCCATCGTAGGCTTAACTTCGATTCCGTCCTCCAAGACTTCGATAACGTTAAGGAGCGAAGTGACATGCCTGTGATCTCTTATGTGGTCTGCGCCGCGCGCGAAAACCGGAACCGCCGCAGAGGGAATAAATGCGATGTCTTTATCACCGTCATTGGTAACGGTGACCTGCATGATTTCCGCTTTCTCATTTCCTATGGGCGCGAATATCAGGACCGAAGCCTTCAATCCTTCGCACATTCTTCTGGTCGTCTTCTGCCAGAGAAAACCCGCCTCGAGTTCAGCACCGTCCCCGCCAGCAAGCTGGCTTAACGAGAAGCCCAGAGCAGACTTAAGGCCCACGCCGTCAATGCAGAGCCAGAAATTACGCGAATACATTGATTCCTGAAGATCCTCAACAACAACGGGATGAAGCAGGAAGCGGTCCTGTGAGAGCTTGGTATCTCCGCCTCCTTTGGGTGTAACAGATCCCATGACGCCGGAAGGACTCCCGACGGGAATATACAGATAGCTTGATCTGTCGGCTTCATTTGTTCTGAAAGTACCGTTATTACCGGTGAATTCTATATTCATTTTATCCCTCCAAACTGCTGCGGGTCCGCGGCAAGAAGAATCAGTAAGCGCTGTTTAAGATAATGGTCAGGACTCTCTCGGCTCTTGCCTGATCAGAGCATTTGCAATACATGCTGAATACAAGAGTCGAATCTGATTTGGTCCAGCCCGATGTGTAGCCAAGCTTCTTGCATGCATCAAGGTCTTTAAGCCTCAGTCCTACGATCGCCTTTGTCTCATCCGGCGACACTCTTTCGGTTATTTCCTCGTCAAGATGAGGATCGTTCCTGCCTGACCATGCATTGAATTTTCTTGTGCACTCTTCAGCATCTGCCGCCGACATATAGACCGGCTCGACGTGCTTTTTCGCTTCTTCGCTGAGATTTTCCATTATCCTCTCGTAAGTTCCCTGATAGACTCCGAGGTTCTGGTAGTAATACCCGTAGGTGACGCCGTCGGAAACAATGACATCGGGAACAGTCATGAAGTAAGCTGATGCGGATTCATTCTGGTATTGGGTAGCCGTCTTTCCCTCCTGGTTGGGCATTACGACGACAGCCGAAGGGAAATAAGGCGCCTGGAAGCCCTCTTTTTTGAGTACATCCTCCATATGAGCCTCATTGACCTCAAAGTATCCGAAAGAATAAACGACGACATCGTTCTTATCCCTTCCGAAAAGCCCGAACAAAAGCAATACGATTATCGCGACGGCGATCGGGAAGATCGAATACTTGAACCATACGTAAGAGAAATGGTCTCTCCACTGATTCTTGGTCTTGCCCGCAATCTTAATGCCGTTGTCTTTTTCCTTGAGATCGACGTCTTTGAGTACCTTTAACGCTTCTTCGTAATCTTTTGCAAAAAAGAAGCCTATAAGATTGTCGTATTCTTCTTCGATCTTCTGACGGCGAGGGTCATCTTCGGGAACGATCAGGATTATCCTTCCGGCGCAGCTTCGCTTCACCAGCGGAATGAAATGCTGTTTGATCCATTCGTCATCGCTCTCGCCGAACCTGAATTCTTCAGCCGGTTCGATTATGTATGCAGCGCCTGATTTCTCCCTCAAAAGGTTGCATGAATCCTTCAGGGAGTTTCTGAATTCGTCGCTTGTTGTATCTTGACCTATCTTAACCAGAACAACATCTTCGTCATTCCTGTATTCAATACTGATGTTGTCTGCCATCCGTCAGTTCCTCATACACATTTAATGCAAAGTCTGATGAGGTTCATTACGCATTCCTGCAGATCTGCCCTCGAAAGCTTGTTATTGTAGATGGCAGTAACGATCTCATCGACGTTCTCCTGGCATCCGGGCATCTGAATGTCGCATCCCGCATAGACACAGAGTCTCGAGAATGCCGGCGGATACTTGGTGTTCTTGTTGTAACCAAGGAACTCAACGTTTTCAAACGAAGAAAACCAATCGGTCATGACGATACCTTCAAAGCCCCACTCGTCACGCAGAATATTCTGGATGAGCTCGTAGTTGTTGCAGGTATGGAGACCGTTTACGAGATTGTATGAAGCCATGACAGCGAAAGGCTGTGCTTCTCTTACGCAGATCTCAAAGCCCTTGAGATAGAGTTCTCGCAAAGCGCGGGGTGAGATATGCGCGTTGGTAAACATTCTGTTGTCTTCCTGGTTATTGGCACAGAAGTGCTTGATCGTGGTTCCTCTTCCGTCTACCGACTGAACACCCTTGGTGTCAGCAGCGGCACACAGACCGGAAAGAAGCGGGTCTTCCGAGAAATACTCGAAGTTCCTTCCGCAGAGAGGATTCCTGTGAATGTTCATTCCGGGAGCGAGCCAGAGATTGACTCCGTACTCTTCCATTTCTTCTCCCACCATATGTCCGAGCTGCTCGATCAGATCCATGTTCCATGTCTGAGCGAGTGCGGTCGCTGTAGGTATCATTGTGCAGTACTGATAGTAATCGACTGCATCTTCCGGTGTGTCTTCCGGGAAAGGAGTATCGATATATCCGAATACTTCACCGCCCCTTAAAAGATCACCCTGCTTTGTAGCCTTGAAATGAGGCTGGAGCCTCAAGCCTGCAGGGCCGTCTGCCATAACGATCGGCGGGAGTTTTCTGGATACGGCGAATTTGTCGATGGTCTCACCCGCAGCACCGGGTACGTTGCCTGAAGCGGAGAATACCACGCCATCTTCGAGGTCGCCTCTGTCGAAATTACCGACGCAGAGTTCTGCCAGTTCCTCTACCGAGAACTGGGCGACAAGCTGCGAGATGCCGGCATTGCGGCCGATGACTGAACCGAGCGTAAGCGTCTCTTCCGTACGGTCGTTGAGATGAGCTTCGTTGACGCCTCTGTATCTTACGATGCCTCTTCTGATGCGGTACGTATCAAGAGTGATCCTTCTTGCAGTCGCAAGCTGCGCTTCATCAAGATGAGCGCGTGCCTTCTTGCCTGTTCCGGGATTCTTCAATTCATCGAAAGCATACTTTGCTTCATCGAGCATGAAGCGCTGATATCTCTCTGTCGTGATCTGCTCGGGGATCGTGATAACGGCTTCGATCTTCGTGTCACGTGAACTCGTGCCGACACGGATCAGATAGTCGCCCTGATCTATAACTCTTGCGCAGAGATCATCGTCATAAGAAGAGAACCTTACGGCGTCGAACTTGATCTCAAGAAGCTGTGATTCGCCGGGCTGGAGGAGTCTTGTTTTCGCAAATGCGACAAGCTCCTGATAAGGCTTGTCGATCCTGTCCTGAGGAGCGGAGAAATAGACCTGAATGACCTGCTTGCCCGCAAATTCCTCGCCGGTATTCGTAACATAAGCATATACGGTGATCTCTGTAGACTTGGCCTCGATCGCCGTTACTTCCAGCGAGAATGTCGTGTAAGAACGTCCGAATCCGAAAGGATATGCGGGAGCTACGCCGAATGAATCGAAATATCTGTAGCCGACATAGATACCTTCCCTGTAGAACTCGTCATCCGTATTGCCGTTGTTCGAACCGAACTCAGCGGCGCCCGGATAATCGTCATAGGACTTCGCCCATGTATCCGAGAGCTTGCCTGAAGGATTGACCTTACCGGTGACGATGTCAGCGATGATGCTGCCGCCTAAATTGCTGATCTGGCCTGCGAGCAGGAGCGCACCGAGTCTCGGGTCGCTCTTAAGTTCCGATGTGTCAATGACTCCGCCGGAGTTTATGATAACTATTGAATTTGCATAGTGGCTGATGACGAAATCGATGTTGTCTTCTTCTTCGTCGGACAGATAATAATCGCCCTTCTCGGCGGTTCTGTCACGGCCCTCGCCGGAATCACGCGCAATTACATAGATCGCAGTGTCGCAGTCCGAATCCGCAAAATCCTGTTCTGTGATGAGAGGCTCGGCTGTAAGAGGACGGGCAACTTCGAAATATGCATTGGCAAGAGCGCAGCCCTGTGCTTCGGCATATGCCTCAACTTTAGCTTTGTATTCTGCCAGATTATTGTCATAGGCTTCGTCGTATCTCGAGAGCCAGTTTTTTGTCGTGATCTCAAATCCGGCTTCCGTCAATCCGTCACAGATGTTGACTTCATATCTGGTGTTAACTTCGCCGGAACCTGATCCGCCCTTAACGGTATGTCTTGCTCCGTTGCCGTAGAGTGCTATCTTGCCGGGTTGTCTTATGGGCAGCGCACCCCTGTTCTCAAGGAGCACAGGGCACTCTCCTCCAAGTTCACGTACAAGGTTTGAATGAAGGATCTCAGAATCCGTCATCTCGTCAGAAAGTCTCGCGCGAAATTCCATATAAAGCACCCTCCTTTAAGGAATCGGTTCGAGCCCGATACTTGATTATATAATAAAAGTACGAAGGTGCAAAATTACTTATGTGTGACAGTATTGTCCAAAAAGCAGCTGAAGATCAGATTTCTTTCGAGAGAAGAACGTACTCGTATTCGTTGTCGAAAAACACCTTTGCATAGTGTCCTGAGATCTTTCCGTCCCTGCACAGCGCGCCTATGCTCTCACCGCCGGTCTCATTGAGCTGGATCATCATGGCTCCCGTAAGAGCGGCGCCCAGACCGGCATGTTCCGGAAGCGCTCCGAGATAAGGCAGTACATACGCCTCGGCCTTCTTTCTTCTCTTGAGCACGCCCGCAAGATTGATCAGGTTTTTGGTGTTATAGACTCTTGCGCCGTAATCGGGAACGCCGATAAAAAACGCGACGGCTTCGCCCTTGTAATACGCCATCTTAACGTAGCGCATGTCGAGGATAAGTCTGTAGTCGTTAAAGACCTCACGGAACTCTTCTTCCGTCAGACCGCGGTAGATCGGGAAGTTGCTGTAAAGCCTGGTAATGAGAACATAGATCTCACCGATGACCTTGTCGAATTCCTCCGGCAGAGGACTTCTTATCTCGTATCCTTTTTCCCTGAACTCATTAAGCCTCTTAACGTATTTCGCATCGGGCTTTTCGATCTTCGTGAAGTAGTTGGAAATATAGTGCTCGCAGACAGCATAACCGTTGTCGGTAAACTGCTTCAGATAGTAGTCTAGATTGTACGGCTCGCCCGTATAAGGAAGCTTGTTGAACAGATTGATCTTGAGTCTGTACTTGATCCAGAACGAGCAGTCAACGGGACCAATGATCTTGGAATAACCCATCTCACTCGCGGCCTTCTCAGCACTCTCGAAAAGGAACTTCGCCGCAGCATCATCGTTGACGCACTCGTAGTAACCGATGTAGCAGACGGGGTCGTCAGGATATCTAGTAAAGCAGAATCTTCCGCAGACTTTTCCGTCATCATAGACAAGGAACTTGTCCAATGTGAAATAGTGTGAGAGCGGATGTGTTCCGTTAAGAATGCGCGTAACGTCAGATACGCTCTCGGTATTGTTTTTCCTGGTGTAGAGCTTCTTTTTGAGGGCTATGAAGTCCTTGACGTATTTCTCTTCTTTATCGAATCTGACTAACTCAAACACTTTTACTCTTTCCTTCTGACGATCTCGATCTTGCCTGAAGATCCGTCCATCCTGATGATGTCTCCTGTATTGATCTTTGTCATCACATCCGCAACACCGACAATAGACGGTATGCCGATCTCGCGCGAGATTATCGCGGTGTGCGACAGGATCGATCCCTTCTGAGATATTACACCTTTTGCCGAGGCAAGATAAAATACCCAGCCCGGATCGGTCATCTTCGTTACCAGTATCTTGTCCTTCGAATCCTCGAGCATCGAGATATCCTCAACGACAAGAGCCTCACCCTCCGATACTCCTCCGGAGCACGGAACTCCCTGCATGACGCCGGTCTTCTGAGCCATCTTGTGTGAGTTCACGCTGACGTGGTGTTTATTGAATTCTTCCTTCTCGAAAACGATCCTCGAGAAAGCCGGCAGGCACTTATACATGCGGTACTCCGCCTTGCGTTCCCTGATCTTGTCTTTCACGTCGAACGGTTCTTTTGCCAGCCTGAAGAGTTCATCATAAGTCAGATAGAAAACGTCCTTCTCGCTGTCTAACAAACCGGCATTGAAATAGTTCTTTCCGAGGCTTCTTACGATTTCCCTGACCATGCCGTAGATGCGGCTTCTGTTAAGTCTTGATATCTCCCTGTTGGAGATACCGGTTGAACATCTGGCAGCGAGTTTTCTGACCCTGCGGCTCTCGCCCGACATGTCACGTTTATCATCGCTCATGATGCTCTTGTGGATCTCTTCGAGCTTATTCTCATCCGCGCAGTATTCATCGATCTTCTTGAGAAGAAGCTCAGGATTCGTCCTGAACGTCGGGCTCTCGAGTTTGAGTTCTTCGAGGTTGCGGTCGCCATAAAGTTTTATGTACTCTTCGGTACGCTTTTTGAAGTCCTCACCGGAAAGGCCTTTTCGCGAATACGCAAGATCGATCATTGCCCTGACAGGCTTTAAGCTCTCTATGTTCGTGATGCCTGACAGGAACTCATTCGTCTTGTCATCGGCATCGTCGTATTTCTTCCTTAAGCAGTGCTTGAGAAGTCCCGTGTAAACGAATGTGTACAGGTCGTTTATCAGGGTGATGTCCCAGCACGCGAGAAGCTTTTTCTCGATAACGCGGTACTGCTCGATAAGCTCTTCATTACTCATTCCGTCACGGTAAGACTTATAGAATTCATCATTGATCCTGATGAATTCCTCATTAAGTTTCTCCATCTCACGTGGCGAATTCCTAAACGCAGAAATGATGCGCTTGTCGATCTTCAGACGCTCTGTAAAAGACACCTTCATGTCCTGCTTTGCATCATAAGCTTTGTTCTTAACGCCGAGCATCTCCTGCCATACGGGAATGATCTTCTTTCTGAAAGGGAGAAACTTGATCAGCGTGTACCAGTTGGAGATCTTATAGTACATGCGTCCGTTGACATTGCCGGCCATGTTTCCGAAAACCGTCTTTAATCCGTCCAAGTATTTGCCCTCGCCGATTATCCTTCTGCAAAGACCTTCGAAAACGCCGCTATACACGAACCCAACGAATCCGCATGTCAGAGGCAGCGAAAGATTCGGATAGCTCTCAACGATATTGCTGTTATCAAGTATCAGGAACTTGGATGGATCGCAGCCCGCAAACGTAGTGATCTTCCTTGCCTGCAGGATATAGATCTTGCCGTCTTTGACGGAGAATTCTATGTCAAGAAAATCTCCGAGAAGCTCTTTGATCTTGGAAGACAAACCGATCAGTTCGTGTATCTGTTCTGAAGAGAGACGGTCTTTTTCTCCCTCGTAGTAGTAAAGATCATCGTTGGTGTTGTAGTAGTAACTCGTCGTATCCGTCTTGTCGGAAACGACGTTGTCGCCCGTGCCTTTGCCGACAGTGATAACGCACTCGTTCATTATCCCCTGCGGATTCGAAGTGAACATTACGCCCGAGCAGTCGCTATCTATCATCTTCTGAACGATGACGCTCATCTTTACGTCTTTGCCGATCTCACGCTGCTTAATGTATTCGGCCGCACCTTCATTGGAAGCAGACTTCATGCAAAGATCGATCTTGGATTTAAGGTCGCTTCTTGCAACGCCGAGATATGTATCGAACTGTCCTGCAAAGCTGTCATTCGTGCCGTCTTCAACATCAGCAGAAGACCTTACGGAACTCATCTCCCAAGAGATTTCCGGAGCCTTGCCGTCGGTCACGACGACAAACTCGGGAACGGGTATCCCGTTGTCTCTCATCAGTATGAGATTGTCGGCTTTGCCTCCGTACATCAGATGATCCCTCTCCACTTACAGAAGATGTAACCCGCAACGGTCAGGAGCATAGTGCTCTCCTGAATGTATGTGTAAAGCTCGACCTTTTCGACGATGACGAATCTCTCCGGATCTTTCTTGAACTGCAGGAACTTGATGGTCATCCACGATGTGAGGCAGCAGAAGAAAATGACCGTAGGCTTGCTGAGATTCCATACGAGAACGATGTTTGTAAGGATATCGACGATAGTAAGAACGAGCACGAACCATATTGCTTTCTTGTATCCCCAGAGCTTGGAGTACGTGACGTATTCCGTCTCGTCCTTCGGTGCTCTGATCTTTCTTGAGACCTCCCAGATGAGAGCCGGGAAATACAGTGTCCAAAGCGTCATCAGCGTTGTGATCGAGAAAGGATTAAGCTCATATTTGATGACCGTGAACGAGATGATGTAAAGGTTGATGAACATCTGCACGGGATTGTGCGTAACGAGCGCAAGGAAGAGATTAGGCTGGATCTTCGCTCTCTGGAAGAACCAGTTTCTCATGAGGAACCCGTAGCCGTAAAGGATCGCGCAGAAGATCCAGTTGTTCATGAATATGATGTTCAGAACAATCGCTATTATCTGGAAGAAAATGCACGAGATGATGATGTCTTTCTTATAGACGCGCCCCGATGCAAGAGGCCTGTCGGGAAAGAGTTTCTTATCGGTCTCATAGTCTTTGAGATCGTCTGCGACACGCAGCCACAGAAGGAACGCAAACACCGTATATGCGCCTGTCACTTCCTGCATGCCGAGTCTGAAATCGAGTACGCCGTAGTTCAGAAGGATTATGAAATAGATCTCGCCGAAAACTATCATGCCTAAAAGGAGCCTCGCGAGAAGCGGATATCTCTCCTTGTAATAGATGTAAAGTCTCTTAAGCATTGCCTTTCACTCCGATCCTCTCACCCATTCTAACCTCTGACTCTATTCCGTTTCCACTCATTTCAAGAATGTCTCCATCGACCTTGATCTGATCCTTTTCGAAAAAGACGACGATAGTTGATCCGCCCTGCTCGAAATAGCCTTTTTCCTGCCCTTTCTCAAAGACCGTGATCCCGTTGTTCTTTATCCTGCCGACAAGGAGCGCCCCGACCTCGATGTAGATCACCCTTCCGAAATGATCAGTATCCAGTATATTCACGATGCGGTGATTCTCTTTGTAGATCTTATACTTAGACGATATCGAACTGACGGTGTGGAGCTTTCCCTTGATCTCATAAGAGTCGGAAACCTTTCCAGAATCGATGTGGCAATAGTGGTGATAATCATCCATCGAAAGCCTGAATACAAGGCACTTACCGCCTGCGAATCCGCTGAGATCGATCCTGTTTCCGACTATCTCACCGGGAGTGTAAACGCTCCCCTTTACCATGAACTTAAGATCGTCGCCGATGTCATAGCAAAGCACTTTTGAATCAGCAGGAGAAATAACAGCTGAAGGATCCGGATCCACAGGTCTTCTCCCCGGCTTGATCTTACGCGTGAAGAAATCGGAAAACGAAGTGTATTTCCTGTCTTCGAAATCGTCCATGTAGATCTTGTATTCCACAATGAAAGGAGCGATCTTACCGACACTCGATCTCTTTCTGTCCCCGGAAGTCGCAATAGTCGAGAAAACCGGCAGAAGAATGAACTTTGAAAGCACTCTTCCGTACCAGGTGTTATAAAGACGTTCCAGAGATTCCCCACCATACTGGCAGCTCTCAGTGAAACACTTTTCCTTTCTCAAGTAGATCTTATTTGGACAAACCATAATACAAAACGAACATTGCCACGGCGAGAAGCAGGAAAAATATGTAACCGATCTTGCCGGGCTTGATGACCTTTATCTTAAGGATGTAAAGTACCGCAGCTATAGCCATGACTCCGCAAAGGATATATCCCGTCACTTCCATGTCGAACCACAACACGGCAAGATACGATACTGAGAAGATGAGCGCTGCATAAGTTACGGGAAGTCCCGTGTAATACTTGATCGGCGAATCCTTGTCTTCATTCTCTTCCTGGCAGACGTTGAAATATGCAAGCCTTGCCACACCGAAAACAGAATACAAAGCGCATGCCGCGACAGAATACCAATGTATTCCGCATACCTTTATCACAAGCACAATGGGAACTGCTATGAAATCAATTACGTCTGCAAGCGAATCGAGCTGTATGCCGAAATTCTTTTCCTCCTCGGTACGCTTGCACATCCTTGCGATCGTTCCGTCAAACATATCGCAGATGCCCGCAGCCATGAAGCACATCATCGCATAGATTATCTTGTCGCTGATTATCAGCACGATAGCCGCAACGGCAAGAAGCATTCCGAGATACGTAACGATTACCGATTTGTTCCACTTGCCGATCATGTCATTACTCCTCTTCGATCGTTACGATGCCGGTCGCACCGTCGATGGTGATCTTCTGTCCGTCCTTTATCTTTGTGAGCGCGTCATGGCAGTTAACGATCGCGGGAATTCCGTATTCTCTCGATACGATCGCCGCATGACAGAGTATTCCGCCGTATTCGGTAACGATACCCGAAAGGATCGCAAACTTCGGAGTCCACCCGGTATCTGTAAATTTGGTAACGAGAATATCGTTCTGCTGAAGTCTTTCGATCTCACTGAAATCGTAAATTACGCGCGCGGTACCTGTGATCTTGCCGTTGTTTGCGCCAATGCCGCGGAGATTATTTCCGTCTGCATTATCTGACGGAACGGAAGTTCCGTTCATTGCCGACCCGATCTCATTCTCACTCATGTAATTGCGGAATGAATCGTAATATCTCCTGTTCTTTCCGATTATATCGTAAAGCTCTTTCTTGGTAAGTTTGCCGTCAAGGAAATCCCAGACGTTGCCGACTTTGAGCATCCAGATGTCTTCTTCCTTATCAAGGACGTTCTCGCTTACAAGTTTTTTGGAAAGCTCTACGGTGTAGATGCGGATCATGTAGTAGAAACGTGTTGATACGTCTCTGAACTCTTCACGCCACCAGAGCATGTGACGCATTTCTTTAACTTTGTTCCTGACCTTCTTGTACTTCGAAGGGCTGAGCTTGCCCTCGAGTCCGGCAAATATCCTGTCGCTCTTCTCCTTGCCTTCCTTCATATCCTTATCGGGACCGAAATCACCTGTAAGAGAAAGCATGTCCTTTACGGATACTATCAGCGGAGTGGGATCTTCGTAGTAGCACGGATATGTGACGTCGAGTTCCTTGTCGGAATGATATCCAAACTTGTCTACGATGTCCTTCATGCCGGGGATCATATATTGATCACTGTCTATGTTACCCGCGATCTCCTCTGCCGGGGTCTTCTTCCAGTAATCAAGAGCACTATTGTCAGCAATTATCTTTCTTGACAGATCCCACATCGCATAGAACGGAAGCAGGTGCGAAATGTTCTCGATGCTTCCCAGGAGCGTCAGGTACTCGCTCTCCGATACGTACTTAAGCAGTCCGTCCTTGTAGAGCGACTGATGAATGGTGTTGATGAATATCTGCCAGAAGTATGTCGTCTCGCTGTGCAGATAGATATCGTGAGTTAAGCTGTAGAATCTCTTCTTGATATCGCCTATCGTCTTGTTGTCGTAATCGTTCCTGTATCTCTCATATGTATCGAGAAGATCGCTCTTGAGCTTCTCTGCGTTCTCGTTTCTCTCTTTGAGGATCTTCTTCTGAGCAAGAGCCATGCGCAGGATGTGGACTAGAGCACCGGGCGTAGCCTTCGTTACATGTCCGTCGCCTTCATATGTCGGCTTAATGCCGTATTCCTGATCGAATTCCCTTTCACGGTAACCTACGACTCCGCTCATTGCCTGCTTGGCAACGGAAAGATTCCAGTATGGTCTTCCGTAGTACATCTCGCCGAGCTTTTTATCGACATCTTTCGGCGTAAGTATTTTCGAATCAAGAAGGAACTTCCTGAAGCTGTATTCCCAGATGTATTCGTAAAGGCTCCACATGTAAGGCGTGCAGACAGACGCGGATACGCCGCCGTCCTTGAAGTCTGCCGTCGTCCAGATATCCTTTAAGTCGCCGTAATTGATCTTGGTAATGCATCTCGACTGAAGGATGTAGAGTTCGCCGTTCTCGACCGCAAATTCGATATCGCACGGATGACCGAAATGCAGCTGAATGTCGGCGAAGACCTTTCCCATCTTATCGAGCATTTCCTTATCGACAAGGCCGCCTTCTTTGGCTGTTCCCTTCAGTTCATACCTGTCGTATTCGTACTGCTCGGGATTGACCCTGCCGCTGACGATGTTCTCGCCCAAACCTTTGACGACTTCGATGAGCATCTTCTTGTCGTTGCCGGATACAGGATCTACCGTAAAGCAGATTCCGCTGATATCCGAATCGACCATTTCCTGAACAACGACTGCCATCGCAAGATCGTCAGACTTGATCTTGTTTGACGCGATATAACTGATGCCCGTCTTATCGAACATCGAGCGGTAGCACTCGATGACTTTTGAAGCTATCTCGTCAACGCCCTTCGTGTTGAGATAAGTCTTGTACTGTCCTGCGAAAGAGAACTCCGCGAGATCTTCTTTGGTAGCGCTGCTTCGTACGGCATAGTACTTGGAAGGATCAGTCATGGAAGCGATCTTGCCGAGCATATCTTCGTCTGCCTTAAGCCCGTCGAAAAGATTGCCGATCGCTTCGCCCGTCTCGCCCGCATTGTCCGAATTGAGATTGCTCATCAGTTCGGAGATCTTCTCTGCGATGTTGTTTTTCGAGACGAAAGAGCGGTATTCTTCCGCATCTAAGACGATGCCGTCAGGAACATTGAATCCGGCCTTCTTCATCTCGACGAGATTGCCTGCTTTATTGCCTGATTCAGTTTTTGTTGAGTCGGGTCCTGTGCTGATTTGGTAGATCATAAACGTCCTTTAAGTCAAAACATATTCTTGCGGAGGTGCGCGAAATAAAGCAGCATATTGAGAATTATGTGCGTTGCGGCTCCGACAAATACATAAACGAAGTAATACCAGACAGGCAGCGGATGAAAGATGCATACAACCAATACGCATCCGAATATCGAATCTGCCTGGTCAAGGAATACGAATAAGACTTTTTGCCATCCTTTCATCGTCTTGCCCGGCTCGATCCCCATACGTCTCTTCATGAAGCTGTTGGGCAGCTCGAAAAGCGCATACGCTATGCCGACGAGGACTCCGCAGAGCAGATTGTAAGTTACCGTATTATCGTGTTCGAAATAGAAGAAATCATGTGAAGTGAGCGCAGGCGATGCCTTACAGATGAATCCCCAGAGAAGAGTCATCAGCGTTCCCAGGATCACGTATCCGGCAAAGCCTTTCCAGGTCTTGTTGTCGCCGAAGATGCGTCTGCCGTCCGTGAAGTTCTTCCCCGCGTCGATGGGCTTTTTGAGCAAACCCAGAATGGGAAGCTTGCAGAATATCATGTTAAGTATGCCGGCAAATATGACCGGCATAAGTGTAACGTACATGTATGCCAGATTAGTCAGGACATTACCCATGCATTACCATTTCCATTCTTTAAAAAGTTTCTTGCCTTCCGACGGATGACGCTTGCGCCATTCGTTGCCGGCCGCGATCACGATCATGATGATGCCCGCGATGAGCAGGTATAAAAGCCACGCCATGGACGACCAGAACGTTGCCGACAGATAGACCGCGATGCCGATGATAGACACAACTCCAAGTATAAACCAAAGCCTGCTTTTTTGTATAAAAGAAAATAAGAAAATGCCGGCTGCCGCCACACCCGTGACGATCAGGTCAAACGTATAGCCCGTGACCGCGGCGGAAATGCCTTCTATCGTCAGGCACAAAGCGACCAGTGCAAACCACGAATACTTAAGCGCTTTGTCCTGTGCGGGCTTTATCAGGAATCTGACAACGGCCGCGCAGGCCAATAAGATCGCCAGTATCAGTTCGGTCTCATACTGATCGGAGAGATTGATGAAAGGCTGCTGCATCAGTCCGATGGTCACAAAGACCATGGCGATCGAGGCAACGACTCTCGCGGGCATCCTCGTCCTGCCGATGAAGTTGAAGATCATGAGCGCGATCGCAAGGAAGACAAGCATCCATACGTAATCACCTTTTTTGAGGCTGAAGGCCAGGACGACCGGCATGAAGGCAAGATAATCGACGCCTTTATTGGAGAATATAAGCTTCTTGTAAAAGATCCTGCCGGCCGCGAACTGGGCCAGCATGGCAACGATGATGACGATGTTAAGCAGATCTTTGCCAAGAATATCAATATTGCTTCTCAATATTCCGCCCAATGCGATCTCGAATATCAGCAAAGGCAAAGCTGAAGCAAACTCGGTTCCGCAGAAATACAAAGCAAGCATGATTACCGCCGTGGTTATAAGGATCCAGCTGTCTTTCCAGCAGGACAGACCGCATAACAGCCAGAAGCAAAGGAGTGAACTGGCTATATGCTTCATCGGCTTAACATACAGTGCGATCTTTTCTTTCTTAAACAACGGTGCAAAACGCATCAGTAACAGAACAACCGCAAAGAAGATGAACATCACGGTAAAAGCTGACCTTGCCGCATAATTTTCTTTTCGGAATGTATCCAGAACGATAGAAGGAACAAAAGCAACATAGGCAGGTGCGTTCAGTGCGAGTGCGAAAACTATCAATGAAGGAATATTGAGCTTATCTTTTTTCTTCGCGGAAACATAGTATATATATGCAAGCAAAAGCGAAACGGCGAGCAGCAAAACTCCGTTTATAAGAGTCTTACAGAATAATTGACTTGAGAATAAAAAGCGGAAGCTGCGGAGCTTTCTGAAGCCCTGTGCGCCGATCTCATATATCGTCCCGAAAAACAGTGATGCCCACAAAAGGACTTCCGCGGATACCCTAAACCTGTAATCGTCTTTCCAAAAACGCTTTAAAAGGATCAGGATGATCGATGTGGCAAGCGGTATCGGCATGACAAGCAGGAAATAAAGCGTCTCATCCATGTCGCCTATGATCCTCAGCATCAGCTCAACGGACGTGATGTAATACCATGCTCCCGCCAGTGCCGCATTGATGCCGCCGCATGCTTTGTTTTTCGATATGAAAGCCGACAGAACCGCCATGATCACAGAGATTCCGCCTGCAATGACAACGGGAACAAATATGGGCACTGTGTCCTGATCAAATGCAAGAACCGTCAGGATAAGAAATGAAGAGAAGCATACATCGGACAATAACGTGCGGAGCTTCGTAAAGAAGAACACTGCGTAAAGCGCTGCAAATAATACACACAGCTTCCATACCGAGTGCGGATATCTGAAATCAAAGCATATGATCTCGAAATAGAAGCACATTGCCGCAAAAGGCGCCAGGTATTTGACCCACTCCCTCTTCGGAGTGAAGCGCGCGTGAAGGATCAGTGCAGCATTTGCAAAGACAGAACCTATAAGGATCAGCGTGTTTGAAGATCCGTCACATACAGCAACAGGAACTGATACCATCATCATGGCAACTGAACCGAAAGTGAGAACCTCGGAATAGATCTTAAAAGACAGTTTCTGCGACTCTCCCTTGAAGACCATCACCACGCGGAGAAGCAAAGTCAGAAGCCCTATTGCGAAAAAGATGCATTCATGCGGATAAACATACAATGAGTTATCGCCTATCTGCCCGAAAATAAAGACTATCAGCCAAGTGAACGAGAAATAAGTAATTCCGGTATAAAACTTGGATTTATATATGTATTTGCCGAGCAGAGCCGACAAGACCATCAATGCCGTTGCTACCGCGGCCACCATCCATCCGTTGCCGCTCTTAAACGAGAACCATTCGCCGAAAAGTCTGTACATGCCAAGACCCAATATGACTATCGGTCCCAGGAAGCTTCCGAGAGTATAGAAAGCAAATCCCGTCTGCCTGAGCTTTAAAACATGTCCCGAAAGGAACGAGAGGAAATAGACGACCGCCACTGCAGCAAGCAGAGTGAATGCTCTGGCGGCATCTCCCATAAAGCTCCATGAAACTGAAAGGAACGAAGCGCCCACGATCGTAAGCAAAAGAACGCCCACGCCGAAGATAATGCTCGTACTGCTGATCCGCTTTTTCGCAGGTACGGCGGTCTGTACGGGTGCCGGCTTTGCCACGGGGGCAGGCGTTGCCGCGGGTGCAGCCTGAACAGCGGGGGCCGGAGCAGGCACAGATACAGGTGCAGGTGCCGGTACGGAAACCTTAGGTGTTGCGGGAACAGAAGGATTCTCAGACTGTCCCTGCTTTAACCGGAGCATTTCCCTGCAGGCTGCCGTGTATTTGCGTACAAATACTATAAGGAGTATCTGAAGCGCTATTGCATACGGAATAATGAATATGATGCTAAGAAGCCCTAAATCATCCAAATCCATAAATCTTTCCTCTTTCGGACTATCCCTCCGTTAGCGTGATAATAGCATTATGGATTGCCGGATGTAAAGTGCTTTGATTATCAAAGTAACTTCTGCCACAAAATTACCGCATACGTGATATAGGCTGCAACAAAATGCTCCTCCCATCTGTTTACAGGACAAAAGCAAAATTCCGGGAGGACAAACACATGAAACATTTTCCGATCAAGAGAGTAATGGCAGCAGGACTTATCGCATGTACGCTGCTTTCGGGATGCGCACAGACCAAACGCTCATCCGCGCCTGTAAAGAACGACCCCAATGTTAAGACTGAGATCAACCTTAATGAGGTATCAAATAAGAGTTTTGACAAAGACAAGATGAACGCGGAATACGGCAGGTACAGCTTTGAACTCATGGCTAAGATCGCCGCCGATGCCGATACGAACTGCAACATCATGATCTCCCCTGCTTCGATAATGATGGCACTGGACATGTGTGCCGCAGGCGCCAAGGGCAAGACTTTAAAGCAGCTGACGGATCTTTTCGCCAAAGACGCAGATCCGCTCGAGCAGCAGGCTTTTGCATCCGAATTGATGAAGAGGATCAACAATGCTCAAAAGATCGATTTCTCTTGTGCCAACGCTATCTGGAGCAACGAGACTTTTCTCGGCGACAAGATGAATATCGAATACAAGAATTATATTCAGAAGACTTTCAGCGCGGAATTCAGATCTGAGACATTCGGTCCCGATACTCACAATGAGATCAACAAATGGGTCGATGAGAAGACTAACCACATGATCAAAGACATCGTTCCCGCACTCGATCCCAGTACTGTAATGGTGCTGGTCAACGCCATCCGTTTTGAAGCAAAATGGCAGACCGCATATGAAGACAGTCAGGTCCTCGAATATGATTTCAATGGAACAAAAGAAACCAAGAAGACCACAATGCTCTCAAGCAGTGAATACGGCTATTTCATGACCGGAAAAGCAACGGGATTCATGAAGTATTACGACGGCGACGAGTATGCGTTTCTGGCGATCCTTCCCAAGGATAAGAAAGCAAATGCCAACGACTTCATAAAAGACTTCACCTATGCAGATTACAAGGAATTCGTAGACAGCCGTGTAAACATGAGTGTCAACGCCGTAATGCCCGAATTCAAGTCCGACTATGAAGCAAAAATAAACGATAATCTTAAAGCCCTCGGCGTCACCGATGCATTCGACGCGAAAAATGCAGACTTATCCGGAATAGCGAAAACAAACAGGAATCTTTACATATCACGTGTCATGCACAAGACCCATATCGAAGTTGACCGTAAAGGCACAAAGGCAGCTGCCGTCACATCGGTAGAGGTAGATGCCTGCGAGTCCGATGAAGCACACTTTGAAGAGGTCATCTGCAACAGACCTTATGCTTACGCAATAGTCGATATCAAGACAATGAATCCCATCTTTATCGGAACGGTAAATAACGTAGAAAAAAATTAAACAGAGAAGAATTTTCTCGCCTGAACCTTGTTCTCTTCAACGGCTTTCTCAAGCTCTTCCCTGCTTGAGAAAGCCTGTTCAGGTCTGAGGAATCTCATCAGTTCGACCTTGATCACAGCACCATATACGTCCTCATCAAAATCGAAAATAAACGTCTCAACGACATCGTTAACGGCGTCCTCGACAGTCGGTCTTCTGCCGACATTGGTAACACCGTAAAGCACGCGGCTTCCTAAGGTTACGCGTGAACAGTACACTCCGCGCCTTACCACAAACTTGTCTTCAGGAACTTCAAGATTAACGGTCGGAAAGCCCATCAGTCTTCCCGCCTGCTTGCCGTGGACTACGCGGCCGGAATAAGAATAATATCTGCCTCCGCACATACGCGATGCGAGCTCCACATCGCCTTCTGCCAGCGCTTCCCTGAGCCATGAAGTCGAGATCTTGCGGTCAGTGCCTTCAAGATAGCGGTCAGCTATAACGCGAAGGCTCATCTGATTCTTCTTCGAATAATCTTTGAGGAAGGCAATATCTCCTTGGGCGCCTTTGCCGAACCTGTAATCATTGCCTGCGAAAAGCGCCGCTGCGCCTGCTCTGGCATAAAGGATCTGCTGACAGTATTCTTCCGGACTCATGTCCTTAACCTGAGGGAAATTCAGGACAAGCATCTCGTCAACGCCCAATTCCTCAAGCATCCTGATGCGTTCTTCCATCGTATAAAGAAGTCTGTCTTCGCCGTTCTTTCCGAGGTTTCTGAAAGTTTGGACGCAAGTCAGGATCCCTGTATTCTCAGCAAGACGGACAGCCGCTTTGATTATGTCTATATGACCCTGGTGAAGTCCGTCAAACATGCCGAGCGCCATGACGCGTCCGCCCGGAATGAACGGAAGATCATCAAGACCGTATTTTGAACAGACCTTAATCATTTGCAAAGAGCCTTTCTATGCGCATTACCGTTTTGCCGTCTTCAACAGAAGGATATACAACAGCCATATCCTTACCTTCAAACACCGCGCGGTAGTATGTTCTCTCTTCTGATAACGTAACGCCATCAAAAGCTATCTTCCTGCCAAAGCTGAGATCTTTTGCCTGACGGGCATTGAGGACCACTTCGGGTATATGAGAGATCGCGATCGAAGAATCCATCAGGAACGAATAATCTTCCTTCTCTGCCATCTCGAAAAGCTGATCCGGAGTATATGCATCAGAGGCACTGAAAGGTCCGTTCTTCGTTCTTCTCAGTGTTTGGGCATATGCACCGTAACCCAGCAGATCACCGCAGTCGGTGCAGATAGTCCTTATGTATGTGCCTTTGGAGCATGCGCAGGTAAAATCAACGGCAAAGCCCTTATCAAGAGTCTCGATCTTATCGATCACGAGACTGTAGATCTTTATCTTCGCGGGAGGAAGATCGATCTCCTCGCCTTTGCGCGCGAGATCGTATGCCTTTACTCCGCCTATCTTTTTCGCGGAATATGAAGGCGGCTTCTGCTCTGTCCGTGAAGCTATTTCTGCGAATGCTTCGCGCACTTTTGCGAAGTCAGTTGATATTAGTTCGGCAATTTCCTGTTCAGACGGATAGTTCTCGGATATAACTTCACCCGTGCAGTCGCCGGTATCCGTTGCTGCACCGAAGATCGCGCGGCACTTGTACTCTTTATCGTAGCCTTCACAGAAACGCAGATACTTAAGTCCTTTGCCGCAGAACACCGGCAAAAGGCCCGTTGCAAAAGGATCGAGCGTACCTAAATGACCGGCCTTTCTTGAGCCGGTCAGTTTTTTTATCGCGCTGTCTGTCTTAAAAGACGTCCAGCCTTCGGGTTTGTCAACGAGGATAACTCCGTCAAAGATCATAGGAGTTTTTCCACACGCTCCTTGACCTCATCGGCAAGAGCGTCTATCTTCACGTCTCTTACGGAGAATCCCGCCGCGCGCAAATGTCCGCCGCCGCCGTAAAGGCCTGCAAAAGCCGCGGAATTAAAGCTGTCCGTGGATCTTACGTTAGCCCTTATCACGCCGTTTTCGAGCTCTCTTAATACGATGGCGATCTCAACGCCGTCAACGTCTCTCAATGCGGAAACGACGTCATCTACGCCGTCAGAGTCCGCACCGTATTCCTTGAACATCGAGAAAGGAACAACGCTGATGGCGAACCTTCCGTCACAGAGGAATTCCGCGTTGGAACGAGCAGCCGCAGAGAGTCTGAATTTAGACATCTTCTTGAGATCGAAAAGATTGTAGCAGACGGCAGAGATATCACCGCCCAGAGACATCAGCTCACCTGCGGAGACAAGCGTCTCGGGATGCGTATTCTTGTATGTGAATCTTCCGGTATCAGTAACCATGCCGGCTATAAGGCAGCCTGCACAGATCTTGTCGATAAGCGCGCTTACGGGCTTTCCGAGGAGCTTAGCCGTAGAACAGATAACATAGTAGACCAGCTCACTTGCTGACGATGCTTCAGGATCGATCCACATATTGTCGGCACGCATGCTGACTGAAGCGTGGTGATCGATGATGATCTTGTTGGGGCACTTGTCGAAGTATTCGCCGCACGCGCCCATTCTTTCGGATTCGGAGATGTCAACGGCGACAGCCCTTGTGAACTTTCTGTCAAAGACAGTTCCGTTTTCCCTGAATGCTTTGGTAACGTCCGTATCAGCCGTAACATCGAAAAGAAGATTGTTGATGCCTAAAAAACCCATGTTTTCCGGGAGTTCTTCGGGCATCGCGACATAGGCTTCAACGCCGATCCTGCGCAGTGCCACGCAAAGACCGCAGGCTGAACCCACACAGTCTCCGTCAACACTCTTGTGAAGGAAGATCAGGCAGACGCCGTCCTCTTTCTTCAGCTCATCGGCCATGCCGATAAGCTTGGATGCTATTCGTTCGGAATCTGCCAGATACTTGTCATTCATTCTCGTTACCGGCTTCCTCTTCGCTGGATTGGCCCTGCTCACGCTTCTCGCGTTCAGCGCGCCTTCTCTCGTCTTCGGCGATGGTCTTATCGATCAGCGCATCCATACGCGCAGCTTCATCAAGAGTGTTGTCAAGCTTGAAATGCAGCTCGGGAGCCACTCTCAGCTTGATCTCCTGTACAGCCTCATAGCGTATGAATCCCTTGGCATGCTCAAGCGCATCCATCGCATCCTTCTTTGTCTTCTCATCACCGTAAACGGATATAAAGACTGTAGCATGCGAAAGGTCTGAACTCATCTTGACGCCGGTGACAGAGGTCATGAAAGGAACTCTGGGGTCCTTGAGCCTCATGGATATGATCGATGAGATGACTTTCTGCATCTCATCGCCGACTATTTCAGGTCTTCTTCTCTTCATCTCTTAGTCTCTTGCAACCTCGATATTGCCATATGCCTCGATAACGTCGCCGACCTTGATGTCATTATACTTCTCAACAGTGAGACCGCACTCGTGTCCTGCAAGAGCTTCCTTGACGGAATCCTTCTCATGCTGGAGTGAGCCGAGATCACCTGTGTAAACGACGACGTCATCTCTGATGACTCTGACCTTGGTGCCGCGGGTGATCTTACCGTCGGTGACATAGCATCCGCCGATCGTACCGATACCGCTGACCTTGAACAGCTGTCTGACTTCCGCATGACCGGTGATGACTTCCTCGATCTTGGGAGCAAGCATACCCTTCATGGCGTTCTCGACATCCTCGATAGCGTTATAAATGACGCTGTAGAGTCTGATGTCAACACCTGTTTCCTTGGCCTTGTCGATGATCATCTGGTTAGGACGTACGTTGAAGCCAATGATGATGGCGTTGGATACGTCAGCAAGAACGATATCGGATTCGTTAATGGCACCGACACCGCCGTGAACTTCCTTGACCTTGACCTCATCGTTGGAGAGCTTCTCGAGTGACTGCTGAACAGCCTCAACGGAACCTCTGTCGTC
>JAEEGL010980893.1_pt1 | contig 36213 bp, 41 predicted proteins | sample 9134231 | NCBI WGS metagenome assembly JAEEGL01 (sample SAMN16246548, study PRJNA631951) | gut metagenome | biome: gut microbiome; feature: rumen; material: fiber-attached | host: Bos | place: Iran: Karaj | collected 2018-10
AATCAACCAAGAGGGCGCTTCTATACCTATTTCCTCTCCTTCGGAGAGTAAACATAATATAGAGAATATAGAGAAAGAAACTCCCTCTATCGAGGGAGTAAAGAAAGACGGCGATGAATCGCCGCTTTCCAAACGCCAAAAGAAATTTTATGACGAATTGGTTCCGTTTCTCGACACCCACGGAGGCCCGTACCCGAAGGAGATGATCAGGGCGTTCTACAACTATTGGAGCGAGCCGAACCGAAGCAAGACCAAGATGCGCTGCGAGCTGCAGCAGACATGGGAACTTCCCCGCAGGCTTGAAACCTGGGCCTCGAAGGAACCGATGAAAAAGAACAATCAACAATCACAATCAGTCAACGAAGAATGGGACGAACAAAAGACATAGAGGGCTGCATCAAGCAGTGGGGCGTTCAGAAGGCAGGAATCACCCGCATTCCCGTGACGAATGAGGAGGTCGAGGACTGCATGGCCCTTATCGCCGAGATTGGCCGCAGGTATTGCGAGAACTTCGTAATCGACGACAACAACCGTTTCGTGTTCGAGCAGATTATCCGCTGGATGCTCGCCGACCCGAATGCTCAGGCACACGACACCAAGGGTAACATCATCCCGGCAGGACTGTCGAAGGGCCTCTACATCGCAGGGCGCACTGGCTCCGGCAAGACGCTCCTACTGGCCGTGTTCTCGGTCTTTGCCAAACTGCTGGGCATCGAGTATTGGTCCTACGGAAAGAGGCTACCGCTCGACTTCAACTTCTACCGCGCCGACCTGATCTGCGACGATTACGCGAAGGAGGGCGACCTGCAGAAGTTCAAGCAGATGCCGATTCTCTGTATCGAGGACCTCGGATGCGAGGAGCCGGAGACACTGTTCATGGGCAACCGCAAGAACGTGCTGCGGTCCATCCTCGAAGCCAGGGGCGACAAGCGGAGCCTTCTCACTTTCGCCACCAGCAACATCCGCATTGACCGTCTCGGGAAGAACAAGGAAGGCCGGGAACTGTACGGCGACCGCGTCCAGTCTCGGGCCTTTGAAATGTGGAACTACTATATCCTTGGCGGCAAGGATCGGAGGGAATGACTATGGCAAAGGTAACGAAACTTCCGGCTGGTGCGAAGGAGATGGGAGGAAAGGTGTACGACACCGTTTCCCCCTGCAGCAAGTGCGGGCACTTCAAGCCGAACCATCCCGACGGCCTCGGCCATTGCGCTTACCGCATGGAGGGATTCGACCCGGAGCGGGTCATCATCTGCGGGGATAAATGGACCAACATTCAAAAACGGAGGAATTAACATGCTGAACCGTAACCAGCGTATTATCGTCGAGGCCATAAAGAAGGCTCCGGCAATCGAGATCAGACTTATTGACAGGGGGGGGGGTCCGACCATACCATCCGCGTCTGCCGCGAGAAAGGATTTTCCCACGACATCGCACTGGCAGTGCAGAAATATTTCAACGAAAACGCGCATGAGAGGGAGGCCAAGCCTTCATTCGTCTAACCCTAAAAACAATAATGGTTGATTGATAATATAGTAAATCTCAAGGACAGCCTTCCCCATGCGCGATATTTTGACACATGCAAGCCTTTTTTCCGGCATCGGAGGCCCGGAGGTAGCAGCAGCCATGCTGGGCTTCCGAAATGCCTTCCACTGCGAGATAAACCCCTTTGGACGGGCAGTCCTCGACTATTGGTTTCCCGAATCGAAAAGCTATGAAGACATCACGAAAACCGACTTCCGCCCGTGGCGCGGACAAATCGACATCCTTACGGCAGGATTCCCCTGCCAGCCTTTTTCCTATGCAGGTAAGAGGGGGGGGGCAGCCGACGAGCGTTACCTCTGGCCGGAGGCTTTTAGGGCTATTAACGAAATCAGGCCCACTTGGTTCGTTGGTGAGAACGTTGCTGGAGTCGCCACTATGGTCGAAGGAGGGGTACTCACTGACATGGGTTGGGAGGGGACTCTTTTCGGAGAGGTGGAGGGAGTTCACCGATACGGACTGCGACAATCCTTTACCATCGAACGCATCTGCCGTGATCTCGAGAACATCGGATATTCCGTCCAGCCGGTGCTTATTCCAGCTGCGGCTGTCGGAGCTCCCCATAGACGAGACCGAATCTTCTTCCTTGCCCATCTTGATGACACCGACGACAATAGAACTGTGCGAATCCCCGGAGAGAATGAGGGAGCGCGCGCGCAGGAAGGGCTATCGCAACGGAACGAAGTACAATTCCCTCAGCTCGCAACTGATGCACGACCCAAGATGCAAGGAGCTGCTCCCGACACCCACGGCGATCGAGGGGGAGAAATACACAAACACGTTCAACCCGGATTCCCAGATGGGTCAGAGCCTTTCGGCGATGGCCGGAAGCGGCCTGCTTCCCACGCCGACCGCCAGGGACGAGAAGAACCCCAGCAGCCCAGACGGGGAGAGGATAGCCCGGAAGAAGAAGCAGGGTTGGACGATAGAACTGTCAGACCTTGCCGCGATGAAAGTTTTGCCGACACCTACGCATCGAGACTATCAGCCGCCGGTAAATCCAGAGTTTATGACGAGGAAGAACGGCATGACGCGAGACGACCAGCTGGCTTGCCTTCCTATGATGCTTGGGCTGAAGGATCGTGGTGGGATAACTTTCCGACTGTCTCCCCTGTTCACGCAGGAAATGATGGGCTTTCCTTTAGGATGGACCGAGCTGCCCTTCCTTTTGGGAAATGGAGAACAGAAGCACTCAAAGCCTACGGAAACGCGATAGTCCCGCAGGTCATGTATAGAATCTTTCAAGCAATACTCAAAAACCAAACATTATGAACATCGGACAAAGAATCAGTGTAAAACGTGCGGGGGGGGGGGGCAATCCTATGGAACCATTACTGGAATCGCAAAATCCCTCTTTGATGACGGCAGAATCTTCCTTATCGCAATAGACGGACTCGAAGGGGAATACGCCGCCCACCAAGAATCCTTGACGGAGGTCAGAACGAGAAGTAAGAACGCCAACAATACCAAGGAATCCCCAAAGAAACAACCCAAAAACCTAACAAAATGAGTAATTCATCATCTTCAGCCGCGTCCGGCGGAATCGGATTCTCCGGGCTACTCACAATCGTATTCATTGTACTGAAACTCTGCCACGTGATTGATTGGTCATGGTGGTGGGTACTATCTCCCATCTGGGGCGTGTTCGCCATAGCAATCGTTATTGGCGTAATCGCGATATTCGTAGAACTCATCAGGCAACTCTCGAAATGACCCCCTATCAATTAAACTGAACCATGAGCGAAAACAATCCGACCTGCGGCCACTGCGCACAGTTCCGTCAGAGTGACGGATACTGCAGGAAGAAGGGCTACGTGAACGCCATTGCGCCGGCACCGGCCAAGTGCTTTGTGTCGCGCGATGGCGGGACGGAGCCGCTGGCCCCGGCAGAAAGACTACGGAAGTCTCGCACAAGGAAGGAGCGCAAAGAAATCACTACGAAACGCTGCCCCAAGTGCGGACTCGAAAAACCCGCCGAGGACTTCGACCGCCGCGAGAAAAGCCCGGACGGGCTGCAAACCTACTGCCGGGAGTGCCACCGCAAGATGCAGGGTAAGAAACCTACCCTGATCAGCAAGGAGGACCGCGAGCAGGCAGCAGCCGCCACCCTCGCAGCCGGGCAGAAGACCTGCCGCTGCTGCGGCCAGACAAAGCCGTTGTCAGAGTTCCCGGCGAACCTATCGTCCATCGACGGACTGTCACACATTTGCCGCGACTGCAAGGCCGAGAAGGTATCGCAGGGAATGCGGAAAAGAAGGATGGAGCGCGAGAAGATTTCGGCCCTCGTTGAACAATCCCGCAACGAGGTTCCGTTTACCCCGAAAGAGGCCATTCCAGCACCGCCAAAGAACAAACCAACAAAACCCGAAATACCCATGAAGCCAACCAAAGTTTACTACGAGAGGTGCATCAACCTCGGCAACTATGAGAATGAGAAAATAGGGATTGAGATTGAGTTGCAGGACGGAGACACCGTGAATGATGCCGTCGATACGGCCCGCAAGCGCCTTGCCATTCTCACGCGGCAGGAAGAACCCGAAAGGGAGCGTTACCAGCACATCGTGGATAATCCCGAAGGATACATGTATGCCCAGGTCGCTGCGGCCAAGAAATGGCTCGAAGAACACCCGGAGCCGACCGAGAACGACCTTCAATTCTAATCAGAGAGTCAAACCTAACAATTCTACACCATGATCCAACCCGTTATCAACAACTATGAGGCGCTGAAAGACTGCCTCTATGTTCTCAATCCGGCAGACAACAAGTTTGTCAAGGCCGAGGAGTGGATTAAGACGGACAATCCCTCCATCGCCCAGCTCGTGGCCGTAAAGACCCCGTATTACCTGATCGTGTTCAGCAAGAATTTCGTGCATGACAAAGAAGGGAATCCCGTCAACCTCAACTTTGAGGATGTTCAGAAAGCCTGCGCGGAGTTCAGCGTTCCCGGATGCTCCCTTACGTTCCGCGCTCCGCGCCGTAATGAATCCAACCACATCTACGACGCTTGGTGGGCTGGCGGCTTGAAGGAACTTATCGAGAAAATCGGTGGAGACGACTTTGAGGTGCGCTGGTGGACTTGCGAGAAAGATTCTTGGTCTTGCTCTCGCTACAGCGCCAGCTACGCCTGGTGCTTTGGCGGCTGCGCCCACGGCAACTTCGTGGGCATCAGTTTCCGCGCCCTGCCCGTCGTGCTTTTAGATGTGAACGAAGTGAACAATTAATCTTGACCCTTGGCGCTCCGCGTCCCTCCGGGCAAGGAGCGCCAGTCAATTATTTTGCGAAAAACTATGACAACAACGAAAGCCGGAATCCGCGTTGAGGCCGTAAAGAACGGTTTCATCCTGCACGGGGCGCACGGGAGCCTCGTTGCAACTACCGCTACTGATGCTATGAGAATTATCTGCGAAGAACTCTGCTCGAGATTTGTGGAACCCATGCACGCCGGGGACGAACGGACAATCAACTTTGAAATCGAGTAACATGTGCCCAAAGCAGACCCGCAAGCCAAAGTTCCGCGCTGGAGATACAGTGCGGTACAAGAACAACCCGAAGGACGAAATTGACATCCTTGCTATTGAAGGGGAAACATATCTCGTTGATGATCCAGGCTGCGGAGAGCCGCAGCATTATTCGTTTGACTATGTAGAAAACAACTTTGAGTTATGATAACGATTGACAGGAAGAATGGGGAGCCGGTAAAGGTTTTTGCCGAGACTTTTGAATACGAGGCGTATGACCAAGTGAAGATGCTGGCTAATTACGAACCATACGCTGATTCAACCATCCGAATTATGCCCGATGCGCATGCCGGAAAGGGATGCACCATCGGAACGACAATGACGCTGCACGGAAAAGTAACCCCGAACCTCGTGGGAGTGGACATCGGCTGCGGAATGCTGGTCGCTTCGCTCGGAAAGCGAATCGCCCCGGACTACGCAAAGTTGGATGCGGCTATCAAGGCCGGAATTCCTTGCGGATTCAATATCCACGACGAGCCGGTAGCAAAGTTCCCTCAACTTGATTTGTTGCGCTGCGCGAAAGAAGTGGACCTGCAGAGAGCTGCATGCTCGATAGGCTCGCTCGGAGGTGGAAATCATTTTATTGAACTCGATATCAACCCGGACACCGGGGAATACTACCTCGTGATCCATTCCGGCTCGCGAAATCTCGGCGTGCAGGTCTGCAAGCACTATCAGAACCTTGCGTTCAAAAAACTGAACGAGGTCGGGGCAATAAAGAACGAGATTGTCAAGCGCTTGAAGGCCGAGGGCCGCGAAAACGAAATCCAGGCAGAGCTGAAAAAGGTTAAGAAGCCGTCCGCAAATAAAGATTTGGCGCACCTCTCCGGGAGCGACTTTGACGACTATATCCATGATATGGAAATAGTCCAGCGGTATGCATCCGTGAATCGCAGCACTATGGCCGGATTTATAATGGCCGCTATGGGATGGAACCCGAAGTCGTATTTCGAGACAATCCACAACTATATCGACACGCAGGCCATGATTCTCAGGAAGGGCGCAGTCCGGGCCGAAGCCCGAGAGAAACTGATTATCCCGATGAACATGCGAGACGGCTCCCTGATCTGCATAGGCAAAGGAAACCCCGATTGGAATTATTCTGCTCCGCATGGTGCCGGCAGACTTATGTCACGGGCGAAGGCCAAAGAGACACTTTCCGTCGAGGAATTCAAGGAGACGATGAGCGGCATATATACCACGACGGTCGGAACCGGGACGATTGACGAATCCCCGATGGCCTACAAGCCGATGGAAGAAATTATCCGCTGCGTTGAGCCAACTGTCGATGTCGTTGAGGTGATAAAGCCGGTATACAATTTCAAGGCTGAAAATTGATACGGAGGAAAGCAAATGAAAGCGAACGAACTGATGACCGGCGACTGGGTAAAACTAAAAAAAGATCATTGCAAATTCCTTCAGTTAACCGCAATAGATGAAACCTATAATAGTATCAATTATTTCGATGGTGATGCTGAAGGAGAGTTGACATTACAGTTAAAGGCTATTGAGCCGATCCCGATTACGCCGGAGATACTGGAGAAGAATGGGTTTAGAGAAACCGATGTGGTCGTTGTCGGAACACGAAAGATGAGATGGGAGAGCGAAGACACCCGTACTGAAATAACTATTTGGATGGACGACACAATGCCGATGGAAATCCGCAAGAACATCTATTATGAGGACGAGGTGTGCTATACCCTTCCCTTTGCCTGGGCTGTCCACGAACTCCAACACGCTCTGCGGCTGTGCGGTATTGATAAATCTATTGAGTTATGAAAAAGATAATGTTCAACGACAAGTACGGCCTGACACAAGCCGTTCTCGATGGCCGAAAGACGATGACGCGGAGGGTAGTTAAAGAATTGGAAGGCCGTGCATTTCGGAAAATGCCGCAGATTGTTTTTGACGAACAAGACGAAGACAACTGCTTCCTTGTATTTAAGGATAACGAAGACATTGAGCCACTGTTGTGTTATCCCGCTTATAAAATAGCTGAGGTCGTTGCCGTGGCGCAGAGCTACAAAGACATCTCCGAAACCGTATATGGAAATGATGAAATGTGGAGATTGGGCTTTGAGCGCGATGTGGAGGAGAAGTACGAATTACTTAAGGAGGACATAGCAGGTTGGACTAACAAGATGTTCGTGCGCGCCGAACTCATGCCACACCAAATCCGCATTAAGAATGTCCGCATCGAGCAGCTCCAAGATATCAGCGATGAGGATTGCATCCGAGAGGGAATCTTCCTTCGTCCGGCAATGGATATTCGCAGGGAATTCGACCCGGAGTACACCTTTGGCACGGGCAAATATCACGCGGCCATGCCGAAGGCGGCATTTGCCGTGCTTATCGACGCAACTTGCGGGCAGGGAACTTGGCAGAGTAACCCGTGGGTCTTTGTTTACGAATTTGAACTGTTAAAGTTGGATGACCATGAATAATGCAATGAAGAAGAAGGATGCCGAAAGGCTCCATGAATGGATTAACCGAATCGCCCGTCAATGTGTAGGGATGGACGCAGAGGAAATCAAGGAAGTGCTGACGGAGGTGTCAAAGACCAGCTACACCGAAGGAGTCCACGTGACAATGAAACCTTACTACGGAGGCTGAGTCATGAGAAAGTGCAAGTATGATTACATCGTCGGAATCGACCCCGATGTCGAGAAAAGCGGCGTGGCATTCCTCGCCGTGGGCAGCAAGACGCTACAGTTGCGGAGCCTCACGTTGCCGGAGCTGCTGAAAAGCGTCAGCGCATACGTGGATCAATTCGACACGGAAGTGCCGCCGCTCTCGTTTGAGACGCAGCACAAAGCCGTCGTGGTCGTAGAGATAGACCGCGACCATTGCCACAACTGGCACCTGCTGCCGGAGGACACGAAGAACTCCGCCGCCAGCAAGGGCTTCGATCAGGGCCGCTGCTTCCATGTCGCGGAAGCCATTTGCGAGATTCTGCGCTCCGAGGGTATCGAGGTTATCGAGAAAGCCCCGCTAATCAAGATTTGGAGCGGACCCGACCGCAAGATAAGCCATGCCGAACTTACCAGCCTCAAGGGGCTGAACATTATCCAGGAGGGCAAACGGAGCAGAAGCAGCCAGGAGCAAAGGGATGCGGCCCTGCTCGCGCTGGACATCTCCGAAATCCCGCTCATCCTTCCCCCGGATTGGAAGAAGAATAGATAGACAACCCACCCGAAACCAAACACGAACTTTGCGTATGATGTTGATGCCGCCACCGATAACAAACCCGATAACACCGATGATGCCTACGCATACTCCCACAATGCGCGTCACGGGCAAGGGAATTATGTTCAGTCGCGAAGCTGCCGCCCTGCTGGGAGCCACGCCCGGCACGCGAATATCCATCGAGCGGGAGCCCGACCCGTCGCATCTCTACCTTTACGTGAAAGTCGTTCCCACTTCCGGCTACGTGCTCTTTCCGCAGAACCGCCGCCTCGTCACATGGTCCAGGTCGCTGGCACGACGAGTGCTCTCCCTTACGGGCTGCAGCCGGCAGCAGGCGCTCTACCGTCTCGGCGAGCCAACACACGACCATATAGGCCATAGAATCGTACCCATCATAACCAGCATAGACTATGCAGAAAGAAATCAAGTATAGGGGAATCTCCCGGGCCATGTCTGACATCGGAGTGGCCGACGGAGGGCTGGCGGAGTGCGCGAATATGTTTCTCGATCGCGGGGAACTCGCGCCCATCGTGCCGCCGAAGGTCATAACCGACCTTCCTTCAAGCATATCCTACGACCTGCTTTATATCCACAAGTCGCCCGGATTCACCGGGCCGCACTACATCGCCCTGTACTCCGGCAGCATCTACTATGTGGGTGACGACTTCGCAGTTAACATGCTCGGGGAAAATGGAGCGCTGGACACCGGGGAAACCGTGAACGACGTGAAGGCCGTAGGGAATACGCTTGTCGTGGCGACATCGGCAAGGATGCGGTACTTCCTTTGGACCACGACCGCTGTCATTGCCGGAGCGTATAAATACCTCGGAAGCAACATTCCATCCATCGACGTTAAAACCGCGATCACCTTCGACACGTCGAGGCGAAACCAGCCCACTTTCTCACTTGACATGAGACAACCCATAGGTGCGGAATTGACCTTGAATTCCGATCAGTGCATTTGCGCCCTTAGCACGGTGAATGGCCTGATTGGACTCGCCGGGACGACAATCTCCTATCCAGGGGACGAGGGATATGTCGGACATGAGATTCCGCTATACGATGGGAATACTTATTATGCGGATATGCTCTGCTCGGCCATCTCAAAGGCCGTATGGACGCAAATCGCGTCGGTGATGTCAACCCGTAGGGCCGCATCAAGGATGACAGGCCCCGTCTTCATCCGCCTTGCGCTCCGCCTTTATGACGGCAGCTACATCCATCAGACCGTCCCAATCCTACTTGGAGCCGAAGAAGGGAGCTCCTTCATTATTGACGCGCATACGTCCGCATCGGAAACGGCTTACAATGTGAAGCCGTCAACGACAGTTACCTTTGAGGAGGTATCATATCGGAAAACGCTCTACGTGGAAATCCCCTCCCCTTACACGATCGCCCTGCAAATCGTCAATGCCGCCGACATAAAGGCTTGGTCAGACATCATTCACGGCGTGGACATCTTTATGTCTGAGCCTATATTCCTCAACAAATACGGCTCCCGCATCAGCAAGTTCCTTTCGGGCAGTACATCCGTTTCCTTTGAGTCGCTTACGGGCGACGAGAAGGTAAACGAACTGCTCACGAAGAGCAACTTCTATCGCATCCAGCAAATTGACATAGATAGCCTCTCCTCCTTATCGTTCCAACTCTCCGATTTTGCCGGACGGCTTGGGGACAATCTCGTCGTGCAGCCCACCCTCCCGGACGACTATCGCAGCGCACATGAGGTATGGCCGGAAAAGATGTATGAGATGAACAACCGCCTCAACATCCTCAATGTCCATACCCGATATTTCCTTGGTCCCGCATACCCTCCGTCCCGTATAGACCTAAGCGACAAGAAAGTCTCGGTAAGATATTATATCAAGGGGGAGTCCGGGAAGCAAATAGTCGCGTACCGCGATTACGACAACTATATTCCCGGCGCGTGGCTGGCTTATCCAGACAGCCGCTGCTATCAGGCGGACGTTTACATAAAGACTATTTCGAGCGGAACGTGGACCAAGACGACCGTCCAGATGAAAGAGCACCCGTTCCTAAACTGCGCCTATTCATTCCTCGGATTCGGAATTGACGACTTATCCGGCTACGCTGGCGTTTCCGTGAACATCATTATGACGAGCTCGAGCTTGCTCGACCACGCATACAACAAAATTTTTCAGTCGGAGGTGGACAATCCGTTCTTCTTCCCCTTGGCGGGGAGACATACGATTTCCGGCGGCAGCATCCTCGGCGTGGCCTCAACGACAAAGGCGCTTTCGCAGGGGCAGTTCGGACAGTTCCCGCTCTATGTATTCTGCGCCGAAGGCATCTGGGCGATGGAGACCGATTCGGCAGGCGAGTTCCAGAGCATCAAGCCCGTCAGTCGCGTCGTGTGCAACAACGCAGATTCGATAACGGGCATCGACGGGGCCGTCGTCTTCACCTCGGACCGCGGCCTGATGATTATTGCCGGAAGCGATGTCCAATGCCTCTCGGAAGACATGATCGGAAAGCATTTCCGGGCAGACAGCCTCGCGGCGCTGGAGGAGATCGCGGCAACCCACTTCGGCAGCACCCTTCCTGGCGATGTCTCGGACGACCTCTCTTTTGTGGATTACGCAGCCGGCTGCTTCGTCGGCTACGACTTCGCCAACGCGCGGCTGATCCTCGTGAATCCCTCCTGCTCATATCAGTATGTGTACGCCATCAAAGACGGGACATGGCACAAGATGTGCTTCGGCCTCACGTTCAAGAAAGCCCTCAACTCCTACCCAGAACTGTATATGCAGTGCGAGAGCAACGAGGGAGACGCGGTGTACGACTTCTCCATCATGGACGACGTGAACGACTTCACGACGCGCACCTTCGGAGTCGTCATTACGAGGGCGCTGGACTTCGACCAGCCGTATATCTTGAAAACGATTCTCGCCATGAAGCATCGGGGAGACTTCGACAAGGAATATGTTGGTATGCTGCTCTACGGCTCCAGGGACGGAATAAACTACATACCCGTCCACTCGCTGAAGGGCAAGTCGTTCAAGTTCTACCGCGTCGCGCTGCTGGCAAAACTCCTGCCTACGGAGCGCATCGACCGCACAACGGTCGAAGTTGTGGATAAGTTCACGAACAAGTTGCGGTAGGCATGGCTACGGTACGCGAGAAGATTGACTTTCTTGCGTCAATCAAGACGCAGAAGGATTATTTCCGTCTCTCGAAGAACGTGCGGTGCATCGCCTTCGACATCGCCTCCGGGCGCACGTATCAGTACATCAACCTCCGCAGGGTACTGTCGAAGAAGATGGACGACGAGAAGGTTTCGCGGAAGGAGATGGCCCGTGCAATCGGAATCCGCAGCTCCTCTCTCACGGACTACCTATCCGGGCGACGCGGCCTGCCTTACCCGTATGTTGAAAGAATCCTCGGAATTCTCTTTGGAGATTCGGATTTTGTTGATAAATTTGTGGGGCAGAAGGGCGACCGAAACGGCCAAAAAGACCGCGAATCGGACCCCTCTGATACAACTCACTGATTCATAGGGGACGGAAAGCCCCAAGCGGGTCACGAAAATAGCGGCTGGAAAGCCGCTATTTTTATGTCATACCCCTTCAAGGTGCATCAGGATGCACTTCAAAGGTAAAAATTTTTCCACAAAAATACACGGAAATCCACGATTTTCCTTAATTTTGGACCCCGTAAGGGTCCTCCGAGGTCTTGGGTTCAACCCCCGGCGATTTTCGATGGGGCCACGAAATTTAAGGTTCAACCCCCGAATGGGTCACATTGGGACCCCACGTACTTTGCTATGGGCAATTATCTTTACCTCCGCTCGCCCGAGGCGACGACTCCGACACCCGTCATGCTCCGCATCCGCGAGCATGGGAAGCAGGTCAAAATATCCACGCAGGTAATGTGCCTGCCGAAAGACTGGGATTCGGATAACCAGCAGGTCAAGCCGTCCGACCTGCTCTACAAGCACAAGAACATATCGCTCAAATCGTGGCTCTACGAGGCGGATAAGGCCGTGCTGCAGGCCCGCGACGAGGGGAAGGAGCTGGAGGACGCGAAGAAGGCCATCCTAAAGGCAAAGAACCGCGAGGAAAGGCCAGCGAGGGATGAAGTGAGGGATAACAACTCCCTGCTCATCTTCTATAACTTATGGGCCACTACGCGCACGCAGGAGCGCACCCCGACGGCACAGAACCTCCTTTCGTGGAACATCATCAAATCCTTCCGCTCGCCCATCGCCTTCGAGGATGTGGACGCGCAGTTCTATGAGGACTTCTGCCGCTGGATGGACGACGAGAAGGGCTACAAGACCAACATGAAAGGCACTCAGATCAAGAACCTGAAAGCCGTCATGAACGCTGCATACAAGCAGGGCCTGCACACCAACGAGGCTTTCCGGCGGTTCAAGAAACCTCAGGAGGAGGCCGACAACGTGTACTTGACACAAGATGAGCTGGATGCCATCTACGCCCTGCCGCTGACGGGATACAAGGCGAAGGCCAGGGACATCTTCCTCGTCGGCTGCTACACCGCGATGCGCTGGAGTGACTTTTCCCGGCTTGAGGAAAAGGACATTACTGGCGACACAATATACTTCACGCACCGAAAGACGGGGTTCCGCGTGTCAATCCCGCTGCATCCCATCGTGCAGGAGATTCTCCAGCGCTACGGCGGCAAGGTCCCGGCCATATCGGACCAGAAGCTCAACACCTATATCAAGGACGTATGCCGCGAGGCAGGAATCACGCAGCCTGTAACAAAAGTGTTTCATAAGGGCAGCGAGCGGATCGAGCAGGTCAAGCCGAAGTGCGACATGGTAACCAGCCATACGGCCCGGAGGACCGCGGCCACGAACATGTATATGTCGGGGGTTCCGGCCTACAACATCATGCTGATTACCGGGCACACCAGCGAGGCGACATTCCGCAAGTACATTAAGTTTGAGAAGGAGCGCAACGCCGAGCTGCTGCGTGACCATCCGTATTTCAAGAAAAAGACAAAGTAAAAGGGCCTATTTGTTGGCCCTTTCATTCTCTGCACGGTCCCGCAGGATCAGCAGTTTCGTCGCGAAGGAATCCTCCTCCTTCACGCCGATGTCGATGTCTATGACGGACTGTGCGGGCATGAGAATCTTCATCGCATCGAGGTACATCTGCGCCTTCTTCTGCGGGTCCTTGATTTGTTCCCAGCATTTGACGAATCCCTCGAAATTATCCACGGTAAACCCACGGAGCCGGCAGCGCAGCATGCGCACCGCCTCCTTGTAGTCCATCTTCTCGTCGGGCTTCGCAACGGCGACCTCGGGCTTCTTCTTCGGTCGCCTCATCTTGCCCTTCTCGACGGTCGTATCCTCCGGGTTTACGATCAGGACCTCCGGCTGCTTCCTCTTTCCCATATCAGAACGGTTGTATCGGCCTCTTTATGGCTCCCTGCCGCGTGTTCAGCGCAGTCTCAATACTCTCCTTCAGCGTGTCCGCATCCGGCTTGTATGTCTCGGCGATGTCCGGCATCTTGTCCTTGAGGTAGTCGTAGAGGATGCCCTTGACAAGATAGTTGTGGATGTACGTAGTGAGCGGCCGCAGCATGGTGCTGGGCCATGCGTCCGGCATGTCCAGCGAATACACGAAGTTGGCGTCACTGTCGTGCAGGTCGTCTATCTCCTCCGTCGAGAAGTTCGAGAGATGCTTCTGCAGGATGGTGTTCACATCCGCGTCCCTCAACTCCAGGCAACGGTGGAGCAGCTCCTTGTCAATCCGATTGTCTTGGTCGGGGTTGACATGGTAGCCCGCCTGCGTCCCGGTCTGCCCGCGCACATCGAGGACCTTCTGAATGTCGGCCATCGCGTGATATAGGACATTGCTCTTTCTTATCGTGATGAGATACGCCATATCCTATCAGTGTACGGGAGCCGTCGGGGGCAGCTTGAAGAACGAGGACTGGATGTTGTTCGATGCCTCCTGCATCAGAGCGTTGTAGTCAGCGGCGAGTTCCTTCCGCGTAGCGAGGAACCAGTCGCGCAGCATGCGGTTCACGATGTAGTTGTGGCAATGCAGCGTCAAAGGCTCGACGAAGGCCGTGTTGAAGCGGTCCGAGACTGTCAGCGAGAGCGTGATCGCGTCATTGTCGTTGGACATCGTGAGCAGGGCGTTGTTCGCGGTGCTGGCCGAAGTGGTCTGAATGAAGTTGGAGATGATGTTCTTTACCTCCTGAGCGCCGGACTGCATCGAGCGCATCATCTTCTTCACATCCGCATCGTTGTCAACCTGGACCCCGAAGGATGCCTTCGCCTTCACATCGTTGTTGAAAAGCCCCTGCGCGATGATGTGCGTGTCATTCTTGACCGCAAACATCATGTCGGACTTATAAAGCGTGAGAGTGATGTTCATTTCTTATCTTGATTTTATTAGTTTCCTGATGGTGCCGTGAGTGTGATGAAGCCGCCGAGGGTAGCGCCATTGGGAACCGTCGGGGCCTTCCGGGAATAGAGCAGGTCATTCAGCATCTGAATGTTCAGCGCGCCCTTCCGCTGGTATTCCTCGGCCTTGTCTGCGGCCCTCAACTCGAACCAGCAGCGGCAAATGTAGTTTACGATGAAGTCCACAACCTGCTCCTGCACACTCGTCACGAGGTTGGAGAGGTGTTCTTCCGGGACCGAGAACACGATGTTCCCGGAGCTGACGCTGGAGATGTCCGAATACGTGGCAAGGATATTCTCCTTCGCCTCGCCGAGAAACTTTTCCAGCATGGGCGTGTCCTGCGTCGTGACGCGCACGTTTTCGTAGAGGCGCTTCCCTTCATCGTCGCGGGCGCTACCGACAAAGGAGGCGATCATGGTGACCTTCGCCAAAATCGACACATTCGTTATAGTGACAGTTATCGTAGCCATGTTACCAACTTGTTATAATCCATGAAATGCCGCCGCCGACGAAAGGAGAGAGGACGACCTTGCCGTCCGCAAGGGTCGCGCCATATCCAGCCGTGAAGGTCAGGCCCCAGCGCTTCCGTCCTGGCGTGTATGTCTCCGTAATGGTGGTTTCGACGCGGTCCAGCTCCCAGCGGTCGAGCTGCGGGTCAAACCCGCTTACCCATAGCCGGAGCCGCCCTTCGTCCTCCTCGTAATACTTCTGCTCGCGAGGTAGCCAGACGGTATCCGTTTCGTGCAGAACCGTGGCTATTTCGCGCGTTACCGTGTCGGAGAAGAATCTATATGACGGAATCGGAACGAAGCCAGCAGAGGCCGTTTTTACGGGGTTCGGGAAGTCCTTATACACCGTAACAACCTTTGTGGTGGTATCTCTCGCCGTCTCTCCCTCGCCGGGCATGGCGGTAGAGCGCCCCCAGTGGAACGTAACCACCGGGAGTGCCAGCAGGAGGATAGCCAGCACCCATTCAACGGTCCTCAGTATCTTCGTCTTTTCGGTCATCTTTTCGCAGTACAGTATGCCATAGGAAACTCGGCCTGCACATCAAAGCACGGGCAAGCCTTGATCCATTCGTTCGGGGTAATCTTCCCGTCCCCATTGAGGTCCGGGGAAGTATCACGATGACCAATGACACGGATGATTGACGGGTATGCATCAAGCAGCTTCTCCACGAGGTTATGAAGAGCTTCCTTCTGCGCCAGTGTGCGCGTGTCCTTTGGGATTGGATTTCCTTTCTCGTCGAGCTTCGCCACGATTTGTCCCTTCTTATCAATCGCCGCCTCTACGCCTCCGACGTAGCAGATGCCAATGGAGTGGTCGTTCCATCCCTTGCAGTGAGCGCCGTTCATGGTCGTAGGGCGACCCACCTCAACGGTCCCGTCCAGATCGACCACATAGTTGTAGCCAATGCACGTGTATCCCTTCTCCTTATGCCAAAGGTCGATATCGGCAGCGCGAAATTCCTTTCCATCAGGCGAGGCGGAACAGTGGATGATTATGGTATCAATCGTCTTCATCGTTTCTCGGTGTACATCGGGCAATACTCGCCCACTTTATAGCTGCATACGCCCTTACCGCGGTATGCGCATACCTCGCTGGCGCAAGTATCTTCCAGTTTTTCTTGCTTCTCAATCATTTTCGTTATCCATGTTCAACGGGTTATAGCCGCAGCGGTCGCAGCGGTTTTTCAGTCTTTCATCATTGGCCTGATCGACGGGGCACACGATGTCCGGGTCTTTGTAGCGGTGCTTGCAGAAGTGGCTCTGCATGATAACCGAGGATTTCTCCGCGGAGTCCAGCTTCTCACGCTCGTACTCCGCGTTGCGCTCCTGATAGAAGCGCTTTTGCTCAGCCATCATTTCAACCAGCATGTCGTAAGGCGTTTTCTTTTTGTCGATGATAGCCTTCACGACCGCCCAGATACCACCCAGCGCGGCGATGATTGCCAAAATGATTTTTGTCCAGTCCAATTCCATCGTTATGCCCCCTTAATAAGTTTTGTGATTGGCTCAAAGGAGCGGATACTGAAATCAACCCCTTGTTTTACATAGTGCGACACGAGTTCATCGAGCGAGAACAATTCTATGTCCGGCGAAAACTTGAACTTCTCCTCCAGCGCCTTGATCTCGTTATCTATCGACTCGGTGTATGGCCTGGCCTCCTTGAACGCCTCGTTAAAAGCGTTTACCGCTCCAGCATCGACAATGCCGCTATTATCCTTCCGTGTGGCTATCATATCTTGATAAGCCTTTGCAAAGGCAGAGCATTTCTCTTTCGCCTCGTCGCTACTGGTAAAGCGGCTGCGAACAATATCATTCTCCTCTTGAATCTTCTTTGCGACGGCGTGCAGCGCTATCTGCGCCATGATCACCTTGTGGGCAAAGGTATCTTCGGCTCCGCGAAGGTTGATTCCGCTGAGGAAGTTGCAGGCAGCAACGGTCTCTATTCTTGTAAGTCTGACTTTCATTAGCTATCCTCCTATCAACGTGGCCCCGTAAACGGCGACCAAGAGTGAAAATTCAAGCCACAAGGCATACGATGTCTTGATGGAGTTCGTAAAATACGCCGCGACCCACGCCACGAAAAGTCCGACTGGAATATAAAACCAGAGGCGAAGCACCAAGATAAGCCACAATATCGTACAAACGGAGCAAATTGCCGTACCAACATAATGGATGATGCGCTGGCGCTTCCGCTTCTTGCGCTTCTTCTCGTCGTCCCCCTCCTGATCCTGATACTCCGGCGTGAATGCAACGATAATGAGATATAGCGGTGCGAAGAAGCCCAAAAACTGCAATGGGCTTTCATCGCCGGCCTGTATCATCGCCGGCGCAATCAGAAAGGCCACCAAAACAGTGACAATACTCCAGGCGTGGGTATGATTGTCAATCTTGAGAAACTCGTTCCATTTTGCCGCATATCTCGAGTAAGAGAATAGCAGCCCGAAGCGCCAGATCGACAAAGCCATCCAGCCAACCAGCAGCAATAGGCTTACGAAAGCCAGAGAGAAGGCCAATGCGTTCATCAGAAGCTGAGTTTTGCGGGGTATCCGACAGTAATATCGTATCGGGCCAAATCAGAAAGCGAGCCGAGTTCCTCGATGTTCGCCCGATGAGCACTCGTTACGGAAACGCATTGCATAGCATAGAGGTCGATGGCTTCCAGCGCTGCGAGGGCCGTGTCAACGGGAAGCGACACCCCGGCGAAAGGGATGGCCTCAACGCCAGCCTTCTTCGCGGCTTGAATGGTCAGCGTGTAGTTTGCGCGCTCAGAGGGAGTGATCCACATCGTATGTCCGCCGATAGAGAAGCCATTAACCTCATCCGAAGAATCGCGGACAAGCAGTTCGAGAATCTTGTTGAGAATTGCGAGACGCAGGGGGATTTCCGGCACGTTGCCTTCCTCGTCCTCCGGCGCTTCGCGGGCCTCGGCCAGCAGGTTTACGTACTCGATCTCCTCCGCAGGCTCAAGCAGCCCTTTATGCCGGGAGAGGAGTAAATCCATAGCGGTAATAAGAGAGTCCTTTTCCATGTTTCTTGTATTTGAAGTTATATTTCCGAATTAAAACTGCGTTGTGCGTGTATTCGAGGTTAGCCTGCAAGCACTTGCGGCTGTCGTTGAAGAAGCACATTCTCCACCAGCGCGGGGAGATTTCTTCCAGCAGGTCACGAATGATGGCATAGCCGTTCACGCGCTTCATCCGACCGAAGTACGAGTTCACGCTGGAGAGGAAAGAATCTACGTTCCTCGCGCTGACCCGCGTGTTCCAATAGCGAATCTTCACTCTTGCGCGGTTGATGATGCTATTGTTCACATATACCCTGTCGAGCTTGAAGGGCGTGCTGATGAACGTGCCGCCCTTCGTGTAGTGCTGGCAATACCGTTTGTCGGGATGCAGATGATAGCCGAAGGATTCGATGTCCTTCTCTACCTGCTTCATGTGCATCTTGCCCTGCTCCTTGTCGGCGAATACCCACCACATATCATCCACGAAACGACCATAGTGCAGGCCATAGTGTTCAATCTGCAGGTGGTCGAAGTCGTTGAGCGCATAGTTCTGCGCGACCTGCCAATGCTGGTTTCCCAGCGCCGCCCCGTGGTCGGGGTCCGTGGCAAATACCACGGACTTGTAGCGGGGGATATAGGCGGGCCACATCCAGATCGGAGATTTGAGATGCGCGTTGCTCGAAGGATAACTCCAGGTGGTGCGGAGCAGGATATAGAGGAGGTCGTCACGCTCCACCCCTTCCGGGATGTTCCGCTCGATGAGCGAGCGGTACTGTTCGTAGGAACGGTTGAGGTCTGCGGACGGGAAATAAGCCTTGATGTCGCGGAAGAATATCCAGCAGTCCTTCGTGAAGCCCTCGCTTACCTCATAGATGTCGGAGAGCAGGCAGTTGATAGCCTCGTCGGGGCCGTAACCGATACGGTTGTTGAAGGTCCTGTCGGTAAGTTCCGCTTCCACAAGCGGCCTTACCCTTTTGTCGAAGTGCTGCTGGATAGTCTTAATCTGCATCAAGCAGGCGTTGACCTCCCTCCACCGTGGTTTCGGCGTGAGGAAGGAGTATAGGAGGGGAACAAGGTTGCGGTTCTCGAAGTCCTCATGCAGACGCACCAGATCGCGCTCGCGGTGCAGCTCGAAGTGCATGAGATCGAGCGTGCGCACCTTGTTGGAGCGGCAATCGAAGAAGTCTTGTATGAGAGTTTCTCGTTCCATAGTTCCTTTTTGAATAATTCACGACGGGCAGGGCGCGGTAACTGTTGTTCACGTTGTTGTTGTTGGCGTAGCCGTTGTTGCCGTTAAAGTACCAGGCGTTGTTGGCGTTGTTGCGAGAGCAAGACCAAGTGTTGGTGCCGTCCCGAGGCTCGCTTCCTTACTCGTAGCCGCTGCTGCCGGCAGCGGCGGAGCCTCCTTTATTCATTGGGTGACTGCCGCCTCCCTCCTTGGAGGCGGTCGTGCCCTTGTTCCCTTTATCTTTTTTCGGTAAGCTATTTCTCCACTTCGTCGCGCCCTCATCGAGTTTCGCGATGCGGTTGAAGATTTCCAGCCTCATGGACTCCGGCGAAAGCGGCTCATGCTTCAATGGAATCTCAATCACGTTCCGGCGGGCGATGATGCGGGCGACATGGACGAACTTCGTGACGGCGCTGCACATCTCCTTCAGATGATGCAGACGGTCATCGGGGAAGTCGTAAGCGTTTTGGAAAGCGGCCAGCACATCAAGAACAAGATTGATGGCCCGGTCACAGTACCTACGGCGGTTCGTGGCATTCATCATCGGCTCCGCCCGGAGCAAAAGGTCGAGCAGGGCATCCGCGTCAACTGGGATGCTCGGCTGCTCCTTCTCCCCGGTAAGCAGTTTCGGTTCAAAATACTCACTCTTTGCCATAGCATATCAAAGGTGGGGCTTGCCCGGAGGGACGCGCCCCACCAAGATTAAGTTCTAAACGTTCACTTCGTTCACATCCAAAAGCACGACGGGCAGGGCGCGGGAACTGCTGCCCACGTTGCCGAGGTTGGCGTAGCCGTTGCTGCCGCTAAAGCACCAGGCGCCGTAGGCGACGCTGCGAGAGCAAGACCAAGCGTTGGTGCCGTTACTGATGGCCGTTCCACCGATGGCGTAGAGCGCACGGTTGATAGGATCGGCGTTGCGGTTGTTCGTCGTGTTGTACTTGATGGTCTTGAGGATGCTGCAAAGCGTCTCGATGTCGGGCAGACACCACTGGCCCTTGCGGAGCAGGTCGTGGTTGTACGACACATCCGCGCAATACTGGGCAGCGGGGAACGCGGCAACGATCGAGCCGTCCTGCTTCGTGAAGGTCTTTCCGGCCATCTTGTAGGTATTTGTCCGGGTATCGCCGAAGCTCTTGCCGAACTGTCCCTGCTTCGTAGGATAGACGGGCAGGAAGGACTCCATGAATTTGAGCCAGCCAGCCTCGCCCTCGCCGTAGATGGCACGAAGGGCCGCGCAGCGGTCGGAGCCGCCGGAGTAGGAACTCGTACCGAGGTATCCCGGCTTGCAGATAGGATAACCGCGCACCGGGCTTGTCACATCCGAGGTCGGGTTGTAGGTGGCATTGTTCAGGTCGGCGGAGAAATACGCGATAGCGCGGTCCCAGTTGAGGATGCAGCCTTCGCCCGTCCGCTGGCCGTTCTTGCGAATCATGGCCGTCGATGCGGTAATCTCGGGCAGGAGGTTTGCGGTGAGCGTGAAGCCGGTCTTTCCGGCATTGCTGGCCTGCTGGTAACTTGTCAAGTGGAACACGAGATCAATTGCATCAACAGCGTCATCATTGTCGGTATCTACGCCAATAGCTGCCCAATCCTGCGTTTTGAACGGGTTGTCCATTGCGGAGCCGCCCGAAGGAGTGTACTGCGTGTCGGCAGAGAAGAAGGTGTTGAGTTGCTCGACGAGCGAAGCGACTGTCTCTGCGTTGTAGTTGACCGTGAAATCTTTTGCCGTGCCCCATGCATCGGAGGTGCGAATGGAAAGGATGCCGCTGCGGTCCGTACCGTCGCAGGTAAAGCCCGTGAGACGGAAGGAGTAGATATACGACCATACCTTGTCCGCACTGGTCTTATTGCCGATGACGACAGTTCCGCGGAAGTCGGGATGATCCACGCCAAGCAGCACGGGACCCACGATGGTGAAGTTCGAGAAGAACGAGCTGCTGGAGAACGTATCGACGCTGATGAAGTGCATCGCGGAGTTACCGTCGAGGACGCAGACGGAGCCGGTCTTCGCGAATTTGAGGCCCACGACGACATTCACACCGTCGAAGTGGATTCCATTATCTGCTCCGACGAGCGAAATGCCGCTCTCGAAGGCGCTCTTGCTGGCGGCTGCGTATTCCGCCTCGGTGTTGAAATACTGTATCATGTCGCAAAATGTTTACTGATTAGGAGGGGTTGAGGCAAATCCAGTCAGCGATGGCGCCGATGCCGACGGCGATGTAAATCTTCTTGTTGGTCTTGTCGATGTACACCTGACCGATGTAAATCGGGATGCCGTCCCACGGCAGGTCTGCCGGGCAGTTCTCCGGGCGCAGGTTGTTTGCCGGAGCGCCCGTCGCGATGAGGATGTCAGGGTATTTGTAGCGCAGCACCTCAACGGCATCGAGAGTTCCGACCTTGATGTTTCCGGGCTGGGCAAGGCGGGACTTGAGCGCTTCCAACTCGGTTGCGAGAAGCACGACGGCCTCGGTCATGGTGCGGTGTTCGTAGATGCCGAAAATCTGCGAGGTGAGGTTGGCCAGCGCGCCGTGCTTGACGACGATGATGTCCATGTCCGTCACGCCGGGCTTGTACGACACGACGACCTTGCAGGACTGCGGGATGTTCGCGATATAATAGCCGGAATCCGGGATATTCACGAATCGGTCCTCGTTGTTCGGCAGGTAGCGCTCCTCCGTGAAGGTCTCGGTGGTGTACACGGGGAAGTCCGTCACCTCCGTCGTGGTGGTGCTGGTCGGGTTGCCGTCCTCGTCCACCTCGTAGTAGAGAGGATTGTTGCTGCCGTCCTTCGCCTGCACGGTTCGGGTGCGCTCGATCTGCTCGTAGATGGAGATGATGGAGATGTCGAGGGTCTTGTGCGCGTCGTCGGACGGGTTGAAGCCCGTCTTGATAAGCAGCTCGGAGCAAGCCTCAACATCGAAGGGCTGCGAGATGGCGAAGTTGGCGTTGCTGGTTGCCTGGCGGGTCGAGCACTTCACGTACTTTCCGCTTGTGCCCTGCGTGAGCGTGACCTTCGTTTCGTTCGCACTGTAGCCCAGGTCGCGATGCAGCCGCTCCATATTCTCGAAGAATATGCCTCCGATGCGGACAACCTCCTCCGGCTCGTAGGTCGTAGTAACGCCGCCCGTGGTCTTCGATATGTTGATGCAGAGGTATTTCGCTCCGGCGGGGGCCTGCACAAGCACAGTCTCGTTCTGCCCGGTCTCGACGAGCGTCGTGCCCGAGACGAAGGGAACGGCCCCGGTCGTAGCCTCAGAGGTAAGCCAGCCGTACTGGATGGTCTTGTTTGAAGCGGCGTTGAGACGGTAGCGCGTGCCAGGTATCACGGGGATAAGCCAATGAATTCCGCTTGCGTCCCAGCTCGAGGAGGTCATACAGCCCGTGAGGTTGTCAAGAGATGTCGTGTCGAGCGTCGCGTTGAAGTCTTCCGGGTAGAACTGTGCGTCCACAAGGTTGCCCTGCGTGTCGAAGGCGGGGATGGAGCCAGCGGCAGGGGTTCCTACGATGGTGATGCCGCCGCTCGCTTCGCCGGTAAAGAGCGGCAGGCTGTTCCACGGGGTCACGCCGTTGCCGAACTTGAAAGTGTTGTTGTCGGAGACGTACCCGATAACACCGAGAGGCAGCACGGGGTTCTTCTCATACCACTGCTGGTACGTGGCCGTGAGCTGCCGGAGGAAACAAGTCTTCATATTCTTAACGGTTTTTCGATTTTTCTTCTGCACCAAAGATATTTTCTATAACCCGCCCGCTTTGTCTATCCGTTCCCCTAACCCCAATTGACTGTGTACTCGGGTGCGGAGCCATTGTTATAGATCGGGAAGTTCGTCCCGTTGTTTCGGAATTTCAGTATCGGCTTGACCTTGACGTAGCCGCTCGCCACGCCAATGGCAGTGACGGTTTCGTCATCCTGCCAGATTTTCTCGATCTTGAAATAGAGTACACCATGACTGCCGTTTGGTATGGTCACATCATTATCGACAAGGAGCGTCATGGTGTTGCGTACTGCAGTTGACGACGAGCTGGCCGGGATGGTCCTCGTGTTCCCGGTCTCCAAATCTTCTACTGATCCCTCCAAGTCCACATGCATGGAAAATTTCACATTTCCATTCTTTACGATGGTCAGTGGCTTTCCGCTGTTGTTGTGGACGCGGACCTTCAGATAGACATCCGTGCTCGTGGTAGTAATGGACGTGGTACTATAAATATGATCCTCTGGATCAGTCCCCGGGATTACCGCACTGATACCCATATACTGAATGGGATACCTCTCCAGACCGCCAACCCTGAGGTTGAACCTGGCCGGGTACTTCGGCGTAGAATACACCGGGAAATAGTAGTATGCCGGCAGGTCATCCTCGGTGCGCCTCGCGCAAGCCACGGCGATATAGTCCCCGATGCTGAGGTTGAGCGAACCCGTCTGAATCTTGAACATGTCATTCTCCAGTATCCCTTGGTTCGTCAAGGGATAACTCGTTTCGGTCGGAAAGAGAAGCGTCGGGCTCCCATTCCCGGAGGACGGGAAGATCACGAGCCCGAGATAGGTGCTGTAATTGGGGTCCATCAGCTTGTGGTAGGCACTTCCGTCAAAAAAGTTGATGTCCTCCGCGGCCAAATTGTATGCGAGGTCGTCTGCGCTTAATGCGGTTCCTGTCCCTATTCCGCCCCCGGCTACGAACGGCTTGTTCTTCTTGTACTGACTGCCGTCTCCGAAGAGCAAATAGAAAGGAAATGTGTCGGGAGCCGTCTGCACAAGGTCCAGCACGAATGTCGCGCCCGCAGCCTGCATGAAGCATGGGATGGCATCGTGGAAGTAGCCGAGAAAATCCTTGATTCGGAAATACGGGGCCGCTGGTCGCTCATACGTCCAGTCGAGACTTTCAGTCTTGAGATTGTTCACGCTCGTGAAAGCAGGGCCGAAGACTCCGAACCGCGCCGCGGAATAGTCGTTGTCCACGACATCAGCGCCGGTCTTGTTGATATACATGGGCTTGTATTTCGAGAGCGGATTGACCTTGATGCTGGTGCACAGTTTGCCAAGATCAACGGTCGCATGCCCGATGGTCCTCGCTATCTTATAGATGTTCAAATCGTTCGCCGTAAGATGTGCCATGACTATTGCTTTTAGTGTGTTTATTCATTAGTTGGGAGACCACCGCTATACGCCTCTTGCGTCAAGTTCAAACGAACCGCGCTGACATATTCAGATGTCGGGATTAGGCTTGCGGCGCCAATGCGAACTTGCTGGTATCCAGACGGATTATGCTCCTCGTCATTCGGAGTGAGGGCTGCGAATTTGAGTTTTGCCTGCTGAACACCCGTCGTGATGCCATATTCCGCGTTTTCGTCAATGCCAGTGTATGTTATTCCGCCGTCCGTAGATATTGAACATGCGAGCCAGTTGCCAAGGATTGAGACCTTCCATTTCGTATAGCGCGCTGTCACGTCCACGATGATGCTCCCCGTGCCACGCCAGCCAAACTGCCCGGTCAGAGGGCTCGCGGAGAGCGACTGGTAAGCCTGCTGCACCACCTGCCCCGTGACATAAGACTGCGGTGACTCCGTGTCGTCGATGTTCGTGGCCTTGATGATACCTATACGCTGAGGAGCATCAACGGACTGGGCCGAGAAGGTAAGGGTGCGATTTGCAACGTCGATGGTAAGCCAACTGCCCGTATTGAACCTCTCAACGGAATAGTTATCTCCCCATACGGTTTCCCATCCAGAGCCGGGCACCAATTGAGCTTGATAGGTATTCGGATCGTATGTTGTGCGGGACAGGTAGCGGTGCTCGTCGTCGTCCGCGCTCTCGCGCCAGGACGTATAGTGCTGGTAATAGTATGTCGGCACGATGCCGTCATGCAGCTGCGCCTCCTGATGGTACGCCGAGACCGAGAAGCCCGTCGTAGCACCTACGAACGGAGCCGGGTCCTGATCCGTCTTGTATCGGTTGATGCTGAGGGCTACGTTGAAATTGCGCTTTCCCGTATAGGGATCGCCCCATTCGACATCTCCGACGACGGGGTATTCCGTTTCGCCCAGCGAGTTGCTGACCGAGAAGTTTAGCGGGTTTTCGTGGGTATCAACGTTCTTTCCGCCCACCTCCATATACACTGAAGCTGTGTCCGTAGTGACGATGTTTTTCATGTCGCGATGCCTCAGACGGAAAGTCCTGTATTCACTTCCCGTCGAAACGACCTCGGGCGTGTAGCCCCCGGACTGCGTCACCTGCAGCAATATAAGGTTTGGCTCATAAACTGGATCGGAACTCTCCCCGGAGACGGGCGTATTATCGGACCTCCACTTCTTTCCCGTGGTGTAGTATGCGGAGGCGCGTAGCAGTATCTCCCCACCCGCCGCAGACAGTTCGTTTGCCGAGAGCTGCTGCGTCAGCGACAAGACGTAGTTTGGCGTGCCGTCGTCAATCTTCTCGTCCGCATACTGCCTTATGGAGATGCTCGAGCTGGCATCTTCGTAGGTCGCAGAAACCGAGTACGCCTTCTCGGACAACTGATGGGCGTTTACAGCCGTAAACCGCTTGTCCGATACCGATACCGACGCGCCGCCCGACGTGATGGATACCGAAGGGCTGGCAACCGGCTCGTTGTTCATTGTAAGCGTGTCGCCGCCAGATGTCTCGTTGTTGCCATTGGCATCGAGGGCCGTATAGGTATATTTCGTTGTCTTCCCGCTTCCGCTGGCCCGTATGTCAAGGTCAATGCTCGCCGAGGCTGCGCTCTGCACCCAATATACGTTGTTGGAGTAAGGGAGCGTCGTTCCGCCGATCTTTGGCACGATGCTGAAGGCGGTTACATGGAAGTTGCCGGCAGATGAGACCCACTTTTTGTTCCTCTGCTGGTACACTGTTGCCGAGGAGGATGTCGCGGTCAACCCCGCTTTCGATGCCCGGACCTTCAGGCCGGATGCCACGACAGTCCTGCCGCTATCCTCGTTCGTCCGTTTTGATATGGCAGAGACAAGGCCGTTTGTCGCGCCGATGTATGTCAGCGCGACATTGGTGGTGATGTTCTGCCCGTTGACCGTGCCGCTTACTGGACAAGATGTCTCGCCATGCGTAACGATGCCCGTGAGCGCCTTGGCCGTACTCCCGTTTACCGAACACATGATCCGCACCTGCACGACGGGATACACGTCCCCGCCGCCAGCCGGAATCGAAAAAGCATCATAGCCGGATACAGTGGTTGTCGGATAGGAAAACTGAAGGATGGAGAGACTGCTATAAACCCGTCCCGTGTCTGACCCAACTACCGTAGCGTTCGCCGCTACATTGTAGCTCGACCAACTCGCATAGATGGTGTACACCACCTCGTCCGTCCCACCATTGGCGGGAAGCGTGACTGTCGTGCCACTCACGGTCACCCCGGAAGACGGGCTGACCGTAATGCGACTCGGAGCCTGACTCTCCTCGTAGGACCCAGTGTTACCGTAGGAATATGAACCGCTCGTCCACTTGTATCGCGGCCTGGAGGAGTATTGAGCGTATCCCGATACGACGGTAGAGCCCCCAGAGGTAGTGAAATCGGTTTCGCTCAGCTCTATCCTGTATCCGTTGTATGATTTATCGATTTGCGTCGTCTCAACGACCACATTCTCCTGCTGCTGGACATAAATCTCGCATTCCGTTCCCTCGGCTCCCTGATATGAGAAAATTACGCCTGCTGCGGTCCCGTATGGCGCATTTGTCGTCCCGAGGTCCAGCGCCTTCACCTTGTTTCCGTCAAAGTAGAATATCTTCCTGTCAACGCCATTAATGACAAGATGATCATTAACTCTGAATCGCACCGGGGTCATCTCTTGGTTCGTGAGCGTCTGGATGACGATTCCATCCCGGAGAACCTCGATGTCCGCCCGGCAGACGAGATAGTTGCCGCCGTCTGCCCTGATCTTGTCACCGTTTGAACCCGAATAGATGCCCCAGTATTGGACGACGCGATACGTCACGGGCGTGTTGCTTGTCGGCCATACGATCTGGCTCGTCGAAGCGCCGGTCGGCTTGACGCGAATCTCATGCACGTAGCAAGCACCTTCGGCGACTACCGGGGTCATGGATGCCTCGGCGTTATAGGTCGTATTGCCGGAGCGATAGATACCATAGACAAGAACCCTCACCGTCCCCGCGGGCGTGGTAAGGTTCTGCGTGACCGAGCCGGACGAACTTCCATATACGCTTCCGGGCAGCACGTTTCCATTGGAGTCGAGAAAGGCTACATTAAGCAGCGAGGAAGACGATGTTCTCCAATAGGTGAATCGGTAAGTCTTGCCAGCCTCATAGACGGAATACTCCGTGACATGCTGCCCGCTTGTCGAACCCGAAACGAGATTACCACTGGAGTTGATATACTTCCCGGATGTACGCGAGACCTTCTCGTAAGAAACCCTCCCGAGCATCACCCGACCTCCCTGCATCCAATCAATCGTCGCCTTCATCCCTAAGATGCCGTTTGGTGAAGTTTGATATAGAGGACTCCCTCGATCTTGTTCGAGTCAGACGGGTAATCCTCGGAGGGCCCGACATACACGAATGTCGGCCTCGCTTCAAGCGCCGTAACCCGCGATGCCAGAGCGGTGTCCGCCTGCTGGAGACTGAAGATTAGCGACCTCAGTTCGGTATCATCATATTCCTCAACGGTGCTTCCCGGCCCTATATTCTCGATCGCAGCTTCGATTTCTTCAAAGCGGGCGTTGACGATTTCAGCGGATGGGACCCAGTTCGTCGTATCCGTACTCGTACCGCTTTCGTCATAGTCCTCCCAATCATCGAGACGGTAGAGGATATTCGGGCCAAGTTCCGTATCAGCGGACACCGCCCCGGCGGTGATGTTCCCAGCAGCCGTGATCGGGCCAGGCACATGGAACCCGCGCACTGTCTGACCCGTAGCGGCGAGGAGCGAAACAAGCGAGGTCTGCACGTCGAAGATGGCCTCGAAGTCCGCAATCGGTAAGTAAGTCGAATGGGTATGCGCGGCAAGCGAGAGTGTCTTGACGGTCGAATCGACATCCAGCTCGACATGCTGCCCGGCTGTCTCAGTCCCCCACGACGCGCTCGTTCCGCCGGTACCCGGGAGATTCTCGATCGCCGACTCAATGTCATCGAAACGGGCTTTGATGATGCTCGCAGCGGGAACCCACGACGCTTTTGCGCTGGTATAAGCGTCCCACGAGTCAAGGCGGTAAAGGATGTTCCCGAGAGCATCACCCGAGGCGGCAGCGCCGGCAGTAATGTTCGCACTGCTCACTATGGGGCCGCTTGCAGAGATGTTTATCACGGAGAGGTTACCGGGGATTGTCAGGCCGCGATTCGCATTCCCGACTTTAAGGATCGTCAACATCGAATCCGTGACCGAAAAGAGATTGTTGAACACCGACGCAAGAAGATAGTCTGCATGCGTATGCGTCGCGAGGGAGATTGTCTTTGTCGTGGAGCCGACTTCAAGTTCCACATACTGCCCGGTTGTCTCCGTGCCCCATGCTGCTCCGGCTCCGCTGGCCCCGCCGATGCTCTCAATAGCACTCTCGAGCTCCTCGATGCGCGACTTGAGCGCATTCACGAGGCTGGCCGCTGGAACGTATGTGCCGTAACTCGCATCGCTGTATCCAGTCCACGAGTCAAGGCGGTAAAGGATGTTCCCGAGAGCATCACCCGAGGCGGCAGCGCCGGCAGTAATGTTTCCGGCGGCTGTGATGCTGGCCTGCGACGAGATGTTTCCGACCGCCGAGATAGTCCCTCCAGCCGAAACATTCCCTGTAGCCGCAATCTGCCCCGTAACATTGAAGTTTCTCGTTGACTGCCCCGCAGCAACCAGCAGGCTGACCGCAGTACTGGAAACGCCGAAGATATTGTTGAACACCTGCGCCTCCAGATACTGTGAATGGGAGTGGCTCGCAAGCGACAAGTTGTAGGAAAGCGAGCCGATTGTCAACGTTCCGAATTCCGTGGAGGAGTCCGGGATCGTAAAGCTGACGAGCGCCATCAGTTGCGCGGCGCTGGCCCCGCCGGAAATCTCAAGGTTGCTCACATACTGCTCGAGGGATGTCACGCGGCTGCTCAGGACACCCAGCGTGTTGTTCATCTCAACGCCCAGTGCCCCGGAAAGAACCCATCCGTACTGACTGTCATCCACGTATTCGTCCCATCGGTCGAGACGGTAGAACAGCGTATTGTCGATGACTCCCGTCGCCGTGAGGCCATCGTTGATGCCGCCCGCCGCTGTGTAGTATGCGATGTCGCTGCGCAGCATCAGATGCGGACTTTCCTCCGTCCCGACATTCTCCAGATATAGATGCCTTAGCAGTTCGGTGATGTTCTTCCGATAAGTCACGAGGGTGACTTCCTCCTCGCTCTCATCATCCCCCTCTCCATCTTCTTCGGTTTCCGCTTCTACGACCTCCTCGTGTTCGATGAACATGTCGCCGAGCATCACCATACCGATGCGCTCGTCGCCAATGCCAAGCAGGTTGTCAATCGCAGAGAGTGCTTTGTACGCCGTCCCCCCGATGCTGCGGTAGAGGTCGCCCGTCAGCGGATGCGCTATGCCGGCGGACTTCGGGAGCCAGATTGACAGCCCCACGGTGCTCAAGGCATCGGCGAGTTCCAGCAGCCGCGCATCCAGGAGCGTGAGCGTCACGAGATCGTTGATGGTCTGCGTCCCGGTAAGGCCCTCGATGATGATGTTCACGGCCCCGTTCTCGTTCACTACGTAGGATATGGAAGGGAAAAACCCCATCTCCGCAGATATGACATGCCGTCCGTCGCGCTGGGCGATGCGGAAGTCAACATCCATCGTCTGCGAGATGAGGTCCAGCACGGCGCTGCTGCTGCTCTCGCGGAGCCGCACATCGCTCTGCGTGACCTCAACGCCGAAATCCAGCAGGATATTCCTCTCGGTAGCCGTGAACTCGAATTTCATAGCGTGTTACAGGCTTGCGTTGCTGCCCACCACGGAGCGGGCCACTTTCAGATCGTCCTTCGACACGCCGATGACCACTTCGTGCGTGGAGGTATTAGTCACTTTTGCCTCGAATACATACACTCCGAGCATGTTCTGCGTGATGCTCGCAGGGAGCGTGAAACTCACAAGACCACCGCTTCCGATAGTGATGGCGAGCGCCCCGATCACGGAGTTGTCGGTACTCCATATCGCAACGGCGGTGTCGGAGTTGTTCCGGCAGAGCGCCGCAGAAATCTTGTAGCCGGACAAATTCGTGACTACATTGCCGGAATCGTCCTTTAGATGGCCGCTGAACGTGGCTTGTTCTCCCTGATAGATAAGCATGGCCGTAGTGGTGTTTCTGCAAGTTTAGCGCTGATACACGGTTCTTTTTGTCTATCCGCACCCGAAGAGAAAAAGAAGGGGATGCCGAAACTGTGCGAACGGCATCCCCCATAACAAGGCAGGGCCAACCTAACTAACTCCCTACCCGGTTATTCCCATCTGCAAGCGCGCCTGACTGAAGAACTCGTCAGCAGCCTTGTCCTTGAAAATGGTAAGCACAAGGCCCGTCAGCATGGAAATGACGGCATCTTTCAGCAGGGCGCATACCTGCACGGCATTGCTGGAGATTGCGGGGTACGTGAGGTACGAAATCCTTTCGAGACGTGCAGAAGCTTGCTCGCTTTCCCCAAGCTCGGTCGCCAGCGAGTAGTACCAAATCTGGTTTACGGTGTTCCCGCGATGCAGGACGGCCTCCGGGCGCTCATACGTGCCGCAGGCGTATTGGTCGGTCTGCCGAATCGCATCCGCGCTGCCGTCCTCGATCAGCTCCGTCACGAGATACGGGGAATCCGTGGCCTTGATGGAGAGGAAGCGCAGCATGTTCTGCGGAACCTCAACCTTCAACACCTTCCCCGTGGCGGTCACGACGGGACTGACTATCGCCGGAGCGTCTGCGATACGCGAGCGCGGGGCGAGGCTATGCACCATCGCCACGGCCTCGACCATCTTCGACTTGATAATCGTGTCGAGGTCCACGTTGTCGGAGTCCACGACCCCGGCCATGTACGATTCGTTAGGTTGCAGTTCGTCCAGGGCCTTGCGCACGGCGGCGACGGCATCGGTTTCGGTGAGGCTGACCATAGTCCTTATTCGAGATTGAAGTTCGGGAACGTAACGTTGTATTCGAGCATGACCTTCTTAATGGCCTCCTTGCTCATCAGGGCCTTGCCGGACACGCCGTAGGTATCTTTCAGATACTTGCGGGCAGAGTTGATGTCCGTGACGGAATCGACGCTCGTGGGCTCAATTTCCGGCTCCGGCTCCGGCTCGGGACGGGGACTGTCCGGCTGGCGCTCGCCTTCCTCGTCGTAGTAATAAACCGCCGAGATGAGGATGCGCTTGCCAAAACTCGGATCACTCTCGATGGCCGCTTGGCAGGCCGGGTCCGTGGTCGTGAATGAGGCGGGCACGTTGTTGAAAGTGCTGCCGCCGGAGAACTCAACATGGAACTTGGCGTTGCTGCCGTTGAGGTAGAAGATGAGCTTCGCAGAGTTCAGCCCTGGGATGACGTAGGTCTTTTGTGCAATCATGATGGGTTGTGTTTTGGTTTTTCGATAGGTTGTCATAATAGCCGAAAAGGGGGAAGCACGAGGCGACCCCCTTTAAGGCGAGTGTTACCAACGGTTACTGGAACGATACTTCACCGCTGTAGAGAGTCCACGAGGTTGTGGTAAGATTGTAGGTCACGAGGCTACCCTTCTTGAAGCCGCTCGCATCGGCGGTCAGGTACACGACCATGCCGTCCACGAGGTCACTTACGGGCAGGGAGCTTGCGGAGGTAGCGAAGCCGGAGGCTACGCTGCGGCCAGCGCCGCCGAGAATCTTGCTGGACGGGCCGACGAGGATGGAGTTGTAACCCTTGAGGGCAATCGCGTCGATCTGGGTGTAGATGTCGCGAGCCGCCTCACGGTTCTCGCCAGCGCCCTTCTTCATGTCCACGTGCTGCTGCTTGTCATCGACCATGACATAACGAACTGCGTTCTTGATGTCGGCGATGAGGCAGAAGTCGGAGAAGCCCGTATCATCGAGGGTCGGGTCCCACTTGAAGTTCAGCGTACCGAAGGTAGTCTTGAACGCCTTGATGTCAACGCCCATGACAAGGTTGCTGGTAAAGGACACGTCCTTGTGCTTCGTGAAATCGATGTTCAGGAGTTTCTCCATGAAGTTCTTGCCGCAGTATGCCTCGGCCTCGTTGTTCATCGAGTAGTCGGTGAACTGCATCTTCGTCAGAGCGATGAGGTCGGCGAAGGTCAGTTCATTGCCGATGCCGTACATGGACTGGAACTGACGCAGGACGCCGGAGGAGTAGTACACGTATTCCTCGCCCATGTTCGTGCCAGCGTCAACTTTGTCGCGATACTGGAAGCCAACCCAAGCGGTGCGGGCGGCTTTGCGGCGGTGGTTGTAGAGGGCGTTGTCCTTGACATCCTCCAGGACGAACGGGACCTTCTTCGCAATCTCCTTCCAATGGTCGGTGATGACGATGTTGGTAATCTTCTTCTGGAGGTACACCTTCGACGGACGGGGCTGGTAGTTCTCGGGCTTAACCTGCATCTGCGACTCCGTGCAGGCGTTGGCGCACACGAGGAGCGTACTGCCGGACGGGATGGCCGGAATCTTCGGAGTGCTCGATTCGATGATAGGGTTGAGGGCCGAGACAGTCACGGTAGTGCCGTTGACGGCATCGACGCGCAGCATGAGCTGGCCGTCGCCGCCCTGCACATCCGGGACGAGGATAGTGGACCACTGAGGGAACATCTTCGCGTTGGTCGAGGAAACGGGCAGGGTCGCGGTATTCGATGCAGTCTTGCTCAGGCCGGCATTCGTCGAGCAGGAAAGCAGCGACGCGCCGCTGGCGTAGTGATCGATCTCGTAACCCTTGACCGGGACCTGCTTGGCCATCTTGCGGATGTCGGTCTCCAGCGGGAACAGGAACGGACGGAACTTGGCGATATACTCGTCAATCTCGTCCTGCGCAAGTTCACCCTCGCGGATCTGGGTCGCAGAAGCGACGGTTCCCGTGAGGTCGGAGGTGATGCCCTTCTCGTCAGCCGTCGCGCCGGTGGTATCAGCCATCGCCAACGAAGCGTCTGCACCGAACAACATCGCCAGGGAGCAGAGGATGATGCTAAGGAAGCTCATCTGTTTGAAGATACTTTTCATTTTGTGTGATGTGTTTTTGGTTGTTTGTTCTAATCGTAGTCTTCGGGATTTACCGCGAAGGGGTTGTATTTCTTTTTCTTCGTCTCGGGTTCGCGAGCGGCAGCGCCGGAGTTCAGCGTCGGAGGAACACCTTCCGGCATTTCCTTCTTCCGCAGTTTCTCCTCAATCTTCGCGTTGCGGCCACGGATTTCTCCCTCATGGGCCGCTGCATCGACATCCGCGTCGTAGTTCATGGCCTTCAAGCCGAACTCGTAGATTTCGCGGGTAATCTTGTTCTGCGCGAGGTCGAGGGTCATCTGATGGATGGTGTCAAAGAGCTGGTTGGCCTGCTCGTCGGAAAGGCCCTTCTCCTGCTGAATCTGGTCGAGCAGGGCGATTGATTCGTCGAGGTTGCGTCCGGCCTCCTCCTTCAACTCCTTCTCCTTTGCGACTTTCTCCAGCCATTTCTTGTACTTCTCGCCGTACTTCTGCTTGCCTTCCTCGCTTTCGAGAGCAGCCCGGAAGTCGTCGCCGAAGTTCTCGATGAGGAACTCAACCGGGTCCTGCCCGTCCTTGCAAGCGTTGAAGAAGGAGGCCACACGGGGGTCGCCGTGGTAGAACATATCCACCATCTTCGAGGAGTTCTCCTCGTAGCCTTTCATCTTCTCGGCGGCAGCGTCCGCATCTGAATAGTCATTGTCGATGGCATCGAAAATGCCCTCATCGTCCACGAACTCGCGGTCCGGGTGACGGGTTTTGAGACGCTCCAAAACTGCATCCCTGCGCGTTGTACCTTTCTTGTTTTCAGGCGTTTCCATTATAAAGAAGTGTCTTTCGATTTTATTACGGTAAGCAAATATAATCCCCCAAAATGGCGTTTTTTGTCTATCCGTTCCCGCAGGGTAACTTTGTGTATAACCATAGCCGCGTTACCATGAAGGATGCGTCGGGCGAATACGGAGCTTACCGCTATGCGAAACGACGACCTGCTCCGGGCCGTCAACGAGGTTGTCAAGTTTTTTGATGTCGAAACGCCGGAGGAAGCCGTGGCGCTGGCCATCAAGCGGCCATCGAAACGCTTCTGGTGTTCCTCGCAGTCTGCGGAGCGTGCCATTTGGCGCATCCGCAAGGGCGAGACGCTGGACGAAATGCTTCCCACGCTGCGCGAGCAGTATTTCACGCTATACGATTTATACCTCGAACTGCGCGAGACGGACGAGTTCCGTGGCAAGAGCGTGCATTACATCTGCGCGATACTCGTTGAGCAGCCAGCGCCCAAGTTCTACCTCACGGTCAACTCGGCTTTGAAGATTTACAAGAACTGGCGGCTGAAACGGCTATGCGAGAGGACTGCACGACTTATGCGCTGACGGTGCTTGTGCTGGGATACGCCCTGCAAATAGCGCTGGGCCTTGCCGTGGGCTATACCGACCGTTCCCTGTTCCCGCATCTCACGTTCTGCATCTTCCACGCGAATGTCTTCCACCTTGCCGCCAACGCCCTGACGCTATGCCTGCTGCGACCTGCCGGGCGCGACCTCCTTTCCGGCTACATCATATCCCTTCTCGCCTCGTTCGTCGCGGTTACCGCAGCACCCACCGTGGGTTTCTCCGGGGTGCTATACGCCATGATAGGGATACGCACGACACTTTTCCGCGGGCGCTTCACATTCCCGAAGGCATGGTTTGCAGGGTTCCTCCTCGCCGGGCTTTTCCTCCCTCACGTGAACGGCCTCCTGCACGTGCTATGCTTCGTTGCCGGAGCCGCCGTCCAGCTATACCGCCGCACCGCCGATGATTACGCAAGAGCAAATTGAGAAACTCGTCCAGGAGAACCGACGACGATTCCGCGAGTTGCGCTGCGAATACAACGCGGTCACGGGCGAGGGCGCGCCTCTCGTCCGCGAGCGGCTGGTGATCGAGGACCATCCCATACCCGTGCAGTGGGTTCCGCTGGGAATGATGCAGAACGACTTAGTAAAGGCCCTGCGGAAATACAAGACCATCCAGGCGTTCATCGAGAAGGGATTGAAGGAGGAATATACCGAGAAGCGCCGCATCCGCGTCATAGAGGAGCTGGCCGTGGTGCGCAACCGCTACGACTTCATCTACTGGGCGTATGTCTTCGTGAAGATCAAGCCGAAGGAAGGCGGCGAGATGATTCCCTTCAAGCTGAACTATGCGCAGGTGCGGTTCTTCCTCATCTTGGAAGACTTCCGGGCGAAGGGGGTCCCAATACGCATCATCCTGCTGAAAGCCCGTCAGTGGGGCGGCTCCACGCTCACGCAGATATACTTCGCATGGATTCAGCTATGCCACAAGAAAGGCTGGTACTCCACCATCGTCGGGCAGACGAAGAACACCTCCGGGCGAATCTTAGAGATGTACAACAAGCTCGTCGAGAACTACCCGCCGTGGCTGCTGGGCCTTACCGACGACAACCGGCTGAAACTGTCGCAGTACGGCAAGGCCACCAGCAACGACTTCGAGATTCGGGACCGCAGTGGCAGGCGCGTCGGCGACACGGTGATCCAGATCGGTACTGTCGTGGAGCCGGACAACATCCGCTCCGGCGATGTGGCGATGGTCCATTACTCCGAGGTTGGCGTATGGAAGGACACGCCGGGCCGCAGGCCGGAAGACCTGATCCGAAGCATTTCATCCGGCCTA
>JAEEGL013912261.1_pt1 | contig 36208 bp, 32 predicted proteins | sample 9134231 | NCBI WGS metagenome assembly JAEEGL01 (sample SAMN16246548, study PRJNA631951) | gut metagenome | biome: gut microbiome; feature: rumen; material: fiber-attached | host: Bos | place: Iran: Karaj | collected 2018-10
ATCCACAAGACCGTTGGTCCTTTCATTCATCGGTGCATGGATGGTGACCACGTCGCTCACTCTCATCAGTTCTTCAATCGGAAGAGAAGGATATTCCTTGCAATGGGATGTTCCTGAAGTGGAGAAGTAAACCACTTTCATCCCGAAAGCTTCGGCTACTTTGGCGACTTTGGACCCGATGGTACCCATTCCGATGATACCGATGGTCTTTCCTGTCATCTCGACGAAGGGTCTGGTGACGTCAGTGAAAAGACCGCTGCGGGAGTATTCTCCGGATTTCACGACATTGTCGAAATAAGGTGCGTTCCCGAGCAGTGACAGCATGTGCATGAATGTCGCCTGCACGACTGAGTCGGTGGAATAACCGGCCACATTCCTTACAGGTATCCCACGTTTTGCACATTCATCCATGTCAATGTTGTTCGTTCCGGTCGCTGCTTCGCAGACTAGTTTCAGCTGAGGAGCGGCATCCAGGAGTTCTTTAGTTATCCTTACCTTGTTGGTGATTACAACTTCGCAGTCTCCCACTCTCGAGAGGGCTTCTTCCTGGGTTGAGGTGCTGTAGCATATCAGTTCCCCCAGACCTGATATAGGATCCAGCGGGGTGTCGCCTAATGTGGCGGCATCAAGGAAAACGATCTTCATCTTCAATGGTTTTATGTGTTTCACAAAATTATAAAAAAAGAAGGACATGAGTATAGTCAATAACAGCACCCGTGTGGTACTTTTTTGACTAAGTTGCTTCGATTATATGTAAATAATACTATAAGTGATACTTTTTTGATATCCTTTACGTGAATAATCGGTATATTTGATTGTCCAACAAACCAAATAGCCATGAGTGAGGTCCTCAACGAAATAACCCCATTGTCCGAAAAGGACTGTTTCTATATTGTAGAACGCCACAAAAGCGAGTTCACATACCCTCTTCACCAGCATAAGGAGTTCGAGCTGAATTTCATCGAGCATGGCGAAGGTGTAAGGAGGATAGTCGGCGATTCCGTTGAACCGATAGGGGAGTATGACCTTGTCCTGATAGGTGGGGAGAACCTGGAGCACGGCTGGGAGCAGGGAGCCTGCAAGAATAAGGATATCAGGGAAATAACCATCCAGTTTCCGCCGGATATCTTCTCCGGTCCCCTTCTTGCGAAGAATCAGTTCAACGCCATCCGTAAGATGCTGCTAAGGGCGGAACATGGTCTGGCATTTTCCCATCAGACAATAATGAAGGTCTATCATGTGATCGATACGATCTCCCTTGAAAATGAAAGGTTCACCCAGTTCCTGAAATTCCTTTTCCTTCTGAACCAGTTGTCACAGGCTGAGGATTCGAGAGTGCTGGCAAGCGGATCGTTCGCCAAGAGTGACAAGCCTGCGGAAAGCAGGAGAGTCCAGAAAGTGAAGGACTATATAGACGCTCATTCCGGAGAAGAGATCCGTCAAAGTGACTTGGCGGAAATGATCGGCATGACGCCTTCTGCGTTCAGCCGTTTCTTCAAGCTCCGTACAGGCCGCACCCTCAGCGACTATATAATTGACATAAAGCTCGGTAACGCCGCCCGTCAATTGGTAGACACGACCCGCAACATCTCTGAAATCTGCTATGACTGCGGGTTCAACAACCTGTCAAACTTCAACAGGGTGTTCAAAGCGAAGAGAGGGATGACTCCGAGGGAATTCCGGGCGATGTACAAGAAGAGTAAGGTAATCGTCTAGAAGCTCTGTCATCCTCTGCAAAAATGTACCATTAATGGACAACTTAGTATTTGTATGACTTTTCCCCTCTTGATAAATTTGCATTGTAATACGTATTAAGGGCACTATCACTATGAACCGCATTCTGAGAATTTTGATCCTGTCGGTTTCGCTTCCGCTCCTTATCTCCTGCGGCGGGAAGAATACCGGAATCATCACCATAAAGGACGGCCGTTTCTTTGACGGAAAGAGTCCTGTCTATTTCATGGGCACCAATTTCTGGTACGGGGCCATACTTGCTTCTGAAGGTGAAGGGTCCGACCGTGCCAGACTCTCCAAAGAACTTGACTCGCTCAAGGCATTGGGCGTAACGAACCTGAGGGTCCTTGTCGGCGGAGACGGTCCCGATGGGGTTCCTACCAGGATAGAACCCACTTTGCAGAAGGAACCGGGCGTTTACAATGAAGAGATATTCAGGGGCCTTGACAATCTTCTTTTGGAGATGGGCAAACGCGACATGAAGGCTGTACTTTACATAAACAACTCTTGGGAATGGTCAGGCGGATACGGCATGTACCTGGAGTGGGCAGGACAAGGGAAAGCGATAATCCCTTCGATTGAAGGGTACGGCCCTTTCATGGAGCAGATGGCAGGTTTCGCGACTTGCAGGGAGGCGCAGGAACTGTTCTTCAATCATCTGAGGAATGTGGTTTCAAGGACCAATTCCATTACCGGCAAGCCATACAGTGAGGATCCGGCCATCTTCTCATGGCAGATAGGAAACGAACCCAGATGCTTCTCCTATGATCCTGAGGTCAAGAAGGCGTTCGTGGGATGGATCCAGGAGGCAGCTTCAATCATAAAGTCAATAGATCCCAACCATATGGTTTCCACAGGAAACGAAGGATCTTGGGGATGTGAGGGTGATATGGACCTTTACCGCACCCTACATGACTGCCCGGACATCGACTATCTTACAATGCATATCTGGCCATACAACTGGAGCTGGGTTGACGGAGAACATCCCCAGAACGGTATCGATAATGCTGAAGCGCAGACCCTCAAGTACATAGCTGACCATGTCGCAGTCGCTAAGGCGCTGGACAAGCCGCTCGTTCTCGAGGAATTCGGGTTTCCGAGGGATGATTTCCGGTTTTCGATGTCTTCTCCCACAACCGGAAGGGACCGGTATTACCGGACCGTGTTCGATGAAGTTGTCCGCTCTGCAAAAGAAGGCGGCAAGTTCGCAGGTGTCAACTTCTGGGGTTGGGGAGGATACGGTGTCCCGTCTCACGAGAACTGGCAGAAGGGCGACGCTTACACTGGTGATCCCGCTCAGGAGGCCCAGGGCCTGAACTCTGTATTCGCCACGGACAAGAGCACAGTCTCTGTTATAAGGAGCGCCGCCACGGCCATTTCAGAAGCACTGTCCAAATAGAAAATAAAGATTATCCATATGAGAAGAATGACACTGATTCTTGCGGCGATCATTCTTGCAGTGATTCCATCATGCAAGAAAACTCCGAAGGAAGATCCCGCACCCGCTTCGATGACTCTGTCTTCATCCTCTGCGTCAGTTGGTGTTGACGGGGAAACACTTCAAGTGAACATTACGGCACCGGCTAAGCCAAGAGCGTCTTCGGACGTTCCCTGGATAACGGTGTCAGAAGGACCGTTCTCATCTTATAAGCAGACCGTGAGCATAAAGGTTGAAGCTAATCCTACTCATGGGGAGAGGACAGGAACCGTTTCATTCACATCCACTCCTTCCGGCCAGACGCTTACCGCTTCTTTCACAGTGAAGCAGACCGGCAAAGACAAGAAACAGCGTCCTAAAGCGGACGGAACGCCAGGCTGGGTGATGGCGGAGAAGATCGGGTTCGGATGGAACATGGGTAACCAGATGGATGCGTACAACAACGGTGTCGCCGACGAGACCTGCTGGACGGGTGTGAAAGCGACCGAAAAGCTGTTCACTTCCCTCAAAGCGAAAGGCGTCAAGACAGTGAGGATCCCGGTGACTTGGCTGGGTCATTTCGGAGAGGCTCCCGAATACAAGATAGACGGCCGTCTGGACAGGGTCGCTGAACTTGTGGACTGGGCTGAGAAGGCTGGGCTTAACGCCATCATCAACATCCACCATGACGGAGCGGAAGGTCAGTTCTGGCTTGATATTGCCGGAGCTTCAAAGGACAAGGACCTCAGGGACAGGACATCCGCTCAAGTGAAAGCCATGTGGACCCAGATAGCCGAAAGGTTCAAGGACAAGGGTGACTTCCTCATTTTCGAATCCTTCAACGAGATAAACGACGGCGGCTGGGGATGGAGCAGTGACTATCGTACAGAAGAAGGCAAGAAACGCCAGAACGCTTGTTTGGACGAATGGAACCAGGTCTTCGTGGATGCCGTGAGAGCCACCGGAGGCAACAACTCCACCCGCTGGCTCGGAATTCCCGGCTACTGCGCTGATCCCTCCTTCACCATGGATGGCATGACTCTTCCCAAGGACTCCGCTGAAGGGCGCCTGATGGTCGCAGTCCACTATTATGCCCCTTGGGAGTTCACACTCAACTGCTCAGCCTCTGACTGGGGACATACCAGAAAGAACAATCTGAACAAGCCGGAGTTTGATGAAGCCGCCATGGAGAGCATATTCGAAAAGATGTACAACAAGTGGGTGGCAAAAGGCATCCCCTGCTATCTTGGAGAATTCGGGTGCTCGATGAGGTCTGACGCCAAGGAGAAAGCTTTCCAGATGTATTATCTGGAGTACCTTGCCAAATGCGCAGTCACATACGGCATGGGCGGTATCCTTTGGGACAACAATTCCACCGGAACAGGAGAAGAGAGCCACGGTTATGTTGACAATGCCTCAGGCGAATGGATCGGCTACGCGAAAGAAGTCTTCGATGTCCTCAACAGGGCGTTCTATTCGAAAGACTCTTCCTATGCGATCGAGACGGTATATGATTCCGCTCCGTAATGAACCCGATAACAGTTTTTTGATATGAAGAAATCAATACGCATAATGCATACTCTTTCAGGGATTTCGTTTCCTATAATCGCGGCAGCGGTTTTGTTGACAGGCTGTGCAAAGTCCCCTTCAGGATCAGTCGTTGATTCTTTGCAGTCAATCGTCGCTGAAGGGAAGATCGCATACGCCCATCAGGATGACCTTGTATATGGTCACTCTTGGGTAGTCGAGGACGTGGCGGGAGATCCGCTTGAGCGTTCCGACGTGAAGTCAGTATGCGGAGACTATCCTTTCATGGTCGGCTTTGACCTTGGAGGAATAGAGCTCGGGAATCCCGCTAATCTTGACGGAGTGCCCTTCGATCTTATGAGAAGAGCTGCGATCACCCATATATCAAGAGGCGGAATGGTCACATTCTCCTGGCATCCCCGTAACCCCTATACAGGAGGTGACGCCTGGGACGTGTCCTCAGACAAGGTGGTAGCTTCAATCCTTGAAGGAGGAGAAAAGCATGACGTGTTCATGCAGTGGCTCGAGAGGGCAGGGGATTTTTTGGAAAGCCTGAAGGATGATAAAGCGAATCCGCTCCCCGTACTGTTCAGACCCTGGCACGAGAATGTCGGCAGCTGGTTCTGGTGGGGTGGAAGACTCTGCACCCCGGAACAGTACAAGGCGCTTTTCGCCTTGACACACGATTATCTGGCTGTTGTGAGGGGACTTGAGAATATCGCTTGGGCATATTCACCGAACTCCGGCATCTCTTTGGAGGAATATATGGAGAGATACCCTGGGGACGGGATTGTGGATGTCATCGGCGTCGACCACTATGAGTATTTGGACCCGAATGCTGAGATTACCGAGGAGAAAAGGTTCGAAGCCGGTAACGCATATTATCAGCAGGTGTTGCGTCAGGACCTTTCCAAACTTCAACAGATTGCACAAGAACGCGGGAAGGTGATAGCCCTCTCCGAGACTGGACTTGAAGGAATCCCTTACCCCACGTGGTGGACTGAAGTCCTTCTTCCGGTCGTGAAAGAATTCCCGGTGGCGTATGTCCTGACTTGGAGGAACGCGCATGACAGGGCGGGCCATTTCTATGCACCCTTCCCGGGGTCAAAGGATTCTGAGGATTTCGTTGCGTTCCACGATGATCCCGCTACCTTGTTCCTTGGGTCCGGACAATGATACCGATGACTAACAGTTTCTATTGGACAGAAGATGATTTCAGATTTTGATAAAAAGCTCTCTTTTCTCGTGGAGACCCACGAAGAACTGGTCTCAAGAAAGAACAATCCGGTATACTCCGGAGGTGTCTATGAAAGGTATGTGAACCCGGTTCTCACCGGAGAGCACGCTCCGCTTTTCTGGCGATACGACCTCAACCCCGAAACCAATCCGTACCTCGAAGAGAGGTTCGGCATTCACGCTGTGTTCAATGCAGGTGCTGTGAAATGGAACGGAAAGTACCTCGTTTGCGCAAGGGTGGAGGCGGCTGACCGCAAATCCTTCTTCGCTATCGCTGAAAGCCCCAACGGAGTGGACAATTTCCGGTTCTGGGACTATCCTGTTGTGATGCCCGAGTGGGGGGAACCTGCGACGAACGTATACGACATGAGGCTCACAGCCCATGAAGACGGATGGCTTTATGGAGTGTTCTGCGTTGAAAGGAAGGACCCTGACGCTCCTGCAGGAGACCTTTCTTCCGCTGTGGCTTGCGCCGGAATCGCAAGAACCAAGGACCTTGTCAACTGGGAGAGACTTCCCGACCTCCGGTCCAAATCCCAGCAGAGGAATGTGGTGCTTTTCCCCGAGTTCGTCGGCGGCAAATACGCTCTTTTCACAAGACCTCAGGACGGATTCATTGACGCCGGCAGCGGCGGGGGCATCGGATGGGCGCTAGTCGATGATATCACAAATGCGGAAGTCAAGGAAGAGAAGATCATCAACTACCGTCATTACCATACCATAAAGGAACAGAAGAACGGGGAAGGTCCCGCTCCCATCAAGACTTCCAAAGGCTGGCTTCATCTGGCTCATGGTGTGAGAGGTTGCGCTTCCGGCCTAAGGTATGTCCTGTACATGTACATGACCGCTCTTGACGACCCTTCAAAAGTGATAGCTGAGCCGGCAGGATTCTTCATGGCACCTGAAGGAGGGGAGTACGTCGGAGATGTAGCCAATGTGCTTTTCTCGAACGGCTGGATCGAGGATCCGGACGGGAAGGTGTTCATCTATTACGCCTCTTCTGACACCAGACTCCATGTGGCCACTTCCACGGTCGACCGTCTTGTGGACTACTGCCTCAATACGGAACCGGACGCAATGGCTACCGGCAAGACCGTTGAGAGACTGTGTTCGCTTATTGACCGCAACCTGGCGCTCCGCCAGAAATAATCCTTATCTTCGTATCTGTTGACCAAGTATCAGTTATTCCGATGGATCTAGTCAAGGCACCGGCGAAACCTACCCTCAAGGAAAAGATAGGTTACGGGCTCGGGGACATGAGTTCCTCGATGTTCTGGAAGATATTCTCATACTATCTTCCCATTTTCTATTCTGACGTGTTCGGGCTGAAGCCCCAGCATGCGGCGCTTCTGCTTCTTATCACCAAACTCTATGACGCGATTTCTGATCCGGCAATGGGCATCATCGCAGACAGGACGCAGTCCAAGTGGGGCAAATACCGCCCTTATCTTCTTTGGATCGCGGTTCCTTTTGCGGTGGTAGGAGTGATGTCGTTCTATACACCCGAGTGGGGGTACAGCTTGAAGCATGTGTACGCCTATATCACTTATATCCTGATGATGACAGTCTATACCGCCATCAATGTGCCTTACGGGGCTATGCTCGGTGCGGTCACTGACGACAGCCGTGAAAAGTCGGTGTTCTCTTCTTTCAGGATGTTCTTCGCTTATATAGGAAGTTTCGTGGCGATGGGCATCTTCTGGCTTTTCGAGAAGAGCATCATCGGAACCACGAGGGTGCTTCCTGACGGAACGTCAAAAGTGATAAAAGGCGTCGGAGATGCCGCCCCTATGCAGTGGACGTCCATTGTTACGGTAGTGGCGGTTCTTTGCTGCATACTCTTTATCCTTTGCTTCATGCTCACCAGGGAAAGAGTCAAGGTGGAGAACAAAGGATTCGGTGAGGGCGCTTCGATAAAGGATGACCTGAAGGACCTTGTATCCAATGCTCCATGGTGGCTGCTTCTCGGCGCTGGAATAGGCCAGCTTCTTTTCGGTTCGATAAGGGGAGGCGCAGCCGCTTATTACTTCTCCAACATCCTCGGGACAAGCGCCATCGTGACCTGTGCTGTGTTCCTCACCATCGGAGAGATCGCCCAGATGATAGGCGTCACTTTCGCGGTCCCCATGTCCGAGAAGATAGGGAAGAGGAACACCTTCATCGTCGCTCTTGTCTTCATAGCCGTATTGAGCATCTTCATTTATTTCCTGCCGAACACCAAGGGTGGAATGTGGGGACTGCTTGCTCTTCAGGTTCTTATCTGTCTGGGAATAGGTATGTCTTCACCTCTCATATGGTCGATGTTCGCTGATGTGGCGGATTACTCTCAGCTGAAGAACGGCTCTTCTTCAACCGGTCTTATCTTCTCTTCTTCCTCCATGGCCCAGAAGTTCGGAGGAGCGTTGGGAGGATTCCTGCTGTTGCAGGTGCTGGCGATATTCAGCTATGACAAGGACGCCGTGGTCCAGGCTCCTCAGACACTCACTGCGATAAAGGCTCTGATGAGCTACATTCCTGCCATAGGTTCCCTGCTTGGAGTGGTATGTCTGCTGTTCTATCCTCTCACGACCTCCAAGATGGAAGAGATCAGGGCTGAACTCAACAAGAGGATGGGCGAATCCAATGCCGATTGAAATACAGATTGACATCAGGCGGCAGGCCCCGGAGGAGTATCTTCCGGGGTCAACCGTTTTAGTTCCTGTTCGCCTTTTTTTATGCGTGGAATTGTGTTACCTTTGACAATGATGCGAATTGGAAGACTCATATCATCAGCCATGAAGATTGCCGTCATATCGGCATTCTTAGGCCTTCTTTTGTCCGCATGCTCGCCAAAGCCTGTGTATCCTCTTCATGTCGAAGGGACCGCACTTCTCAATCCCCAAGGTGATACCGTGGTCCTCAGAGGAATAAGTTACGGGTGGCACAATCTGTGGCCTCGTTTCTACAACTCTTCTTCCGTAAAGTCCCTTGTGCGCCATACAGGTTGCAACCTGCTGCGCTTTTCAATGGGGGTGGACGATCTCAGAGGAGCTGACGGACAGCCTGCCGAAGGGTATCTTTCAGATCCGTCTTCCGGCTGGAAATGCATCACTGAGTGCGTTGATGCGGCCATAGAACAAGGAGTCTACGTGATCATCGACTGGCATTCGCACAAGATACACAAGAGTGAAGCCGTGGCTTTCTTCGACGCCGTATCTAAACTTTATTCGGGTGTCCCCAACGTCATTTACGAGATTTACAATGAACCGGTGAACGACACTTGGCATGAGGTGAAACTCTATAGCGAGGCCGTCATTGATGCGATAAGGGAGAATGATTCGGACGCTCTCGTCCTGGTCGGCAGTCCTCACTGGGACCAGGATATTGATCTTCCGGCAGCGGACCCCATAAAGAACAGGGGCAACATAATGTATACCCTTCACTTCTACGCCGGCACCCATGGTGAAGAATTGAGGGCCAAAGCGGATAATGCCCTTGGAAAGAATCTTCCTTTGTTCATCTCCGAATGCGGGGCCATGAACGCGGACGGGCAGGGTGCTTTGGCGTGGGAGAGTTGGGGGGAATGGCTTGACTGGTCCGACAGGAAATCCGTCAGTATGGTGCTTTGGTCCATCTCCGACAAGGCGGAGACCTGTTCAATGCTTCTTCCTTCCGCCAAGTCAGGCGGCAGATGGGATGACGGGGACTTCTCCGAGTGGGGGATTTACTCAAGGAGTTTCGTGGAGGACTATGCGAAGAAGTCACCTCTAGCAAGGCCTGAACGGGGTGAGAAGCCCGTTGCGGAACCGGATCAGGAGTCCTGACAGTTTCCTTGGGAGCAAATATACAACAGGAAGGGCCGGTCAATTGACCAGCCCTTCCTGTAAGTATCGCTACCTTACGGGTATCTTACCAACGATCCTCAGAGGAAACAGTCAGTTTCTTGCGGCCATGACGGCGACGGGAAGCAAGAACGCGACGACCGTTGGGGGTAGACATACGCTCGCGGAAACCGTGCTTGTTGACACGTTTGCGTCTTGATGGTTGGAATGTCCTTTTCATTATTTTGTCTTTTTATTATTATTCGAAGTGGGCCTATTTCGTGAATAGGATTGCAAAGGTACTCTTTTCAGAACAATTTGCAAAATAATTTTGCGATGACTTTGACTAATTTCCTGTCAAAATACCCATCATGCCCCCAATAATCGAGCAAGGTGGAGCAAAAAACCGGAGAATGAGGGATTATTTTTTCGCGATGTCTATGACCAGCTTCCCCTCAAAGTACTCGTCATTGACCCAATCCTGGATCCTGAAAGTACCGACTTGGCCTTTCTTCATCCTGTTTTTGCCCATGAGAGTGGCGATCTCTTCAACCACGTCACCACCTTTGAGGTAGAGTATCCTTTTGGTGAACCTTCCCTTTACCCACGGGTAGAAATTGTCCAAGGAGGTGACGGCACGTGATACGACATAGTCGAAAGTCTTTCCCAGAGACTCGGCTCTCGCATTTACCACCTCGACGTTCTGAAGATTTATGGCTTTGGCTACCTCAGAGGCAACTATGGTCTTCTTCCCTACGGAATCGCACAATGTGAAACGGGCTTCTGGATAGAGGATGGCCAAAGGGATACCGGGGAAACCACCTCCCGTTCCCAGATCAAGGATCTCTCCGCTCAAGTCTTCGGGACTCCTTACCGCTTTCATGTATGCGGCTATCGCCAGAGAATGGAGCACATGGTGGAGATATAGCCCGTCCATGTCCTTTCTTGAAATGACGTTGATCTTGGAGTTCCAATCATTGTAAAGACCTTCCAGAGCGGCGAACTGTTCCATCTGGAGAGGCGTTGTGAGAGGAAACTTCTCTGATATTATTCTGCTGAATTCCTTGAAATCCATCTTTTTTTCCTGGTTATTCCATTTCTGTCATCATCCGGATGATGATGCCTTTGGCCCTGCTGATTCTCGTCTTCACCGTATTGATAGGCATTCCAGCCTTCTCCGCTATCTCCTTGTAACCCAGATTGTCGATGAAGCACATTTTGGCCACGTCCCTGTACAGGTCGGGAAGCCCCTCAATGCAGCTGAGGAAGTTCTCGTGGTCCTGGCTCTCGATTATCTCCTCCTCGGGGCTCATTGTGTTGTCAGGGACATTGACGCTTTCGGCTACGGCGGCATCAATCTTTGTCACCTCCATGTTCTTTCCCCTTACTTTGTCCTTGCTCTTGTGGTCGAAGGCGGTGTTCCTGGCGATGGTGAAAATCCAAGTGGAGAACTTGCTTCCTTTCTTGAAGGTGGCCAACTGGCCGAAAGCCTTTTCGAAGCTTTCCATGCAGATGTCCTCTATCTCCTCCTGGGATGAGACGAAACGGGATATGTGCGCACATACGCTCGTGTGGTAACGGGCGTACAAAGTGAAATATGCCAGCTGGGAGTTGTCTCCCAGCGCCATCTCAACCAAAGCGGCGTCGTCAAGATCAGTGGGCTTCAAGCCAGTTTTTTCCATGATTGCATTCAACTGTTAAAGGAACTGAAAGGGTGACTACGGATTCCATCTCCTCCTTTACTATACTGCTTAGGACGGGGATTTCTTCCGGGAGGGCGTCGAAAAGGAGCTCATCGTGAATCTGGAGCACCATTTTGGACTTGAGGCCTTCTTCCCTTATCCTCTTGTCAAGGGATACCATGGCCATCTTGATTATGTCGGCGGATGTGCCCTGTATCGGGGCGTTGACGGCATTCCTCTCGGCTAGGCCCCTTACTGTGGCGTTACGGGAATTGATGTCGGGTATGTATCTTCTCCTGCCGAAGATGGTTTCCACATATCCGTTCTCCCTTGCCATGGTCAGGGTATCGTCGATGAACGTCCTTATCGAAGGGAAGGCGGCGAAATAGTCGTCGATTATCTTCTTGGACTCCTTGACACTGTTGTGCAGCCTCTGGCTGAGTCCGAATGCCGAGATTCCGTACATGATTCCGAAGTTCGCGGTCTTGGCTATCCTCCTCTGGTCCGGAGTGACCTCTTCGTAGGGGATACCGAATATCTTGGCCGCAGTTGAGGCGTGGACGTCTACACCTTGTTTGAATGCTTCCACCAGGTGGGAGTCACAGCTGAGGTGTGCCATTATCCTCAGCTCGATCTGGGAATAATCAGCTGACAGGATGAGCCCGTCGGGAGTTGAAGGCACGAACGCCTTACGGATCTCCTTTCCCCTTTCGGTGCGTATCGGGATGTTCTGCAGGTTCGGGTTCGAGGAGCTGAGCCTTCCTGTGGAAGTGAGAGCCTGGTTGAAAGTCGTGTGGACTTTCCCGGTCTTGGGGGAGATGTACGATGGGAACGGGTCTATATAGGTGGAGAGAAGTTTCTTCACCGCACGGAACTCGAGGATCTTGTCGACAATCGGATGCGCTCCCGAAATCGCAAGTAGGGTGGCCTCGTCAGTGGAGTAGGCTCCTCTCGCGCTCTTTTTCGCTTTCGGATCAAGCTTCAGGGTGTCGAAAAGAAGGTCCCCGATCTGCTTGGGGGAGGAAATGTTGAGTGAAGGCATTCCCGCCATTTCCCTTATCTCGGCCTCGAGGGAGTTCATCTCCTTGCGTAGATTGTCGGCGAAGTCTTTAAGGGACTGAAGGTCTATCTTGACTCCTGCGGTCTCCATCCTTGAGAGCACTTTGGTAAGCGGCTCCTCCATGTCTGAATACAACTTGTATACTCCGCGTTCCTTGAGCTGGGATGAGAGCGCGTCAGCAAGAAGCAGTATCGCTGCAGCTTCCTTTTCCCTTGATACCTTGGCTTCTGACTCGTCAGGTACGGCATCGAAAAGACTCGCGGGAGCCTCCTGGTCACCTTCTGTCTCTTCTTCCAGAGAAATCCCGAGAATGCTCTTGGACAGGAGGTCAACTTTGTGGCTCCTTTCAGGATCAAGGAGGTAATGCATCAGCTCCACATCGAGGAAAGTCCCCTCCAGTGAGATGCCCTTGTTCGCAAGGAGATCTTTTTGGTATTTGAGGTCGGCACCTGCCTTCTCGACTTTGGGGTCTTCGAGAAGCCCCTTGACTTCTTCCGGTGAAACGACGCAGTAGTCAAAGGCGTTCTCTCCGGCTTTCACGCAGAGGGTCATGCCTTTGATAGGGGAGAATATCCCTTCGCCCGCGGGAGTGGTAACGATGGAAACCCTGCCTTCGGCCTTGGCTTTCACGGAAAGTTTTACCGCATCCACTTCCTTGGTCTGGATGGAAGGCGCCTCTTTCCCTTCAGAGGACGGCTTTATGTCGCCGATAAATTTCTTGAGGGAACCGAACTCGTATTTCTCGAAAAGGTCAGCGACTGAGCAGCCGTACGAAGTGTTGACCTTCATTTCATCCATGCCCACAGGAACCGGGACATCAGTTTTGATGGTCACGAGTTCATGACTTAGGTCAATATATGGTTTGGCTTCGTTGAAGGCTTCCTGTTGTTTCTCAGACAACTCGTCCAGATGGGCGTAAATGTTCTTCACGTCTCCATACTTTCCGAGCAGTTTGGCTGCGCCTTTTTCTCCGACACCTTTGACTCCGGGGACATTGTCTGCGGTATCTCCGCAAAGAGTCAGCACTTCGATCACCTGGGATGTCGAAGATATGCCGTACTTTTCGCATACCGCCGCTTCATCCAGGGTCTCGTCATCTCCGCCGCCTTTTCCGGGACGCACTTGCAGGATGTTCCCGTCGACAAGCTGCCCGTAGTCTTTGTCGGGAGTCACCATGTAGACTTTTGTGGAGGCGCTTCCTTCACGCTTCGCTACCGTCCCTATGACGTCGTCAGCCTCGTATCCCATTACCATGAGGACCGGGATGTTGAGAGCCTTCATCAGCTCAGTCAGAGGCTCCAGGGCGTCTATGACAAGTTGGGGAGTAGCGCTTCTTGTGGCTTTGTATTCCGGATACATGGTGTTACGGAAAGTGCCTCCCGGTGGATCGAAAGCCACAGCAAGGTGAGTGGGCTTCTCCCTGGAGAGGAGCTCCAGTACGTATTTGGTGAATCCGTACAATATGGACATGTCAGCGCCCTTGGAGTTTATCATGGGACGCCTCAGGAATGCGTAGTACATCTTGAAGATGAGCGCATGACCGTCTATCAGGAAGAGCCTTGACGGGCTTCCTTCAGTGGGGTTTCCGGTGTGTTGTCCAGTCATTTTCTGTCTCTATGGTGATTTGTCCTTGAAGGACCGCAAACAAAATTTCGCTGCAATTTTGATACCGCAAAAGCTTTTATTTCAGATGAAATCTTCACTGCTCCCGCTTTACTGAATCAAATGCCCATCCGAGAGTGTCAGCGGGCTCTTCCCCTTCTGCAGCGGAGTCCCTGAAAACGCCCTCACGGATGGCGAATACCCTGTCTGCTTTTCTTGCTGAATCGTGTATGTCATGGCTGGAGAAGATGACGGAAATGCGGCCTTCTCCGGTAAGATTCTTCAGGATGTCCAGCACTCCTGCCCTGCTGTCGACATCAAGGAAAGCCGTAGGCTCATCCAGAAGCAGAAGACCTCCACCGCTGCCTTTCATCCTGGCCACGGCGGATGCAATGCAGCCCTTCTGGAATTCTCCGTCGCTGAGGCCGCTTATGTCCCTTCCGCGAAGAGCGATGATGCCCAACTCTTCCATGGCCTTTTTGGCATTCTCCTTCTCTTTCTCTCCCAACCTTCCCGACCAAGAGCTCTTGGCGTAGAAACCTGTATAAATGAATTCTTCCAGAGTGAATCCTTTCACCTTCGGTATCCTGGTGGGTATCATTACCGTCTGCCCGGAATGTTCTGATACTGTTCCTCCTATGGGTGGAATCATTCCGGCGATGGTCTTCATCAGGGTGCTCTTCCCGCTCCCGTTGGCTCCGCACAGAAGTATGCATTCGCCTTCGGAAATGCGGAAGGAGAAGGGACCGGCGACTCTTGAGGAGGATTTTCCGTATCCTATTATGAGGTTCTCAGTTGAAAGAATCATGGCCCATGAGTATATATATGATGAAGGGGATGCCTATTATGGCGACTGTGCTTCCCGGAGGTACAGGAACCTTGAAGCATTGGGACAGGATGTCCGCGGTGACACAAATCGCGCTGCCTGTAAGAAGAGCCGGAAGAAGGATCCTCCTGTGGGAAGATGTCTTCAGCAAAGCCCTTGCGATATGGGGGGAGATGATGCCCACGAACCCTATCGGACCGCAGAATGCCGTGACTCCTCCTGTCACAAGACAGCATCCGATGATGGAAATCATCCTTATCCTCCTGACGTCCGCTCCCGACATTGAGCTGAATTCGTCACCGAAGAGTATGATGTCAAGTCCCTTGGCGTTCCATAGGTAGAGGATGACGCCCACCAGAAGCAGGAATGCCATCAGGAAAATGCTGCCCCAGGTGCTTCCCCCGAAACTTCCTGCAGCCCAGCTGTAGAACAGTTTGAGGCTCTGCTCCGAAGCGGAATACTCCAGAATGGAAGTGAGTGCACTGAAGATGAACCCGGCCATGACACCGAAGATGAGAAGAGTCCCGCCTGAGCGGATCTTTCCCATGGCGGTGATGACAAGAAGTGAAGCGAGAACCGCACCTATGAATGCTGCTCCTGCTATTGTAAGACCCTGGAAAACGGACAATGCTATGCCCGCTGCCGTACCCGGAATCGCTATGGTGGCTATCGCCGCCATAAGGCCGGCTCCTCCGCTTATTCCCATGATATGGGGGTCTGCGAGAGGATTACGGAAGACCGCCTGCATCTGGGTTCCGGCAAGTGAAAGAGCGCTTCCGGCAATGACGGCGGTGAGGACCCTCGGAATCCTGATTCCCCAGACTATGTCCCTCACCATTCCTCGGCCGGAGCCGAAGAGTCCTCCCAATGCCTCCCCGAATCCTGCTCCCGAACCTACGGACAGGATGTCCACAAGGATAAGGACCATGAGGAGAAATGCAAGAGGAATGGCCGGTGAGTGTCCGGAGAGCCTTTTCATCTGGAATTATCGAACATTAGAAGTCTTGCAAATTTACTGCAAAAATCCCGGATAATCCTTATATTTGATAACTCTTAAAAAAGAACCGAAATGTCTGAACTTGACATAATACTTATCTGCTGCGCTGCTGTGATTCTGATCGCTTCGGTGGCGATTATCCTTATTCTGCAGTCGCGTTCAGCACGCCGTAGGGAAGAGCTCATCTCCTCATTCAAGAAGGAGAGGGATTCCCTTGTTGAAGACTATGAAAAACAGAAGGACTCGCTTCAGGAGAAGATCACCTCGATCGGAATGGACAAGGCTGCTCTGGAGAGCCGCATCGTAGCCATGGAGGAGTATGAGACCCGCTCCAAGAATGAAGCTGAAAAAGCCGGAAAAGAAACTGAGGAAAGGCACAAACGTGAACTTGAGCAGATGAAGGAAGTGTTCAAGAACCTCACTTCTGATTCTTCTACAGAGTTCCGCACAAAAAGTTCCCAGGCGATAGCCGACATACTGAAGCCCTTGCAGGAAAAGATGCAGGAGTTCAGCGCAGCGGTGAAAGAGAACGAGAAGAACTCCGTCGACCGTCACGGAAGACTCGAGCAGAAGATCGCCGACCTCTCGCAGGAATCGAAGTCAGTCGGGGATGAGGCCAGGAATCTTGCCGACGCCCTTATGGGACACTCGAAGGTGCAGGGCAACTTCGGGGAAATGATTCTTACGGACCTTCTTGTCAACGCCGGACTCCAGCAGGGGGTGCATTTCGTGACCCAGGGGTACATGCGTGACTCGGAGGGAAGGGAGATCCTTTCCGATGACGGGAAGAGGATGATTCCGGATGTGCAGATACTCTACCCTGACGGAACCTGCGTCATCGTTGACTCGAAAGTCAGTCTGAAAGACTACAGCGACTACCTTGCTGCAAAGGATATTGAAGCGAGGAAGAACGCTGCCAAAGCTCACGTCAACAGTGTCCTTTCTCACGTGAATGAACTGAAGGACAAGGACTACGCTTCATACCTTGATGAAGGGAGGAGAAAGGTCGGCTACAACATCATGTTCATACCTATGGAGGGCGCTTTCCGGCTGCTTCTGGAGGAGGATCCACTCCTTTGGCAAAGGGCGAAGGACAACGGCGTTCTGATCGTAAGCCAGATGACTCTGGTCATTGTTCTCAACATGATACAGATGACATGGCGACAGTACGAACAGCAGCAGAACATCGCCAAGGTGTACCAGACCGCAGGCGAACTTCTTTCCAAGATCGAGGATTGGCTTTCCGCTTATGAAGGGATAGGGGAGTCACTGCAGCAGGCTCAGAAGTCATATGACGAAGCCACCAAGGCGCTGAAGAGCTCGGACCGCTCCGTGATAAAGAAGATCGGGAAACTTCAGGAACTCGGGATCACTCCCAAAAAGCGTAAGACCAAGCTGAAAAAAGGCGGGGATGCGCTTGCGCCACTTACCGTGATACCTAAGTCCCTCTCCGCTGAGGATGATGAGCCCTCTGAGGAATAGTGTTCATCATTAGGAGACGTTTTCAGGTATTATAGAGACATCGGAAACAATACACATACAATATGAGAAGAATCCTATCATTGGCAGCCGTCATGCTGCTCTCGATCGGGGCGTTCGCCCAGAAGAGTGACCCCAAGGGAGGGATCACTCCCGAAATGCTCACTGAAATCAGCAAGGGATATGCAGGGACACCCTCTGACAAGGCTATCCGTAATGCCCTCAACACTACCCAGATCAATGTCCTGGCCACCAATGCCGAGAATCTGGCGATGATCGACACTCATTTCTCCGATGAGGTCAAGACCAAGGGAAGGACGGACCAGGCATCCTCCGGAAGGTGCTGGCTTTTCACAGGCCTCAATGTCCTGCGCGCCAAGATGATAGACAAGTTCGATCTCGGGGCTTTCACTTTCTCCCAGAACTACGTTTTCTTCTATGACCAGCTGGAGAAAGCGAACCTGTTCCTTCAGGGCATCATTGACACAAAGGACCTTCCCTTTGATGACAGGCAGGTGGATTGGCTCTTCGCCAACCCGATCAGCGACGGAGGACAGTTCACCGGAGTCTCCAACCTCATCATGAAATACGGAGTCGTCCCTTCAGAGGTCATGCCTGAGACTCTTGCCGCCAACAACACTTCCCAGATGCGTACCCAGATAGCGACCAAACTCCGCGAGGACGGCCTCATGCTGAGGGACGCTTGGGAGAAGGCTTCTGCCGCAGACAAGAGGAACGGCAAGGCAGCGGACAGACTTCAGTCAATGAAGATCGACTACCTCAAGGAAGTTTACCATATGCTGGCGATCTGCCTTGGAGTGCCTCCGACAGAGTTCACATGGTCAAGGCGTGACAGCAACGGAGAACTCCGTAACACCAAGACCTATACTCCCAAGTCATTCTATGAGGAGTATGTGGGTGAGGATCTCGAGAACAACTACATCATGGTGATGAACGATCCCGTCAGGGAATACTACAAGGTCTACGAAATCCAGTACGACCGTCATGTCTATGACGGACAGAACTGGGTGTACCTCAATCTCCCCATCGATGAAATCAAGCAGATGGCCATCGCTTCCATAAAGGACAATACCGCGATGTATTTCTCATGCGATGTGAACAAGTTCTTGAGCCGCACAAGCGGAGTCGCTGACTTGGCGAATTTCGATTACGAATCCCTGATGGGCGTAACTTTCGGAATGAACAAGGAGCAGAGGGTGAAGACCCACGCCAGCGGATCGACCCACGCCATGACCCTTATCGCAGTGGACCTTGACAACGGCAAACCCACCAAGTGGATGGTCGAGAACAGCTGGGGCGCTTCTTCAGGTTACAAGGGCAACATCATCATGACCGACGAATGGTTCAACGAGTATATGTTCCGCCTTGTCCTCCAGAAGAAATACGTTCCCGCCAATATTATGAAGTATTTCGATCAGGAACCCATTCAGCTCCCTTCATGGGATCCGATGTTCGCTCCTGAGGAGTAATCCTGACCGTACAAACACGAATATAGACGCCTGCCGATTTTTCGACAGGCGTCAGTTTTATAGGGCGTACGGTACTTATGCGCTTCTCAGTTCCCTTCCTTCAGTCTTCAGCCATTTGGAGACAGGAAGAAGAGCTATCAGATATCCGATGGCTGCGATGCTCGTGCATGTCAGGATCACATCCCATGCCTTTATATGTACAGGGTAGGAGCTTACGACGAACTGTCCTGGCATCGAGATGAGGCCGAACTTCTGCTGAACAAGAGCAAGGATGACTCCGATGACGGCTCCAGCCGCCATTCCAAGAAGGGATATCATCCATCCTTCCAGAATGAAAATCTTCCTGATGAGCTTAGGGGAAGCGCCCATGCTGAGGAATGTCCCTATGTCATCGTCCTTTTCGATGATGAGCATCGAAAGGCTTCCGAAGATATTGAACGCAATAATGATGATGACGAAGATGAGGATCAGGTAGACTGCGGCCTTCTCATACCTCATCATCTTGTAGAGGGCCTCATTCTGATGAAGACGGTCACTTACCTTGAATTTGTCCCCTCCGGCCTTCTGGAGATCCTTGATGAGGGCTTGTACTTGCCTGGGCGTGGTGCCGGGCAGAGTCCTTATCTCCACGGCGCTGACTTCCTCAGTGTAGCCCATCAGGTCCCTCATTATCTCTATCGGGACTATCAGCAGGTCTGAATCTATGTCGGAGTTGATGACGAATATCCCTTCGGGATAGACCTTCGCCATATTGAGTGAAGAAGAAGGGTTGGAGACGGAGAACTGCTTTTCCCTGTCGGGATAATAGATGTCGATCGAGGAGAGGAATTTGGGACTGATCCCCATGTTGAAGGCGAGCCCGGAGCCGACAGCGGCTAGCGGAACGTCCCCTTTGTGGAGGGAGAAGGAACCTTCCTGCATCCGTTGTGCGATAGGGGATTCCTCTTCATAGACCATGTCCACGCCCTTGCAGCGGGCGACGCCGTTCCTCTGTTCGTAACCGAGATAGACATTGTCCTCGAGTATCCCGCTCATGTTGAGGATCCTCGGATCATCATATGCCAGGTCGAAGAGTTCTCCTTCGGGTATGAACACCTTGCCTTGGGAAGGGGTGACAAGAATATCGGGTTCGACGTCATCCAGTGACATTGTCACTATGTCGTCAAACCCGTTGTAAACTGAAAGTATGATGATGAGGGCCGCCGTGCCTATGGCCATGCCGATGGCGCTTATCGCAGAGATGATGTTGATTACATTGTGTGATTTCTTTGCGAAAAGGTATCTTCCGGCTATGAAGAGCGGCAGGTTCATCGCGCTTTACTATTGCTTGAGCAATTCGTCGATATGCTCCGCGTAATCGAGGGAAGAGTCCAGATAGAACACCAGCTCAGGGACTATCCTGAGTTGTTTGGCGACTTTCCGGCCCAGTTCACCCCGGTAGGTGCGGACGTTCTCCTTGAGGATTCCCATGACTTCCTCAGCCTTGGCTGAAGGGAAGATGCTGACATACACCTTGGCCAGTGAAAGATCAGGACTGATCCTGACCTCACTGACGGTGACCATGGCACCATTGAAGGCTGCCATGCCCTTTGAGCGTATGATTTCAGCGAGATCCTTCTGGAGCTCCCTTCCTACTTTGAGTTGTCTTGTCGATTGTCCTTCCATTGATGAAAGTCTATTTTACGTTGACGATGTAGTAGTTCTTCTTCCCTTTCTGGAAGAGTATGTACTTGCCGTCCATGATGTCTTTCTCGCTCACCTGGTAATCAATGCTGGACACCTTGTCCTTGTTGATGCTGACACCATTGTTCATGACCATCTTCCTGGCTTCGCCCTTTGAGGGGAAGACCGATGTCTTGACGGCAAGCATATCGAGAATTCCGCAGGGGAGATCCTCCTTTGAAACCTCGAAAGTGGGAACACCGGCGAACACGTCGAGGAAAGTCTGCTCGTCGAGGCTGCGGAGTTCCTCGGAGGTGGAGTTTCCGAAGAGCATCTTGGAAGCGGAAAGGGCCTTCTCGTACTCCTGCTCACCATGGCACATGATGGTGACCTCTTTTGCGAGTACCTTCTGGAGTTTCCTCTGTCCGGGATCTTCGCGGTGCTCGGCGATGAGATTCTCGATGGTCTCCTTGTCGAGCATGGTGAAGATCTTTATGTACCTCTCGGCGTCCTCGTCAGCCACATTCAGCCAGAACTGGTAGAAAGTGTACGGGGAAGTCCTCTTGGAATCGAGCCATACGTTGCCCTTCTCAGTCTTTCCGAATTTGGTTCCGTCAGCCTTCTTGATCAGGGGGCAAGTGAGGGCGTAAGCGTCCTTTCCGAGCATCCTGCGGATGAGCTCTGAACCGGTGGTGATGTTTCCCCACTGGTCGCTTCCTCCAAGCTGCAGAACGCATCCCTTGTTCTGGTATAGCCAAAGGAAGTCGTATCCCTGCATCAGCTGGTAGCTGAATTCGGTGAAGGACATTCCTTCCCTTGATTCGCTGGAAAGTCTCTTCTTCACGGAATCCTTGGCCATCATGTAGTTGACGGTGATGTGTTTTCCGATGTCGCGGATGAAGTTGATGAACGAATAATCCTTCATCCAATCGTAATTGTTCACAAGTTCAGCCTTGTTCGGAGCGTCGGAATCGAAATCCAGGAAACGGCTCAGCTGGGCCTTGATGCAGGCTACATTATGGTTGAGGGTCTCCTCATCGAGGAGATTCCTTTCGGCGGACTTCATTGAAGGGTCGCCGATCATGCCGGTAGCTCCGCCTACCAGAGCGATGGGCCTGTGGCCGCAGTTCTGGAAATGTTTCAGTATCATTACGCTCACCAAGTGACCGATATGAAGGGAATCGGCTGTCGGGTCAATTCCTACATAAGCGGCGGTGGGGCCTTCCATGAGTTTCTCTTCCGTTCCGGGCATGATATCCTGGATCATGCCTCTCCACTTGAGTTCCTCTACAAAATTCTTCATCGGATGATTCGAAAATTCGTTAATTGTGTCTTCTGATATAAAGTAAGATGCAAAGATACTACCCTTTTGTGACACAAAAAAATCCGAATCCGCAAATTTCCGTATGGAGAGGCGAACAAGGAAGGTGTTTATGGTGTACAAGGCCCTTTTTTGTGTTTTTGGGCTGATTATCCGTTCGTTCGCCCCTCAAAAATTGCTTTATTCTCCCAAAAACGCTATTTTTGTAAGCCGTGGTCAAACCGACCGCAATGTGCTTGAAAACAAATCAAACAAACTAAAGAATATGAGAAAAAATATCGTCGCCGGAAACTGGAAGATGAACACAACTGTTCCCCAGGGCGTTGAACTTGCAAAGGCAGTAGCTGCAAAGGCAGCTGAAGTTCCTGCTGAAGTCGGTCTCGTTGTAGCCCCTCCTTTCACCCATCTTTGCGCTGTCGCTGAGGTCCTGAAGGGTACCTCCGTTGGACTTTCCGCACAGAACTGCGCTGACAAGGCCAAGGGCGCTTACACCGGAGAGGTCTCCGTTGACATGCTCACTTCCTGCGGTTGCCAGTACACAATCCTCGGCCACTCTGAGAGGCGTCAGTACTACGGAGAGACCGATGACAAGCTTGTCGAGAAGACAAAGCTCGCTCTCGAGGCTGGTCTCAAGGTCATCCTCTGCGTTGGTGAGAACCTCGACGAGAGGGAGGCAGGAAAGCACTTCGATGTCGTTACCGAGCAGACCCAGAACGTCCTTTACAACTTCACCGCTGAAGACATGGCCAACATCATCGTGGCTTACGAGCCCGTTTGGGCTATCGGAACCGGCAAGACCGCTACCGCTGAGCAGGCTGAGGAAATCCACGCTTGCATCCGCAAGGTCCTTGCTGCCAAGTTCGGTGAGAAGGTCGCTGACGACACCACAATCCTCTACGGCGGAAGCTGCAAGCCTTCTAACGCCAAGGAGCTCTTCGCACAGCCCGACATTGACGGCGGACTCATCGGTGGCGCTGCCCTCAAGGCTGACGATTTCATCCAGATCGCCCTTTCTTTCTAAATCAATAGAAAGGTGAACAAACACGAACGGCCGTCCCATCCGGGGCGGTCGTTCGCGTTGATGTACTTTTGAAAAAGTGTGGGTCAAAGGACCACCTGTACGGAAACTCCTATGTCCTTTGACTTGCACCACATCCAGACCTTGCCCTCGGATGTGACCTTCTCGACTTTGAACTGCAGAGCCTCCCTTGTTGACACGGAGGAACCGTTGGCCCATTTGAGGTCGGCTTTTATGTTCTGCCCTTCGGAGTAGGGGATCTCGGAACAGGTGACCTGGTAGTATCTCCCCATGTTGTCGTCCATAATACGGAAGACTTTCTTTTCGCTGTTGGAGGATATCTGGAAGTCTTTCTCATCATAGGTGAGAATGGTCTTCCCGTTCACGACAAGGCACAGCTCATCAGTTTCAAGGAATTGCTTGTCAGGACCTTCCTTTCTGCAGCTGCACTGGAGGAGCATGATGGCTGAGAGGACGTAAGCCGCCACTCTTTTTACCGCTCTTGCATATGTGATTTCCCTTGCCGTCATTCTACGTTTATTTTCTTCATTATGGTCTCAACGGATCCGTCGTTGTAGTAGATTTCCGCAGAGAGTGTAGCGGAATTCCAGACCTTGAGGTATCCGCTGCCGTCAGTACTTGCCGGTCTTCCGTTGAGATACCATTTCACTTCAGCCGCCTCCTTGAGGTTGTATATCCTTAGGGGCAGTTCCACTCCTTTTGGAAAAGTGCCGTTCTCGTTCCTTGTCACACCTGCAAGGTAAATGAACGGAGCACCGTCATACATTGACTTTGTCGTGAAGTTCGCTGTTTTTGGAGGTCCAAGGATGTCATCCTGCCCGAATCTTATGGACAGTTTGTAGGCGGTTCTCGGAAGGAGGTTGTCAAGAGTGAGGGAATACTGTCCTTGTGAATAGGGACGTACCATTATTGTGGTCTGTTCCCCTGAACTCTCTCCCCATGAAACGATGGCTTCACCATCATATTTAGGGTCCGAGGCTGACCATCTTGTGATGCTGGCGTCCTGGAACACGTCTTGAGAAAGATTCTCGACTTCCGGTATCACCAGTCCGGCGAGGCTGATCACCTTGAAAGAGACGTTGTCTCCTTTGATGGAAATGTCGGTAACAGCGAACTGGGCGTCATCACCGTTCCAGAACCTGAAGGCGGGGGATGTGTCAGGAGTGAAGGAGGTATGGTCCGAATACGGGAAGAATATCATCGAAGCCACTCCGGGATTGAGTTTCCCGCTGGGGTCGAAGGCTGAAGCGTCGGGGTATGCGGAAACGAACCTTGCGCATTCATGCGCAGGGGCGCAATTGACGGTGTTTTCCATCCATCGCCTGGCGGCAGTGTACCCTTCGGCGTCATTGGTCGAGCGGTCAATATGATAGATGGCAAGTCCCATTCCTCCGATGTAGGCGTCCCAGCCGGTATTCCTGCGGACCTCGAACAGGAAATATTCTCCTTCATTGCCGGTCTCGAATTTCAGATAACGGCGGTTGCGGTTGATGGGCTCAAGGGTGTATTCCCCGGGATACATCAGTTCACATTCTCCTGCTCCAAGGCTGTCATAATCGATCGCACTGTAGTGTGGAGGGGTCATTCCGAAGTTGTTGTGGCACCCTCCGTCCATGAGCCCGGTCGTATAGAAAAGACCGTTCGCGATACCGCCAGATGCGGCATCATCGGTGTCATACATGTCAGAGAGTCCCAGTGTGTGGCTGAATTCATGGCAGAATGTACCTATTCCTGTAAAGGTGAATCCTCCTGAAGAGTTCCTTCCAAGTTCTGTCGTGCAGACATACCGGTTGATGGTCTTGCCGTCAAGTTCGCACACTACTCCTTCACCGTCCTTGACCCACCACTGGTGGGACCATGGGCATTCCTCTCCTCCACCGTCCGCCTCATCTTTACCGGCGAAGAAAACGACGACATCATCCACTTCGGAATCTCCGTCCTCATCGAACAGGGAGAAATCCATTCCCGCTTCGGATGCCTTCAGGCAGGCGTCCACTATAGCCTGGACCGCATTTTTGTCCTTCCGGTTTCCGGACGAGGTGTTCGAGAAATAATAAGACTGGGCATTGTCCAGGGTTACCACGGGTGAAACCGTGAACGAGAAAGTATAATCGCCACGGAACTGCTCTTCGAGATATTCCATTACGCTTCCCGATGCACCGTTGTATGAATAACCCTTCGAATAGAGCATCGCCTTGAAGTCCTCCTGAGTGTATGTCATCTTGACATCCTTGAATTCGGCGAGAATGACGATGGCGGTTTTCTTGACAGTAGGATTGCTCCCGTCGGTCGCTTTTGTCCTTATCGCCGCATTGGATTTCAGGATTCTGCTTCTGGCTGTTTCAGCGATTGAACGTTCTTTCTGGGCTTTCGCGGCAATCTGTTCCTTCGGGACCTGCATCGAACGTGAAAGAATGAATCCGGGTGCATCCTCATCCGCCCTGAATCCGGAACTTGTCACTGTTCCGTCGAAACCGTATTGGGCATAACAATAGAATCCGTCCGCGTCCCTTACAAGCGCGTGACCATGGGTATCAGTAATGAGTTTGGAGAATTCGTCACCGGAAAGAATCGCCGAAATCTTCTTCCCGTCCGGTTGTGAAAGGATGACCGTTCCCTTGTAAGCCGGCTTCGCATGGAGGAGCATAGCCGACAGCAGGACGATAGTCGTCAGGTACAGTCTTAGATCCGGTTTCATGGTGTCAGTACAAACGTCGATGCATAGTTAGGAATTTTTTTCCTTATACACAAAAGAGGAGTAATGCAAAGACCGTTCCGACCATATTTTGGCCCGTATGGACAAAAAAACAAGAGGGCGACCCGAAAATCACTTCCAAGCCGTCCCCCTAGACGTGTACTAAAACCTAAACCTATAACCTAGATGCAGCCTTGTTGCGTTTTGTTGCATGAAAAATGAAAAAAATGTGATATTTCTTCGTGATAGGGCATTTTTGTAGGAAATGAGGAGCGAAAAACAGAATGATGGCGTGTTCCGGCACGGATTTGGGGAGAGGAAATGGAAAAAGATGCGATCATGAAGGTGTTCAGAAACGGATTGCTCCCTGTCAAAGGGTTTGTCGCCATGAATCTTTTCGGCCATTTGCTGGTCAGGAAGGACTCATGGGACAGATTGTCCACTGAGAGCAAGTCCATGATGATACGTCATGAAGCGATCCACTCCGCGCAGATGAGGGAACTCCTTTTCGTGGGATTTTACTTTGCCTATCTGTTCGAGTGGCTTTTCAGACTTCTTTCCGGCAAGAAGAATCCTTACAGGGGTATAAGTTTCGAGAGGGAAGCGTACGAGCATGAATACGATCCCGGTTACCTGTCAGCACGAAGACCTTTTGCGCAGTGGAGGCCCTACGAAAAACGCGAAAGACGGCACCCGATGGATACCGTCTAAGCGAGTTCGTTGAAATAAATCTTCTTACTTCGCGGCTTTTACAGACTCCTGCCTGAATTTGAGGAGGTCTTTTCCGAGCTCGAGGGAGATCTTGCGGGCACGTCCGCCAGCAGCTTTGTTACCTTTTACTACCTGTGCATCAGCATTGGCGATGAACTCCTCGTACTCAGCCTTGATTTTCTCAACAAGTTCTTTCATGATTTCGGATGTTTTAAACGTTCGTTAAACATTAATTATCAAAACTGTCCGCAAGGTAAGGTTTTTAACCTTAAAAACAAACAAATTCCTTAAAAAAAAGGTTGTTTTTGTTGATATTCAGTGCGTTTCAGCCTTTATGTTGACAGAATTCATTGCTCTTTCCAGTCCAACGGTGGCAAAAGCCTTGATTCCGTCTATGCATTTGTCGCAAATTTGCGGCATTTTTTCTTTTTGTTCCTCACTTAAAGGCCCTAGAACGAATCCCACTTGTCCGCCCGTTGAGAAATCGTTTCCGATTCCCAGCCTCATACGTGCGTACTGGGTAGTGCCTAAAGTTTCCTGGATGTGCTTGAGTCCGTTATGGCCTCCGTCGCTGCCTTTCCCCCTCAGTCTTACGGTGCCGAAAGGAAGGTTCAGGTCATCGCAAATGACAAGAAGGTTCTCCATCGGTATCTTCAGCTGGGTCATCCAGTACCGTACAGCATTTCCGCTGAGGTTCATGTAGGTCGAAGGCTTCAGCAGGAAGAGTTTCCTTCCCTTGAATGAGACTTCCGCCATCGATCCGTACCTCATGGTAGTGAAAACAGCATTGGATGCCTCAGCATAGGCATCCAATACCATAAATCCCATGTTGTGTCTGGTCCCGGCGTATTCAGCGCCTATGTTGCCCAAACCTGCGATGAGGAAGTTCATTTTAGGATCAGATTCAACTGCGGGTCTTCTTTTTTTGAAGAAGAAGCACATCGTAAATCAATTGTCCACTACTACTGCTGAGCAGCCTGGGCTGACTGGCGGGTAGCCTTGACGGTGCAGATGATGGTGGATTTGGGGTTCAGGATGGTGATGTTGTCATACTTGAGGTCCCCGGCGACGATTGTCTTGCCGATCTGGAGGTCGGTGATGTCGATGTCAAGCTGGTCGGGAAGGTCCTTCATCATACCGCAAACCTTGAGGGAACGGACGAACTTTGCGAACTTACCACCGGCCTGTACACCAACAGCGTGTCCTGTGATGTTCAGAGGAACGTTGATGCTGATGGGCTTGTCCTCGGAGACTTTGAGGAAGTCAACGTGGAGGCAGTTGTCCTCTACGGGATGATACTGGAGTTCGTGAAGAACGCATGTATAAGTCTTTCCGTCGCTGAGGGTGAGGTCGATGATGTAAGAAGCGGGAGTGTGGGTCACACCTTTGAGCTCCTTCTCAGGAATTGTGAAAAATACGTTCTCGAGGCCCTGGCCATAGAGGTTGCAGGGAACAAGACCCTGTTTGCGGAAAGCCTTGACGACAGCTTTGTTGCCGATCTCACGGATCTGGCCGTTCAATGCGAAATGTTTCATTTGAATTTAATTTAAAACGTGTTACTCAGTCTGCCGCTGGGGCAGACCCCATTGCACCAAAAGCATAAGCTTTGTGATTTGCGGGCGCAAAGATAGCAAAAAATTGTTGTTATCAATACTTTGCGGAGAAACAAACCGTTTTTTCCTGCGAAAAACGGCCCTTCAGAGCATTATTTCCAAGAGAAGGAGAACCCTTATTGGACCAGTCCGGTGGCTTTGTTCCATGAAAGCCCCTTGTAGTACTTGTCCAGATAATCTTTCCCGACAGTGACTGCCGGAGGAAGATACATGCTCAAACCGCAGAATGCATCGACTTTGAAAGTTCCGCCGTACGGACTGTAATATTGTCCGGTTGTAGCTTTATAAACGATGCACTTGTCCAGAGCGGCCTTGAAAGAAGACAGGTCGTCAGCACCGGCTTTTACCAGTATGTCTTCAAGATCGTAGAAATACTTTTTATTGCCGCCGAAGCACTGGACTTTAGAGACGTTGAGGCTGTTGATCTGTGTCCTGTATTTTTCAAAGAGCGGCCTGCAGGCATTCGCCAGTTCTTCAAGAGCGTCTGTCCTTATCAGGGAAATGGTGGCCGAGCGGTTTGAATCGGATTCTTTTTCGTAATGCTGATAGAAGGCATCGCAGACGCTTACCGGATTTGGAGTCTTCCCGGCGAGCAGATGATTGGCGAGCTGCTTGTAGTCGAACCCGTCAGCAAGGATCTCTGCCTGGGAGAATCCCACCACATCGGCTACTCCCTTGAAGGCATAGGCGGTTTCGATTCCTCCCATGAGGCAGGCGTCGAAAAGGAAGTAATCCAGATGCATGGGAATTGCTGCCGCGAAGTCCTCAATCTCCATTTCGTAAGAGACGTCACTCCCGTTCTCTCTGACGACCTCCTGCCCGGCAGTCTTGGTCGCAGGACCGTTCGGGTCCTGGTATTTTTCGACATAAGGGACAGGAACCGGATCACCGGTGTTCCGATGGCGCCTGTCAGTTGATGAAGGGGAGATAGAAGGGGATGAGTATTTGGATGGATTGGAATAGAATCCCGCAGGGAGCCAACCGGTCCCGTGTGAAGAGAAGACTATTCCGTAGCTTTTCGCCTTGAATTCCTGCTGGATGTAAGTGAGGACTTCTCTTATTGTGGATGCGGAAGCACTGATCTGGGTGGCAGGGTAGGTCTTGAGAGTATCCATCACCGCGACCCCCTTTTTGTTTTTGTATAAACGTATGAGGGCGGATTCTGTCGGTATTGAATAGTCCTTGTACTTGACGGTCTGCTTGCTGAAAATCAGGAAGACGTCCGAGCTGGAGGATTTGGTGGGGAGATAAACCCCCTGCTGCATATCCTGAATGTCTTCCTTAAGGTAGGCACTGATCGAGTTGTGGCCCAGTGACATCATGATCATGACCTTGCGGTCTTCGCTGGGTTTGTCGTGCTTGTGGCAAGAAGAAACTCCTACGGTTAAAGTGATGAAGGCGAGAACCGTCATCAAGTATCCGGATATGTTTTTCATCGTCCTTTTCATCAGCTGTGTGAGCGGATCCATGAAGACCCGTATCGGTGCAAAGATACTGTTTTCTTAGTATATTTGCACAAATTGGGCCATTTCCTTGTCAGGAGGCCGCATGGTATTTTACTAATTATATGATGAAAACACTTTTCAAGATGTTGTTGATCGGGGCCGCAGCAGCGGCACTCACTTCGTGCGGAGAGAAGAAAGTAGAGGAGCCGCAGACTTTCAAATATCTGGTCGACCAGTTCGCCGACCTTAATATCATAAGGTATCAGGTTCCCGGGTGGGACAACCTCACTCTTCAGCAGAAAGAGTATGCTTACCATCTGGCGGAAGCGGCCAAATGGGGCAGGGACATTACCTGGGACCAGTACTGCAAATGGAACCTTCCTCTGCGTCACGTGCTGGAAGACATATTCAATTCCTACAAAGGAGAAAAGAGCGGAGAGAACTGGGATGCCTTCGAGCTCTATGCGAAGAGGGTATTCTTCAGCAATGGAGTCCATCACCATTATGCTGAGGACAAGTTCATCCCCGGTTGCCCCAAGGAATACTTTGCTTCACTGATGGAGGCGGTAGGCGACACTGACAAGGAATTGCTGGATTTCGTGTATGACCCTGACGCCATGCAGCAGAGAAGGTCGACTTCTCCCACAGGGGATATCGTCGCTCTTTCCGGAGTGAACTTCTATGAAGGAGTGACCAGGGCAGAAGTGGACGCTTTCTACGCCAAGATGGCGGATCCCAAGGATCCCACCCCGATTTCATACGGTCTCAACTCAAAAGTCGTCAAGGAAAACGGCAAGGTCGTCGAGAAACCCTGGAAGGTCGGCGGAATTTACGGACCTGCAATCGAGAAGATCTGCGCGGAACTTGAAAAGGCCGCAGCTGTCGCTGAGAACGCTTCACAGAAGAAGGCTCTCGGGATCCTCATGGATTACTACAGGACCGGTGACCTGCGCAAGTGGGACGAGTACAACATCGAATGGGTGAAGGACACCATCGGACAGATAGATTACATCAACGGATTCATTGAGGACTATGACGATCCTCTCGGACGTAAGGCCACATGGGAAGGCTACGTAAATGTGAAGGACTCCGCCGCTTCCGCACGCACTGAGATTCTCAGCGCCAATGCCCAGTGGTTCGAGGACAATTCCCCGGTTGACCCCAGGTTCAAGAAAAAGAACGTCAAAGGAGTTTCCGCGAAAGTCGTCAACGCCATCGCCCTTTCAGGTGCTACATACCCTTCAACCCCTATCGGAATCAATCTCCCTAATGCTGACTGGATAAGGAAGGACCACGGCTCCAAGTCCGTGACCATCGCCAATATCACCCACGCATATGACTATGCCGCTCAGGAGCAGCCCAAGAGCACCCTTACCGAGTTCGCATATTCCCAGGAGGAGATCGACGCCTACCGTAAATGGGGAAATTATGATGATGAGGTGCATACCGACCTTCACGAGTGCCTCGGTCATGCTTCCGGTCAGCTTCTTCCCGGAGTAGCTTCTTCCGCTTTGGGAGAATACCAGTCCACTCTGGAGGAGGCAAGGGCAGATCTTTTCGGTCTCTATTACGTCGCTGATCCCAAGATGGTGGAACTCGGAATAATCCCTGATCCCGAGGCTTACAAGCCCGCATATGACAATTATATCAGGAACGGTCTTTTCGTCCAGTTCACAAGGGTTGAACTCGGCCGTCCCAATACGGAGGCTCATATGCAGAACCGCAAGCTCATCGCTGAGTGGTGCTACGAGAAAGGCAAAGCCGATAATGTCATCGAGAAGAAAGTCCGTGACGGAAAGACATATTTCGTGGTGAACGACTATGTCGCTCTAAGAGGCCTGTTCGCTGACCTGCTCGCTGAAATACAGCGCATCAAATCCGAAGGTGACTATGCAGCAGGCAAGGCTCTTGTCGAGAAATATGCTGTGAACATAGATCCCGAACTCCATAAGGAGGTCAGGGAAAGGTACGCTTCCCTCGGGCTCAAGCCTTACGGCGGCTTCCTCAATCCCGACATCGTCCCGGTTGAGAAAGACGGTAAGATCGTGGATTACAAGCTGGAGTACGTGGACAGCTTCCTCGGACAGCAGCTTGACTACGGCAAGAAGTACAGGGCGCTTTAGCATACTTTGCGGTGGCTCTTCTGGATGACTACAGGTATTACCTGAGACTTGAAAAGGGGATGTCACCCAATACGGTGGCGTCCTACTGCTCTGATGTGGAAGATTTCCTGTCAAAGGGGAATGATCCCTTTAGCGTCACCCAGGATGACATCGTATCGTACCTTTCCTCCAGGAATATATCGAAGAGATCCCAAGCGAGACTTCTGAGCTCGCTTAGGTCTCTTTTCGGTTATATAGTGATGGAGAACCTGAGGAAGGACAATCCCACTGACGGGATAGACACTCCCAAGATAGGACGATATCTTCCCAACGTGCTGTCGATTGAAGAAGTCGAAGCCATCATCGGGTCGGTCGATACCGGTTCATGGTCGGGAAAGAGGGACCGGGCCATACTGGAAGTCCTGTACGGGTGCGGCTTACGCGTCGGTGAAGTCACCACTATAAAAATATCGGACATTTACGCTGACCAGGGGTTCGTGAGGGTGATAGGGAAGGGGAACAAACAAAGGATAGTCCCTATCGGAGAAATGGCTGTCTCTGCGGTCAAAGATTACCTTGAAGAAAGGATCACTCCCGACGATGGTTGTGACGACGTGCTTTTCCTCAATAAGTTCGGCCGTCCTCTCAGCAGGATATCGGTCTTCAATATGGTGAAGGACCGGGCAATGGCCGCCGGAATCCACAAAGAGATATCGCCCCATACTTTCAGGCACTCTTTCGCCACACATCTTATCGAAAACGGTGCTGACCTCCGCGTGGTGCAGGAAATGCTGGGTCATGAGAGCATTCTCACCACAGAGATCTACACCCATATCGAGTCATCCACATGGCATAAGGAAGTGCTGGACCATCATCCCAGGCGATAAGCCATGCCGGCTGCAGAAACTGATAAAGGAGATGAACTTGTGTGTTCACCTCCTTTTATCATTATAATAAGTAACGGGTTTATTCAGCGTTCTTCTCTCCTGCCATGGCCTCATTGTAGCACTTGCGGCAGAGAGGTTCATACACGTCTTTTTCTCCCAGGACGACGAGTTTCTTGCTGGCTGAAAGCCTGTGGGAATGGTTGGCAAGGTTGCCGCACTTTACGCAGATGGCATGTACTTTCTGTACGTCCTCAGCTATCGCCATGAGTCCGGGCATGGGGCCGAAAGGCTTGCCGAGGTAATCCGTGTCAAGTCCTGCAGCGATCACCCTTATTCCGCGGTTGGCCAGTTCCTGGGCGACTTCGATGATCTCTTCACCGAAGAATTGTGCCTCGTCTATTCCGACCACTTCCACGTCGTCGGCGACTTTGAGCATTCTCTTGGGGTCCTTTATGGGGGTGCAGGGTATGCTGTGCAGGTCATGCGACACCACATCCAGGTCTGAGTACCTCTTGTCCACTGTCGGCTTGAAGATTTCGATCTTCTGTTTGGCGAACTGAGCCCTTTTGAGCCTACGTATGAGTTCCTCCGTCTTTCCTGAGAACATCGAACCGCAAATAACCTCTATGCAGCCCGATTTTTTTGTGTTTTCTGAAAACATTGTGCTACTTTTGTACATTATGTGATCGTGGGTGCGTCCTTCTTCCGGACATACAAATATAGAAATTATTGCTGCGTTATGGAAAGCAACGGGAAAGTTTTTTCAGAGGATTTAGAGGTCCTGGTCGGACAACTTTTGAAAAGGGTTGAAGCTCTTGAAGCCGAGGTCGCCCTGCTTAAAGGGGAAACCGTCTCGGACGAGGCTGTTTCATTGGATCCGATCGATCTTGATTTCGGAGTCGAGGTCATTGCAGCACCATCTGAAGTGATATCTGAAGCCAAAGAAACCGTTCCCGAAACCAAGGAGGAAGAGGCCGCACCGGCAGAAATCCCGATTGAGGAGGAACCTGTCACCTTGGAGGAATCCCCGGAAGAGCCTGCAATCGTGGATGAACCGCAGGAGACCCAGCAGGAAGACCTTCCGGAAGAGACTCCTGCTGAACAACCCGCTCCTGAACCCGCACCTGAGGATCTTCCGGATGAGGCTCCGGTCCAGGAAAAGGAAGAAATACCCATGGAAGATCTTCCTGAAGAGGATATTGACGATCTTCCTTTCGACCTCCCCGAGGAGGATGCTCCGTATGAGATTCCGGTGGAGGAGGCTCCCGCTCCTGTCGTGGATGAGCAGCCCAAGCAGGAAGAGATTGAAGATCTTCCTAATGAAGAACCTGAAGTTTCAGCCGACCTTCCTGCAGAAGAGACTCCTGCAGAAGACGGCTTCATGGACCTTTTCGGTGACATGATGGAACCAGAAGCTCCAGTAAAGAAGGGACGTCCCAAGAAAGAGCCCAAGAGCATCAATGACGCTGTGGAGGTGAAGGAGACCGTCATGGATTCCATGTTCATGGATTCAGCATGGAGGAAGGACATCCAGGGACCTGAAGTAAGGGATGTGCGCAGCGCCATTTCCCTCAATGACAGGGTCCTGTTCATAAACCGCCTCTTCCGTAAAGACTCGATGCTTTATCAGGACGTCATCGGCAAGATAAACGGAATGAATGATCTCGACGAAGTCGTGACGTTCCTCCACTCCACCTTCCCTGAGTGGAACATGGACAGTGAGGATGTATACAAGTTCATGATGGCGGTGAGGAGGAAGATTCGCTGATGAGTGGTATCCTTTATATAGTACCTACACCTGTAGGCAATCTTGAGGACATGACCCTTCGGGCCATAAGGGTCCTCAAAGAAGCTGATCTCATCCTCGCTGAAGACACAAGGACAAGTTCCGTCCTTCTGAAGCATTACGATATCCAGGGGAAACTCCAGTCCCATCACAAGTTCAATGAGCATAAGACCGTTTCCTTCATAAAAGACAGGATTCTTGCAGGGGAGACGGTAGCTCTTATCAGTGACGCCGGTACTCCCGGAATCTCCGATCCGGGGTTCCTTCTGGCAAGGACCTGCGCCGAAGAAGGCATAACGGTCCAGACCCTTCCGGGACCGACCGCCTGCATTCCGGCTATTGTCTCATCCGGACTTCCATGCGACCGGTTCTGTTTCGAGGGATTCCTACCGGTGAAAAAAGGAAGGCAGACTCTCCTCAAGTCCCTCTCCACGGAACCCAGAACGATGATTTTCTACGAGTCTCCTTACCGTCTGGCGAAAACTCTCTCCCAGATGGCCGAATTCTTCGGTCCCGACAGGGAATGCAGTGTCGCCCGCGAAATCTCCAAGATCCATGAAGAGCACAGAAGGGGGACCCTTTCTGAACTCGCATCATATTATTCCTCCAACGATCCCAAAGGCGAGATCGTTCTTGTCGTTGCCGGTGCTCCTTCCAAGAAGGACAAGAATCGCCAGAGTGCCGAAGCGGAGGAAGAGGAGTAGACGGAGGGCATGGATTTTGCCCCGTGGGCAATAAAAGCTTATCGTAAAAGTGACTCCCCGAGAAATAGACAATCTGTTCAAGCTGTACTACAGGCCATTGTGCCTGTATGCTCTGCATTACATGGGGGACACTGATGAGTCTGAAGACATTGTCCAGGAAAGCTTCACTTCCCTTTGGCAGAGTCCTTCTTCAATCTCCGATCCCAAGTCTTATCTATATCGTACCGTAAGGAACAGGAGCATTGACCGTCTCCGGTCAAAAGGGAAAGTGGATGTGGTCCCCTTGGATGATGTATCCGCGATAAGCGATGAAGAGGCCATGCAACGTTCCGAAAGGGAAGCTCTCCTTTGGACGGCAGTGGATTCTCTCCCCGCCAAGAGGAGGGAACTTCTGCTTCTAAGCAAAAGGGACGGCCTTAAATACAGCGAAATAGCCCTAAGGATGGGCATTTCCGAGAATACCGTCAGAAACCAGATTTCAAGAGCCTTGGAGTCTCTCCGCAAGAAAGCCGGAGAGATATTGTATTTCCTGCTGGGGCTTTGACATCACAAGATCGGATTTTTTTGAAAGGGGAGTGGTACTTTCCTTTTCTTTTTGCGTCTTGTACAGAAAAACCCCTTCAATATGCAGGAGAACCATGACAGATTGCTGGGCTTCGTTCTGAAGCATTACCGCGAAGGAGCCTTCGATACCGTGAAGGCTTCGGAGACCTATACCCGTTCCGCAAGAACAATCCCGTTCTGGAAGTATGCCGCCTTGACAGCTGTGGCTGCAGCCGTCATTCTCGGAATCTTTCTTTTCAGGGGCGGGCCTTCGGTATCGGAATACTCGGCTGGAGGAACATCCTTTTCGGCCTCTCTTCCGGACGGAACTTCCGTGACCCTCTTTCCTGGCTCTTCGCTCAAGTACCAGGAAAGAAAAGGAATGAGGAACGCGATTCTGGACGGTACTGTATTATTCAAGGTGACACATGACGAAAGCAGTCCTTTCGTAGTGGAGGCTGACGGATCATCCGTGAAAGTCTTGGGCACTGTCTTCCAGGTAAAGGCATCTCCCGATAAAGTCTCAGTGGACGTATTGGAGGGGAAAGTGTTGTTCTCCGGACAGGAAGAAGGTGTCGTACTTACTGCCGGTATGGAATCCGTCCTCGATAAAGGAGCCATTGCCCCGAAGATTGTCGAAAATCCTCTGCCCAATCCGACTGCATGGTTGAGTGGGGAGTTCAGGTATGAGGGCGCTCCCCTCGAGATTGTGCTCAAGGAACTGTCGGAATTTTTCCAGATGGAATTCATCGCTCTTCCGGAAGCTGCGGGCAGGACATTGACCGGAGTCTTTTCTACTGAGGATCCGGAGGACATAGCGGAGGCGATATCTTCCGCCCTTGAGACAAAG
>JAEEGL014734352.1_pt1 | contig 36208 bp, 26 predicted proteins | sample 9134231 | NCBI WGS metagenome assembly JAEEGL01 (sample SAMN16246548, study PRJNA631951) | gut metagenome | biome: gut microbiome; feature: rumen; material: fiber-attached | host: Bos | place: Iran: Karaj | collected 2018-10
ACGTCTGCTCATCGGCGACGACGAGCACGGCTGGGACGACGAAGGCGTCTTCAACTTCGAAGGCGGCTGCTATGCCAAGGTCATCAACCTTGACAAGGAGAGCGAGCCCGACATCTATAACGCCATCCGCCGCAACGCCCTGCTTGAGAACGTCACCGTTGACGCAGAGGGAAAAATCGACTTCGCCGACAAGAGTGTTACCGAGAACACCCGCGTCAGCTATCCCATCGAGCACATTGAGAAGATTGTGCAGCCCATCCGCGGCAAGAGCGCAGGCCCCGCCGCCAAGCAGGTCATCTTCCTCAGTGCCGACGCTTTCGGCGTGTTGCCTCCGGTGAGCATCCTCACTCCCGAGCAGACCAAGTACTACTTCCTCTCGGGCTTCACCGCAAAGCTGGCAGGCACCGAGCGCGGCATCACCGAGCCCACGCCGACCTTCTCGGCATGCTTCGGACAGGCTTTCCTGGAGCTCCATCCCACCAAGTACGCCGAGGAATTGGTGAAGCGCATGGAAGCCAACGGCGCACGCGCATATCTGGTGAACACCGGCTGGAACGGCACCGGCAAGCGCATTTCCATTAAGGACACCCGCGGCATCATCGACGCCATTCTCGACGGCAGCATCAACAAGGCTCCCACAAAGAAGATTCCGTTCTTCGATTTCGAGGTGCCCACAGAGTTGCCGGGCGTTGACCCCAACATCCTTGATCCTCGCGACACCTACGCCGAAGTGGCCACATGGGAAGAGAAGGCCAAGGACCTGGCCGGACGCTTCATCAAGAACTTCGTGAAGTACGAGGGCAACGAGGCCGGCAAGGCTCTCGTGGCCGCTGGACCGAAGCTCTAAGGCAGAAATCATTTAAGAAAAAAAACCGGCCTCGCGGCAATTGTCGCGAGGCCGGTTTTTTTTGGCTTGGCCTAGAAGCTCTAGATTTTCTAGATTTTCTAGATTTTCTAGAAGTTCTAGATTTTCTAGAAGCTCTAGGAAGTCCTAGGAGGCTTTAGAACTTATATTTATAGCCAAGCCCGATGACGTGGAGGTTGGTTTCGTCATCATCGTGGCTGTCAACATAACGATAGAAGAACTCCAGTCCCTGCTTTTTCGAGATTTTCCATTCCGCCCCAAGGGTGTAGCGCATTTTCTCCAGGCCTCCCGCGGCGTTGTAGAGTTCCACGCTGGCAAAGGGGGCCACCTTGCAGTGGCGGATGTCGTATTCGGCCATCAGGCGGCTTCGCACGACGTGCTTGGCGGCCCCTTTCCGCGTCTTGTCCTCCCATTCGTCGTCGTCGAAGTCGTAGCGCTCATAGGTCGTCGAGGGCCGGTAGGTGTATTGCCAGCGCTCGCGCAACGAAAGGTCGAGGCGGCCCAGGGGCAGCGTGGCGGTGGCCGATGCCCACAGGCGGTGCCTGGTGTTCCAGTAGGCTGGCGCCCAACGATATAGCGAAACGCCGTCGGCCTTCATGGTGGACTTGTCGTCGTTGAGCACGCGCATGAATTTATATCCCGCGTCGAGTTTCAGCCACTTCACCGGCTTGTAGGCGGTGCCCAGCGACACCGTCCAGCGGTCGGTGCTTCCCAAGTTCTCGCGAAGGCGGTATTCAGCCTCTGCCGTCACGTTCCACTGCTTGTTGATTTTCTTCTGTCCCGCGGCGCTGAGCCACATGCCCAGTTCGCTGTCGTCTTGTGCCGAGGCAGGCAGCAGGGCGACGGCCATCAGCAGGGTTGCAAAAAGTTTTCTCATAATTTGTTCTTCTAATTGTAGTTCGGGAGTTTATCAATTGAACTTCAGTTTCACCAGGTTGTCCACGCTATTGTGCTCGGCATCGGGAGCATCGTAATAAACTTTCACCACGGCCATGTCGCGTAGCAGGTCCATGCCTCCCACTTCCACTTTCTTAATCTTCACTCCGAGGCGCTTTTCCAGGTCCTCCACGAGTTCCTGCTCCCTTTCGGGTTTGATGAGCTCAATGCGGTCATATTGTATGATTTTGGAAGGCTGGAACTTCAGGTGCCGTTCGCACACCCACACGGCCAGCAACACAATGATATTGGTGCCCAGCAGCTCGGCCATGCTCATGGTGGAGGCCAGCGCGTTCACCACGCTCAGCGAGATGAGCAGGAAGAGGTAGGTCATTTCGCGCACCGGCATGGTGTCGGTGCGATAGCGCATGATGCTGAAGATGCCGAACAGGCCGATGCCGATGCCGATGCCCGTCTTGCCTTTCATGTCTTCAAGCACGAAAATCATGAAGAACACCAGGAAGAAGATGGCAATGGAAATCAGCATGAAGGTGAAGTAGAACTCCATGCGTCGGCTCTTCTTGTAATACAGGCGGTCGATGATGAGCCAGTTGAAAAACACCGCGATGAGGAAGCGCACCAGCATGTGGGCATACTCCAGGGAAAAAGTGAAATCGAACATATTAGGTAATGGGTTTAATGGTTGATAATCAATTTGAATGGCGGGCTACAGGAGTGTTTCATGAATGATTTTCTCCACATCCCTGAGTTTGGGTTTCAGTCGGTTGCTGGGCGGCTCGGGGTTGGTGAGGGCGGTGCCCATGCAGTATTTGCTGAAGCCGTGGGGATGGATTCTCAGCTCGCGAAGCATGTCGAAGGCCGGTGATGGGCACAGCCCGTCGCGTTTCACCTCCACCACCACGAGTTCGCCCATGGTACGTTCCTGCCCCGTGCGCTCATTGTGGAACCACAGTCCGCTGTCCAGCGTGAGGCGCTCCGTCATGGCGGCGTTCACCAGCGTGATGCGGCGGAAGCGGTTGGTAAGGGCTGGCGCCAGCTCCTGCGGCTCATAGTGCAGGTGGGTGCTGAGAAATGCCAGCTTCGCCTCGTCGTCGAGCATCATGTCGCCCACCGCCATGCGCTTTTTCTTCGTGCGCCCGTGGTTGTTCTTGGTCTTCACCTCCATGAACTGCAGGTTCGAGCTGACGTAGGTGCGGAAGCGCAGCTTCTGGCGGTTGGTGTGTCCGCACTGGTGAACGCGGAACATGTTGAGGTCGGGCGTGTCGAAGTAGGTGGTGTGGTATTCCAGGTTTCGCTCGCCGTCGGTTTGTTGCATGCGGTAGTCGTCCTTGGCCATCACGAGCAGGTGCCTCAGCATGTCCATGGTGGTGACGAACTTCGTGTCGATGCGGTTCATCAGCTTCACGCTCTTCATTTCTTCCAGCGTGATGGGGCGGAAGAGAGTTGTCAGCTGTTCCAAGTCGTTCATATCGGTGAATTTTAGGTAGTGGCGCGGCCTCTTTCGCGGCCTTTCTGCGCCGTTGATGATTGATTTTGGTGCAAAGCTACGGGTTTCCTCCCGTGCCAGCAAATAATTTAGGCCAAACGGTGTTTTTTCTCAGTCAACCGCCGTCTTGCCCGTGGTTTTCGGTTTATTGTCCTCCTTGAAGTATGCTTTCCAGCTCATCCATACGGCCAGCGTCTTGGCCCTGACGTAGTTTTCGCTCATGCAGACCATTCCGCCCATGGCGTTGCCGGTTCCGCGGGCATCCTTTCCCACGAACCATTTGCGACCGTCGGCGGTGCGTGCCAGCCCCACCAGCTCCAGGCTATGCAGGGCTCCGTCGGGCCTTCGGTCCAGGGCCTGTTGCCGCTTTTCCTGCGTCACGGTGTTGCGCTCGTCGGCGAGCATAGCCATTCCCTGTTGCCAAGAGAAGAGCGGTTCGCCGGCCTCGCCCGTCCAGCATACGCCGTGGCCGGTGGCGATGGCGTTTTCCACCTGCTCCATGAGCTTGTCGAGCGGCTGGTTGATGAAGATTTCGCCCGTGCGGCTGTCGCCCACCGGCAGCGATATTTTCTGGCCGAAGGGCGCGTAGGCCACGCTTGTCAGCGCCATGTATTCGTCGGGCATGCACACGCTATGAGCAAACTCCTGCGGCGTATATTCGGCACCCATCCAGAACACGGCGGTCTGGGCAGGGTGCAGGCTGTCGTCCATCAGCTTCGACGTGGCATCCATCATGGCCTGCATGCCGGCGTGGCGGCGCCCGTGCTGCCGGGCGGCAATCTCCAATTTGCGCGTCAGCACCTCGCGGTTCACCGTGCCGTGGAAGGCGTCGTAGTGGGTAACGCCGCGGCGGTTCATCAGCACGATGGCGTCGCCCGGCAGTCCGCGCAGGTTCATGGCGGCCTGTCCGCCGCTCAGGTAGATGCGCTGACACTCCTCCTCAAGGAGCATGCGCTCGAGGAAGAGCGGCGACAGGTTCACCGAGTCTTCCACCAGCAGGTGCTCGGTTTCAATGGTTGCCAGCATGGCATAGAGCCAGTCGGTGGGGCTGCCCGCGCAGTCCTTCACCGGCGTGGTGCGTACCATGCACAAGGTTTTCGGTCGCTCACCGGTGTAGGTGTCGCCGCCGCCGCCGTTGCCCGTGCAAGCCGCCGTAAGCAGCACCAGGGCAAGGCCAAAAAAAGCACTTTTGCGCAACATGCTGCAAAAATACAAAAAAAAAGCGTTTGCGCGCACATATTAATTAGATTTAACAAAATTGCCTCCAGAAGGTGGGTATCAAGGGGGTAAAAAACGGTAAAAAATCTTGACAAAATCGACGTTTTTCCGCAGGTTTTGTAAACCGCTGAATTTCAGCGGTTTGTAAACATTGCAAAGTTTGGCCGCAAATTTCGGGGAGAAATCTTCAAGATTTCGCCTCTCGATCTTCAAGATCTCTCCCCGAAATTTGCGGTCAAACCTTCCGAGGGGTGACGAAAATTTTGAAAAATCTTGACAATTTGCCGACGGCTTTTTTTAGAATCATGTTTTCAGTTGCACCTCGCCTACAGGCGAAATTGACGGGCGAAAACATGCAAAAACAAAGAAAAAGGCGTTTTCCTTCTCCGTTTCGCGCATTTTTATGTAATTTTGCACCCTTGAACAATAAAGAAAGAAGCTACATGAGCCTTACAGCTATTGTCAGGAATGCTTTTGCGCGCCGGCAGAAGATGCTGGAGCGCCACCTCACCGAGGGCGAAACGCTCCAGCGTGAGGTGCTGGAGCGATTGCTGGCACAGGGCCGCAACACACAATATGGCCTGCGCCACCTCTTCAGCACGTTTGCCGACTACGAGGGCTTTGCCCGCCAGGTGCCGGTGAACGACTATGAAACCATCAAGAACGACATCGACCTGATGCGCCACGGCGAGAAAGACGTGCTCTGGCCGGGCGTGGTGAAATGGTATGCCAAGTCGTCGGGAACCACCAGCGACAAGTCGAAGTTCATACCCGTCACCGCCGACGGCCTCAGGCACATTCACTATGCCGGGGGCTTCGACACCGTGGCCGTCTATCTGCGCAACAACCCCGCGAGCCGCATGTTCGACGGAAGGGCGCTCATTCTCGGCGGCAGCCATTCGCCCAACTACACGTTGCCCAACTCGCTGGTGGGCGACCTGAGCGCCATTCTTATTGAGAACATCAACCCGCTGGCCAACCTGTTGCGGGTGCCCAGGAAGCAGACGGCCCTGCTCGCCGACTTCGAGGTGAAGCGGGAGCGCATTGCCGAGGAAACGCTCCATAAGAACGTCACCAACCTGAGCGGCGTGCCCTCGTGGATGCTCTCGGTGCTGACGCGCGTGATGGAGATATCGGGGAAAAAATACCTCACCGAGGTGTGGCCCAACCTGGAGGTGTTCTTCCACGGCGGCGTGGCCTTTACGCCCTATCGCTGTCAGTATGAGGAACTTATACCCAAGGCCGACATGTACTACATGGAGACCTACAACGCCAGCGAGGGATTTTTCGGGCTACAGGACGACCCCGCCGACCCCAGCCTGCTGCTGATGCTCGACTACGGGGTGTTCTACGAGTTTGCACCCATGGAGGCCGTGCACGAAGACGGAAGCGTGGACGCCGAAACCCTCGTGCCGTTGTGGGGCGTGGAAGTGGACAAGAACTACGCCATGGTCATCACAACCTCGTGCGGACTGTGGCGGTACGTGATTGGCGACACCGTGAAATTCACGCAGAAAAATCCCTATAAGTTCATCATTTCGGGCCGCACGCGCCACTTTATCAACGCTTTCGGCGAGGAGCTCATCGTTGACAACGCCGAGCGCGGCCTGGCCGAGGCCTGCCGGCAGACCGGGGCCGAGGTGAGCGAATATACGGCGGCGCCCGTCTTCATGGACGGCAAGGCAAAATGCCGCCACCAGTGGCTCATTGAGTTTGCCCACCGGCCAGAGAGCATGGAGCAGTTTGCCAAGGTGCTCGACCAGACGCTGCAGCAATTGAACAGCGACTACGAGGCCAAGCGCTACAAGGACATCACCCTTCAGCAACTGGAAATAGTGGAGGCCCGCCACGGGCTCTTCAACCAATGGCTCAAGTCGAAAGGAAAACTGGGCGGACAGCACAAGGTGCCCAGGCTGAGCAATAGCCGCAAGTTCATAGAGGAAATGCTGGCGATGAACGGCCTGGCGGTTGAAGAATCGTAAATCGTCAATATCTAAACTTTGGGCCAACAGTTTCGTCTAAAAAGAAAATATCATCTGCTAAATATCGCAAGACAATGAAAAACAACGCCGAAAGGATGGGCAAAAGCCGCTATCAGGCTGCCAGGATGCTGCTCCTGGCGGCGGTGGCATTGCTGGCCGCCTGTGCCCGCATGGGCAGTCCCGACGGCGGATGGTACGACGAAATGCCGCCAAGGGTGGTGGGCGCATCGCCCGGCGACAAGGCCACCGGCGTGACGACGCAAAACATGGCCATCAACTTCGACGAATATATAAAGGTAGACAACCCCACGGAAAAGGTCGTGGTGTCGCCGCCACAACTCGAAATGCCGGAGATTCAGGGCGCCGGGCGGCAGATAAAAATCCACCTGCTCGACTCGCTGAAACCCAATACCACCTACACCGTGGACTTCGGCGACGCCATCAGCGACAACAACGAGGGCAACCCCATGGGCAACTACACCTACAGCTTTTCAACGGGCGACCATATCGACACGCTGGAGGTGTCGGGATATGTGGTGGAGGCCGAGAACCTGGAACCCGTGAAAGGCATGCTGGTGGGACTGCACAGTAACCTCGACGACTCGGCATTCACAACGGAGCCCTTCCTCCGCGTGAGCCGCACCGACAGCCGCGGCCACTTCGTCATCAAGGGCATCGCCGCCGGCGACTATCGCGTTTTTGCCCTCAACGACGTTGACCGTAACTACCTGTTCAACCAGAAGAGCGAGAAAATAGCCTTCAACCGCGACATCATAACGCCCTCGTCGATGCCCGACGTGAGGCAGGACACCATCTGGCGCGACTCGCTGCACATCGACTCGCTGGTGAGGGTGCCCTATACACACTTCCTGCCCGACAACATCGTGCTGCGCGCATTTACCGAGAAGCAAACGGAAAGGTATCTGCTGAAGCAGGAGCGGAAGGTGGCCAACAAGTTCACGTTGTTCTACAGCCTGGGCGCCGACACGTTGCCGATGCTACGGGGGCTCGACTTCGACCACGAGGGGGCGCTGCTGGCCGAGCCAAGCGTGAAGGGCGACACCATTGACTACTGGATTCGCGACTCGCTGCTCATCAACCGCGACACGCTCACCGTGGAGCTGACACACTTCGTGACCGACACCGCCGGCGTGCTCAGCCTGAAGGCCGACACGCTGACACTCCTCTCGAAAGAGCCTTACGAGAAAAGGATGAAGCTGAAGGAGAAGGAAATAAGCGAGTGGAAAAAGAAACAGGAAAAAGCCGAGAAACGCGGGCAGCCCGTGGAGGAACACATGCCTGAACCCAAGCTGGAGCCGCGATATCTCGTTTCGGGAGAACTGGACCCCGACCGCAATCCGCGGTTCTCGTTCGACACGCCGCTGGAAAAGCTCGACACCGCGGCCATCCACCTGTATTCCAAGCGCGACACGTTGTGGTACAGGGCGCCCTTCCTCGTTCGTCCGGCCAAAAACCTGCCCAGGACCTACGAGCTGCTCGGAGAATGGAGGCCCGACGTGGAGTACAGCCTGGAAATTGATACACTGGCTTTTATCGACATCTACGGGCTGGGGTCGCATCCCTACAAGCAGGGGTTTAAGGTGCGCTCTACCGACGAATATGCCACGTTGCTCATTCCGGTGCAGGCATTGCCCGACACCGCCGTGGTGGTGGCGCAATTGCTCAACCAGCAGGACAAGGTGGTGAAGGAAACGCGCGCTTCTCGCGGAACCATAGAGTTTTTCTATCTGACGGAGGGAACATACTTCATGCGCATCTACATCGACGACAACAAAAACGGGCAGTGGGATACCGGGGACTATGCCGAAGGAAGGCAGGCGGAAACCGTTTATTATTATCCTGAGGCCATTGAGTGCAAGAAGAAATGGGACGTGATGTTGCCGGCATGGAACCCCACCGCTACTGACGCCGCCCACCAGAAACCGCAGGACATCGTGCAGCAAAAAGCCGAAAAAGCCAAAACCATACGACGAAGAAACTACGAGCGTGCCAAGCAGTTAGGCATAGAATACATTCAGGAGAACATCGGCAAAATGCCATGACGCTCTTTTCCTCTTCCCTTTTTTTTATGTCTCCTTTGCTACAACATTGTTGCAGCCCCCAGAGTAAAAAAATAAAAACCTAAGATAATGAAAAAACTCATCTTCGCCGCTGTGCTCGCGCTCTTCGCCGCACAGGGCATTAAGGCTCAAGTTCAAAACCACGCCTTTAAGGGAGGCGAATTCCTCTCCTACAACCTTTACTATAATTGGAAGTTCGTGTGGGTGAAAGCCGGCTCGGCAAGCATGTCAACCGTGGAAAGCCTCTACAAAGGCAACAAGGCTTACCGCGCAAGCCTCACCACCAGGGGCAACAACAGGGTTGACGAGATGTTCGTGTTGCGCGACACGTTGCTTTCTTATTCCACCATGGACCTCAACCCCCTCTATTTCAGAAAAGGGGCTCGCGAGGGAAAGCGCTACACCGTGGATGAGGTGTGGTACTCCTATCCCGCCACCGGAAACCAGGTGAACCTCACACAACGCCGCCTACGCAAGGACGGCACCTCTAAAACCATCAAAACCACGGCTACCAAGGGCGTCAACGACATGCTCAACATCTTCCTGAAAGCGCGTAACCTCAATCCGGAAGGATGGGAGAAAGGACATGTGGAGAACTTCAACATTGCCGACGGCAACGGCCTCGACAAGGCGCAGCTTCGTTATCGCGGAAAGTCAACCGTGAAGGCCGACAACGGCAAGAAATACCGTTGCCTGGAGTTGTCGTATATGGAGCTCGACGGAAACAAATACAAGGAACTGGTGCGATTCTATGTCACCGACGACCAGAACCACATCCCCGTGCGCCTCGATATGTTCCTGAAATTCGGCTCCGCAAAAGCCTATCTCACCGCCATGCGCGGCAACAAAAACCCCATCGCCTCCGAAGTAAAATGACAAGAAAAACCTAGGACTTCCTAGGAAAACCTAAGCCCCTTAAGAAAAAAACCGCGGGCACTGGAAATCGCTTCCAGTGCCCGCGTTGCATTTAGCAGGTAGATACTTCTTTACTTGATGACGACTTTCCTGCCATTCACAATGTAAACACCCTTGCCAGGATTGTTCACACGTTGTCCGCCCAGGTTGTAGATGTGTCCGTCGTTGGCATTGCCGGGAAGAACGAAGTTCATGCCCGTTGCGATGCCGTCATCCTCGTCGTCGAACACGAGGTTCACCTTAGCTCCAGCGGTGACGTAAGATGTCGGAATCTGCAAGTAAGCAGAGTTGGCGGGAAGACTGACGGTGCCGTTCACGGGGAAGAAGAAGTAACCAGTGCCTTCCTCCCTCAGCGTGTAGTTCGTGTTGCTGCCGGTAGTGGCGCTCACGTTGCCGGCTGTCAGTTGTGCCTTCAGCAGGTTCACATAGTAAGAGTGTGCCTCGCTCTTCAGAATCTTGTAGGTCTGACCGGCGGTGCCTTTCAGCACAAGTCCTGTTCCGGCGGGAACGTCCTTCACGCGGAGCATCAGTACGGTGTTGCTCGCATAGTCGAAGCCACCCACGGTGTAGGCCTTCACGTCGCTGCCCTCGAAGTCGAGGTCGTTGCTGCTGCTATAGGCCATCTGCGTGCCGTTCATGGTGATGAATTCCTTGTTCGAGATGAAGGTGGCAACAACCTTGACGTCTTTCTTCACAGTGTAGGCGTAAGTATTGTTCACAAGGTTGCTGATGCGTTCCACATTGTTCACCTTAAACGATGTCAGTTCAGAATCTTCATCGTCAACCACGGTGAACACAATCCTCTCGTTGTACTTCGGGTGCATGTTGGAAACCGTCACAACGCCACCGGTGGCGATGATGGTCACGGTGAAGGTCTGCAGCTTGAATGTTGCTGTAACGTTCTTGTTCTCAGTTACATTGTTCACGGTAAGCACGTTATCGACAACGCTCGATGTCATGTCAACGTTGTTCACGTATGCCTTGTCGAGTTCGTAGCCGGTGGCCGGTGTGAAGGTAGCAGTGAACGAGCTGCCGTATTCCACCTGTGTTGCCGACAGGGCGATGGTGCCGTTGGTAGGAGCGGTCTGCGTGATGGTGAACTTCTGCCTTGAGAAGGTAACCACGACGGTCTGTGCGGCCTGGATGTTCTGGATGGTCAGCGTGTTGTCGGCCACCTGTGAAGTGACGTCAACGTTGTTCACTTTCACCTGCGAGAGTTCGTAGGATTCCTGAGCTGCGAAGGTGATGACCACATTGCCGCCGCGCCATTGTGTGCCGCTGACGGTGTTGCCCGAAGCGACCTTCGTGCCCCAAGTGGCCGAGCCGCCCGTGCTGGCTGTAATCTTGACGCTGAATGTCAGCAGGTCAACATGTGTGAAGTTCTTCCAACCGTCGGCAGCGGCATAGTAAGACTGGCGGCCGTGGCGCACATAGAGCGTGCCGTTGCTGTAAACGTCGGTCTTGAACTCATCGTTGTCGATGGCGATGGGGTTGCTCCACGGTGCCCACACTATGTTGATGGCAGTGACGTCCTTGAAGTTGTTGGCCAGGGTGGTCACCTTTTCGCTGAAGCGCACCGTGCCGATGGTGCCGGCGAACAGCTTGTTGTTGTTCTGTAGTTTCTCGATGTCGCGGCCCATGTAGAGCGAGTCGAGTGCTGTCATGTCGCGGAAGAATGTGCCATAGCCGTACTCGATGATGGTCAGCGGCGTGGTGCTGTCGGCAATGATAAGCCGCTTCATGCTCGACATGCCATAGAAGGTGCGGTTGCCGTTGCCACCGCCTTCGGTTCTGCCGATGGTGGTAACCTTGGCAGGAATGGTAAGTTCCGGAAGTGACGAGCAGTTATAAAATGCCCACTGCTGAATCTCGGTGACCGTTGCGGGAATCTTCACGCTTGTCAGGGCTGTACAAGCCTCGAAGGTGCTTTGTGGCAGAACGGTGAGCTTGTTGCCCAGTGAGACGGTGGTCAGCGCCGAGCAGCCCCTATAGACTTCCTTGCCCATTGTCACCACGTTGGCAGCGCCGCTTACGGTGGTCAGTTGAGCACAGTCTCTGAACATGTCTTCGCCAATATCCGATACTTTCGACCCTATGGTCAGTGCCGTGACCTTCGGGAACAGTGAATTATTATAGTTCTCGCGTACTACGTTTCGGCCCAAATATACGGTATAGGAGCCGTGTGAAAACGGTCTGCTGTTGTAGTTTTTGAAGGTGATGGGCTGGGTGCCGTCGCTAATTGTCACTTTCGACAAGTTTTGACAATCATAGAAAGCATCGTCTTCAACGTAGGTCACTGATGCCGGGATGGTAATCTCGGTCAGCGAAGAACTACGGAACATCTGGTACGGAATGGTCTGCGTTCCCTGGGGGATGACGAAGGCCCCAATTTTGTTCATGTAGGAGAAACAGTAATTGCCGAAAGATTTAACGTTGGGACCGGGAGTGAATTCGAACGTCTCGGCCTCGTTGCCCACATTCGAGAAGGCGCTTGCGCCGATGGAAGTCACACCGGTGCCGATGATAAGCGATGATACTTTCGTACAGCCATTGAACATGCCTTCGCCAACGTCCGTCACCTGGTTGCCGATGGTCACTGCCGTGGCCTGCGGGAACGGTGAGTTGGTATAGTTTTCGCGCTCGACGTTTCGGCCCATATATACGGTATAGGAGCCGTATGAAAACGGTCTGGTGTTGTAGTTTTTGAAGGTGATGGGATCTGTGCCGTCGCTAAGCGTCACTTTCGACAAGTTTTGACAATCATAGAAAACATCGTCTTCAACGTAGGTCACCGATGCCGGGATGGTAATCTCGGTCAGCGAAGAACTACGGAACATCTGGTACGGCAAGCTCTCGGTGCCCTCGGGGATGTCGAAGGCCCCAATTTTGTTCATGTAGGCGAAGCAAGCATTGCCGAAAGATGTAACGTTGGGACCGGGAGTGAATTCGAATGTCTCAGCCTCGATGCCTACATTCTTGAAGGCTTCCGCGCCGATGGATGTCACACCGGTGCCGATGATAAGCGATGCCACTTTCGTACAGCCATTGAACATGCCTTCGCCAACATCCGTTACCTGGTTGCCTATGGTCACTGCCGTGGCCTTCGGGAACGGTGAATAGGTATAGTTTTCGCGTTCTACGTTTCGGCCCATATAAACGGTATAGGAGCCGTGTGAAAACGGTCTGCTGCTGTAGTTGTTGAAAGTGATGGGATCTGTGCCGTCGCTAATTGTCACTTTCGACAAGTTGGGACAGTCGTAGAAAGGCAAGTCACCCACATAGGTTACCGATGCCGGGATGGTAATCTCGGTCAGCGATGAACCACGGAACATCTCTCTCGGCACGGTCTGGGTGCCCTCGGGGATGACGAAGGCCCCACTTATTTTCGAATAGGCGAAGCAGGAATTGCCGAAAGATGTGACGTTGGGACCGGCAGTGAATACTAACGACCCGGCCTCGGAGCCCACACTATAGAAGGCGTTTTCACCGATGGATGTCACCCCGCTGCCTATTTTCAGCGATGCCACTTTCTTACAGTTTTTGAACATGCCGTTGCCAATTTCTGTCACCTTGTTGCCTATGGTCACTGCCGTGGCCAGCGGGAACGGTGAATCGCCGGTATAGTTTTGGCGTTCGACGTTTCGGCCCATATATACGGTATAGGAGCCGTGTGAAAACGTTCTGTAGCTGTAGTTGTTGAAAGCGATGGGCACGGTGCCGTCGCTAATCGTCACTTTCGACAAGTTGGAACAGTCGTAGAAAGCCATGTCGCCCACATTGGTCACCGATGCCGGGATGGTGATTGCGGTGATTTGAGCGGTCCTGAAGGCTTGATTGCCAATTTCCGTGACGTTGTAGGTCACGTTTTCTTCACTTGTCACTTTGGCAGGAATGGAGACGGCACCCGTGTAGTTGGCGGCGTTGCCGCTGATGTTGGTGCCGCCGTTGAAGGTTACCACCTTGACCGTGTTAGCGCCGGTGACTTCATACCTTATTCCGCCGGACAGGAATGATTGCGCATGCACGGCCATGGCCGCCAAGGCAAATAATAGCAGAGATAGTTTTTTTCTCATAATTTTTGTTTTTTTAGGTTAATGATATTTTTTTCGGTTTTTAAACTGTGGGGTTTCCTTGAGCTTTTTGGGTTTTCCTAGGTTTTCCTGGGAGGTTCTATGTTTTCCTAGGAGGTTCTATGTTTTCCTAGGAGGTTCTATGTTTTCCTAGGAGGTCCTAGGTTTTCCTAGGTGGTCCTAGAATTTCCTAAGAGGTCTTAGGGTTTCCTTGGATTTTTATATTTTCCAGTTTGCAAAATTAAATATAAATAAGAATTTGCGCGTTTAATAAAAAGAAATAAAATGTATCATTTCGTGAAAAAGGCTATCAAAACGGGAAAATCTTTCATTTTTCGTGATATGATACAATTTTACGCTTTCAGAAACGATAGAAGTTCGTATCTTTGCAACGATGTTCAACCTGACGTTTTTTGCCTCGTTGCCCATGATGGTGTGCGCCATGTGGACCGTTGTTCTCGCGCTGGACTACCTGCGCCTGCGTTGCGCCGTCCACCTGCTGTTGTGTGTGTTCTTGCTGGCGGCCACTTTGCTCTATGGCGGCCATTATGTTTTTTTCCTCCACGATGTGAGCCTTATTCCGCTTACCGATACGGTTTACGTCTGTTGCAACTTGATTGTCTATCCCCTCTACCTTATTTATATTGTCCAGCTCACCGACGGCCATGCAGACCGGCGGCAATGGCTGTTGCTGTTGCCTGCCGCCGTGATGGGCGTGGTGATTGGCGTGCTCTATGTGCTGATGGACAAAGCCCAGACGCAACTTTTCATCCATCACTACCTTTACGAGAGCAGCGTGGCAGAGCTGTCGGGCCTTGCCCTGTGGCAAGCCTATGCCCACGGCTTTGGCAAAGTGCTGTTCCTGTTGTCGGTGGCCGTGTCGTGTTGGCTGGGCTATCGTCACCTTCACCGTTTCGTTTTGCGCATCCTTGCCTTCTACGCCGACCCTGAGGGCCGCACGCTGAAGCCCGTTCGCATCACGCTGACGCTCCTTTTGTTCACGTCGCTGGTGTCGGTGGTGTTCGGCATCATCGGCCGTCACCTTTTCGACGAAGTGCCGTGGCTGTCGGTGCCGTCGCTGGTGTTCTCGTCGCTCCTTTTCGTCATCGCCTACATGGGCCACCTGCCCATCTTCTCGTGCGCAGACCTTGAGCGCGACATGCAGCCCGCCGCCGAGCCTCCCGCCGAGTTGCCGTTGCCGGAAGTGCCTATGGAAGTCCCCCGGCCTGCCGAAGAACCGGAACCTGACGCCGAGCCGTCGAAGATAGTGCTTGTGGCCGAGGAAATCAGTGTGCTCATGGAGCGCGACCAGTTGTTCCTGAAGAACGACCTGCGCTTGAACGACTTGGCTCAGCAGCTGGGCACCAACGGCAAGTATGTGTCGATGGCCGTGAACATCCATTTCGGCTGCTCTTTCTCCGAGTACATCAACAACCTGCGCATTGCCTACGCCCGCCAGCTGATGAAGGACAATCCGAAGATGACCATCGTGGAAGTTGCCCATAAGTCTGGCTATACTTCGATGGCCTCGTTCTATCGTAACCTGAAAAGCCGGGTGGAGTAGGGGTGAAGGGTTAAACGCTTCCTATCAAATATACTTCTACGCGATAAATGCCGACGCATTAGGAGCCGACGCTGTAGGAGCCCGTTCTGCCGAATTTGCAATTCGGCAGCATTGAGTATAAGCATTTGAAATGCGAGACAACGTTTTCTCGGATTACAAATCCTGATACTCGCTCCAGTCGAATTGCAAATTCGCCTGAACAGAGCCGACGGGATAGGATCCGACGCTTCCAAGCGTCGGACTAATTAAATATACTCCGACGCTTGGAAGCGTCGGCTCCTAATTTGTCGGAACTTTCGATTATACTCAGACGCTATAGTTACCGACTAAGAGCCGACGTTTCCAAGCGTCGGAAATCTCATCATGTAATACTTCGACGCGATAGGAGCCGACGCTTCCAATGCGTCGGCTCCTAATGTCATACATTCCATGAATATATACCCCGACGCTTGCCGTTTCCGGCTTATTTCACCACGACCTTGCGCACGGTGCCGTCGGCCATCCTCACGATGTTCAGTCCGTGCACCTTTCCTTGCCTGCCGTCGGTAGAGAACCACTTGGCGGTAGCCGTTGTTTGCAGGGTGTTGATGCGTGTGGGCATTGTGGAGCTGCCTGCTGGAATAATGACGTCGTCCACAATCTCGTAGTCGATGCCCGATGCCACGGGTTCTGCCGCGGTGAGTGTCACCACGATGGGCTCTTCCATCAAGCATCCGTCAACGCTGACCAGCACCTCGTAGCTGCCCATGGGCACATTCTCGAAGCGGTAGTTGCCGCTGGCGTCGGTTTCTTGTGTGGCCACGACGTCGCCGTCTTTCTCCTTGAGCAACACGTTAAAGGAGTCGTAGCCGCGCATGAACATGCTTTCTGCCTGCATGGTGGCCATCACCACGCCCTCAATGACTCCGTTGCCGGTGAGTGGGGGCGGTGTGGGCAGCATGTCGATGGAGTAAACCGCGTAGTTCCAGTCTTCGTCCATTTCGGGGAACACGGTGTATCCTTCCGACCATATCGGTGCGTTGGGATAATAGGTGTCGAGCGTGCCGTCCACGGCCATGGCCTTCAGGTAATATCCGCTTCCCACCGTCATCATCTCGTCGATGTAGATGTCTTCCTCGCTTTCGGGGTCGGTCACTGCGGCGCCTTTAAACACGATGTTTCCGTCGATGTCGGGTCCCCACGCCTCTACTGTTGTAGCCACGGGTGCGCCAGCAACTTCAGCTTTTATACCGAGGGGCATGTAGTAGCGGTCAATCATTATCTGGCACTCGCGGAACCAATTGATTTCTTCTTCCACGCCGTCGCCGTCCCAGTCTTCAAAGAAATTGTACACGAAACAGATGAAAACGCCGGGGTTCTGGTTCTCCACGATGCCACAGTCGAAGGTGCTGCTGTCGCCCTTGAACTTGTATTGTCCGGCCTTCAGCTGGCTGATTTCAAGCGTGCCAACGGGTCCTTCGCCCTCCTCATAATATGCGTTTTCCATGTTCATGTAGAGGTCGTTGACGTCCAGGGCGTATTCGGTGTTGAGAATGAAACCGTCGTTGCCGATGTATGCCAGGCCAGCCTTGACGGGGAATTTTACCATGCTGATGGGGAAGTTGGCCACGAAGTTGCAATTTGTGCCGTCGCCTGAAACCTGCAGAATCAACACATATCCAATGTCGTCGATGGTCGGCACGTAGTGGAGCATGGTGGCGCCTTGTATGGGCGTCAGTTCTCCGGTGTTGGGGTTCTTGCGCAGCCACTGGTATTTGTAATAGCCGTCTTCCATGGAGAGGTCGGTGGTTTTGCCGGTGGCATAGTCGTAGTTGGTCACAAAGACGTTGATGGTGCCCACGATGTCGTTGCCCACCAGGCCGTATTGGTCGTAGTCGGAGCGCCACCACGAGGTGTATTTCGAGATACAGTTGCCCGAGGATGGGAAGTTGACCTCCACCTCGTTGGTGTATTTCCCTTGAAATTCGCCTTTCAAGTACTGCATCTTGTAGGTTCCGGGGTTATCGACCTCGTATGCCACGGAGTTGCTGGCCAACGTTGCTATGCGGCTCCATCCGCCGTTGCTGTTTTTCTTCAGCAGGGCGTAGTAGGCCTCTGCGGTCTCGGTGGCGTCGGCGTAATGGCCGTAGGTGAGCGTTGCGCACCATCGGTAACTGTTGCCAGCCGAAACGCTGTAGCCGATGTTGTCGATCAACAGTGCCGGCACCACGTTCTCCTGTGCCGGAGCGATGGTGGGGAATGCGGGCAACTGCCCCATTGAGCCGGGCTCTTCCACGGGTTGGGGTGAGGGTGGCTGTGCCAGGGCTGTCATGGCCCCTGTCAGCACTAAAGCAATGATAAGTAATGTTTTTTTCATAAGTTATTTTTTTTGATATTATTATAGTTGACACAACTAAGGGCCGCGGTTCGTGCCCGCAGTCTCTTTCAATTTGCAAAGATAGGTGTTTTCCCCTTTCCCGGCATCTCAAAACATGAAAATGTGTATGTTAAAACAAGAAAAACAGGTCCTGCTGGGGCCTGTTTGATGGTGGGTAGTTTTTATGAAAAATCTTGACAAAATCGGCGGTTTTTGGCCGGTTTTGTAAGTAGTTGATAATCAGCTTGTTTAAAAAGGTAAAAAGTTTGACCGCAAATTTCGGGGAGAGAATTGGCAAATCTCTCCTCTCAAATTGCCAAATCTCTCCCCGAAAATTGCGGTCAAACCTTTTGGCGGTTGCCGATTTTTATGAAAAATCTTGACAAACCGTGGCCTTTCCGGCCTTATTGCACGGTGACAAGATAGTAGTTTTTCTTTCCGCGCTGCACCAGCAGGTATTTTCCCCCGAGCAACTGCTCCTCGCCCACCGTGGCGTTGGCGTCGGAGAGTTTCTCCTTGTTGATGCTCAGTGCTCCGCTTTTGCAGAACTCGCGTATTTCGCGCTTTGAGGGGAACACCGGTGCCACCGTTGTGAACAGCTCAATGGCGGGTTGCCCCAGCTTGTCGCGTCCCACGGTGAACTGTGGCACTCCGTCGAAGACGTCGAGGAATGTCTGCTCGTCGAGTTTCTCGAGCGACTCCTTGGTGCTCTTTCCGAAGAGTATTCCCGAAGCCTCCACGGCCATGTCGAGCGCCTCGCGCGAGTGTACCATCACCGTCACCTCCTCGGCCAGTCGGCGCTGCAGTGTGCGGCGCCCGGGGTCGGCCTTGTGCTCGGCCACGAGTGCGTCGATGGTTTCCTTGTCGAGCGAGGTGAAGATTTTGATGTAGCGCTCGGCGTCGTCGTCGCTCACGTTGAGCCAGAACTGGTAGAACTTGTAGGGCGTGGTGCGCTTGGGGTCGAGCCAGATGTTTCCGCTCTCGGTCTTTCCGAACTTCTTTCCGTCGCTCTTAGTGATGAGGGGGCAGGTCAGTGCGAAGGTTTCCACGTCGTTGCCCAGAGTGCGGCGGATGAGCTCGGTGCCGGTGGTCATGTTTCCCCACTGGTCGTTGCCTCCGAGCTGTAGTTTCACGCCCTTGTGCTGGTAGAGGTAGAGGAAGTCGTAGCCCTGCAGGAGCTGGTAGGTGAACTCGGTGAAGGAGAGTCCGTCGCGTGCCGTGCCGTTGAGCCGTTGCTGCACGCTGTCCTTGGCCATCATGTAGTTCACGGTGATGTGCTTGCCCACCTCGCGTGCGAAGTCGAGGAAGGTGAAGTCCTTCATCCAGTCGTAGTTGTTCACCATTTCGGCGGCGTTGGGCTCCTTGGAGTCAAAGTCGAGGAACTTTGCCACCTGTTGTTTTATGCACTCCTGGTTGTGGCGCAGGGTGTCGTCGTTGAGCAGGTTGCGCTCCTGGCTCTTTCCCGATGGGTCGCCGATCATGCCTGTTGCTCCTCCCACGAGGATGATGGGCTTGTGGCCGCAACGCTGCAGGTGTCGCAGCATCATGATGCCGCAGAGGTGGCCAATGTGCAGCGAGTCGGCGGTGGGGTCGGTGCCCAAATATGCGGTCACCATTTCTTTTTGCAGTAGTTCTTCTGTGCCCGGCATGATTTGGGCCAGCATTCCGCGCCAGCGGAGTTCTTCTACGAAGTTCTTCATGTTTTTTTCTGTATCTGTTTGGAATTATTTCTTAGGGTTCAAAAAGTTCTTGGGGGGCGTTTTACTTGTTTTCGGCGGTTCTGTTGTTGTCAGAATGGTTGAGGTCGTGAACCGCCGTTGTTCTTTACCTGTTCTCACGGCACCGGGTCATATCCCGAACCTCCCCAGGGGTGGCATCTCAGGATGCGTTTCACGGCGAGCCATAGTCCCTTCAGCGGTCCGTGCTTGATGATGGCCTGGCGTGCGTATTCCGAGCAGGTGGGTGTGAATCGGCACGACGGGGGCGTGAGTGGCGAGATGACCTTTTTGTAGAACAGTATGGGCAACAACAGCATCCATGTGAATGCTTTCTCAACGGCCTTGCCCGCTTTTTTCAGCCCTTCCATGTCAGATTTTCCCTCCTATGCGCTTGAGCAGGTTTCTCACGCGTGCCGCCACGGTGGCACTGTCGTAGAGCCGTGCGTCCATCCACACGAAGGCCATGTCAATGGTTTTCCCCTGTGGCACGTCGAGCCTGTCCTTGGCCAGTCGGTAAGCCTCGCGCACCTGTCGTTTCACGCGGTTGCGGTCCACGGCTTTTTTCAGCAAGCGTTTTGGCACGCTTACCATGATGCGCGCCAATGGTTGGTCGCCCTGCCTGTCGTTGGCGGCAAAGACCACTCTCAGCGGAAAGGCGGTGAGCGAATGGCTGTTGCTGCCGTCGAAGAGCTGCGCGGGGGCTTTCTTCCCCTTTATGCGCTCTCGCTTTCCGAGGGTGTGGCCGGCGGGCATGGTGAAAATGTGTGTGGGATGTGTGGGCTATGCGTTGACTTCCGAGAGGTATGCCTTCAGTGCGCCCGTCATGGAGGGGTATTTGTCGGTGGGGGCTTCCACCACCACGTTGAGGCCGGCCTCGTGGGCAGCCTTTGTGGTTGACGGGCCGAATGTGGCCACCACCACCTCGTCGTTCTTTGCCGTTCCGAAGGTTTTCATGAAGGCGTTGATGCCCGAAGGGCTGAAGAACACGCACATGTCGCAATCGAAGTTCTCGCGCTCCTCGTCGGTGAAGTCGTTGCTCACGGTGCGATACATCACGCACTCCTGGTGCTGCAGCTTCTTGCCGTCGAGCAGCTGGCGCACGGAGTCGTCGTGAACGTCGCTCATGGGGATGAGGTAACGCTCGTTCTTGTGTTTCACCATCGAGGGCAGCAGGTCGGCAATCTTCCCCGTCTGGCCGAAGAACACCTTGCGTTTGCGATATTGCACGTACTTCTGGATGTAGAGGGCTATTTGCTCGGTCACGCAGAAATACTTCATGTCTTCGGGCACTTCCACGCGCATTTCCTTGCACAGCTTGAAGTAGTTGTCGATGGCATGCCTGGAGGTGAACACCACGGCGGTGTGGTTGGTGATGCTTATCTTCTGCAGGCGGAACTCACGGCTCGACAGGCCCTCTACCTTGATGAACGGGCGGAACAGCAGTTCCACGCCATAGTTTTCGGCAATGTCGAAATAAGGCGACTTGTCACTGGCCGGACGAGGCTGCGAAATCAATATCTTCTTTACCATGAAAGCGTTAAAAATTTATTTTCAAATAGTCCACTATTGTTGCCATCATCCCCACCAGCGAAAGGAGGGGTACGATTTCGAGGGTGCAAAAGTACAAAAAAATTTGCAAAGGCGCCGCATTTTGTCGGAAAAAGATAATCCAACACTTATAAAATGTCAATATTTTGACGATTGTTAATACTATGGCCATGTAAATGAGCGACGTTTCCACGCTGAGGTCGAAGTAGCTCTGAAGCATGACCAGGGGGAACAGCGCCACGCCTTCTGCCGAGGTGAGCAGCATGACGGCCTTCAGCCATTGCGTGTTCTTCTTGGTGTCGAAGAAAATGATGTTGATGAGGGAATACAGAAGCACCTTCAGCACCATGTATCCCACGATGCATCCGAAGAAGATGAGCACCAGCATGTATGGCGACTCCAGGGCAAAGGTGTCGGCCACCACGTCGTGTACATAAATAAAGCTGAAGATGGCCAGTAGCAGGCAGGTCAGCAGGCTCATGAAAATGAGGAAGCGCAGCTCGCCGGTGGTTTCGCCGACCTCAAACACGTTTTCGCTGCGCGGTATGCGGAAGAACGTGGATGCCTGCCGCAACATGTAGGAGCGTGTGCGCGAGAAGGCCACCACGGCCAGGATGAAACATGCCAGCAGGATGCCGGTCATCACGTCGTCGGAACGGAAGCTGAAGGGCAGGGGGTCGCCCGACACGCCGCCGCGTGCCCGGCTTGTGGTGAAGCGCGAAAGGCTGTCCGTGTGGAAAAAGGAGTTGAAGAACTCTTCGTCGTAGATGGTGCTGTCGGCCTTCAGCCATGGGAACGCCATGGCGTGGCCTGAGGAATCGGCGGGCGCCGTTGCCGCCGTTTCCACGATGGAGTCGTTGCTCAGCGTGTCGGTACTCACGGAGTCGGTCGTGGTGACCGCCGGTTGCGCCGGGCGCGGCTTGGGGCGCGGGGCAGCCTTGCCGGCAGCCTTCGTGGCCACCGGCTGAGCCTCGGGCTCGGCCTCGGGCGGCGGTGCCGCCGGTGCGGATTGTTGTATAGAGTCCTGCGGAAAACGGAGCGTCATCGGCTTTCAGGGGTTGGTGAAATAAAAGAATGAGCCGGCCAGCGGCGGGGGTGTCACCCCTCCAGTCCGAAGGCGCGGCGAATGTCGTCCACGCGGTCCAGCTTCTCCCAGGTGAACAGCTCCACTTCCACGGTCTTGGTTTCGTGGTAGAAGCTGGTGAAAGTCTTTTCCACCACCTCGTTCTTGCGCCCCATGTGTCCGTAGGCGGCGGTCTCCAGGTACATGGGTTGGCGAAGCTTCAACGAGCGCTCAATGGCCTTGGGGGTGAGGGTGAACAGACTGGGAATCTTTTCGGCAATCTCGCCGTCGCTCATGTTCACATGGCTTTTGCCGTAGGTGTTCACATAGATGCTCACGGGCTTGGCCACGCCGATGGCGTAGCTGAGCTGCACCAGCATCTCGTCGCTCACGCCGGCCGCCACCATGTTCTTGGCAATGTGGCGTGCGGCATAGGCTGCCGAGCGGTCCACCTTCGAGGAGTCTTTCCCCGAGAAAGCGCCGCCGCCGTGTGCACCTTTTCCGCCGTAGGTGTCAACAATGATTTTCCTTCCCGTGAGTCCCGTGTCGCCGTGGGGCCCGCCGATGACGAACTTGCCCGTGGGGTTCACATAATAATGTATGTTGTGGTCGAAGAGCCTGAGCACCTTCTCCGAGTGAATCTGCGCCTTCACGCGGGGGATGAGAATGTTTATCACGTCCTCGCGTATCTGTGCCAGCATATGCTTGTCGTCGTCGAGGAACGGGTCGTGTTGTGTTGACACCACGATGGTGTCGATGTATTGCGCCACGCCCTCGTCGCTGTATTTCACCGTCACCTGGCTTTTGCTGTCGGGGCGCAGGTAGGTCATCACCTTTCCCTCGCGCCTGATGTCGGCCAGTGTCTTCATCAGCAGGTGTGCCAGGTCGAGGCTCACGGGCATGAAGTTTTCGGTTTCGTTCACGGCATATCCGAACATCATGCCCTGGTCTCCTGCGCCCTGGCTGTCCTCATCCTCGCGGTCCACGCCCTGGTTGATGTCTCCGCTCTGCTCGTGAATGCTGGTGAGGATGCCGCACGAGTCGCCGTCGAACTGGTATTCCGACTTCGTGTAGCCTATTTTGTTGATGGTCCGGCGGGCGATGGTCTGAAGGTCGATGTATGCCTCCGAGCGCACCTCGCCCATGATGACCACCTGCCCTGTGGTTACAAAACTCTCTATGGCGCAGCGTGCCTTGGGGTCGTAGGCCAGGAACTGGTCGAGCAACGCGTCGCTGATTTGGTCGGCCACCTTGTCGGGATGTCCTTCCGAAACCGACTCTGATGTAAACAAATATGCCATGTTTTTTTCTCCTTTTTATTGAATGATGTCTGCCCTTAGCCGATGCCCGTGTCGGGGTCATCGCTAAAGCGGCTGCAAAGTTACGGATAAACGAGCGAAATGCAAAAGGAAAACTTGTTTTTCTTTTTATTCTTTCAGTGCTTGGACTTTTGCTGGGACTATTGTCTGAACTCCAGAACTTCTGTAACTCCTGAACTCCATTAACTACAGTAAACTCCGAGTTTCACCATGGAAAAACTCGGAGTTTCTGTAGCTTAGAGCTCTTTAAAGCGTTGAAGATGTGTCTAATATCTCACCTTTCTTCCGTTCACCACGTAGATGCTTCCGTGCTGCGGGTGCATTACGCGCTGGCCTTGCAGGTTGTAGTACACCTTTACGGCTCCTTCTTCGTCCACCTTGTCAACGCCTGTTGGAATATTGTCCATGCGCTGGAACTTGTTGTTGTCGAAGAAATATCTCCAGCCGGCCAGCGACCGGTACTTGAAATAAGAGTCGTTGTCGGGAATCCAGAGCACGCAGTCTGCGCCGATGCCCGTGAAGGCGTTCTCGTCGAGGTCCGTGGGATTGGAGATGTAGGTTTTCAACTGCTTCATCTGGTCGGCGCCGTTGAAGGCATTGGCTCTTAAGGTGAAGGAGTTGTAGTCGGGAATGACGACATTCTTGAGCCCGCTTCCGTTAAAGGCGTTTTCATCGATGAAGAAATGGTCGGTCTGGTCGGGAAGGTGCAGGTCGGTGAGCGACGTGCAGTTGGCAAAGGCTTCTTTTCCGAAAGAGAAGCAGGTGATATTGCCGGGCATCAGGCTGAATGTCACCTTCTTCAGCCTGGGGCAATCCATGAATGCCTGTTCGGGCACGTCGCTTGACAAGTCTATTTCCTTGATGCCCGAGCCTTTGAACTGACAGCTGTCGTAATGAGTATAGCTCCATGGCGAAGAATAGACATAATGAACGTATTCGTGAATAAGCTTCGGAATCCATCCGTGATATGGGTTAGAGATCAACCTCTCCAGGTTGGAGCAGTTGGCAAAGGCCTCGTTCCACACCTCTATTCTTCCTTCTGCCATCGAGAGGTCGATGGTTTTCAGGAGCTGGTCACCGCTGAAGGCTTCCTCATCAATAATGCGCACGGGGTATTCCACGCCGTCAACTTCATAATGTCCCTGTGGGAGCGACAACAGGGAAGCCTGGTTGTTGGCGCTCCTGCCTGTAATGCCCAGCCACTTTTTGTCGTAACCGGCATCGCCCTCCAGGACGGTGTAGTTGAACACTCCGTCGGAGAACGTACGGCCATGAGAAGTGTTGAGGAGTTCCTTAAAAAACGTCCAGGGGGAATAGCTGGAATGTGAAGTTAAAAATTTGTAAACACTTTCGCTGGGTAAATAGAGGGGAATTTTTTCTATGGGCGTGTTATCAAACACGGTTCCGTTGAAAAGGAACAGCCAGGGTTCGGAAAATTCCACCTGGAAGCGTCCCAGGCCGGTAAGACCCGAAAAGGCGTAGTCGCCCACATCAGACGCATCTTTTGGCAGGATGAAGTATTTTAGGCTTGAGCAGCCCTGGAATGCCTTCTCGCCGATGACGGCGATGCTATTGTCGCCGAAGTACGCCTCTTTCAGCTTTGTGCTTCCGGCAAATGCCTCGCTGCCGATGCTATACAGGTAATAGGCATAGTTCATTTTGAACGATTCCAAGTTGCTGTTCTTGAAGGCCCCGTCGCCGATTTTCGTGATTAGGTAATTCTTGCCAGCCCTCTTGAAAGAGCTGTTTTCGATGATAATATTGGCGGTGCTGCTGGAAACCGGGCGGCTGATGACACACTTGCCGGTTGAACCGATTCCTTCTTCCGTTATGTAGTAATAAACATAATCGTCGTGAAGTTCCAGGCCCTGTAAGCCGTCGTCCACCGACACGTCGAGGGCGAAGTGCTCAATCCATTTCTTGTTCACGTATTTCTGCCTGGTGCCGCTGGGGATGTGCAGTATGCTCTGGTCGCTTTCCCATTTTGCCATTTCGGCGAACTCCTCGCTGCTGAGTTCAAACGGGTTGGTCATGTTGGCCGTCACGTCAACAAGGTTGTAGCAGTTGGCGAACACGGGGCTGTCCATCGTCTGCAGCGAGGCAGGGAGCACCACCGAGTTGATTTTTGTTCCGCTGAAGGCATCGCGTTCCAGCCTGGTGGTGTTGTTGGTAAAGGAAACGTTTACCAGGTTGGTGTTGTAGAAAGCACGTTCACCCACGTTGCTGAGATTACTGACGGTATTCAGGTTGTCGCAGCCTAAGAAGGCTTCCGTCCCCACGGAGATGCCACTTGGGCTGCCATAAACCCATATCAGTTCCTTGCTATTGGAGAATGCCCAGGGTAACAGGGTGACGGGGCAGTCGTACTGGCTGTCGGGGCAGAAGGAAACCAGTTTCACCGTGCTTCCCGTGAACGCATTCATTCCCACCGCGAACGCCGTGCCGCCAGGGTTGATGGTAAACACAAACAGCTTGGTGTTGTCTTGGAAGGCGTAGGAGTCGATGCCCCAGCAGATGTAGGTGGTGCCATTGAAGGTGAAGCTGTCGCTGCCTGCCGTCGGGCTGAACGTCTTTTGAATAATGTTGCTCTCGCTATAAGCTGACTGGCCCGTAATGTAGAGGGTGGAGAGGTTGTTTGGGTTAACCCTGTAGAGCAGGTCGCCGTCGGAAAGGATGCAGCCGGACATCGATGATTTGACGGTTTTGAAGAACGCCGCCCATCCCTTGTCGTTGTACTTGCTTACAGCGCTTGACGGAACTACCAGCGTGCAGTCGTCGGCAGGCCCGAACATATTGGTGGCGGCATCGAAGGGGTTGGAGATCTTGCTCACCACGGTGTGCAGCTCAGGACAGTTGGCAAAAGCGGCAAAGCCGATGCTGGTCACCGTGGAGGGCAGCACAATCTGGCAGAGGCCCGAACTCGAGAAAGCCTGAGAGTCGATGGTCACAAGTTGTGGCAAGTCGATGGTGCGCAGCTGCTTGGCCCTGAGGAAGCAGTAGGACCCCACGGAAGTGGCCAGGGGAGCGTCGAGATTCTTGATGTTGCTGTCGGAGAATGCCGAGCCGGGCAGCGCCGTCACCTTCGGCAGGCTCAGCGTTTCCAGTTTGGTGGTGTAGCTGAAGCAACTCGAGCCTATCGTGGTGACGTTGCTCAGGTCGAGAGAGGAAATGTTACTGTCAGAAAAAGCGGACGACTTTAACTCGGTGCATGAGGTGGGCAGAAGCACTGTGCCGTTGGTGCTGAACGTGGTGGTGCTGAAAGCAGAACTACCCACGTAGGTGAGCGAAGTGGCCTTCCTCAAGTCGATGATGCCCAGGTCGGTCTTGTTCTTGAAGGCATTGCTGAAAACGCCCTCGATAATGTAAGTTGTGGAGTTGTAGGTCACCTTGTAGGATGACAAAGTCAGGTCGCCGCCGGTGTACGAGTCGGCAGGTTTCAGCAGGAGGGCATAGTTGTGGTTGGTTTCCTTGTAGAGGCGGAAGGTGAAGCCGTCCATGTCCACGTCGCCTACAACCGAGGCGTACATGGCTGTTTGCAGCTGCGGAAGCATCAGCATCGCAAGCAGTAACAAAAGGTAGCGTGTCTGTTTCATCTTGCTATTTTTTTAATGATTTAGTTTGGTTTATAGTTTCCATCGGCAAAATTACGATTTTTATTTGTATATACAAACGTTTCTGTGGTATTTTTGCAAAAATCGTCATCGCGACCAGCTGAAAGGTCATTCAAGAATCTCTAGATTTTCTAGAATCTCTAGATTATCTAGAACCTCTAGAAAATATAGAATCTCCCGCCCTTTTGTTTGGGCCAAAAAAATTGGCCCCACCCTCACGGGCAAGGCCATTTCTGAAAAAAGCTATTTACTTATAATCTTACTGTTATATGATGATGAAAATCATTATCTTTTATTGTCGGGGGAGGGCGCCGGAAGTCCGCCCCGTTGTCGCCGCGGCATTCGTTTTCCCAAGGGAGTCCCCGTTCGCTCCAATCCTCAGAGATGTCAGACGTGTGCCGCCGGTGCGGCTTTTCAGGACGTAGTAAGAAGGCGCGGGCCTGTTCTTTTTTTTGATTTGATGAGTGCCTTTTAATGGCAGATTGTTTGTTTCGGGTGCAAATTTACGGCTTTTTGTAAATCCGGACGTGTAAATTTTGTCAGATAACTATCACTTATTGATATTTTTAGACTCTTTGGGTTGAATTTTATATTTTTTTACACTTTTTCAGGCTGTTTTCCGCCCTTTCATCCTCTTTTTTTAGTGGGTAAGCAGTGGTATAGGAATTTTGAAAAATCTTTACAAAACGGACATTTTTTCGGTATTTTTGTAACTCATTGATAATCAGCGGCCTCAAAATCGCCCGGAGTTTGACCGCAAATTTCTCTCCTCAAACTTCAAGATTTCTCTCCTCGATCTTCAAGATCTCTCCCCGAAATTTGCGGTCAAGCTTTTCTATACTTGTAAATCCTTTTGAAAAATCTTTACAAATTGTTTCCTGGAGGCCCCTTCCTTCAGCCCCTTTCCGGCAGGGCGGGTCGGCGGTTCCGCCCCCTTGCTTTTTAAAGAAACTTTAACATAAAAATCTGCCCTTGTGAACCTAATGTTCACTAACGGGCCGTACCTTTGCAGCACATTCAGGAAGCTTCCGCGACAAAGCCCACACATTATTATATATATAGTGGGGCATTTATTCAATTAACCTTTAATAATAGTATTACAATGAGTGCAACGATTAAGATTTTGTATGGCGAGCGCGAGGCGCGCGACCATGCCCTGCAACAACAACACCTCCACGACGTTCGCCAACGGCTGGTGGCCGAGGTGGAAGAACTGATGACCCATTTGCCCTTCGAGGGGCTGTATTGGAAAGGAACGGTCACCGACCTGATGGAGGCCCTGTATATGGCCTTCCGCTATGGGCGGCTGTTCGACATCGACGGCCATCCCCGCACCTTCACCTCGGTGGCCCGCCAGTGCTCAGCCATCCTGAACCGTTCCTGCCCCAGCAACCCTACGGCCAAGGCGGCTCGGGGAGCACAGCGCAAGGGCGTTCAGGAAAGTCCGTTCATGGTGAGATATGAGCGCATGGTGGAGCGCAACCCGCTGCGCCATCCCTTCACCGAGCTGGTGGGAGGACTCTACAGCATGGCGGCATAGAGAATAATTCAATATTGTTGGAGTTTAGGAGTTTGGGAGTGAAGGAGTTTAGGAGTTTAGACGTTAGTTGTCTAAGCAAATAAAACCATCGCGTCAAGAACTATTGTCTAAACTCCTACACTCCTCAACTCCTACACTCCTTAAATTAAAAAATCCATGGAAAACACAAACGAAAAAGAGGTGCGCCTTTCAGAGCACTTCACATTGAGAGAAATGATACAGAGCGGCACCGCCGTGCGACTCCACATCGACAACACGCCCGACGCGTACGCCGTGGAATGTCTGCGCCTGTTGTGCCGCCAAGTGTTGGAACCGCTTCGCCGGCGCTTCGGCGTCATCCGCGTCACCAGCGGCTACCGCTGCCTGGCCCTCAACCGTGCCGTGGGCGGAGCCGCCCGCAGCCAGCACATGCGCGGGCAGGCCGCCGACCTGCACGTGTCGTCGCCGGAGAACGGGCGCAAGATGTTCGACTACATCCGCCAGAACCTCGTCTTCGACCAGCTGTTCCTTGAGCACAGCAAGGCCCGCAGAACCTGGTGGATTCACGTCAGCTACCACCCCGTGACGGCGAAGAACCGCCTCACATCTTCCACGATAGAGGTATAAGAAAGAACAGTGTCGGGGTGGGGTAGGTGGGGCTGATGGGTTTTGCGGTGCACTTCTGTAAAAGTTCAAAAAAGATTTGGCTTTTCGCTCCTTTATTTGTACATTTGCAAACGAAATAAAAAGAAGTGGAGGACAAAGAAATGAAAACAGGAGACAATGTGCTTATTTCGCCCGAGGTGACGCATAAAGACGAATGGACCTTGGGGTCGGTGATAGAAGTAGAGGCCAATCCGTTTGTGGGCACTGTCATAGCGGCCAAGACGGCTGACGGGGAAATCTATTTCGAGAAGGAATGTCTGTTCAAACCTGCCGTCTGAACTTATGTTTGCCATCAGCTTTGACATGGTCATTTCAGACCTTAAGCAGCATTATGGAGAGCCGTACCACGGTGCCTACTGGGACATCAAGCAGGTGCTGGTGCAGCATGGATTCTACTGGGTACAGGGAAGCACTTATATGACCAATACCGATGACCTTTCAAAACTTTTCTTGGCCATTGATGCTTTGAAGAAAATTGACTGGTTTAGGAAGTCCGTGCGCGACATTCGCGGTTATAAAGTGGAGAACTGGTCAGATTTTACCGAACTGGTAAGAAACGGCTGACCATAGGTCATGTCTGCAAGAATGTGAGACATTTCTACAACGCTTGAACCTTCTTGCGGGCATCATGGAAACATTTCTTAAAAAATTATTTGGCCGTTCAACCATTTTTCCGTACCTTTGCACCCGAAAAACGATTGGACGATGGTGTAATGGTAACACTACAGGTTTTGGTTCTGTCATTCCCGGTTCGAATCCGAGTCGTCCAACACACCCCTCAATGCCAATCTGCCCAACCCGGCAGATTGGTTTTTTATCACCCTGAAAAACATTTCAAACGACGCTTATGGCAAAGAGATTATTGGTTGTTCCCGACGTGCATGGCCGGACTTTCTGGAAAGAGCCGGTCAGGAAGTACATGGGCCTGGTGGACAGAATTGTCTTCTTGGGCGATTATCTAGACCCCTATCGCGACGAGGGGGTGGAATACACGCCGGAAGGGGTGTATGAGAACCTTTTGGAAATTATCGCGCTGAAGACGGAAAACCCCGGGAAGGTCATCCTGCTGAAAGGCAACCACGACCAGCACTACAGCTCGGTAATTTTCTATGAGCAGGCCTGCGGCACACGGTGCGACATGCGGAACTGGCATAAATACCACGAACTGTTCCAGGCGAACCGGGCGTTGTTCCAGCTCGCCCACTCCGAGCCGTTGAAAGGCACCACCTATGTGTTCACCCATGCCGGCCTCACCGTCTATTGGCTCAACAAGGTGAATGCCAAGGTGTGGCATCAGCCCGACGGAGAGGTTTCCTTGACCGACCCCGCCCTCATCGACAAGCTCAACCAGCTCGACGACGACGGTCTGGGGCAACAGATGTTGTCGGTGGTGGGCCACAGACGCTCATGGCTCGGCGAGAAAAGTGGCAGCATGCTATGGGCCGACATAGCAGAGCACCCGCTTCCGCACGCCCCGAAGGTTTACGGACTAGACCAGGTGTTCCAGGTGTTCGGCCATACACGGCTCGACGGCCAGGCCACCGACATGGTGGCGTTTGACCATCTGGCAATGATCGACACCCAGCAGTGCTTCATAATCGACGACGCCGGGGCCGGGGCCATTGTGCCGGTGAAGGATTATCAGCAGGGCTGAGGCCGTTCTCCTTACCTGATGAAGTTCATGAAGAGCGGCCTCTCGCTGCGCTGGGGCGCCGTGGGCTCGCCGTCGCGGTGAATCTTTTTCAGCATCCACGCCATGTTGGTGGCCAGGGTGCGCATGGTCTGCATGCCCTCGGTGTCGCGTTTCACCTCGCCTTTTCCCGCTCCGTAGGCAATGTTCCAGTACTGCGAGGTGACCACGGGCATGTTCATCATCTCGAACATCATGTTCATGGTCTGAAGGGTGGCGGTGGCTCCTCCGCGCCGGCATACGGCCAGTGCCGCCGCCGGCTTGTTCTGCACCATGTGGCCGGCAGAGAAGAACAGGCGCTGCATGAGGGCCAGAATGCCGCCGTTGGGCTGGCCGTAATAGACCGGCGTGCCCACGACGAGGGCGTCGGCGATGGCCATTTTCTTGACCACCTCGCCATAGACGTCGTCGTCGAACACGCATCCCTGTCCGCCGTTTTGCCGGCATCCGCCGCAGTTGATGCACATGTGAACGTCGGCAGTGCCTATCTGCACTATCTCGGCCTCCACGCCTTCCTTTTGCAACTGCATCTCAATCTCTTTGAGGCAACAAAAGGTGTTGCCGTCGGGGCGGGGACTGCCGTTGATGAGCAGCACGCGGGGCGTTTTGTTTCCCGCCGGACCTTCACCGGCAGCCGTTGAGAACATGGCCGACATGGGACCGGCAACGGCGGTGCCGGCGGCGGCCAAAGCCGCCTTCTTGATGAAATCTCTTCTGTCCATAATTGTCAGTAAATATGCTAAAAACGTTAAATCTCGGTACAAAAATAGCGATTATCGGCAAAATGTCAGTATATTTGCACTTAACTTTCAGATTATTTATGATTTATCACTTCTTTCAGATATGCACCACGAGATGACCGACGAAGAGGCGCTGCAGCAAGCGGGCATCCGCGTGACGGCGGTGCGGTTGCTGATTTGGCGCGAGGTGCGCCACGGCTTCTGCGACGCCTTCAACCTGGCCGACCTGGAGCGCCGCCTGCCCACGGTGGACCGCTCCACGCTCTTCCGCACGCTGACCTTGCTCACCGACGCCCACCTGCTTCACGAAATCGACGACGGCTCGGGAACGCAGAAGTATTGCGTGTGCCATGTTGACGACACGCGCCACTGCCTCGGACACGTTCACCTGAGCTGCAGGAAATGTCACCGCACCTTCTGCCTCAACAATGTGCGCATCCCCCAGGTGCCCTTGCCCGAAGGCTTTTTGGCCGAGGAGTCGGAATATATCGTCAAGGGCGTGTGCTACGACTGCGCGAGTAAAAGCGAAAGAGTGGGAAAGTGAGAAAGTGAAAAGGTAAGAAAACGCCTTTTCACTTTTTTCTTCTTTTTGTTTGGATTTTCACTTTTTTTATATATTTGCAGGCGAAAAGTATTGTAAATAACAATTTATCAACTAAAACACCTGAGATATGAAAACATTTTACGCAAATAGTCTGCATGCACTGCTGCTTGCGGTGCTGCTTATGGGCCTCTGCCAGACGGCAGGTGCCGACACGAAGCCCGAGGGGAACACCATATCGTTCACCGCAACGGTCAATGGGGCAAAGTTGTGTTTCACGGGTGAGCAATCCTATAATGGTCATTACAATGCCATGCTTGAGGGCTTTGCCGAAGATGCCAACTTCAGCGGCGTGCTCCACATTCCCGGCACCGTCACTTATGGCGGCATCACCTACAACATCATCAGAATCAGCAGCTTTGCCTGGAGCAACAACATCACGGGGCTTATCATCGACCGCATTTCCACCATCCAAGGCAATGCCTTCGCTCACTGTCAAAACCTGGCGTTTGTACAAATCAACGCATTCTTTCATGCTGACGACGGATATGACTATGACAATTGCGGCCTCTATTTCCAGGCTTTTAACGACTGCCCTGCCCTTACCGAGCTGAGAATACCGCGAAGAGCCAGCTTGCAGTACAACCAATCGCCGAAAGAATGGCCTAAGTTTTACCGAATCGATGCACAAGCCTTCGTCGGTTGTAACAACCTGAGCAGCATCGTCGTCAGCGACAACGACCCCAGCCTGGACGATGCCTTTTATACAAGCGACGGGGTGCTTTATTCGAACGGTGGCACCACAAAGAAACTTGTGATGTATCCTCCGCAAAAGAAAAGCACCTCGTTCACCATCCCCTCCAAAGTGAACAGATTGGGAGCTTATGCCTTTCTCAGAAACAGTTACATCCAGAAAGTGACTGTCCCCGACGGCATTGAGGAACTTTCAAAAGAGCTTTTTGCCAACTGTTCCAGTTTAAAGACAGTGACTCTGCCCAACAGCATCAAAATTATTGGAAGCAGCACGTTTGAGAATTGTTCAAGCTTGCAGAGCGTGAAGTTGCCTTACTATCTTGAGAAAATTTATTATCAAGCGTTTAAAAACTGCAGCAGCCTGACATCGGTGACGGCCAAGAACCCCGTGGCGCCTTATTGCGACGACACTGCCTTCTTGGGCCCGGAGTCGCAAATCGACCTCGTCGTCCCCCGGGGGTCCGATTATCACTTGTATGACCCGTGGAAGCGCATGAAAAGCATTACCCAGAGCGACGATGTATTGCAGAAATACGGCATCCGCGTGCTTGGCACCGAGGTGACAGAGGTAAATTACAAGGATGTGCTCAACAACGGCGGCAAGGTGCGCTACGACAGAAATGGCGGCATACTGACGCTGAACCACTTCAGCATTTCTTATTCTACCGGCAACGTCCCGGCCATTGAGAATTACGGCGTTGACGACCTTTACATCACCGCCGTCGGCGAGTGTGTCATTACCGCCAACAACAATTACCCGCTCCTTTTAAAGAAATCCACTACCATCATGGGCGACACGCTGACCGTGTCAGGCCTTTACGGCGTCGTCGGCTGGTCGTCGGTGATGCTGGCGAGCACCTGTTTCTTGGCCAGCGCCACCAACCAGTTGTTCTTCGTTCCCGATCTGACCATCTTAGGCAACTGTGGTTTCATAGGGGCATTGGGAGATAATGCCACGGTGGGCTACATCGGTGCCCTCACCCTCGGCGGGGGCTGCAGCCTGGTGCCGTGGTATTCCGGACACAATCTGACCTACGACAGTGAGACCGGCACCATCCTCGACAACGGCGAGGAAATGGCCGGAGGCAGCTACTTCTCCGTGGGCATGCCGTTCCCGCTCTACTATTGCGGCATACACTTGTCAACGGCCACCAACTACTTGTTTAAAGACCTGTTCCAGGTGGTGCCGGGACTTGATGGCGGATATATATTGAAAGGATTTTTATATGGATTTACCACCGACCAGCCTGTGCTGAGAAGCTATCAGGCCGGACTGGAGCTTGACCTGGAAGGCGAAAGCTACGTTTCGTCCAGCGGGTCGCCGGCCATCGTCATTGATGGCAACGCCACCTTCGGCGGCACGGGTACGTTGAGAGTGAACAGCCCCGACGACGCCGGCATCTACGTCAGGCTCGGCAACCTGTACATCGAAAACATCGACTTGGAAATAACTGGAAAGACGGCGGGCGTGAAGGGCCTGGTGAAATACGGCGACACCTATGTGGCAAACTTGATACTGAGCAACGTGGCAGGCACCATCGAGGCCACCGAATCGGGCCGTCCCTCCATTGAGACCTTCAGAACGCTGTCTATCGAAGATTGCTTTGTGGTCAACGGCGCCAACTTCAACACCGCCACGCATAGCGTTGACGCCGGGAAAATTGTATTGAGCCGCGAGTTCCCCATCCCCACCGCCGTAAGTAAGCCTTCCACTGCCCAGCCCACAGATTGGTACGACCTGCAGGGCCGCCGCGTGGCCACGCCTCAGCCCGGCCACATCTACATTGTGCGCATGGCCGACGGCACCACGCGCAAGATGATGGCGCCATAGCAGGCCCGTCGGCTATCGTCAGAGCTTCCGAAAACGGCATTAAAAGCGCATCATGTATTAATCTTATTTAAATCGTATCGCCTTTCTGCGGCGATACGATTTTTTTTTCGTAATTTTGCGCTTGAAACAAATCAAAAGAGAAGAAATGAAAACAAGTTATGAGGTGAGATACGCCGCGCATCCCGACGATGCGAGGGCGTACGACACGTCGCGCCTTCGCCGCGATTTCCTGATAGAGACGCTCTTCGTGGCCGACGAGGTGCATCTGGTCTATTCCATGTACGACCGCATGGTAGTGGGCGGCGCCATGCCCGTGGGCGAGGTGTTGCCGCTTGAAGCCATCGACCCGCTGAAGGCACCCTTCTTCACCACGCGCCGCGAGGTGGGCATCTTCAACGTCGGAGGGCCGGGAACGGTCACCGTGGGTGGCGAGCACTACCACCTGGACTACAAGGAGGCGCTATACATCGGCCGCGGCGACCGCGAAGTGACCTTCGCCAGCGACAGCCCGCAGGCGCCGGCACTCTTTTACCTCAACTCCACCACCGCCCACGCGCCGTTCCCCACGCGCAAGGTGACTAAGCAGGATGCCGTGGTGGCGCACATGGGAAGCCTGGAAATGTCTAACGAGCGCAACATCAACAAGATGCTGGTCAACCAGGTGCTGCCCACCTGCCAGTTGCAGATGGGCATGACCGAGCTGGCGCCGGGCAGCGTGTGGAACACCATGCCCGCCCACGTCCACTCGCGCCGCATGGAGGCTTATTTCTATTTCGAACTTCCCGACGACCAGGCCATCTGCCATTTCATGGGCCAGCCGCAGGAAACGCGCCACATCTGGATGGCCAACCGTCAGGCCGTCCTCTCGCCAGAATGGAGCATCCACTCCGCCGCCGCCACCCATAACTACACCTTCATCTGGGGAATGGGAGGCGAAAACCTCGACTACGGCGACCAGGACTTCTCGCAAATCACAGATCTTTTGTAGGAGTTCAGGAGTTCGGGAGTTCAGGAGTTCAGACGATAGTTTATTCTACAGATAATATGCAACCTACATTTTCTTTTGAACACGTTGTAGCTTGGCAGAAAGCCCACCAATTCACGGTGTTGGTTTATCAGACAACACGATGTTTTCCCAAAGAAGAAATATTGGGGCTCACTTCTCAGTTCAGAAGAGCTGCTGTGTCCATAGAGGCCAATATCGCAGAAGGTTACAAAAGACTGAGTAAAAGTGAAAAGCTAAGGTTCCTGAACATTTCAGAAGGCAGTTTGGCCGAATGTAGGAATTATATCATTTTGTCGAAAGATTTAGGATATATAAATGAAACACAATTCCGTCAGCTTTACTACTCAATTATAGAAACAAGCAAATTATTGACAGCATATAGTACAGGTATTATAAATAACAACGGGATAAAGGATTAAGGCAGTTTATCGGAATAAGACTATCGTCCGAAGACTTGACTTAGAAGTCGGAAACAAGACTAACGTCTGAACTCCTGCAACTCCTGAACTCCTGAACTCCTTTAAAAAACAACCCATTTTATGACAAACATTTTTTCATTAGAAGGTAAGAATGCGTGGATTACGGGCGCATCTTACGGCATCGGCTTCAACATTGCAAAGGCATTTGTTGCCGCCGGCATCAAGAACATCATTTTCAACGACATCAACGAGGCAGCCCTCCAGCGCGGCTTGGACAACTACCGCGAGGCCGGCATCGAGAACGTGAAGGGCTATGTGTGCGACGTCACCAAGGAAGACGACGTGAAGGC
>JAEEGL011522817.1_pt1 | contig 36195 bp, 31 predicted proteins | sample 9134231 | NCBI WGS metagenome assembly JAEEGL01 (sample SAMN16246548, study PRJNA631951) | gut metagenome | biome: gut microbiome; feature: rumen; material: fiber-attached | host: Bos | place: Iran: Karaj | collected 2018-10
AGGCTGATTCCTACTCGATACCCACTCTGTGTAATCACTTCGAATCCACTTCGCTACTTCTCAGTGATTACACGGTCGCCAAGTGAAAATCTCTGTGCAAGCACAGATTTTCGCTTGGCTCGTCGTGGATAACAAAAGAGAGTTGTTCCGACACAAGTCAGAATCAACTCTCTTATTTTACATCAAAATTATAAATTATTGAACACGCATATAAACTAATCTTATATAGTCCGGATTAACAAGGCTCAATATGTCATTATACAAATAATCGTGTCCTTCTTTGTTTGGCATCAAACAAGCTCTGTACAGATAATCCGCAACGCTATAGTATGAATACTCAAAGGCCTCCGAATAGATATAGCTTCCATCCGATAATTTTGCGTAGGCTTTAATTCTCCATTCATCTGTATATTCAAGCGGATTATTTGATTTGAATAACATTGTCATCGAATATGTGGAAGAATCAACTTCTTCACTCCAGCTTGAGTAACTCATTTTTCCCTTTGAAGTACTCTCATAACTTCTCACATAAGGATGTGTACTTCCTACATACAAGTCGCTCTCCTGTGCAAACTCCGTCAATGAATATACTAATCCCGAACTTACTACCTGTTTTCCGTCGATAACATCAGCAACTGTGTAAGTTGTTCTCAATCCTTTCGAATTTGCACTGATCTGGCATCCGTCAAGACTAATGGTATATATATCACCTGAAACATCTGTAGGCACTTCAGTTGGTGTTTCTGTAGGTGTTTCTGTTGGCACTTCTGTCGGTGCTTCTGTCGGTGCTTCTGTCGGCGCTTCTGTCGGTGTTTCTGTCGGTGCTTCTGTCGGTGCTTCTGTTTCCGGTTCTATATCAGAACTCTTTACAAAACTAAAGTAATCTATATTTGCAACATATCCTTTTCCGTTTGTTGTGACAAATTTAAGTGTAACCTTATGTCTGCCCGCACTTATTTCATTTTGTAATCTTCCAAATGTATCAACATAGTTAGACCAGTCATCACCTGTATTTGTAAGTTCAATCACACCAACAGGATTTGAATTGTCATCGATGTATATTTCAACATTTCCTGAAGCATCAGCAGTTTTACTTGAATAATTGATGCTCATGCCTCCGGCATTCTCAGAAAAGTCTACTTTGTCAAATGTAAGAGATACATTATTTGTTACACCGCCGATATTCTTTCCATTGCTTGCATTGCTGTTTGTATCAACAACTCCTCCAACTCTGCTTGAAAAGTCCTCAGCTTCTATTCTGTTATATGCATCAAATATTCTTGTTGTAGGAGCCTCAGTTGTTGGAGCCTGAGTTGTCTCGGCATCGTTATTTATAAGTTCAAATGACTTGATTGTAAATTTGATTCCCTGTGGTGCCTGCCCAAGATCAAAGAATATCTGTGCAGTTTCTAAGGATGTAAAATTCAAAGTAACTGTATTATCACCCTGAGATAATGAGAATCTGTTTCCTGTTCCACTCTTTTCATCTTTTATTAAAAGATTACTTGCTGCCATGTTGGAATTTACTGTCATCCTGCAAGTATATGATTTTGAACTCTGTACAGGAATCTCTTTTGTTTTTAACTGAATACCCCAGTCAACCCCACTTGCCTTGTCAACAATCACTGACATATCATTGTATGAATTACCCTTCTTGTACTCAACAGTAGGATCATTTGCCCAACCGCTTGCCTGATACAATGACCAGTAATCAAATTCATTCCAGTTCGCGCCTGCAAATGAATATCCTGCATTTGCCGGTGGTGCTGTTGTCGGCTGTGGTGTTGTTGCAACCTGTCCGCCTACGATAACCTCAGCTGCTACTCCTGATGTTTCTTTTCCGTTCTTGACACCGGTTATTTTAACTGTATGTTTTCCAGGAGTTGCCTCTATATCATAGCTTGCACAGGCAACTTCTCTTAATTTAATGTTACCGTCAACATATACGTTGAATGTCTGTCCATTATTTGGATTTCCCCAGACAACATTTATTATTCCATCTCTCGGCGAACTGATACCAGCTCCAAAGACTTCAACAGGTCCGTTGTTATCCGGCTGTGTCTCAGGAGCCTTTGTAGTTGTTACCTGAGTATTTCCTCCGGCTCTCTTTACAGCTTCTCCTGCATTTATAAGTCCATATGCAAAATAATAATCTCTTCCGCTGTCTCCAAGGTCCTGGGCTGTTTCTCTCAATATTGTGTGAACCTGATTCTTATTAAGGTTCATATTTACGCTATACATCATAGCTACTGCACCGGCAGCAATCGGTGAAGCCATTGAAGTTCCGTTTGTAAACCATGTCTCATCTCTTGCTCCGCCACATGCTATGTTAGTTCCCGGCGCACAGAAATCACATTCCCATCCAAAGTTACTTGTTCCTCTTCTGGCTTTGTTTTCATCTGTTGCGATAATAGAAATAACATTTGGATAATCTGAAGGATATCCGTCCAAGTCACCACCGTTATTTCCTGCTCCTGCAACTACAGTTCCTCCTGACTGTGTAAATCTGTTGATTGCCTGCTCCTCTGCAGCATAAGTTCCTGTGTGGAACAAACTCATATTAATAACCTTTGCTCCGATTCCGTTTGCATAATCTATGGCAAGTGCCATCTTATCAACATACAGAGGAATCGCAACATTTACCAATTCTGCGATACTGTTATCAGTACCTGCTGCAACGCCTGCAATCTGTGTACCGTTGTTTGACTGACCTGCAAGAAGTGATGACACATTAATCATATGCATATTTGAAGTTGTAAAATTAGTTCCAAGATTAGTCATTGGATAATAACTGTTGTCATCGTTATAAACAATTGACTGTGACTTGTTTGATACATTCTTAAGATCAGCATTCGTATTGATGTCTATTCCGTCACCGTCAATAACACATACTTTAACTTTTGAGTGTGCCCTTGAGTTGATATACTCCCATGCAGTTCCAACGTTGAGATGCTGCAGGAAATATTCGTTATATCTGTACGGATCATTAACATAATCCCAGGCTTCGCCTATCTGTTCAACTTTTCCGTTTATTTCTGCTGATTCCGTCTGTGTATATGTACTGTAAATATCCGCTGCCTTCCTCGCTGTAAGTCCCGGTGAATTTACCTTTACCAAATATGAACCGTCCGGACAGACATGAATATATTCGCATTCACCATACTGGTCAGATACAAGTTTATTTATCTCCTCTTCACTGAGTTCTTTGTCAAATGTCAATAATGTTGCGTTTGGTTCAAATGATAAATTCTTATCATTTTTTCTCTCTTCATCTGCTTCTTTATAGTTTGCAACAATAGTATCAGCTTCACTTTTTACTGACTTTTCAAATTCTGCCAGTCCCTCTTTGTTCTCTTCTTCATAGTATATTTTAAGGATTTTGTTTACAGCCGCCTCAAAGTCATTGCCACTGTATTTGTTGACTGCAATCGCTGCTTTCTTTCCGTCCTGCTTTGCTATATCAGTAATTTTTGAAAGTTTCTTCTCTGATACGCTGTAATGCTTAAATTCAGTTTCCCCTTTAACAATTCCGGCACTTTTTGATGTCACTGCAACAGGTCCTACAGTACCTGTAATCATTGCAATACCCAAAAAGAGCGCCAGATGCCCTCTTGATTGTTTCTTCATTTTCTTCTCCCTTCCAATTTGCATAACATACTATTACTCGAACTATGTTATAACCATTCTTATAGATTTTAACAGATAATCAACTATTACGATAGTATTTCCCCTGTTTTTTTCATATCAAGTCTACTCAAAAATATAAAATAACTATCAATTTATTTTTTATTTATCCTATCTTGTATTATAATAGTAATAATTCGACTATTATTACTCGTTTTTACACAATCAGATTTTTTTATCGCTATTGAAAGGAACTTACAATGAATTTAAAAAAACAAACTGATAATTCTTATAATTATTTACATTACACAATTTGTTTTATCATTATCATGCTAATTGTGTTTTCTCCATTTTTAATCAGGGGAACAACGCTTGTAGGATTCAACGACAGTTATTTACAGCATTATCCTTTTATTCTTAAAATCAAATATTTTTATGAAAATTTGTTATTTCATCACAAATTAAGTCTTGTAAATACTTATGACTATATGGGATTGGACATATTCAATCTTTATACTTATTACGGACTCGGGAATCCTTTTTCACTTTTGTTTATAGGTTGGAAAACTGATTTCATTCCTTACGTTTTTTCTTTCTCTGTTCTCCTGAAAATATACTTGGGTGGTATTGCCTTTCAGTACTTAGGGCATGAGCTGAACACTGAAAAGAAGACAACTTTTTTATGCTCTCTGCTTTACATTATCAATCCTTTTGTTTTTTCAGCTTTAGAACAATTTAACTTTTATGACATGCTCTATCAGTTTCCACTTCTGATAGCAGGTTTGCATCAGATTATCAAAAGAAAGAAAAGCAGGTTATTTGTTGCAGTCCTCACCCTCACATTTTCATGTGGTTTCTATTGGCTGTATGTTCAGACAATACTCTTAATAATATATGCCTTATTCCATATTCTGACTGAGCAAACTGACTTTAAGGAAAAAGCCACATTGGCATTAAAAACAATTATCAATACATCCGTACATTATATTATCGCATTTCTGCTGTCTGCCTGGATATTTATTCCAAGCATTTTTAACTTAACAAATATGTACAGACTTTCGTCAAAAAATACATATAACTTACTAATGTATCCAATTAGCACTTTAACAAAAATGTTTGTGCAATCATTTTTTTGCAACAGTTCTTATTGGGTGACCCTATGTCTGTACCTTATTCCACTAATTATTTTTATGGTAAGAAATATAAAAAAATACAAAGTCAATCTTGCAGTTATTATCTTACTCTATATAGTTTCATATATTCCTGCAATGGGATATATCGCCAACGGCTTTTCATATCCCGTTAACCGTTGGTTCGGTGGTGCATACTTATTTATTATTTTACTCATCATTGCCCCATTAAAAGAAATGATTTCCAAAGTAGAATTCTCAAAGAAAATATTTGCAGGTACTATTATTTTTCTGGGAATTTTACAGCCACTGTTATACACCTTTGTTTATTCACAATACTGTTTTAAAGCTAAGCAGCTAAATTCGATTCTTAACAACACTTTAACTACTAAAATTGAGCCAAATGAAAAGATTGATTACAATGGCAATGAATACGTAAATTCACTTAGTTTTAACACAAGATGTCAGATGAACATATATAACAGTTCTCTTCCTAAGCAGTTAATAAACAGTCATATAAATGTCGGCTTAAGCACGCTTCAAAACGCAAATATAATCTCCGGTCTTGACTTTAGAAGCGAATTAGAAGCGCTATACAACGTCGACAAATATTTAGCTTCAGCCGGTTCGCCTGTTCCTTATGGTTTTGAGGAAATATATAGAGACAACAACAATAATATCATTTACAAAAATTCACACCGTCTTCATTTCGGATATACTTATGATTCATTTATAAATGAATCCCATTCTGAAATTGAAGAGAGTCCTGCATACTCATGGAATTCATTAGACAGTTGTTTTATAGAAGATCAATACATCAAAGACGTTTTAGTTGCAGAAAAAGAAACAGACATTTCTGTACTTTCCGGTGTCAGTTTCAAAACAAACGAAACCTCTGAAGGTGAAAAGCAGTTTTCTTTCGATTCACTGACAAATTGTGAAGTGTATGCAAAAATCAAAGTAAATAACACCAAAATAGCCAACATTATAACTACAGCAAATAATTATTCCAGCAAACTCAAAATTAGTTCTCCTAATTCTTCCTGGATTGTTAACAGAAAATATTATTATTTAAACATTGGATATTTTGATGAAATATCATCTTTCTCTTTGGCTTCCAATGAAGATTTCACTGTAGAAGAAATTCTCTTCCACAGGATGGACAACTTCGAACAACAGGTTGCTCATTTAGACGAATATCATATGGAAAATATTACTTTTGATTCTGACACTGTCACCGGAACAATTGATATTCCTGATACCAGAATTCTTTGTCTTAGTATTCCATTCCAAAAAGGATGGAAAGCAACTGTCGATGGCAAAGAAACAGATATTTTCCCAATAAACGGTTGTTTTATGGGAATAAATCTGTCACCAGGGTATCACAACATTAAACTTCATTATATGAATCCATATCTTATTCCGGGATTTATTATTTCATTAATAACCTTACTAATAATTCTGATTTGCAAGATTATTAAATCAATTTACAAAAAAAGTAAAAAGTAATATGCAAAAAAAACAGCTATGGCAATAACCATAGCTGTTTTTATATATTTATATATATTTTAAAATATTATAACATATGTGCTCTTAACTCATCTGCAGACAATGGACTTAAGTATGCAGGTGCGATATCGAATACTGTCTTACATCCGCTAACACCTTCATTTGACAATCTGTTGATTGCACGTGCAAATGAAAGAATAACTGATGATGTAAATTCAGGATTTGAATCAAGCTTTAAGCTATATTCAATAACGTGCTTGTTCTCTTTGTTGAATCCTGTAACACCTGTTCTGAATACGAATCCACCGTGAGGAATTCCTGCGTGATCTCTCTGAAGTTCTTCCTCTGTGATGAAATGTACTGTTGTATCATACTGATCAAAGTAGTTTGGCATTGTCTTAATGTCATTCTCGATCTGCTTAAGGTCTGCGCCTTCCTCAGCTACAACGAAACACTCTCTTGTATGTTTCTGTCTTGTAGTAAGTTCAGGGTTAGATCCGCTTCTTACTGCCTCTAATGCTGACTCAACAGGAATTGTATACTGCTTTCCGTTCTTAACTCCTTTTACTCTACGGATAGCATCTGAATGTCCCTGGCTTACACCCTTGCCCCAGAATGTATAATCTTCACCTTCAGGAAGTACTGCACTTCCGTAAAGTCTCATAAGTGAGAACATACCAGGATCCCATCCACAAGAGATGAGAGCAACGTGACCGTTTTCTTTTGCAACCTTATCAACATTTGCAAAATGCTCAGGGATTCTTGCATGTGTATCAAAACTGTCGATTACGTTGAAGTACTTAGCATACTCAGGTGTCTGCTCAGGTAAATCTGTAGCTGAACCACCACAAAGTACTAAAACATCAATCTGTCCCTTTAACTGCTCGATGTCATCTACTGAATAAACCTTAACACCTTCTGTCTGTGGCTTAACATCAGCTGGGTTTCTTCTTGTTAAAATAGCTGTAAGTTCCATATCAGCATTCTGTCTGATAGCACTTTCCACGCCTCTTCCGAGGTTACCATAACCTAAAATACCAATTTTCATTTTGGTTCCTCCTAACATATCTTTTCGTCATTTGTTGCGGTCATAAAAGAATAATTACGGCCACAACCTTTTCTATAATATCACATTATTTTATGATTAGAAATATTTTTTGCAATTTTACTTAATAAAATTTAATTATTATATATCTTTTCTTTATAAAATTAAACTTACGATTGTTTTATAAATCCACTTGTAAGTATAATAGGTACAATCAACTTATTTCTCCATCCTCGATTTATACTTTCACCTCATAAAACAAATTTTATTGTATTTCATTTTTATCGGTCATACTCTCCATACTCACAACCGATATTCTTTACATCTATATCATCTATAAGTTTTTGTTCTTTACCATGCTTTTCAAACAACTGTATCCTACCGCAACCATTACCACCATTCCAAAGTCTGTTGTGTCTCTTTGTACCGTCAGGTGCTTCGTAGTTTACCCATAGCATATCTTCTTTCTTGCAGGTAATATCTGTAATCATTACAGCTTTTCCTGTTTCCTGTTTTACATGCCATACTATCTCTGTATCTGTCTCTTTGCAGTCAAACTCAGTCTTTGGCATTGTCCAGAACTTTGAAAAGTTGAACTCGTACCCTTTTCCCTCATACCAGAATGCACCAAGAAGTTTTCTGTTAAGGGGTACAAAATATATTTTCGGTTTGCCACCGCCTATGTCAAATACGCTGTTCTCTAATTTCTTTCCGGTAATTCTGCTGGTCATATTGCACGATGAAAGCCATACCCAAGGGCTTGTAAATCCTCTTCCCCAGTTCTTATCTGCATATCCAAAAGACTGTTCAGGTGTCACTATGTATTTTTCTCCATTACAGGTAATAGTTCCGGAATACAGTGATTTCATTCCCTCTGCATGCCAGTACATCTCAAAGGCTTTTATGGTTCTAAACAGTTTACTCGCACCGTATCCAACATTATATGCCACCTGTTTATCAATTGTAAGATTCCACTCAATCTCACCAAAATCACACATATACTCAGGATGCTTTTTGGATTCTTCCTCTGACAATTTTATACTTCCACTAAGTTTTGTATCACTTGAGAAACAATCTGCTGCCTCAACCGAATATGGTGCCTTGCCCTGAATCTTCACATCATCCCATCCGAAAAATCTGTGAAGCTGCATATGATCTTTTCCCCAACATCCTGCCTTTATCATGAGATAGCTAGGCTTAACATTATTCTTTTTGCTCTCAGGAAGCTGCCCAAACACCGGCTCTTTTCCACCAAGTGCAGGATTGCATACAAAGAACTCTATGAAAAACGGCTTCTCTTCCCCGGTCTTCTCATTTATTGCTGTAAATGAGTGCCACCACCAGTCATATCCTTTCTTCTTGAATGGCCCTGTCAGCATAAACTCATTTCTTGTATTATCTTTTTTATTAAACATTTTTCTTCTCCATACTTTCTTACTTGTCAGTCGACTCTTATATTCTACTATATTGATACATAAAAATACAAAAGATTTTTACACGTATAAATATCTTTTTAAGTAATATTACATAATCATATTTTTCCGAAACGACAATATAAAATATTATTACTTTGTTGTACAATAGTGTTAATAATTCAAAATCTTTTATAAGCAGGAGGCTTTTAATATGTTTAACAACAATTCCGAAGAAAATATAATTATTCAATCAACAAATAGAAAAGCAAAAATAAAAATAACAATTAAAGCGATTTCCATTATGTTATTTTCAATTCGTCCTCTTAGGAGTTTACGATTTCATAATGAAATGTCGAAAAAAATAATCACATTGTCGTTACCAATAAAAGATTATATGGATTCGCAGATGATTCAAATTTTGATTTTCCTTTGAATTCCATATCTGATGTTTTCTTAAATGACAAGGGAAACATTGCATTAAATGCATCAACCTCTGATATTGTTGAGATCACAAATATAGATAATTCAATGGAAATTTTCACAAAAATCAGAGAATTAATATCTTAATGAAAAAGGTTCGATTCCCTTATTTGTTTACATGAATCGAACCTTTTTACTATTCAAGACTTATATATTTCTTTTCTTTTCAAATACAAGCAACGAGGCAGATATAACTGCTACTGTTGCCACCAAAGTAATTATCAAATCCAAGCTATAATATTCTTTTATAAAAGATAACATACTTGGAATGAACTCTTTATCAACAGGTACTGATCCCGCCCATGAAATTGTATATTTATGTTTCAAACTGCCAATAAAATCCCATGATGATATTAACTTTACTACTGCAAGTACAAAGAAACTGATTTCTGATACAAACACTCTGTTATTCTTTGAGAATTGTCCAATAGCATATGCTAAAAAAATGATTGCCGTCCATAATAATACTTCGGCTAAAAATGCACCAATAGCAATTATTAAATATAAGTTTTCTACATTTATAAAAGTTCTTTTGTAATCATCTAAATGAGAAAAAATAATATCAACCAGCTTTGAGTAATATTATTCTCTCATCCTGTCCCGATTTTTCTACTTCGGTTTCATTTTTTATTCAACACCCAAATATTTTTTAAAATCACTTAACGCTTCATCATCATTAAACTTTTTATATGTCCCTACTACTTCTTCAGTAGTAAAAAATTCTCTTACAAATACATTAAGATTCAATTTTGAGTACATTGCGTATTCTTCGGATTCTTTAACCCTTTGCATTACTTTAATACAAACTTCTATTATTTTATCTCTATGTTCGCTCTGTGTCTGATTTTCAATAAAATCATCATCTGCTGCCCACTCTTCTATTGCTTCATAATGTTGTTTCAGCTGCTCAGACAAACTCCCGATGATTTCTCCACCTTCCCATTCTTCTTCACAATATTTATAGTAATAATAATCTTCCATGCCATCATTTGACTTTGTTTCCAAATTAGACATTGAGTTAAATACCACACCAATAAACGTAGTAAACTCAGGTTCATATTTTATTGAAAAAGCATAAATATCTTTTCTGTCACTGTGACTTTTCATAAAATGACACACTTCTTCATATAACTCATTTTCAAAAGCGTTATAATCAAAAAACAGCTTTTCTCCAGTCTCTTGAATCTCTTTACCTTCGTTATCTTCGTTATTTTTGTTATCTTCGCTAACTTTTTTTATTTTGTTGAATATTCCTAACAAACTCATTTGAATCTCCTTACCAATCACTCAATAGATTCATTATTTTTTTATACATCATCAAAAATGCAACCATCAATAAAACAGAACATATCAAAATAGCTCTCTCATTAATCAATTTAATAAATACACTTCCTACAATTGCACCGATTGCAAAGCATAAAATAATACCGTAATACAGTCCGCATTTTTTGATATATGTATTATCTCCAGAAATAATGTATTCGCACAGATTCTGGGTTCCGCTTCTGAGATTGCCTATGCACATGGTTGTTGCTATACCATTTCCTTTGATGGATCTGAAACTCTCCACCTGTATTCCACATGCAAGTGAAATAAGCGTGTTTGCAGGCAAACTGTAACCTCTTGGAATAAATGCCACTCCAAACAGTATCACTGCCTCAATCAGCACAACAATCTGTCTCCAGTGGATCTGTCTCTCAGGACTCACCTTAAATCTGATAAAATCCGCAATAATTATTCCTATTGTAAATGCCAACACCGGGCATAAATATCTGAGTGCAACTGTAAAATTACGTTCTACCAGATTGACTCCAAACAACAAAATGTTTCCTGTCTGGGCATTTGCAAAAACCTCATCTCTGCAAATATATGAATACGCATCCATAAATCCTCCCGACAGAGCCAGCACCATGCCAAGCCATATAGATTCTGACATTTGATTAGCTGATTTATTCATATTAACCTCTTAGAATTCTTCCTTTTTTTCTTTCTATTCTTGGAATATCAATTTCAACTCCAAGTATAAGTTTGAAAAGCCAAATATAGAATAAAAGAACAAATACCGGGATAATACACGACGTTACAAGTATAACTGCCAAAGCTTCAATAAATTTGTTAAGAACTCCCTCAAACTCAACTTGTGCATTTGACACAGTATCTTTCACCTTTGATATAACGCCTTCAAGTCCGCTCTTTTCTTCCTCTTCTTCAGCTTCTATTTCATCCACAGCATCTTTCGCATCATCTATGGTTTGCTGAATCGACGCCTTATATGTATCCTCAATCAAATTGGAAATATACACACTTGTAGGGACTACCATATAAATTGCAATGGCCAGCATTATCACCTTTTTTGCCAGCAGTTTCAACTGCCCCTTGTCCCCTAGAATGGCAAAAATCAAAACAATTCCTGCGATAGGAATAATCCACTTAAAGGCTGCCACCCCTGTAATTGTAAGCAAGTATTTTTCAAGATAAATTGCACATACTGCTATAAGAAAATATGTGGTCATATCAGCCAGTTGTTCTGCTATAGGTGTTGCTGTATCTCCGGGCAAAAGTGTAATTGCCGCGGAAGACGCTGTAGCTGCCGCTGTAAGATCAAGTACAGTATCCTTCTTTTCTTCTAATGCTTTAATAGTCTTTTCATGATGTTCAAATGTGGTCAGTCTGTTTGCCAACAAAAAGAAACTAATACATATTCCAACCATGATAATAAATATTTTTATGATTTTTTGATTCTTTTTACAAAAATCCATTATCGGCTCTAAATTGTCTGATATATTAGAAATAAAAACCTGTTGCATAAAATACCTCCACTAATAACATTATTAAATTAACACTACCTGTTTATTGTACTACATACTAATGTACATTTACAAAGGGAATATTAGTTAATATATGAAACTATTATTATGAAACTATTATTATGAAACTATTATTCAAAAGTATGTATTAAGAAATTAGTATTAAGAAGTTAATATTGCTATCAACTTTGATTTACAAAATTAAAAAAATTTAAAATCAAGTGTAACATTATAACAACAGGCAGGGTTTCTATATATGAAACATTTAAAAATTCAGATACAATATAGAAATGAGGAGATTAGTTATGAGCACAAATAACACAAGCGAAAAATTAAAGAAAATATTTGATATCAAGATTATTGCCACATGGATTATTATTATTTTAACTACGGGTGTGATGATTTATGACTTTTTTATCAACAACGACTCTTTTAGTCTCAAAACATATACAAACCTTACCGCATTATTTATATTTGCTTTTATATTTCAAAATATGTTTATTAAATCCGCTAAAATCAAAAAGAGAATTCAGGATATTGAGCAGGCCAATAGAATGAAAAAGAAATCAAGGATTATATTTGCTGTTTCCATTATTATTGCAACTTTACTTTATATTTTCTTTGCTACAGTTATGATTCCGAAAATAAATGCCCTATTTGAACCGGTTAAAAAACCGATAATCTATTTATATCCGCAAGATGACACAGATGTTACTGTATCATTGGGAAATAAGGATAATATTATAGTTTCCTATCCGGAATATTTCGATGGCTGGCATGTTCTTGCCAAACCAAACGGTGATTTGACTGATTTGAATACGGGAAAGCAATTGTATTCATTGTATTATGAAAATATAAGCGATTATAAATTCAGTGTTAAACAGGATGGATTTGTTGTGTCAGATGATGATGTAGACGAATTTCTTGATGAAAAGTTGGAAATTCTCGGTTTAAACTACAAAGAGCGAGAAGAATTCATTGTTTACTGGTTACCGGTGTTAAAAGAAAACAAATACAATTACATACGCTTTGCAACCGCAGAAGAAATTGAAAAGAATATGCCGCTTACTATAGCTCCTGCCCCGGATTCTGTCATCAGAGTTTTGCTGACTTTCAAGGGCTTAGATAAACCACTTGAAGTAAAAGAACAAAAACTAAGTAGTCCGCAAAGAAGCGGCTTTGTAGCTGTCGAGTGGGGCGGAACTGAATTAAAATAATATCATTTTACAAAAGAACACAATTCCGAAACCGCTACGCTTGTTTCGGAATCCACTCCGTGTAAATAAAAAAGAACATCAAACGATGTTCTTTTTTTTAACAGGGGCACTAGGAATCGAACCCAGCTCTGGAGTTTTGGAGACTCTAGTGGACACCGTGACTCCGCCCATTTTATGCACCTTTGCGGCACTGTTGCTTTATTTGACAACACTTTTTGACAACACTTTTCTTTTTTTCTCAAAATCCTCCGGATTGGTAAGCTCTGGCAATTACATATGAAGGCTCATAAAATGCACTGCAATTATAATTGTCTATTACATCACATATTTCATTGTTGTACACACGCATAATCCCATCCACGTAATTCTCATCAGACTGCAAAGTATCTTTTATTAATTTTGCATATACCTTTCCCATCTGAGTTGGAGATGGGACAATCTGTGCAAGTTGTCTGTCTACATCAGTAATGTCAAATTCTCCATTTTTCAATGAATACTCATCAATCCACTCTTGCTCAACCTGCAACGGATTCTCACAATGCAATGCTTTTGCACTAGTTATTGTTTCTAACTAATTTTCCATAAAAAACATCTGGTTTAATCTGCTGCAATCCTGATACCTGTCCATCGCCAAGTTCCATTACGATTAGGCGCCCATCTTCACAGCGCGCAATATCTATGGACACAAAATTGCTTTTTATTTTCTTTACCAAAGATTCTATCCATTTGAATTCTTCCTCAGAAAAGCTAACGCTCATATCTGCTTTCCAATAATCGTCGATAATAACTACTCTTCCTGCCAAAACAAATATTCTGTATTCTTCTGATATTGGCATTCCGCTTTTTTCGTGAAAACCAATAGATTTAAGATTCACAAACTGTCTTAGAACTACACCTCCGACAAGATTAGTCCCTTGTCTTTCCACAAAATTACTAATCACATTTTCTGTGTTTTCTTTGTTAGCTATATTGCTGATAAAGCATGCATCATACCACTCATGTTTTCTGCTCTTAACATAATCCTTGACTATATACGGACCTTCTAAATCTTTTGTCATTGCCAATGCTGACTCAACCGTTCCTTGATTTTCCCACACAGACTTTGCCGTATCCTCCGCAAAATCATCATACCATCCTGGTAGTGTATGGTATTTCTCATATTCCGTTGGAGAATTAATAAGCAATATTCCTTTTTCTTTTAATTTTTCATAAAATGTTCTATACATTTCGGGCTTCATCATCCATCCACGATAAATCGTTAGACCGCTTATTTCATCACCATACATGGACAGTTTTCCCATTTGCAGATCTTCATAACTAAATAATCCACAGGAATATTTCAATTTCGCCACATTATATTCTTCCTCATAATCTTCATCCACTTGCTTCTGATAAAGTGGATGATTACAAAATATAAAGTTGAGCTTATCTGGATTGCTTACCAAAATATTTCCTTGAACATCGATGTTATCAAGTAATTCTAACATTACATTAAGCGGCAATTCATCAATTTTTGTTTTAACTCTAGTAAAACTTTCAATCGCCTTTATTTTAAATCTATTACCTTGCAAATCATACAAAATATCTCCAACCCATATTTCATTTTCACACAATTTACCTATCGTATAAATAGTCCCAACATTGCTTACTGTAAAACGCTCTTCTACTCTATATACCTCTTGCATTTATTTTCCCCTCATATATTCATTTTTTTAATTCATCGAACCCTATATGACAACCATTATAATTTGTAATGTAATAACATTTTTCTCTTCACTTTAAATATAGCGCCATTATTATTTATATAATATAATTTGATTATACTATTTGTTTTTTCTTAATCAATTGTAAATAACTCTTTCGGGATTATATTTTTTATAGTAAGCAAATAGCAATATGATTATAAGATATGGAAATTCAAAAGAAATAGGTGATATTATGAGAGTTTGGATGAAAACAAAATATGATCGAGGTATGGATATGGACATACCACATAGCCCTAATATTGCTTGTGCAATGTATGGTTTTAGAGAACTAGGAGCGGAAATAATACCTTATCATTCCCTTGATGACATTTACAACAAAATAGAAAGGCAAGATATTGTTCTTGATTACATTCAACAATGCAATGAAGTTTTCAAAAAATTCGAAGTTTTTCCCCACATACCGGATTATCCTGAAATAATGAATAAATATCTGGGAAGAAAAGTTTGGGAAGATACGATAGATGCTATAAGTCGAGATGAGAAAAAGTGGTCCGCAGGTTGGTTTGTTAAACCCAAGAAAAACAAAATGTTTACCGGTAAAGTTATTAGAAATATTCATGATCTTGTTGGTTGTGGAAATCATTCAGAGAATTATGAAGTTATATGTAGCGAAGCTTTGGATATCAAAGCTGAATGGCGATGTTTCATCATGTATGACGAGTTGGTAGATGTTAGACCTTATGGCTTGATTCTTGATTCTACACGCGAAAGCTACTATTATCATTATGACGAAAATGTCCTCAAAGATATTATGAAAACTTTTGTCCAATGGGCGAACAGACCTATGGCATGTAGTATGGATATATGTGTAACAAGTGACGGAAGAACTCTATTGGTCGAATTCAATGATGCATATGCTCTAGGCAACTACGGTCTTCATGGTGTGCAATATGCCAAACTTATATCTGCAAGGTGGAGTCAGTTGTTGGAACGCGAAGATGAATATAGATTTTGATTAATTAATTTCTAAATGCAGATACTGCAAAAAATTATGTGTAAACTAAATATATATCCTCTTGGTTGAACGATACACCATTTTTGGAGTATCATTCAAGCGTAAAGAATTTCTTACAGGAGTTCTGCCGCATCAAAAATGAAGTATACGACGGCAATGCAGCTTTGCAGATTAGCATTAACACTACAGATTAAACACTTCGCAAAAAGATGTTTAAGAATTGTTCCATGTCACTTAACGAAATCGCAGAAATTGCAAATACACTACCGATGCCAAAAGGCAGAAAGTATGCACTGAACTTTGCTGTAACCAAGGATTCAGTCATTGATGCGACACTCATTGACAAACTCTTTGACAAGAATAAATTTTTGATTAAAATGACTCCAATCCATCAGACCTTCAATGCTCTTGACAACGGTTTTAATGTCACGACGGAATATCAGAGTTTCGAAGTTTTTGAAAGTTTTGAAAAAGAATTTATTAAACTTGGTTGGGACGTAATGGCATTTCTTGATTCTCATGAAGAGGATGATGATGCGCTAACCTGTGGTAATCTTCTTCTTTCTCACATTACCGAGAAGATTACACAGATTGCCTCTCGAAAGAAAAAAATTGGCTTGATTGTTGCCATCGAGATGGATGCAATTTTTGCACACTACCATACCTGGAAGGAATTGGAAGCACCTCCGGGATTCAATCTTTTCCTTGTGGAACGAGATACATATGATATCTACGTGTTACAGACCGGTATGGGTGAAATCGCCGCCTCCTCCGGAGTGCAGTATCTTATTGCCAAGTTTGGTGTAAGCTCCATTGTAAACTTTGGTGTTGTGGGCGGACTTACCCCAGACATGAAAAAGCAAAAAGGTTGCCTCGTTAATCGCGTGGTTCACTACAAATATGATTGTTCCGAATTTATGGATTTAGCGGTTGGTCAGGTAGATGGCTATGATTCGATCTTTCTTAAAACTAGTGAAAGCCTTGTTAAAAGTGCCCTTTCCATCATGGATGACCTTTCCCTTGCCACTTGTTGCTCAGGTGATAAATTCATCAGCACAGCAGAGGAAAAGCAGTATCTTCATGAGACCTTTGAAGGGGACATCTGCGACATGGAATCTGCCGGTATCGTCCTTACATGTGAAGCAAATGGTGTTCCTTGCCTTCTGTTAAAGGCTGTAGCCGATGGTCTTGCCGACGGTGCGGAAGGCTTCTTTGCAGAATTGCAAAGTGCTTCCCTCAAATGTCTAATAGCTGCGGATACTATAATGGAAAAACTGGCACAAATAGAGTCATAATAAAAAACCTCCAAAGCAGAATATGGTTATTTACCATATCTACTTTGGAGGTTTTCTTATTTTACACTACCAAATCCATACTTTCTTACCAAATGTATTACTTTCTCTATTTCCTCTGGAATGTATAAATGTCGTCCACATTCTTTCATACACTCCTGATGTGTACATTTCCTACAATGTTCATATGTCTGCTCTATGTCCATCTTCAATTTGTTAACCGCCCAAAACTCCTTGCCAAGATTGTAATAATTGAACTGTCTGAAACTTGTATGAATCTCATGTCCATAAGGGCACACGCATCTCTCACACCTGTCACAGCCAATAGGTTCAAAAGTTTTTCTAAGGCGCTCAAGAACTTCCTCAAAAGTAAAATGAATAGGCGGATATTCTTTTGCAAATGCAACCTCTGCCTGTTCAAAAGTACCAATTCCCAAAAGTGCACAGGAAAATGGATACTCTAAAATTCCTCCTATCAATTCCTCAACAGAAAAAGGATCAATTAAAAGACCTGCTGCATATACTTTATTCAATATAAAACCTTTATCTCTAAATGCCTCCTCATTTTTGATTCTTTCCAGCATACCTCGCTCTAATATATTTCCACTTCCTTGAAGTACATCTACTCTGGGATCCAAAGCTGCGCGGTATAACACGTCATAATAATGTGAAGCTATTCCAGTGTAGCCTATCTTTCCCTCTCGTTTCAAATCAAACAAAGCATCTACTGCTCCATATTTTCCAAAAACTTCATCTGCATTACTCTCATCCACCTGATGCACAAAATAAATATCTGGCTTAGTTACAAGATTTTCAGTGCTTCTTAAGACTTCTCTGTAAATCTCTCCCCCACTGAAAAATCTGGCTTTGTCTGAAATAATAATCTTATTCCTGTTTATAGTTTTTGCAAATTCTCCTAGCTTAATTTCTGCATCACCATATTCTTCCAAAATTGCAGTATCATAAAAATTGCACCCCAGCTCATATGCCCTTCTCATAATCGCAACTGCTGTTTCATTATCCGGGCTAAAATACTGTGGCAATACGGGAACATGTCCGCTTAATATTGGAATAGTGCCGAATCCGATTTCTGATACTTTGATTCCTGTTTTTCCTAATTCTCTATATCTCATATAATTTCCCTAATTAATATCTGTGTATCACAACATTATCGCAATATTCAAACACTCTGTCCATAAGCTGTGTTTCCTTTGAAATATATACTTCTTCCAGTTTATCGCAAAAAGCAAAAGCTTCATTCTCAATTACTTTCACAGACTTTGGAATGTAGAGCTTTGTCAATGATTTGCATCTAAAAAAAGCCCTGGCCGGAATTATTTCTAACTGGTTTGAAATATGAATTTCCTTCAGACTTGCGCAATGCTCAAAACATCTGCCGCCTATTTCTTTTAAACTATCCGACAAATCGATTGATTCCATGGACTGGCAACCTGAAAATGCACGAGGCCCAATATATGAAACAGCCTGCGCGTTTGTCACATACTTTAACCATTTACTGTTTTCAAATGCTGATTTTCCTATTCTGCCCGTGTCATCAGATAATGCAATACTTTCTAACAAATGGCAATCCTTATATACACAATCCCCAACAGCCTTAATTCCTAAAGGAAATGTCAGATTAACAATATTCCCCGTGCTCTCTATCAGATTATTATCTTCATCTAATTTAAAGCAGTTGATACATTCTAAAAAGATTTTTTGAATAATATCTGGAAAATCCTTTTTTGTTATATCTAAAACATCACTCAACACATACTCATCCTTGTTCCAATCAATAATCTTTTTCAGATTCAAACAATTTCTGAAGGCAAGATTTTCGATAATCATTCTCTCCGAAGGAATCTCTAACTCTGTTAACTGGGTATTCCCTGCAAAACACCAGCTGGCAACCCTCTTTACAGACTGGGGAATCACTGCCTTTCCTTTACACAGTGTCCCATCCAAAAGTACGTTGTTCACAATAATCATCTCAGTCTTTTTTCGCTCTTCCTCAAGCCAAGTGGTCATGGAAAAAGTGTGGCTTCCAAAACGCTTCACTGAGTCTGGAATAACTATCTCCTTTAATCGAACATGATCGCGAAAGACATCCTGACCTATCTCTTCAATATCTTGAGGAATAGTTACTTTTGTTGCATCTTGGGTATAACCCTCAAGAATCCTTCCTTCCTTTATAATGAAACACGAATAAATTGATCCGATGACCTCCTTAATCGGTGCCGGATAAGGATTGTTAGTGTGATTCAAACTGTCCGCGAATTTGTAAAACTCATATTGTTTCGATTCATAAATGACAGATCTAATCTGAGTGCAACCAATAAATACACCACTTTTAAGTACTGTGTCTGAGGATATTTCCACCGACTCTAAAGATGCACAATCAGCAAAAGCATGATATTCGCATTCCACTTTGTGAAGTTCTACTTTTTTGAGAGAATCACATCTTTCAAAAGCTCTCTCTCCAATCATTTTAATTCCGGAAAAATCAAATGCTTTTAAATGAATGCACTCATCAAAACATCTCGCTTCCATTTTCGTAACTTCATTTGCATCAAATTTATGTAGTGAATAGCAACCTGCAAAACTCTCTGGCGGCAAAACAGAAACGCCCGACAGCGAAACTTCCTCCAGTTTTCTACAATACGAAAAGATTGCTCTGCCTATGGACTTAACATTCAAACAAACTTTTCTAAGATTAGGGCATGTTGAAAATGCATTTTGTTCAATAATACATTCCAGTGCATCAATTATTACTTCCTCCAAATTTGGACAAGATGCAAATGCATACTTTCCTATTTGTTTTACCCCAGTTAATTTAAGAACTTTGATGTCCTCATTTTTGGTAAATGCATAAGACTTAACATCCTCATTTGAAGTAAATACATAAGATTTAATATTCTCTTTTTCTTTTAGTTCTGCTGTCACCTGTGAAAAATGCTTTGACTGATAAAATGCGTAAGGATGTATGTTTGCATTCTTTGGCATATCCTCCCAAGGCTTTAGTGCAAAGCAACGACGAAAAGCATATTCTCCTATGAACTCCAAGGAACCACTAATATTACATTTCAATAGTTTTTTACACTCGGCAAAAGCTTCTCTCTCTATCCTTTTTAGCTTATCCGGCAATACAATGTTCTGTAAGGTTAAGCACCCTTCAAAGGCCTGCTCTCTTATTTCTCTCAAACTATCAGGGCATAGAACTGTTTTGAGTTGCTCATTTCCAAAAAAACAGCGTTCGCCAACAATCTCTACTCCTTTTGGAATCTGTATTTGCTCTTCATTTCCCATATAGCGAATCAAAACTCTTCCGCTGATATAAAAATCTCCCAACACCTGATCTCTGATTCTGCCAATCAGCTCGTTTGAATTCTCATCCTCCAACATATAAGTTGTGTCATGAATATGAATCTTTTTCAGATTACAACACCCACGAAACGCCTTATCATCCAGAATAACATCTTCGTTTTGAATTGTTATTTCCTCTAGGCTGATGCAATTAAGAAAGGCATTTGCTCTTATCTCTCTCAATGACTTAGGTAATATTATTTTTACTATACCTTTTTTGTCAAAAAAACAGCTTTTTCCTATACTGGTAATACCTTCCGGAATGAAGATAGATTTCAAATTTATTGAATATTTTTTCAATACTCCATCTTCTATTTCCATGGAATTATATACACTCTCTGCGATGGATTTTATAACCTTTGGGTATGATGCATGAGAATCCATCACTTCAATCAGATTTTTTATTTCGTAAACGTCATCTGATAATGATATTTTTTTAATATTAACACAGCCCAAAAACACTTCATCCACAAAGTTAGCATCATCTACATTTTTGTTTAGTGCAAGTTCCTGAAGCATGAGATTATGAGAAAATAATTGTTTTTCTAAACGAAGTGGCCCTTCCATTACAACTTTCTTAAGGCCGTCGCAATATAAAAAAGCACAGTTCCCCACCTTTGTCATAGATTTTGGGAAAATCAACTCCTCCAACTTATGACATCTGTGAAATGCAAACTCTCCCACTTCCAATAATCCATCAAGAAAACTCAGCTTACTAATTTGTCTACACCCTTTAAAGGCCATGGATTCTATGCGTTTAAGTGTAGTAGGAAGGCTTACATCCAGTATCCATGCCATTCCCTTAAATGCGCCTTTTCCAATTGTGTGAACGCCTTCCGGAATCCTAACATCTCCCGACGAACCCACATAGGCTTTCAATATTCCATCTTCTATTTCAAATTGATCTTGCACCAACATTTTTCTCAACTCCCATTATTAACTGTTCCGATTGGAGCTATTTATCAAAAATTTCTCCTAAAACACTCTCCAGTTCTGATATATTTCCACATTTGTACAAATCCAACTTATACTGTTTTGTTCCAGGCATTTTTTTCATAAAGTAGGACGACAACTTCTTTATGTATGAAAGAACGTATAACTCGTCAAAACATTCTTTTGCAATATCCAGCTGCTCTAACAACAGACTGTATTTTGTATCCACACTTTCCTTTCCTGTTAATTCTGAAAAAATAAGTGGATTTTCAAATCCATATCTGGCAAGCATAATACCATCTGCCCCTGTCTTTTCCATCATCTCCTGCGCTCTTTCTTTTGAAGTTATTCCTCCGTTCGCAAATACAGGGATGCTAACTGACTGCTTTGCCAGTTTGATATAATCGTATAAAGGCTCACCATCATACATCATATCTCTTGTTCTACCATGCACAGTTATCATGTCAGCTCCAGACATTTCGCACATTCGCACAAATTCTTCTATCACTATATTGTTTCTGTTCATTCCAAGGCGACACTTCACTGAAACTACTTTTCCGCTCCTCTTACAAGCTTCAATTATTTTGGAAGCTCTTGGTATATCTTCCAACAGTGCACTGCCTTCTCCGGCTTTTATTACGTTTGGAACAGGGCATCCCATATTTATATCAATGATGTCAAACTTTTCCAATCGCTCACTTTTTGCAGCCCTTTCAAAAACTGTTGGGATGGCCCCCAGCAGCTGCACACATTTTAATTTTTCACGATCGTCCGTATACAATAATTTTGATGTTGCCCTATCGTTGTATTTAAGTCCATCAGAACTAATCATTTCCGTATAGGCACTTCCTGCCCCCAATTTTTCTACCATCAATCGAAATGGAAAACAGGTGTACCCGGCAAGGGGCGCCATCAACACATTTGAAGAAAATCTGATTCCACCAACAGTTATTTCTTTTCCAAGCTTATTTTCCTTCTGCATATTACTCCCCTCTCTATATTTTATATTTCATTCTCTAATGGAATGCGAATGCCTTCCGCATCCAGTCTAAGTTTGTAAAACTTATGCAGCCATTCAGGCTGTTCCATAGCTGTCTTCGCTATTTCTAAAAGTGTCCGCTTGCCTACTCGCCTATCAAGTATAGCAAACATTCTAATTAGAGGATCTTCGTCCGCAATGCTTTCCTTGATATCCTGGTTCAAGTATTTCTTTATTGCAAATGGGATATCGAATGAGTCAACGATACCATCATTAACTGAAATCCTTTGAGCCTCATCTTCTGCAGAAGAATTAACTTCATCAAACAGCATTTACTTGCCCGTCCATTCTCTTGGCGAGATGTCTTGTTTCTTTTTTATCTCACTGGCAATCTGCGAATAGTTACTCTCATTGTACGGATTTGCCTGAAATATTTCCTTGCCATCAACTCGCACAGCAAATCTACCATACTCATCAGGTGCTCCATGATATATAGTGCGAAAGTACTGCACTCTTCCTCGGAGTTTCTCACACAGCAAGTCCTGTTCCAGTCGTTTTCTTATACTGCTCCATGATTTTGACATTTTTCAACTCCTCCACTTTTTAACTGTATTGTTGCTCACCACTTATTGAAGTGTGAGTCTTCTCCGACTTAGATTAATTCACCACTAAAATGCTGTATCTCATGCTGGATAATCTGTGCTGTGAAATCCTTGTATTTGCCATGCTGTGGCTTGAAGTTCTGGTCTAGGTAATCGACTTCTATTTCTTTGTAACGAGTGCACGGTCTCACACCATCGAGTGACAGACAACTTTCCTCAGTCTCATACTTTCCACACTTCTTAGTAATCACCGGATTAATCATAGGAAAGACAAATGGACCTACAGCCACTACTATTATCTGCTTCTTCACACCTATCATGTTTGCAGCCATGCCAACACACCTATCCATATTTGCTTTTAATGTATCCATCAAATCCACTATCACCTGCTTATCTGCCTCCGTCGCCGGTTCAGATTTCTGCTGCAGAAAAAAAGGATCTCTAACAATTTTCTTTACCATCTTTCAATGCTCCTCTCATCTCTTCCATAATACCATTTGTCTTCCATAATATCACACTTTCCTCCATGCCACTACAAACCACTAATATTTTCCCTAGCTATTATCCCAAATGCAAATTTCCGTGCAAGCACGGATTTGCGCTTGGCTCATCGTGGATATATCGAGATTTTCTTCTCGATATCCACTCTGTGTATCACTTCGAATCCGCTATGTTGAACGATACACCATTTTGGGAGTATCATTCAAGTATTAAATATTGTATTTTTGTTTATATCACTCACAACATATTGTTTTTTTCTATTGCTTAGTTCTCATAACTCATCTAAAAATGCACAAGCATAAGATTTCTATCAATGCCGAATAAATACATTCTCACATTAAATCTCTAACATGTGCCATAAGTTTATCCTATCATAATGTGGCAATTGGTACCAACCGTTTTTTCTTGATAGTCCTGTTCACCCGTTACCATATAAATATTAGAAAACTGCTTTTCCGTAAGGCGCAACAATCTAACAATTCCAGTCTTTGGTGCCACCTCTGTAATGCGTCTATAATGTTTCTCTGAGGCTTTTCTGTTTTGAACTATTCGCATATATACTTCGGGAGCTATACGAATATATCCATCTTTTTTGAGATAGTTCCTAAGCTTCGTATATTCAGTTTTTGTTCCCCATTTACCTGTCGGACTCAATATTGCTATCAATCTCATTCATTTATCCCCTCCAAACTTTCAACTGGAAGAATTACTGGAAGAAGCAACTCCTCACTTGATTTATCCAGAATTATCCTTTTAAGACTTTCGACCATAATATCAATAGCACTCATTATATTTACTTTTTTCCCATCTATCATACTATTCTTTTGCTGCTAAAGCCTCTCTACTATCAACCTCTTTGGGTTCAAAACCATTTAAATAATTACAAATAGCCTCTGCTCCTTCAACCCCCAGTATTGTTAATGCTCTAGACTGATTACGTATTTTCTGCTCAATTATCTGCATCCCTTATTTTATAGGCTTTTGGAGGCACAATCACCGAAAACGCTACGCTTATTTCGGGATTGTATCACGGTCGTCAAATGCATGAAAGCAAAGCTTTCTGCATTTTCCTCGTCGTGTACACAAAAAAAGAACATCAAACGATGTTCTTTTTGACAGGGGCACTAGGAATCGAACCCAGCTCTGGAGTTTTGGAGACTCTTATTCTACCGATGAACTATGCCCCTAAATATGAAGTGCTTATCGCTAAGCACTAGATATTTATACCATATTAACAAACTAATGTCAACAAAAAATCTATTATTATTTACATTAATCTAAGAAATATACTATTTCATAATCCGGTTTGCAACTTACTAAAATATTATTGTACAGATAATCATGTGCTACATCGTTTGGCATTCTTTTTGTCTGGTAAAGATAATCTGCAATCTGATATACAGACTTTGTATCAACATTGCTATATACATAACTACCATCAGAGAGTTTTGCATATGCTCTCATCATTATTGGTGCCTGATAAAACGCAGTTGTTTTTATAAACTTCATTGTCATTGCATATCCCTGAATTGTGCTTGAGCAATTATCGATAAGATAAGAGAGTTTTCCTGCGTCAGTTGCAGAATATGAATATACATCCGAAGCATTGCTACCAACATACATATCTTTCTCTGAAGCCCAATTTGCAAGTCCGTATACCATACCTGCCTCAACAACTTCATTATTAGGATCATCAACTGAATATACCACTCTGAATCCTTCAGATGTAGTATTTATCTGGGTTCCTACTATATCAACTTTTACCTGGCTTTTTATAGTTTCTGTTTCAAATGTATAACTCTTTTTATTTAATACTTCTGCAATTTTTGTTTCTGTTCTGAATGGAGAGCCTTCTATTTCTGAATATGTTTCGTTATCAAATATTGTTGCAATTATCTGATTATCTGAAGATGGTTTAAAAGTTATATTAGTAACGTCGCCTTCAGGTGCATACTCCTCTGTAACTCCATCATTACGGATTTGAAAATAACCGCCACAATAATTCAACTCTTCACAGCATACCGCCATTCCCGCGAAAGAGGTAATCCTCACAGCCCCATCGTTAATTGTTAATGATGCACTTGTATTTGTAGGAGTCAACGATCCGCTAATAACTCCTCCACTAAACTCTATATCTTTGGAACTATCATAAATACATCCACCACCAACTGCACATCCGTAACCATTATCTATGTCTACTTCTCCGCCATTAATTACAACCATTGCTCCCTTGCCCGGTGTTCCTTCAGTTGTGAGTCCTCCTCCAACTGAAGTTGCTCCCATTGAACATGCATCTAACTTTCCATCATTTACTGTAAGTGATCCGCCGTCACCTGCAATTCCTGACTCAGTCCAACCGCCACCTATTGCAGTTCCACTACCTTGTGCATAAGCATAAATTCTTCCACCATTTAATGTGACATCTGCTCCGTCACCGGCTCTTCCTTCCTGAGAATATCCACCACCAATGGCTGTTCCTGACATTGTTTCTGCATGAACTTCTCCACCATTGACAATCAATATTCCTCCATCTCCGGCTTCAACTGTATCTTCTAACAATTGAGAAACCGGTATTCCTCCAATGGCTGTTCCCGACTCAGTATAAGCGGTAAGTTTTCCACCGTTAACAGTTATTTTTCCGGAATTTCCGTATTCTTTACCCTCTTCAGGTTCATTATATAATAAACTTCCACCAATACCGGTCATAAATTTTCCTCCGGTAACATTAATCTCTCCGCTATTAATTACTACTTCTCCAAGATTTCCATTACCATAAAAATCTCCACCGATTCCAGAACCAAAATCTGATATCACATCTAATTTTCCATCACCTTCAATAGTCAGTTTTGAATTATCATCTACAGTTACAGCGGACGCAAAATGCTCAGACTCCATATGTATCTCTGCATCATACCTCAAAGTCAGCTTAACAGTTGCATTATTGAGAGCCAATGCTGACTTGAAGTTATTGTTAACATCCTTATCTGTTACAATATTAACATTTCCCAATGTAATATTTGCTGTAACTCCTGATTCTACGGCAATACTGTCATCAGTACTTGTTATATCGGGCGCCATCTCAATAGTGTAATCTCCATTTTGAGAAATTCTGAGAATACCATCTTCATAGCTCCATCCGTCAAGATTATTTATTTGAAAATCTCCTGCTGTAAAAAAATCTTCTGCCTTAACATTGGTTATCATTACGTTGCTGTTTACCGGAATCATTGTTCCAACTGATGTACCTGCGACCAAAATCGCACTTATTATTTTTTTCACAATCCTTTTTTTCATTCTTCTTACCTCTTATTATAATTATTTTATCCCCAACTTAAAATTGATTCTTTGTTCTCTATTATTTATTATTCTTACCCCCACCTTCACTTTGTTTAGAAGAGAGGGACATCTGCTTATTAGCTACAATTTTAAATTCAGAATCTCATTCAAATTCTCAACGCCAACTACTGTAATACCTGAAACATCGTCCAATGCATCCATGGATACCTTAGGCATTATGCATTTTTTAAATCCTAGTTTCTTTGCCTCGCTGACTCTCTGAGGTGTCATGGAAACTGATCTTATTTCTCCCGAAAGGCCAACTTCACCAAATACGATAGTGTCGGCTGCTATCGGCTTGTTATTGTAACTTGATAAAATGGCAAGTACAACTGCCAGATCGAGAGCCGGCTCCTGCACTTTCATTCCACCTACTATATTGACATAGGCGTCACAATCTCCCAAGGATACACCAAGTCGCTTTTCTATGACTGCCATAAGGAGATTGACCCTGTTGTAGTCAATTCCCGCTGATGTTCTTCTCGGCATTCCGAAGTTAGTTCTCGAAATAAGCGCCTGGGTCTCAACGAGTATCGGTCTCGTACCTTCTATCAGACACGCAACAACTGAACCTGATGCACCTTCAGGTCTTCCCTCAAGAAGATACTCTGATGGATTGAGAACCTGCCTCAAGCCCTCTTGTCGCATTTCAAATACACCTATCTCATTAGTAGAGCCAAATCTGTTCTTTACTCCTCGTACAATACGATAGGTGGCATGTCTGTCCCCCTCAAAATATATAACTGTATCTACCATATGTTCAAGCATACGCGGGCCAGCCACTACACCTTCTTTTGTTACATGTCCTACAATAAATATAGGAACCGCGAGACCTTTTGCCAGATGCATCAGTGCATTTGTTGACTCTCTGACCTGACCGACAGATCCCGGTGCAGAATCAACATCCTCTCTAAACATAGTCTGAATAGAATCAATGATAACAAGTTGAGGCGGATCATTTTTAATTACATTCTCAATTACGTCAAGATTCGTCTCGCACAATAACTTCAAGTTATCAGTGAACTCTCCTATTCTGTTTGCTCTTATTTTAATTTGTTTTAAAGATTCCTCACCGGAAATGTACAATACTCTCTTTCCGGCCGATGATATATTTCTACATACCTGCAAAAGCAATGTGGACTTTCCAATTCCGGGATCTCCCCCTACTAACATCAAAGCGCCTGGGACGATACCGCCACCAAGCACTCTGTCTAGTTCTGAAAATCCTGTAGCCATTCGCTCTTCGTTTGTTGTGTCAATCTGTCCTAAAGTGACAGGAGTTCTCTCCTCTATAGTCTTTATGACATCTTTTCCGCTCCTTGTCTTGACTGTCGGAGCCTCAACAAAACTATTCCACTCTTTGCAGCCGGGACACTGCCCTAACCACTTTGCAGACTCAAAGCCACATTCCTTACAGTAATATACAATTGATGATTTTTTTGCCATATTAGATAGCTACTACCTTGATATGTGTAGGTGCAATCTCATCTGCCTCTACATTGATAGTACACTTTCCTCCTAAATTAGTTTTGACCTTACCTGCTGTCTTTGTTCCAATAAATACTTCATACTCACGCTCTGCTTCAAGCTCAAGAGTAATCTGAGACGGTCCCATTCCCTCAACGAAGAAATCAGCACTGTCTGCTGTTGCCTTGAATGCATTTACAGCTGTTCCCGGTGTTGACTCATATACAAATAATCCATTACGTTCAAGTTTTGTAATCTCATTGAATGTCTTTACCTTGTATAAATCTCCATCTACTTCAAAATCTGATAACTTTGTCTTTTCAGTTAATTTATAATTTCCAAAACTGATTGAACCGTCCGCTTCTTTTTTGATTAACTCTTCAATTACCGCCATTTTATCCTCCTAATGCATAGTCACAGATGAATTAAATCACTATCCAATGTCATCTGCGTGTCTTTGTATTTTTATATATCTACTTTATCACATATTGACAAATATTTGTTATTAATTTTTTGTTAATATTACAACTTTTTTATCTTTCACTGAAACAGTAACTGAATCTCCCTCTTTCACTGTTCCTGCAAGCATTGCTTCTGCAAGTTCATCTTCAATATTGCTCTGAATCCACCTTCTTAATGGTCTTGCACCAAATTTCTTGTCATAACTCTCCTCTGCAATGAAGTTCTTAAGGTTTGTCGTGAACTTAAGCTTAATATCAAGCTGTTTGAGTGCTCTGTTTGTAAGTTCCTTGAGCATTATGTCCACAATCTTCCTTATATCTTCCTTATTCAGTGCATGGAATACTATCATGTCATCAATTCTGTTGAGGAATTCAGGCTTGAACATCTTCTTAACTTCCTCAAGAACTGCATTCTTCATAGTCTCATAGTCTGCCTTCTCATCATCAGCACTTCCAAATCCCAGTTTCTTTGGATCCATTATCCTTCCTGCACCGGCATTACTCGTCATAATAACTATGGCATTTTTGAAACTAACCTTTCTTCCCTTAGAATCAGTAATATGACCATCATCAAGAACCTGTAGCAAAATATTAAACACATCCGGATGAGCTTTTTCCACTTCATCAAAAAGTACAAGTGAATATGGATTACGTCTGATTTTCTCACTGAGCTGACCGCCATCTTCAAATCCGACATACCCCGGAGGTGATCCTATAAGTTTAGACACACTGTGCTTCTCCATAAACTCAGACATGTCAACTCTGATAATGGAATTCTCACTTCCAAACACAGCCTCAGCCAGTGCTTTTGATAACTCTGTCTTTCCCACACCGGTAGGTCCCAAAAACAGGAATGAACCAATAGGTCGATTAGGATTCTTAAGTCCAACTCTTCCTCTTCTGACTGCCTTTGATACTGCTTTTACAGCTTCTTCCTGTCCAACAACTCTCTTGTGAAGTTCACTCTCAAGTTTCATCAATCTGTCTGCTTCAGTCTTTGCGAGTCTGTTAAGCGGAATCTTGGTCCACATTGACACAACTTCTGCAATTTCCTTTTCCGTGACAACAGGTTTCTTTTTGTCTTTTTCGCTCTCCCAGCGTTTAGATGCTCTCTCATATTTTTTCTCGGCAGCATCTAATGCTTTTTTCGCTTCAGCCCCTCTGACAAAATTGCTCTTCTTTATTGCATTCTCAAGTTCAATCAGATAAAACTCTGTCTCTTCTTTTAATTTCGTCAGACTGTCCGGCTGGGACTTTGTTCCAAGTTTTACCTTCGAACATGCCTCATCAATAAGGTCTATTGCCTTATCAGGTAAGTACCTGTCATTAATGTATCTTGCCGCCATTTCTACCGCCACAGAGATACTCTCATCTGAAATTGTAACACCATGATAATCTTCATAGGTAGTTTTTAACCCTTTTAAAATCTCTATGGTTTCTGCCTCCGTAGGCTCCTCCACCATTACAGGCTGGAACCTTCTCTCCAAAGCGGCGTCCTTTTCTATATACTTTCTGTACTCATCAATAGTTGTTGCTCCGATAACCTGAAGCTGTCCTCTTGCAAGGGAAGGCTTCAAAATATTGGATGCATCCATAGATCCTTCTGCTCCACCGGCACCTATAATTGTGTGAATCTCGTCAATAAACAGTATGACGTTTCCATCAGATTCCACTTCATCAATGATTCTCTTGATACGCTCTTCAAACTCTCCTCTGTACTTTGAACCTGCAACAGTTCCGGTAAGATCCAGATTCACAAGTCTCTTGCCTTTTAAGCTTTCCGGCACATCGTCCTTAGCCATTTTAGTGGCTATCGCCTCAATAATTGCAGTCTTACCAACTCCCGGCTCTCCAATAAGGCATGGATTGTTCTTATTTCTTCTGCTTATAATCTGAATAACTCTGTTTATCTCATCCTCACGCCCAACAACCGGATCCAAATCGCCAAATTTCGCTGCAACTGTAAGATCTCTAGAAAATCTGTCCAATACCGGTGTATTGGTATATTCAGTGTTTCTGGGATTATTATCCCTGATAAACTCTCTTATTTCTGATTTATCTCTTCCCATCAGTCTTAAAATCTCTTTGCACATTCTCTTTATATCAACATTGAGATGCGAAATAATCTGATGAGCCTGACACTCCTCGTCTGCGATAATTGACAACAGAATCTGTTCTGTTCCAATCTTCTCAAATCCCTGTCTCTTTGCAATAAGCATTGAATCTTCGAGTATGCTGTTGCTTCTGTAAGTAAATTCCGGATTGTTTTTTCTCTTTTCATGCATATTCTTGGATATGTCACCAAGAATAGTGTCACCACTGATTTCCTCTGCAACAACTTTATATATAATTCCATGATTTCCAAGTACATTGAACGCAACGCTGTCCACAACCTTACACAATCCCAATAATATGTGCTCAGAACCAATGAAACCAATCTTCATCTTGATTGCAGCTTCTTTTGCATATCCTAATACGTCATTCGCCTGCTGCGTATATCTGTTATCCATGTTCTCACTCCTTTTTTTATTAATAAGTCATACCATTCATAGCAATGCGAAAACAGCTTACTCACGCTATATAGTTCAACTTAGTTATATCCCATACATATCATATATTCCATCTAAAATATTATGTGCCTCTTCTCTGGAAACATTCTTACATATGGCTTTTGCCACAATAACTGCCAATTCGTCAGACATTTCTTTCATTGCGGCTATCTTATCAATATCTATTGCCACCATGGCTCCATGACGTCTGTCCAGTTTGACAAAACCATCCTGTTTCAGCACGGAATAAGCTTTGTTGACAGTATGCATATTGATTCCTATCTCTTCTGCAAGTTGTCTTACCGACGGCAGGGTTTCTCCCTCATGTAACCGGTTCGAAGCAATAGAGAATATTATCTGATTTCTAAGTTGCATATAGATTGCTTCATCGCTGTTAAAATCAATCTCTATAAGCATATTCTCACCATCCTTTTATGATTCAGAACTAATTTAAAATCTGTTCTTTCACATATCACATCACTCTGATAACTGTTCTATATTCAGTATAACAAATACACTTTCAAAGTCAACCGGAAACCGCCACATTCAAGAACGCTTACTATAACAATTAACAGGTGCCAACAATGTCAGCACCTGTTAATTTTATTCACTATATAAATGTAAATCCGTCGTCATCTTCATCGTCATTGTCATTGTCAGGAAAAGCTGTGTTAAGAATCTCTTTTACAGATTCATCACTGAACTTTTCTTCCTCTTCAGGAGCTGTAGACATTTCCTTCATAACCTGACCTGATAAATCAATCTCATCTTTTCCGAGTTCAAACTCCGGTAACTTTGTTGTTTTGCTTTCCATAATCACAAAATCATCATCATCCTCAACAAGTTTGAATAACTCATCATCATCGTCGTCATCATCGATGACTAACTCTACATCATCGTCATCATCAGCGATAAAATCATACTTTTTAGAATCTTTCTTTTCATTCTTTCTATTCTGATTCTGCTCTGCTTTTTCTTCCTTTGCCTGTCTCTTACTTTCTTTCTTAGCCTCTTTCTTAGCTCTTGCAATTTCTTTTTTGTCTACATAATCATCTTCATAGTCATCATCTTCTTCAAGAACTTTTTTGGTTTTTAACGCAAGTAACAAATTAAGACAAATAAAGAAAAGTATTACAACTGCAACTGCAAGCCCTCCAATAATCTTCCACTTTGTGCTGTTACTGTCGTTCAATTTCTGAACGAGTTCATTGTTCTTGAGCTGAAGATTATTTACTTTTTCTCTCTGAGCTTCAACTAAATTTGCCGCTGCTGTATCAATGATATATCTCTGGAAACATTTCTCCACATCATCATAACAGTAAAGTGAAGTCTCACCATTCCAGTTCATGGCATAAACAAGATATAGCTTATCTTCTTCATTGAGAACCCATGCCTTTACATTCTCACCGCACATATCAACAGTAGTCTGATCATATCCGCTAAGAACGCTGTCAGGAGTATACATATCAACAATTGTATACATTCTGCTCTTGATATAGATGTTGTTCATAGGATAAAATCTGTCATTTTCTTCTTCGTAAATGTAGAATCCTTCTTCGTATTTTATCTCAGTTGCATCTGCACTTTCTTCAGTTGTCTCTTCTGTGGATTCTTCTGTTACTTCTTCCGCATCCTGCGAAGTCTCATTTTCTCCGTCAACCGGAACAAGCCACACTGCAGTAACATTCTTTGCTACTCCCGTTATTGATGCAAAAGTCTTTCCCTGATATTCAAACTTTGTCTTGTTAAATCCTTCCGGAATATCAGATGATTTGAACTTTGATGCAATCGCCATTGTGATTCCGTTTACATCAACCTTTACAGCATTTTTGGATACTTTTGACTTGCTTCCCTCTGAATCATTATCGTCTGAATCATCACCTTCAGAATCCGCATCTTCATCGTCGGAATTTTCAGGAGCCTCATATGTAGCCTCCTCATCTTCCGTAAGTCTCTTGGTCAAAAGAATATATGTCTTTTTTGTGCCATCTGCTGCTTTAACATATACATACGTCTTGTTATCACCAACATCGAGAAGCGCCCACTCAACTTTGTATGTTGCACTGTCTTCAGTTGTTGTAGCATCTACAACAAGTTCTTTTACGTTGTTCATTACCGTAACATTATACTCGGTAACATCCGCAGAAAACTTAGGCGATAACTGAACCGCTGCTGTTTTTCCGTCTTCATCTTTAGCCTGCACTTTCAATGCTGAAAGTGTTGCTTCATCAGCTTTTACTATATTGATACCAACACAACTGACTGCCAAGAAAGCAATCACACATAAAACTAATGAATATATTTTTTTCATCACATTACTCCTTTTTTCTCTGTAACCTAGCAAAAAGTATGTTCTACAATAGCAAACTAATAATTCCTTATATTAGGCTTCATCGATTGCTTTACCGATATCATTTCTCATATATTTATTGTCAAAATCAATCAGCTTTGTAGCTTCGTAAGCATTTGCTCTGGCTTCCTTTAAGTTACTTCCCTTTGCTGTAACTCCAAGTACTCTTCCACCATTAGTTACAATCTTATCCCCATCAAATTTTGTACCCGCATGGAATACATAATAACCTTCTCTATTCTTGAAATTATCAAGTCCTTTAATTTCAAATCCCTTATCGTACTTCTCAGGATATCCGTCACTTGCAAGTACTACACATACCGCTGCATTGTCCTCAAACTGAAGATCAATTTGGTCTAATGTTCCATCTACGCAAGCTTCAAAAACATCAATAATATCATTCTTCATTCTTGGAAGAACAACCTGAGCTTCAGGATCTCCAAATCTTGCATTGTACTCAAGAACCTTTGGTCCATCCTGTGTAAGCATCAATCCAAAGAAAATAATACCCTTAAACGGTCTTCCCTCAGATTTCATTGCATCAACTGTTGCCTGATAAATATATTTCTTACAGAATTCATCCACTTCTTCTGTGTAGAATGGGCTAGGTGAAAATGTTCCCATTCCTCCTGTATTAAGACCCTGATCTCCATCTTTTGCTCTCTTATGATCCTGAGCAGAAGTCATAATCTTTATAGTCTTTCCGTCTACAAATGAAAGAACTGAAACCTCACGTCCAACCATGAACTCTTCGACAACAATCTTGTCACCTGCAGAACCAAACTGCTTATCAAGCATAAGAGTCTTTACACCCTGAATAGCTTCTTCTCTGGTATTACAGATAAGAACGCCCTTACCAAGTGCCAAGCCGTCTGCCTTAAGAACTATAGGCATCTTTGCTGTCTCAAGATAAGCGAGTGCTGCTTCAGGTGAACTGAAATTTTCATAAGAAGCTGTTGGAATATTATACTTTTTCATAAGATCCTTTGAAAAAGCTTTTGAACCTTCAAGTATTGCTGCTGCCTTGTTTGGTCCGAATACTCTGAGACCTTTTTCATTAAATACATCAACAATACCACCAACCAAAGGATCGTCCATTCCAATAACAGTAAGATCTATTTCTTTTTCCATTGCAAAATCTGCAAGTTTGTCAAACTCCATTGCTCCGATTGAAACACACTCAGCATATTCAGCTATCCCGGCATTTCCCGGTGCACAGTAAATCTTGTCCACTTTGTCACTCTTTGCAACAGCGTAAGCGATTGCATGCTCACGTCCGCCACTTCCAACAATAAGAACTTTCATCTTAAACCTCTCTTATATTATTTTTTCTTCACAGTGAATATATCTTCATTATGATTTATTATTTCATTATATATAATCATCTCTTTATAATTCATTATTTCATTATGAATTACATTTTCATTATAATATGTATATTCAGACTATTAACTCCTGATAACGACTACTTAATAATACCGTTTGCTATATCATTTATAGCCTTTGGCAGTATTATCCACTCTGCCTGTTCCATCACACGCTTCTGAAGTACCTCAGGTGTGTCACCATCCTGAACTTCCACAGCCTTTTGGAAAATGATAGGCCCCGTATCAGTTCCCTCATCCACAAAATGTACTGTGGCTCCTGTGACTTTTACACCTCTCTTAAGTGCTTCCTCATGAACCTTAAGTCCATAAAAACCGACTCCGCAAAATGACGGAATCAATGACGGATGGATATTTATAATCTTTCCGGCATACTTTCTTGTGAGTTCGGCAGGAAGTACTACTAAAAATCCTGCAAGAACAATAAGATCAAGATTGTATCCGTCTATTGTATCCATCAATGCTTTGTTGAAGTCGTCTCTGTTCTCATAATCTTTAGGTGAAACACAGACAGCTTCAATATTGTTATCCTTTGCTCTCTCAAGTGCATATGCATCCTTCTTGTTGCTGATTACAACTTCAATTTCAGCATTTGTAATCTTTCCTGCGGCAATCGCATCTATGATTGCCTGAAGATTTGTTCCTCCACCTGAAACCAACACTCCAACTCTAAGCATATTATCTCCTTTTTATATCAGCCTTCGCCAAATCAATTTATACTAAATCAATTCCTTTTTCACCGGCTTCAATCTTACCTACTACATAACATGGTTCACCTGCAGCTTTGATTGCTTCCATAGTCTTATCTGCATCTGCAGCATCAACAACAACCATCATACCGATACCCATGTTGTATGTGTTGTACATCATATCTTCTGCAATATCTCCGTCTTTTGCAAGTTTCTTGAAGATAGCAGGAACTTCGTAACTGTCTTTTTTGATAACAGCCTTTACTCCTTCAGGAAGCATTCTTGGAATATTTTCAAAGAATCCACCACCTGTGATATGGCTGCATCCCTTAACAACAAC
>JAEEGL016113948.1_pt1 | contig 36195 bp, 24 predicted proteins | sample 9134231 | NCBI WGS metagenome assembly JAEEGL01 (sample SAMN16246548, study PRJNA631951) | gut metagenome | biome: gut microbiome; feature: rumen; material: fiber-attached | host: Bos | place: Iran: Karaj | collected 2018-10
AATGTCAGTCATCGCATCGATCGCAATGCTCCTGTGCGAGGCCAGAACGGCCTCAAGGCGAGGGGATTCCTCGCTTATCTTCTTTTTCATAGCAATAAGTTTTTGCCTGTCGGCAAAGAATCAATCTCTCTTCGCCAAACCTAGGCCGGTTAACAATAATCTACGGCATATGCCAACGCCAAAGGTACACACACTTATCCGTTTACATAAATTGGAAACGGATAAAAATATAAACATCTGTTCTTTAGGTACTTATAGCAGAGCTTTCTTCCCAAAAGTTTATTTTTTTCTCCCTGGGGTCTATAAAACACCGGTATCCTTCTACCGCTGGTAGAAGGATGCTAGGGGAGAAGAGGATCAGTCGGCGGTGTAGAAGTCGATGATGTCGGCGATGGCCTGCTGGCAGACGGGACAGAAGACAGGGGCGGAGTTCGTGCGCATGCGGCAGTCTTCCGCGCCGCGCCAGACGCCCTTGCTCTGATAGCCTCCACCCTCGTAGAGGCCCACGCCTTCGATGGAGCGGCGGCGCGGGTGGGAATTACGGTTACGGAGACGTGAGAGCAGCCTGCTGCCCAGGCCGTCAGGCTGGTCGGCGATGACTTCCCCGTTCGGGAGAACGGTCCCGGCCGGGAGCATATTCTGCCATTTTGACGCGAAGTCGGCCAGAGTCGTGATATTGGGCTCCCAGGGCTCGGTATCGGGGTAGTACATTTCCGAGTACTGGTCGTCGTAGAAGTACTCGTCGGCGAGCCCGGCGAAGCTGTGCCCGAACTCGTGGACCACTACCGGCTTGAACTGTGCGTGATGGGCCGTCGTAAGCGTATATGAGTTGTATATACCGCCTCCTCCGTAGGTGTCCGTATTGGCGAGGATGATGATATGCTCGTAAGGATAGTCTGCGAGCACATCGTGAAGTTGTCTAAGCCTCAGCGTCGTAAGATAGCGGTCCGAGTAAAAGGTGTCGAAGTGCGAGCCGACTGCGGTGCTCTTCCAGAGCCCCTCGCGCGGCACGCTGACGCCGCTGTCCTCCGAACGCGCGGCGACAGCCAGGATATTGAACCTGTCGCTCAACGAAGCATAAGGTTCATGCTTGAAGAGAGACTCGACAGCAGCCGTAGCATCTTCATAGAAGATACCAGCCTCGGCTGCCGTGTAACCTTCTGCCAGGATCACGACGTCTATGCAGTCGGAAGGGGAGCCGCTGTAGTGTACGTAACGGGCCGGAGCTCTCGAATCGTTCGCTTCACCAGCGGCTACAAACCGCTTTACGTCTTCCTCCGTAAACCCGCCCTTCGGGCGTATCAGTATGTCACTGGGATCTACTTGGTGTGTCAATGAAGCCACTACTTTATTATGGAAATCATATAGCTCCACCTTCACCATAACGGGTACGGTCGGCATCGGCAGCAGGAACACATTCTCGAAGCTTCTCCTTGTACGCGTCGCCTCTTCCGTCGCCTGCCACTCCTGGAACAAAGTGCTGAACGAAGTCCGGTAGAGCGTGTCACCACTGGCCGCCTCCGTCATGCAGACCTGGCCGTTACCCCGCAACGGCACGTCCTGCAAGCGCCTCCGGCGGCCCGCCCACCCCTCCAGCCTGTTCAACTCATCCACCGCAATCTCACAGCTCTTGTCCGTCCCGCTGAACACATAGTCCACCCGCAGAGTGGCCTCGCTCAAGCGCGAGTCCAGGGCAGGGGAGGCCAAGGCCTGCCCTGCAGCCAAAACCCCACAAAATACAATGTAAACAACCCTTCTCAAAACCGTTCCGTACTTCATATCCCTATCTCATTAATCTTTTTACAATTATACGAATTATCCTCGTCAGTGACAAGACAAAAAGATAACAGCCTTACAACTTCTCGTCGTCAAGCTGTCCGGGCATTATTATTATGAAGGGATTTTAGGATGAATATCCTATTAATCTAATATTCATGCAAATATATACAAAATGTTACATTATTGAAATTTTTTTCAAATTTTTCATTAATTATTCGGAATGTTTACTGCATAAATTATGCCGCAGCACTCCAACTGGATTACCCTATTGTGTCATGACGAAAACCTTATCAGTCGTTTACAATCGTTATTCGCCCCTGCGGCTGGGCATAAATGGCGGGGACTGTACCACTGAGGTTTGTCTCAAGGTAGTCAGCCAGGGCGTCACGAACCAGTTCGGTTCTGTAATCAAGTTGCTTACTGTTCTTGAGTGTATCGTAGAAACCACCGCGCGCATAGTAATCCGAAGAAGCTATAGTATATCGTCCGGCGGGATCAAGAGGCATCCAATTGCCTGAGGCTTCGTCAAGCACTGCCACGTCGCTTACGGTATCGCTCTGCTGGTGGATGGTATAGCGGAGTCCTGAAACCTGAGGGAGTTGTCCTTCCTCAGCCGGAAGAGCGGCGGTGCAACGCACCAGCATGGAAAGTATATCGGCGCCAGTGGCTTCGAATTTGGCCAAGTGATCATCAAACGGCTGAGCATTGGCCACATCGCCATAAGTGATGGTGCCAGCTGAAATACCGGAGCGGAAGCCTCCGCCGTTGAACAGACCTATCTGAGCCTGCATCGCATAGCGGACAGCGTCGGTCAAAAGGTCCCCAAGATTGGTCTCATTGCGACGGATCAGCCTGTTGCCATCGGAATCTCTCATAATGAGGTCGAAATCGCTGTGAGCGATCTGTCGTGCCGTCACCTGATCCAGTTCTTGATGCACTTTATCAATGGCTGCGCTTACGCTTGCGCTCTCATAGAGAATGTCCTCTATAGGAATGAGAGTTGTGCTTATGCGCCCGTCAGTGGTGATAACGAGCTTGCCTACGTTGGCGAACTGCGTGCCGGTCTGGGAGACAGGGACAATCTTGCCATCAAGGTTAGCCACTTCATCACGCTTGATTATGGAATGTGAATGCCCGTCTAAAACTACGTCGATACCTCTGGTAGCGGCGATGAGCTGATGGGAAGTAATGCCAAGGGAAGGTTGTTCTTCACCCAAATGTGAGAGAACAACTACATAGTCCGCGCCTTTCTCACGAGCCTCGTTGACAGCAATCTGTACCAATTCGCAAACATCGTCTGTACGGAGATCATAAAGCTGATTGCCATCCTTGTCGAAGAAGGAGTACTTTTCGCCGCTCATGGACTCTGGCGTAGTGACGCCCACGAAGGCCACACGGCGCACCCCATAATCACATATAGTGTAAGAGGCAAAGCACGGCTCGGAGGCCCCGTACTCGTAAAGATTGGCGCAGACGACAGGAGCGCCAATCTGCGGCACCAATTCTTGCATACGGTCTGCTCCGTAGTCGAATTCATGGTTCCCCAGTGTGACTGCATCATAGCCAACTGCCTTCATCACATCTACGACATATTGTCCACGAGACAATGCACCGGCGTTGCCTCCCTGAAGGTAATCTCCGCAGCTGACCGTAGCCGCCCAGGCCGTATCGCTGGCAGCGATGGCATCGCGAAGACCAGCAAGTCGCGTATAACCGTCAATAGAACAATGTACGTCGTTTTCGTACAGAATGACGATGCTTTTGTCCAATCCCTTGTCGGGAATATCCTCTCGCTCGCAGGAAATCAATAATACGGAAAGGACGGTAAGAAGGATGTAGAAAAACCTTTTCATAGATTAGTGGTTAATGTTCTTTATTACATTTAAACAAAGATAAGAAAAACTCTCAGAAATATCGTTGATCACATACCGAACACTTGCGGTTTTTTTCTATACTATTGTTGCCGTATCATATTGATATTTATTAAATTATTTATATATTTGCTACAATAAACACTACGTCACTATTATGAACGAAAAACTGCTGGTTTTTACCGATTTTATGCAATCTCAAGAAGTATCAAAGACCAAAGACACTTATTCCTCGCCTATAGCGGAGAATATTGTTATCAATACTCAAGGCGTAATTCTTTCTTCCACTGATCCATGGGGCTCTGAGGAGTAGTAGTTTAGTCGGAGACATGAAGAATGCTTTTGTGATTATTGTGAGTGCCGTAGTTTCTGCGGTGCTCCTTTGTTGTTCTTGTCAGGAAAACAATTATATAGAGACTCCGGTGTTAGTTGATGCCTCTCCGGACGAATTTGTAAGAAGCATCTGTTTCTCAGTTGACGCTTTCGATACAGAGGATGGAGCAATTACTTCGAAATCGACGTACGATGCAAGTGGTAATTTCTATTTTGATGCAACTGATACTGTCGGTGTTTTCCCCGCCAAAGGCAATCAAGTGTATTTTGAGATAGAGGGTGAATATGTAGGCAAGCGATCTGTAGAGTTTGACGGTGGCGGTTGGGCACTCAAGGATAGTTATTCTTATTGGAGCTATTATCCTATTGTGGGAGACTTCTATTTGGATAAGACCTATATCCCTGTAGAGTATTTCGATTTAACGCAAGACGGGAATGGAGGTATCAATCATATCTCACCACTTGATTTTCTCTATACTGATCAGTGTAAGGTCGTAAACGGAGAATTGTCTTTCAGATATCATCATCTGAACTCGATACTTCGTCCAAGAGTGACTCTTCCTGCTGGAACATATTCCAAAATTGTAATCCAGGCAGAAAGCGATGTCTTTGTTTTAAGAGGGTATTATGATTTAACCGCGGATACACCGGCCATCACAGGGACAGATTTCTCGGATCATCTGACTCTAAATCTAGAAAATGCCTCATTTTCAACAGAAACGGCATTCGTCGGAAACCTTATCACCGCTCCTGTTGATATCAGCAATATGCCCCTCAAGGTCATTATTTTCAGTGGAGATTCACCCAAATACTACTATACATATCAACGCTCTTCAGCACTTAATGCCGGTATTCCCTACGGTTTAGTCTGCAGTGAGCTTAAATATGCCGATCAGCAGGATCGCGGACTCAGTTTCAATCCGAAGAATGTAACCTGTACTCTGGGGAGTATCCCAGAGAAACCGGTTCTATCCGGAGAATACACTAATGTAGCATTCTCCTCCAGTGATGATACTATTGCAAAGGTCGATTCCGTTGGCAATGTTACGCCCATCTCTGCAGGTACCGTGACCATTACCGCCACGGCTGAGGAAGACGACATATACCTTCAAGGTTCGGCTTCATATACCTTGACGGTGCTTAATACCTATACTAAAGCTTTTAGTGTCATAGTCGGAGGTACTTACATTATAACCTCAGTAGCAGACGACAAGGTTTTCAAGGGGTCCGTGGATGGATCATCCGAGAGTGTTTCGCCTTCTAACAGTGTCATTACGGACACCAAAAACTCTCTTTCTGCCTACGAGTTCACTCTTGAAGATAACGGCGGCAATTTCTACCTGAAGAACGTAGAAGGAAAATACCTAATATGCGACTATAGCAACAGTGGTAACAGCACTTCTGGAATCCGCTATGTCGACGCTCGTGAAAAAGTTGTTTATCCGTTTACACTGACGTGTAATAATGGGGCATTCTTCTTCAATACTTCGCGTACGGATAACGGCGATGCCAATCAGTATCTGTATTTCAAGACGAGCGGCACCAACTCCAACATTTTCAAGATCGGAGGAAGCGGAAGTAGTGTCGGAGTACACCTCTATTTGAAGACGGGAAGTAGCGGTTCGCCGGCAAAAAAGGCTCAGACACTTGAATTCGCTGACCAGACCATTACCTGGACACTTGGTGACGAGTATGTGATTGGGCAGAGCTATGCATTTCCACAGTATGTCAGAGGGGCTCTGACCACAGTCACATATTCCTCTGAGCCGGAGGATGTAGTAAAGATTGAAGGGGGCAAAATGAAGATTGTCGGTGCAGGCTCTGCTACCATCACCGCAAAAGCAGCTGAATCTGACGAATACTACTCAGGAGCAGCAACCTTCAGCCTTCGCATCATCAAGCCAGCATCGGAAGAGTGGGTGAACTTGGGATCCTTCACTTTGGAGAATAAGGCTGTTCAGGATTACCTGGATGATGCGATTAAGTCGTATTCAGATACTGATGATGCTACCAAGACTGTGATGGCAACATATGCCAATGGTGCAGCATACTCTTCCATTGACCGAAAGGATTGCCCTAATCCAGTAAAGATTACCTGGAACAATTCCGCTTCTGATGACACCGTTATCTCAATTTATGAGGAAAAGACATTGACAAAACCGGTTTGGACGCAGAATGCGACGGCAAAATCCACTTCTGCGGATGTGTATAACCTCATCCCGGAACGCACTTACTATTATACGGTTTCCGAGGGCTCTGTCGTTTGGGAGAAAGGGTATTTCAATACGACTGGCCGCCGCCGTTTGATCAAGGTCAGCAATGTTGAGAAGAAAGGGCACGCCAACAACTGCCGTGACTTGGGCGGGCTTGAAGTGACGGACAAGGGAGTAAAGAAGACTATCAAGTACGGTTACATTTTCAGGGGCACCAATATGGACAAGACAACACCTGACGAAAAATCCATCTTGGTCGACTTCTTGAATATTGGAATGGATGTTGATTTAAGAAACGGCAGTACCAGCGGCAATATGCTGAGTGACGACGGATCCTCGAGCCGCTATCAGCCTTTCACTTCCCCCTATAACGTAGGCTATGTCAGTCCAGGATTCAACAGCTTTGCTGACTTGACGGATAAAGCTAAGATATATAGTGTCGTTATGGCTGTCTTCAATACTGCAGAACTGGATAAAGCATCCTATATACATTGCTATATCGGCGCTGATCGCACCGGATATATCATTATGTTGTTAGAAGGGTTGCTCGGAGTCTCAGAAAAAGACTGTTCCATCGACTATGAGTTAACCTCTTTCAGCGAGGCTGCTGAATTGAGATATCGTAACGGTCAACCAAGGGACTACTATTTCCGTCAGGGTATCGATTTCTTGAGAGGTCAGAACGGTGATACTTTCCAAGACAAGATCGAGAACTATCTTGTCAACACGGTTGGAATCCTTCAGGACGATATCAATAGGTTCAAGAGTAGAGTCCTGGAATAGACTTCGAATAGATGATACTAAATAACAATTCAGGCGGCTTTGAATGAGCCGCCTGAATTGTTATTTATTTGAAAATGTTGTGAATCCATCAACAAACTTACCATCCATCCAACTCTTCTTTGAGTAAAAAGCATTTATCATTGTGTTGATGGCTGTCGCGAAATCCTGTTCATTATCTTCATTCTGGTCTTGCTGATAACCAGAGTACCCCCACATTGTAGTGTTAAACACCTCGGACAGGCAGATCATGTTAGCCATCGAGCGGATATATGTTTCGAATTCCGTAATATTCTTCGAGTAAAGACTCCATAGTTCAATCAAGCGAGTCCTGAAAACAGGATCATTACACAGAGATTTGTAATAGTAGCCGCTTTGATATGCCCCTACCCACTCGTTGGAATGGGATGGCATGAATGTCAGATAATCGAAATCCCAGACAGGACCCATAGTCAGTTTGCCTTCTTTGTCTTTATACAGGTAGGTGCTGTGCGGCCCCTTATACTCGTCAGAATAGTTCTCGTTGTAGAAATCACCGTTTCCGGTCAGTTCATTTACGAATAGGAACCAAATAGCTGCATCTATATCAAAATCATTTCTGTAATCTCCAGTAGCTGCATCCTTTATCTTGACCTCCAAGGTGTTGATGAAGTTCTTCATATAATTAATAGCGTCAGTGGTCAGATTGTCATCGGGATCTTTGAACATATATTTGAGATTGAATTTTGACGATTTGAACTTATTCGGCTCATCGTAATTATTGTCAATCTCCATCATGAAACCTCCGGTTACATCTCCGGTATCCTCCGGTTTCCACTTGCTGATGTTCACTCTGTTCTGATCTATCTTGATCTGTTCGCACAGATAATAGTTCCCACGATGTTCACCATTGAACTCCAACTCGACGAATTGACCGCGAACGGTATAGGGGAGCCCAAGGTTGACATCGTTACCTTCTGAATCTTTAATTGTCATTTGTGTATGACTTGATAGCCAGAAAGCAGCATCGTTACGAAGAAGGGTACGGTCTTTCCAGTTTGCCAGAAGGACCCAACGCTTATGCTTTGGCATTCCGAGAACCTTATTCTTCTCCAATAGTTTCAGGGCATAAGGTTTTTTATCATACCCCCACGTCGCATTTCCGCGTCCCTTGATCTGCGTTTTATACTCTTGGATGACCGTCCCATCACTGCTCTCGAACCTCACGAAGGCGGATGAATCGACAGATGTCTCAGATGGTCTCCATTTCCTCTCGTCAATTTTAGTGCGTTGGCCCCATCCGGAATTCTGTGTATATACACGGTCTGCCTCGACGGTCTCTCTAGTGAAGGACGTGGTCGTAATCCTGACCACGGCAAGTCCAGTATTACGCGCAACAAGCGAAAATTGTTGCTCAGCATCTTCCCGGCAAACCGTCAGTGTGACAGGACTTGATGCATCAATGTGAGTGACTCCACTTTCAACCTCTTGCCCACCTATCATCAAAACATCTCCTTCGGTGATATCATAGTTGAACACCAAATCGGAGAAATCTGTGACGGTTGGAAGGGTGATAGTAAAGGTGCGAGTGTCTTCATTATACTTGGCGTAGTTATGAAACACATTACCGAGAGAATCTGTAACGCCCCCATTCTCAACCGGAAGACCATATCCTCCTGCATTGGATGAAATGCTGTTGATCTTGATGTCAGTGTTCGGTACTACCTTTAGAGGGGCCATCCTCTCGATCATATTCCGTTCAATCGTAAGGTCGATCGGAGCCTCCTGAACGAGAGGCCCTTCAGTTGTGTTCACGGTGATAGTAAAGCCATCCTTAAACTCTACAGGGGGGACGACGAACCAGAACTCCGTGTATTCTTCCGCGGATGATTTTAAAGCAACAGGGGGGTCACAATACAGTCTGATTCTATCAGACGAATTCGTCTCATCCATCGTAACTTGAGGAATGCCATCTTCTGACACAGTGATTGAGCATTTGCCGGCAAGAAGCTCATTATTGTTACCCTTTAGAATAATGGAAGAGACAGATATATTCTCACCGTATAACTTGAACGAAAGATAGCCCCCCACATTCTTGAACTTCAATTCCGGCGTCTCGGTCATTGAGACCATCGTATTGGCTCCTCTTCCGAAAGAGTTGATATGATAGACTTGCTCTTCAGGGAGTGTGAAAGTGATAACACCATCATTGTCAATCTTCGTGTCAACCTTATAAGGATACACGGCATAGACTTTTTTTAGAGTGTTTCCCGTTACTGGACCTGTGGGCTCTATCATTTCAAACTCTCCGGCTGTATCTCCATCGACTCCCTTAAATAAGTACTGATAGCCGAAAGTGTACTTATGGAAATATGTAATTCTGTCGTCAGCATTCCATAGGACACGCAACTTATTGTCGGCGAAAACTTTTGTTTCGTTTCCAACAGGTCCATCGTCTATAGCCGCATTGATAGAAGCAGGGGGCTGGACGATTGGATCTTCTCCTGGGGCCTCAGTTTCATCGATAGCGCAAGCGACAGTCAACAATGGAGCCAATGCAATAAGATAATAGTGGAGTTTCATATCGCGAGAGTTATTCAATTAAGGATTTGTGGGCGTCCAGGGGTGATCGGGATTATCTCCGCCTCCAATGGACTCGTTGCTGTTGTCTAGAATCCTCGACTGCAATGTAATCTGAAGAATCTCCATCTCGGGAGAGATGTACTTCTCGTAGTTTTTCATTTCAGTTGTTTTCATTACTATTCGGATCTTATAAAGATGTTATAAAATAAGTACTTGAATATAAGAGAGTAAAAAGCAGCCCCCATGATGTGGAGGCTGCAATCATATGAATTATGAATGACTATTGAGCTTTACCGACACTCTTGTAGTGCTCTTCCCTCGCCTCGGTCTCTGAACCTTGGAAGTGGTTGATGGTAACTGCTTCAGCGTGCTTGACCATGCCTTCCTTCAATGTGTTGTGGAAGTTGAAAGGATTCACTTCGACTTCGGAAGTGTTCAACGCGGATCCAGTTCCCGTGAGCTCATAGCTCCAACCCCAGTCATCTTCCGTCACTTCATACACATAGGCGGGATCCAAAGCATACAGAATCTTGGTTACTTCCGCCCCGTCAGTACCCTTGTTAGTAAGGATAACCTTGGACCAGTTCTCCCAATTCCCGTCAGGAGTGGGTTTACCAAGCGCATTGGTCACGAAAGAGCCGTCGGCATTCTTCTTGGGAGAACAACGATGGATTTCGAAGGTCGCGCTCTCGCCATGCAGAAGACCATCCTTCGTAATCTTGATGATCAGAGGGAGATCCGTGTTAGGGATAGGATAAGAAGTAAGCTTCGTATACTGCCTTTTGCCATCCACGAGAACAGGATTACCCTCCTCATCCTTGACACAGAGATAAACACCGGAATCCGGGTGATTTGTATTGGTTCCGTCACCGCCGGTTGCTTCATCATTGGCTTTGATTTTGAACGAGATGACTAATTTCTTGCCGGCATAATGATAATTGGTTCTATCAGTGTAGCGTTTGCCAACCCAATTACCTTCATCATCTGGATCGGTATAAAAACCATGCGCATCTTTCTCGCCATCTGCACTGAAGTCAAAGCCTTCGATAACTAACTCCTTGCGAGTCTCACCGTCGGCTCCAACCACATCAGTGATGGTCGTGGTTACGCCGGTAGCATCCGACTCATTCTCCCAACCGGAGGCATCGGACTTGATGTCCCAAATCTTGATCGTGACACTGCTCGCATCGAAATCATCCGGAAGGACGAAGCTGTTGGATACGACGTCACGGATCTGCGTGTCCTGATCCGCAGCGGAAGCGGAACCGCCGGATGCATTGGAGATAGACTTGAAAATAGTTGACAAGTCATTATCACCACCGACAAGAAGGGAATATCCACCCTCCGGAACATCGTCACCAGTAGCCAATGTGCCCGGATCATAACCTTCCAAAGAAACCGTAGTACCAGAAACAGTCCACACGGTGTTCCAAGGTGCAGGAATGCTGTTACCCCTAAAAACGGAATTAATGTTAGCATATCCGTTATAATAAGTGGCTTCACCTTCGTAAGTTCCTCCGGAAGATTCAATAGGAAGAGTATTGATAGTTGCAGTCCATCCACCACCAGTATAGTTTGACGAAAGCCAATCCATCAACCTAAGAACTCGACGATAGTTATTAAGCCATTGGCCCGAAGTAACTTCATCAATAAGGCCTACGGTATAAATAGTTGCGCCATAGGTATTCTTAATCTGACTGCCATAATAAAGAGTTTTATTGGCAAAAGGATATTCAAACTGCTGCTGATTAGACGCACCATTATTATCACCCGTTCCAGTTGCAGCATTATCCGTAGGATAACCATCAGTGAACAGCAGGACAGTCAAATTAGCATCAGCTCTCTTTTGGTTCGGAGTTCCATCCAAAAGTTCATTGATAACCATATCAAGTCCGTGGTCCGGACGAGTACCAGAATCACATCTGAAACCATTGTTATTAGTGGTACCGATCTTGGTCATCAATTCTCCAGAGTACGTATTGCCATTCTTAGTCACCACAGTTGTAACATCCACCCAACTCTGAACCATGGTTGCATTTCTATTGTATGTAACAATCGCTATGCGGTTCACATAATTCGGATCAAGTTCCTTGCAAGCGACTGCATTGTCATAAATAGTAGCGACAAAATCCCTGACAGCCGTTTTAAGAGCTTCGATTCGAGTAGGATTTCCGTTGCCACGAGGGTAGTTATTATCTCTCATGGAACTGGATGTGTCCAGCACAAGAATAATATCCGACGGAACAGAGGAATAACTGATCGCCGTCGTACCTTCCGCGAAGGTCTCGAGCGTGACGGTGTAGTCATTGTTCGAATCGGGGCCGGTCACGTTCTTCTGGACATTAACACCAGTCGCGGTAGGATGGTCGGGATCATATCCCTGAGCAAAAGCAGTCAAAGTACCCGCCAGAAGGGCAATCCCAAACGTAATGGATTTGAATATATGTTTCATTTCAAATATCATTTAATAGTTAGCTCTTAGTCGGTGGTAGAAGTAGTGGAGGAAGAATCATAAGGCTTTTCTTTAATCTCCTTTCCAATCGCATCAGACCATGCCTTCCAAATATCAGCGGCAGGCATCACTTCACCTTCAGGATAAGGTGTTCCGTCAGCTCGAAGGGAAGGCGCGGCGATAGCCTGGATGACGACCTCCATCACGAGATGGACACCCACCGCTTCGGACCGGATATTTGAGGACGAGTTCGGGATATAAATCGTAGGAACCTCTTCTGCTGGCAAGGTATAATCTTGGAAAAGAGCATCCGTTCCGGAAAGCTTCGAATTCGGGCCGATAGCATCCATGTAATAGAAATAGCTGCCCGTGCCTCTGACCCATTTACTGCCTGAAGCGGGATGCCCACCCTTGAAGGAATTATCGAAGTAGGATCCCCACTTTTCATCCTCACGGAACCAAGGATCAATCATCTTGTTATCGGTAGCCCCACCGGAACCATCAGTTTCATATCCAACCAGAATCATAGGTTCCTTTTTGGCATCCGCATCGGCTTGCGACGCCCAGCCATACCAGTTACCAATAACCAGTATGCGTACCAACTCGGAGACGTTACCTGTATTGGTCACGTGAAGATTGGACTTTTTGTACCCTTCCATAGTGTCGAAGATTGCGACGTCGACCAGTTTCGGATTCAGGGTGTAAGTGCGCAACTGACCGGCTTCCCACTTTACAGGAGTTTCCCTATCTTTGTTGATGATTTTTCCAAGGTCAATCTCGTGAGTCTCATAGCCACCACCGGCTGCTCCTGAAGTATCCGGGGTCTTCACGCAGAAGGTAACTTTTAGCTTCACATTATCCGTTATCTCTTGAGGGATGAACCAGAACGTCAGTTCACCATTAGGATTATTCAAGTTGTGGTCAGCAGCCGCGTCAGTCCAACTTGTGCCAATCAAATCCGAATTCCATGCCGTACCGCCTTCGTTGCCAATGGTACCATCCACCCACGCATTCTTGGAATAATCAGGATTGGTATACGTCAGATAGTATGTCTCTGGACCTGCCCCGAGATTGCTCCAAACAACAGGTGTAGTCGCAGAAGGAGTAACGACACAATGTCCGGAGCCCTTCAAGCCTGTAATCTCCACCTTTGTGATAATGGTCTTAGTCTGATTGCCATTTTCAGCGGCGGAACGGAACTTCACACCGGTAAGTGCGTGAACCATCTCTACGGGAGCTCCATTGGGGAGGAACCCATCGTGCTCTGCCTTGCTGATGGATGTGTAACCAAATAGAATATCCTGCTGAGCAGAACCCGATGCAGTGGATGTGTAATCAAACGCTATAGAGCCTACTGTGGAGTAGTCGAATTCAGCATCAAGTGCCGGCATACGGAGATAGAAGTTGACCTTAGCATTATCGTCGTCTGGCCAAGGTCTCGAACTGAAACTATGAGTATAGCGCCAGCCCTTGCCTAAAGTCGCGTCCTTGTTGATGTATTCATCTATTACAGAATAAGATGCATCACCTCCGAAATTACCCTCTTTGGCATAGATACCAATATTCGGATATAACTTGCCTAAATTTACGGTATAGGCGGGAGCGCCCTTAGTCGCCGGAGACGGGTTAAGCTCTTCAATAGTTTCTTCCAGGAAGAGCGCTTCTCCCTGTGCGTCTACTCCAACAGGTACGGAAATACCCCTGACAGGCGCAGGGAGGTCCACCGCAGCCTTTGTGTCAACGTTGGAAAAGACGAAAGCGACGTCGTTCTCTCCAACGGAATAATCATCGAAAGACGGTTCCCTCTCGCAGGAAGAGAACAGCGCAGTTGCTAGAACTGCCAAAACAATGTAAACCTTCTTCATAATTTCAGTCTTTCAGTGATTAAGATTCAAAATAGAACACCTCTGACGCGTTTTCGCTAACTCCAGCCGGGTCATCAGGATCATTCATGTTCTCCAAACTCCTTGCCCTTACGTTAAAACGTAACGACTGGCAAATAAGCCCTTCGAGATCTACCTCGGTCACTTTTGTGCACGGAGATTGGTAGGTCTTTCTTGTCTTTAAGCTAAACATTGTATAATACCAGCTATAAGAAGGCGGTTAAGTTTTGAATTATAAGCCATAACGCCTTAGCAAATAACGGATTATAAGCTTGAGTGAGTGGGTTAGAATCATGGCCACATTTTCTGTATTTCTATTCAGTTTCTGACAACTATAACTTCGCATCTTGTTGTGACGCAACGAGTTGAGCAAGTTTCATAACACAAGTGAGACTCAAAACAATTTATTATGTTGCCAGAGGGATTGGTGAGAGCCTGATCTCGACCGGTCAAACGGCATCAAAATGCTTGATAAACGGGCGATTTGACTTTATATGCCCTGTAGTTATTCGAAATGCGGCGTAGAGAATGGTTCATCCGAGAAAAAAGTCCAGGGAAAAGGATAAAAAATCAATAAATATATTAGGTGATTAAAATATTTTTTCTAACTTTGCGGGGAGTAAGGGATTGTTTCTTTTTTTGGAGAAACGGGCAGCGATTAGAGTAATATTAATAAATTCATATAACTGGTATTATAAGATGTTTAGCGCTAAAAAGACAAGGAGAATCTACCAATCTCCGCACACAAAAGTGGCCGAGGTAGATCTCGAAGGGAATTTGCTCATACCTGGCTCTCAGACATTAAATGTGCAGTGGGATGAGTCTAAAAATGTCAACATCTCTGGTGAGAAGACCCTAAGTGATGGAAATGCCCTTTATTTTGAATAACCATTGAAAGACTGAAAGTTATGAAGAATTCATGCATCAAGCTTGCAGTCCTTATGATGGCTGCGTTCGCGGTTTCCTGCCAGGTCAGCGAAACTTTTGAAGATTCGTACATTCCGGAGAAGGGCGATTTCGTTATCCGCTTGGGTAACAACGCCAAGGCTACTAAGGCTCTGGATGTTGCTCCTATGAGCGTCAATGGCGCCGTTATTGATCTGGGTACGCAAGATGGCACCAACTTCTATTTGGAAGAGACGATAACCAGGCTGGACGGCCAGGCGAATGGTCCGGAGACGAAAGGAACTCCGGCATATACCGAGAATGTCGGCGTATTGTACAGCACCTTAGGGTTATATGCTGCTGGTAATTTCGGTAATGTCACTTTCGACCGTCTGGACAATGAGATGGTAGGCGGCGGTTGGCGTTACAAGCACAACTACTCAACCGACCCTTGGCCCAAAAACGAATCAGATCAGGTCGGGTTCTATCTCCGCATGCCTGAAACCATGAACGGAGTTACGACTACGATGACCACTGCAGATCCTTATGGTAATCCTGCAGCCGGAGCGATCACCTTTAATTATACTTCCCCGACAACCGTGGCCAATATGCAGGACATCGGTTTTGCGTACCGCACCATGTCCAAGGAAGAGTATAAGGGTTTTGGTAAAAATGGGGCCCCCTTCCTTTTCAATCATGCCCTTACCGGTGTGAAGTTCGCGATCGGGAATACGGATGAAGATATAAGTGCTAACGAGATCTCCATCACGGAGGTGATTTTCAAGGGTCTGTATGATACTGGTACTTGTACGATTAAGCCTGTGTCTGAAACCGGTTATAGAGACGATATAAAAAACTTCTCCTCATCTTCTGGTATAGTCGTTTGGAGCGGCAAAAGAGCCACGACAGTCAGTACCGAAACCGGTTATTCTTCCGGAACTTTCGGTGCCCCTATTAATTTCGTGGAAAAGGGAACGGAGATAGAAGAGGGTAATACTAACACCTATGATTCTTTTGGAGCTAATGGTGGTAACTATCCTAAGAGCTTCGCCGAAGCCGGTGCCACCAAAAACCTCAACGACCAGGCTGCTTCCCAGACCTTCTGGTTCATCCCGCAGAAACTTAGTAGAGCTGCCCATGGTGAAGAAGGGGATGACGATTACACCCCTGCAGAAACACCTGTGACCCTTATTGTAAAGTATACATATAGGGGACAATCTGGTGAGTGGAAAATCGATTTCGGAAAGCTCCTCTCGAATATCGAGTGGAAAGCCGGAGAACTCCGCACTTATACTCTCCGAATCGCCGATGTGAATGTGAAGATTGAGGACGATGTCGTTATGTCCGATGCGTATACGGATTACACAGGCGATGAAGACGAGAAGTTCCTGGCTGCTGTCGGCAGTAAAAAACAGAATGTTGTTATCACCAATACTGGCAATAACCCTGCATTCATCCGTGCCGCCATCGTTGGACAGTGGGTCGATAAAGACGGGAGACCTGTATTTGGTTTTACCGATTACAAGACTAATTATACTGAACCTATCCCCAGTTGGTATGATGATCAGTTCGGCCCCAGTGCTGCGTATACCTTCGGATACTTTTCTAAGCTTGTCGGTTATGATGCATCTGGAACGCACACGGATGCAGGAAAATACACTGGCACGCATTGGCATAGAGGATCCGATGGATACTATTATTATGATGAGGCCGTTCCAGCAGGAGAAGAAGTCGGAGAACCTCTTTTTGAGAGTTACACCATTGCATCTGTTCCGAATGTAACAGTTGCAGGTGTTGACACTCGAGTAACCTTTGTCCTCGAGGTCGCCACTCAAGCCATCAATGCTAATAAAACTGACGGTACTGCGTGGAATTCCTATACCGATGCGTGGAACGATGCTTCCAACAGATAATAATAATTAAGGAGATAATAATATGAAGAATATTAACAGAATACTGCTTACCGCTTTTACGTTGGTCGCGTCCTTCCCGGTCCTGTTTGCTCAAGGCCTTAATGGGAATCCTCACGCAGGTATAGGTGATGATGGCAACCCGTTGGGGTACAAGGAAAATGATAAGGGCATTGCATATAGCAAGGACATAACAGGCCCTAAGAATGGCAACTATACCATTCACCTTCACACTTTTGTAACCGGTAATGGAACCCTTGAAAGGTCTGATTTACCTGCTGATGTGGTGTTGGTTCTTGACGTTTCTGGATCAATGGACGATAATGTTACATCCTATACTTATTCCGGGGTGGAAGGAACATGGTCATCCTCAAATGTCGGTTATAACAAGTTTTTTTTACTTGATGGGCAGTATTGTCAAGTAATGGGTTATCGTAATAGATTAATTGTTAATGATCCAAATGTGGGTTGGCGTTACCTTAGTGATTCGGGGGTAACGGATACTGATCCCGGCTATGGTTCGACCTTTACAGGTACTCTTTATACTAGATCCTCATCTAGTGAGAAAAAAATAGTAACATTAAGACGTGCTGTATCTGCTTTTATTGACTTGATGTTGGAAAATGATCCAGGAATACCGGATAAGCATAACACAGTAAGTATAGTAAAGTTTGCAAATGATTCGTACTATGACGATGAGACGGCAACGTCTACCACAGTTACGGGAAATCATAAGATGAGTGACTACTATAGTTTTAATAGTACAAGTAATTACAACTATACAGAGATTGTTGCCGGTTTCACTCCTGTAATAGATGGTGGAGCTCAAACATTGAAGGATATAGTGAATGGAACAAATGGTGAGCGAGGTTTACAGCCTGGTGGTGCTACTGCTGCGGATTTTGGTATGAAAAAGGCTCTTGCATTGATAAATACCTTATATAACAGTGACGGAACGCCAATAAGGCAAAGTAACAAAACTGTTGTTTTCTTTACGGACGGTGATCCGAACCACGAAAGTGGTTTTAGCACAACTGTCGCGAATACAACTATTTCTGATGCCAAGAAAATAAAATCCAAGCTCGCATATAAGGATGAGAAAGGCAATGATGTTAATGTCTCTATTTACTCTGTAAGTGTATTTGATGGGGCTACGACTAATAGGACGACATATATGAACAATGTGTCTTCTAATTATCCTAACGCATCTAGTATGACAGACGGATGGAAAACCGGAGATTCTACTGGCAAGTATTATAAAGATGCATCAGAAGGAGGGCTAGAAGACATTTTCAGGAGTATAGCATCAGAAGCTGGAGGTAACTCTAATCTTAATAACACTACAATTACCGCAGTTGACGTTGTCGCCCAGAGTTTTAATGTTCCAGAAGGGGCAGGGAATATCGTTTTTTACGAAGCCCCCGTTTTAAGCATTGATGAAGAGACCGGGGCGGTGACATTTGTAGATAAAGATCATTGGATTCCTGAACCGCCTGGAGTTTCAGTTGTCCCAGATGAGCATGATCCCCATAAGATTACTGCTACGGGGTTTGATTACGCTGCGAAGTATTGCGGTTTTCAGGAAATCAAGCAAGATGGAGTTGTGGTGGATAAAGTACCCCATGGCAGCAAGTTAGTCATAGAGATTAATATTACTATGGCTCCAGATGCTGTTGGAGGTCCACTCACTGACACCAATGGCCCCGGTTCAGGTATTTATCTGGATGGTAAAAATGAACTCATGTTCGAGAGCCCTACAGTAGACTTGCCCGTGAATCTCCAGATTAAGAAGGTTAATATGAATGTTGGAGAGAGTTCGAAATTCAAGATTCAAAGGGTTAGTGCGAGTAGCGGTACTCCTTCTGCAAATTCTTCATGGGAAGATGTTAGCAGTGTATTTGTTACAAAGACAAGTTCCGAAGAACCTTCTGTATGGGTAAAAGGTCTGAATCCGAACTTCTATTACAGAATTCTTGAAGAAAACTGGGGATGGAGTTACAACTTCGTAAGTGCTTCAGGAACGGGTTATGTTCCCGACGTGGACGATGTGGATGAGGATGAAGACACCGAAGAACTTATTGTGGGTACAAAGACTGTAACAAACAAGCTTGAGGTTACCTCGGATAAGTTTGTCGGTAATCCGATCGTTTTCAATAATGAAAAGAAAGCGAATATTGAGTCCAATGTCCACCATGCAGAAAGCAAGGCGACCAACACCTTCAATGGATCAGATCCTGTATTCGTTGACTCCAAAAAGGGTAACGGAACGGGCAGGATTACACCTTAATTAATCTGCGTTTAACTATAATCAGTATTCGGGCGACCCTATGGGCCGCCCGATTTGTCTTTCAGCTTCGCTAAAAGACTCCCTATTTCACCGCGAATGCCTTTCCGGATATCCCTTTCCTCTTTTTGTCAATGAACCGCATGATAAACTTAACTTCGTCTTCGGGAACACGTGCATCAGATGCGAAGAGAGGGAACTCAGTAACAGCGTCATCGACCTGATCGATGACGCCAGCCGCATCGCGGATGTCGTTCTTCTCTGCGAGTTCCAGCAGGTCTTTTCGAGTAATGCCATCGCGTTTCCCTGCAATTGTCATTTGATGGGCGTTTGCCCATTGTCCCGAAGGATTGTAGCAGAATCCCATGTCATAAGCAGGGGAGAGGTTCCACCTCCCTTCAGGATCCATCAGGAAAGAGGTGTTCTTCGTATGATCATCCATGTTGACACAAAGGATGTTGAAGACAACCCTTCGGAAGAACTCTTTCTGTGCATTATAACCGAGACCGAGCCTTCGCATGGTCGCGAACGCCTGCTCGTAAGAATAAGCGCCTGGTCGGCGGAAGTCAAAATGCGAAATAGCGCACAAGGTCTGCATATGTATCTTCTCCCCTCCGCGGCGGTCAAACCTTCGCGTCATAAAATGCGCTCTTCCATTCTCCTCCAGTAGTCGACATTCTGTCATTTCTATACCCGCTGCCGTTACACATTTGTAAAAAGCATACTCGCGTCTGCCAAAACTTGCCGGAGGCACAGGCTTTCCCTCGGAGTCGAAACCATCGAATTTCAGGATCCAGTAATCGAAACCCGCCGGCGCTTTGACCTGGCCGGAGCGAATCTCCTTTGTTTTGTCATTGACGGCAATGATTGCCTTTGCTCTTTGACCGCCCGCGGATGTCCCAATCTTGAGAATGTCCATTATGGCCTTCTCTTCTTCCCGGAGGCAACTTTGAAACTGTTCCTTGGTGGAAAGGGCGCGCTGCGCTGTATTGACCAGTGCGTCTATCTCGATCTTCGAGCTTTCATTCAATCTCAATTCCCTTGCTGGAACATATTCTAAGGCCCCCATGCATCGATTGCCTTGGAAAGAAAGCTTCTCAATGGCATTGGCTTCCTCTGAACTTCTTCCTTGAGCTGCCAGCCATTGATTGAGAAGAGCCTGTCCGAAACTGTCGGGCAGCGAGTCAGCAATCATGCCTGGGAGACCGTTGAATGTGTCCTTTCCTAGAGCTGGGAATTTGTATATCCTATCCGGCGCAGTTGGCATCATGAGAGGTGCAGGCTTGATTCCTTTCTCGCAAAACTCCGGCAGATACTGGAATGCGCAGATACCGTCATCCTCTAAATTTAGGACTCCTATCGGTTGCCCATATAATACGACTGTCAATGTCTTGATCATATACTATTTCTTTGACGCCCTTTGGCGCAGTTTCATTCCACGTTCTATTTTCTGTGCCAGGATAGGAGACATAGGCCTTTCTTGGAAGAATACCTCCATCGAGTCGAGTCTCCCCAATACTCTGAGGATTCTCATGAAATTTGACATCGATCCTCCCTTTCCGTGCTCGAAATTGAGGTATGTGGACAGAGACATTTCTGTCTGTGTGGCCATACCGATCTGCGATTGGTTCATTTCCAATCGCCATTCTTTAAGCTTCTTTCCAATCCCGTCAAGAATCATTTTATCTGAAAGCCATTGAATATCCTCCATAACATTTGTAATTATGATGTATTATGCGCAAATGTAGAATTAATATAGTGATTTTCCAAATATTATATTGGTATTTGGCTTATAAGTGTTTATTAATGCACCGGTCCCGTTATTTGAACAAGGGCAATCAGTACTATTTTGCTTTATTATAAATATACAGAAATTGTGTATAAAACTCGCGCAGTTTTGCAACATGTAAGAAGTCAAACTGACAAACAATTATGGTCAAATTGGCATCTGTTCCTAAGTGTAAATTTACGGTTTGTAACCAATGACACGTTATTATGTGCATTGTCACAAAAGTGGAATAATCTTACTCTTGAGAGAAATAACACTTTGTTTACCAGCTGGTTAAGTGGTTAATTCGCTTTCCATAACTGGTATTATGTCAAGTTCATCAAATAAGAGCCGTAAGCGGCTAAAATTCAAAGTTCCGAGAGTCGTTCAGACTGTGGATCTTGAGCTGGAGGAGGACCTGCTCGCGGGAGTGAGCTCGGCGCCTCTGGCTCCGGTGGAGACCATGGGACAGGAGTATGTCAATAGGGGAGCCTCATATTATGAGGATTCGTGGTATTAAAGAAGGTATGACGATGGGAAAGAAAGCTTTGTTTCGGGCGCTGATCGCGCCTCTGGCGCTCTTCGCGGCTGGTTGCGGGGAGAATGCCTTGGATGATTTATATCGCCCCGTCGGGGCGGAGATCGTGTTTTCCGCCGCAGGCGGGTATGTCAACGGCGTGGAGACGCGTACGGAGTACAGCGGCGACGCGCGCTCCGTGACGGGATATACTTCGCCGTTCGAGCGAATCGACTGGAGTGACGGGGACATGATTACCGTCAGCTATACTCGCGGGAGCAGCCGCTCCAGCGCAGATTTCAGAGTCGGGGTTCCGGAGGAAAATGCTGAAAGAAGTGATGCATCCGTGATTTCCGATGACAAGCTTTATTGGGCAGAAGGTTCCGGAAACCATGTCTTTTATGCCATGTATCCTGCGCGCAATTATAAAGGGAATGGTTCTGCAAGTTTGTCGAATGGGAATCATGTCACCGGGACCATTCCTGCTGCGCAGGTTTTGACTTTGAAAAATGGCAAATACCAACCGGCGATGGAGTATGCTTATATGGTCGCGCGGGAGGAGATAGAGGAGTCCGGGACGGACGGGAGCGTTAAGCTCCACTTCGTCCCGGCCATGACCGCCTTCGAGTTCAGGTTCAGGCTCGAGCAGGGGGATATCCCCGTCACTGTGACGGGCTTCGAGATGCGATCGGCGTCCTCCGAGCTGGCAGGGAGCTTCGCATTCGACATCAGCGGAGGCTCGGGCTCCGACCGGAGCCTTGCGTGGAGCAATTATTCGACGAGCGGGGCCGGCAGCGCCGTGACCGTGAGCTTCGGCTCCGGAGCGGAGCTGGGAGCCGAAGACTACCTGGGCTTCACGGTCCTCGCGCTGCCGGCGCAGATCGGCGATGTCACCGTTACCTTTATATATAATGACGGCACCAGGAAGAGTCTTGACCTGAAGCACAATGGCGCGTTCGTGACCTTCGATGCCTGCAAGAAGTATGTCATTACAAATGACAATGTTCCGGGCGCGGAGACCTGGACCTACGTGGTCGAGCCGATTGACGACATAGTGACCTACGGTCATTTGCAGACTTTAGGTCTGCCGTTCAATGTGAAGAGTTACAAAATCGGTTCAAAAGGAAATGTCGAGCCAGTGAAATGGAAAGTCCAGTATTCTACGAGCGCGAGCGGTCCGTGGTCGGACACTCAGCCTTCGAGTTATTCTGTGAATGGAGCGAAGTTTTCCATCAATGCCGTTTTCGGCAATGGAAGCTTGCCTTCTTCTGCTGGAGAATCCAGGTTTGCAAATATCCTGAGGGATCATGTCGCCAGCGAACGGGAGACGAGCGGATTCGATTCGGAACAGGCAGCAATAGCTGTACTTCAATCGCGTGGATCTCTTCCTTCTGCCGTTTCAGATGCCGGTGACGGGTATTATGACCTGTCGAAGCATCTAATCTACGGGAGCATCGATGGAGCGGAAATCGCTCAAGAGACCGCAAATTGCTATGTCGTTACCGCCCCTGGCAAATACAAGTTCCCCCTGGTGTATGGCAATGCCATCAGGGGCGGTGCCGACAATCAAAAGGCTTACGCTCCTCAGGGGTTGGGAGTTCACAACGACATCAATTATTACTTGCGGCGTTTCGTGAACCATGCTGATCAGGAGATAACGGATCCTTGGCTGAAGAATAATGGCGTAGCTCCGGACGAAGCTGTAGTGGTTTGGCAGGATGTTACGGACGCGAGCATGCAGATTCTGCTTGACAGCGATATTTCCATTAGTGGAGATTATGTCAGATTCGAGATTAAGAGCGAGCGTATAAGGCCGGGCAACATCCTTCTTGCAGCCAGAAAGAATGGCGTTATTGTGTGGAGCTGGCATATCTGGGTGACAGAGAAGGATTTGACACCCCATGCGGTCAAGGACAAGATGGGCTTCACTCACGAAATGATGACTTACAATCTCGGGTGGACCGACCGGGTGGATGCATATGGCGAGCACTGGAATGACTGGCCTTTCCATATACGGATAGTCCAGACCGATGACCTTGGCAATGCTCTGCCTATATCTCCTTCGACTGGGGATGATGAAACGTTCAGCGTGACGCAGATAGGGGAGAGCATCTCAGTGGATGCCAATGTCGGATCAAACTGCTTCTATCAGTGGGGACGCAAGGACCCTATCCTGCCTGCGGCCAGCAGTAATACTAATAAGAGGGTTTATTCCGCCCAGGGATATCAGATCACGGAGAGCAATACCAAGGTAGTCACGGTTCAGGACAATGCCGGTACCTTCGGCCAATCCATTCAGAACCCTTACAAGATATTCTTCAGCAGGGGGAACTATATGTATGTCGGTGGCGCTTATTATGGAAATCTCTGGGATGTGGAGCAGATATCTCACATTGGTGCGTCAGGGGCTGGTGCCAATGCTTTGTCGGTTGTTAACCGTCTTCCTGTCAAGTCCATATATGACCCTTCTCCTAGGGGATTCGTAGTGCCTTACGCCTTTGCGTTTACTGGATTCTCCAACCAGGTCGCTACGACCAACAATCCTAGTACCCCTATCGGCTCCTTGGCAAGTGATGGATTTAACTTTAATGACGGCCTCGGCGGATCGATCTATCTTCCTTATGCCGGTGCACGGGGCGGAGATGGAGTCAATCCTTTGTATGATGTAACTGCTACAATGTATTATTGGACGGCGGGGAAATGCCCAGCTGATAGAGGATCTAATACCAAATCGCGCAACCTGACATTCTTGAAACCAAATGATATTCGCGCCATCTGGGAGCAATACTCCGAAGGTGCATATGCCGTGAGACCAGTCGTGCAGGTGGTCTTCTAGAATCGGCTATTTGCGTATTGAAAAGAGTTATTTGACATACTGTCCATACAGGTGAGCGGGCACTGGGCGAGGAGCATACTATTCTCTCAGCTAAGCAGCGGTTCTTGTCTGCATAGCGTTGTCAGTGCTTTTGTGTAACTAAACCTCCCTTTGTAAACTAATACGGGTTCCCGCCCCTGTCCGCTCACCTCTGGACAGTTTTTATTCCGAGATTATCTGAACTTGGAGACAATTCTGGGGCAGGCATGGCCGTCACCGTAGGGGTTGACGGCATGGCTCATAGCTTCATATGCAGATTCGTCGTCGAGCAAGAGAGAGACTTCGCCGACGATTTTATCGTAATCTGTGCCGACGAGCTTGACTGTTCCGGCTTCGAGCGCTTCTGGCCGCTCAGTAGTGTTTCGCATAACCAGAACAGGCTTTCCGAGGCCGGGGGCCTCCTCCTGGATGCCACCGGAGTCAGTGAGCACGATGCAGCTCTTGTTCATTAGATATACGAAATCGAGATAGTCAAGCGGTTCGATGAAGAACAGGTTGCCAAGGTCTTCGAGCCGTTCACCGAAGACCTGGTGTATCGGTTTTCTGACGTTAGGATTGAGATGCATCGGGTACACGAAATCCACATTGGGATATTTCTTGGAAAGGTCCTTGATGGCAGTGCAAATGTTGATGAAACCCGTACCGAAGTTCTCTCTTCGGTGGCCGGTTATGAGCACGAGCCTTTTGGTTTCATCGCCGCTGTTGGAAGAATCCAACCTTGAAACGTCATAACCGGCTTCCATCAGTTCCTTTGTCAACTGCATTTGCAAGGTGTCATCTCCATTAATCCGCTTCACAACCCAATGGAGAGCATCGATTACAGTGTTGCCCGTTACCATGATCTTCTCTGGTAATACTCCTTCGTCCAGCAGGTTTTGCCTACTGAGCGGAGTGGGGGAGAAGTCATAAGTGGCGATGCGGCCGGTGATTTGCCGGTTCATCTCCTCAGGCCAGGGGCTATAGATGTTGTGAGTGCGCAGCCCGGCCTCGACATGGCCAACTGGAATCTGGCGATAGAAGGCTGCGAGAGCTGCCGCTGTACTGGTGGTTGTATCGCCGTGCACCAGGACAACGTCCGGCTTGACTGTATCAAGTATATCGCGCATCCCTGTGAGAACGCGTGCCGTCACGTCGTACAGATCCTGCCCCTGTTTCATTATGTTGAGGTCATAGTCCGGCTTTACATCAAAGATGTGCAGTACCTGGTCGAGCATCTCACGGTGCTGGCCAGTGACACAGACGATAGTCTCGAAGTCTTCTGGATACTTCTTGAATTCCTTTACCAGGGGACACATCTTAATCGCTTCCGGGCGAGTGCCGAAAACAATGAGGATTCGCTTCATAGCCGGTAGTTCATTTTGTTATGCAAAAGTAGCCATAACAAAATGAAAATACCACATCGTTAGGAACAATAACACTGATTTTGTGCCTGAAAGCAGAGTTTTCAGGTGAAATAAGAACAAATGGGGAGGTTTTGTGCTTGGAAGGCCGAGACGGCTTAGAGATAGCCGTGGAAGAGGCGCCAGAAGTATTGGCCGAGACGGGCAAAGGGTGCCCAGAGAATCTCGCGAGGGTAGAGGCGAAGGTATGAAAAGACTCGGCGGTTCTTGCGGAAGAAGCGGGAGAGTGCGCCTTCGTCTTCCTTGCCGTGATTGCGCGGATCGAGGATGCCGAAATTGCCCATCTTAATCATATCGTTGATGAGCCTGGGGCCGCGCTTACGGTCGGGTTTGCAGAGGAGATATTCGTCTTCGAGCCCGAAGTTGTATTGGAGAGCGAGCATAGTGGCGGCGGCGAAGCGGCCCATGCCCAGACGCTTCAGTGTCTGCATGGCAGGCCCGCGCCCGGCCGCCGGCAACTCTTTTAGCACGTAGTAGTAATCCATCATTTGCCTCAAACCGAGTCCACCTACGAGATAATGCCGGTACATATGCGCCATGCAGAATACGGCATTGAACGAGGCGTCTGGGTAGACGAGGGTAGGGGAGGCACCTGAAGAGAGGTTTGATTCTTTGCTAATCTCAGAATGACAGGGAATAGCTGAGGAAGAACCAACGGGGCAATGCTTCTCCAACCAACGCTGAAGACGTGTGTTGCAGAAAGGGTTGTGCATCTTTGTCGGATGGAAGTGGACTTCCACGACAGTATCGTCGAAGATGTCAACCTTGCACTCCTGATAAATGACGTCGTGGACGTCGAACTCGTCAGCAAAGGCTTCAATGACGGCCTTGCGCGGCCCAGGGACCCAGATGTCGATGTCGCCGCATTGGCGGCGACCCGGATCCGGGTACAGCCGCGCCAGCCCAGTGCCTTTCAGCACGCAGCCACGGAGCCCCTTGCGCTCGAAGAGCGCCTCCAGCTCCGCTACCTGCCGCTCATGTCTTGCGTGAATCTCCGCTATCTTGCCGGCTAATCTATCCCATTCAGCAAGGAGCTGAGCAGGCGGGAGCTGCGCGGCAGGAAGCCGGTGTACACCGGCATTCAGCACGCCCAGCAGCGCCTGCTGCTTCGCCATTTTAAACAGATGGGCCCACATCTCCGGCGACGGATCCTTCTCGAAAGAGGATTCGCGTCCCATAGAGATGAGGAGCAGTTTGCGGAAAGGATGCATTAACGCTTGTCGTCCCAGCCGAAGGGGTGCTTGGAGAGCGGGAGTTTGGCCAGAGGGTGATAGTCGCCCTTGAGACCTATAGGAGTGGAGTTGCGGATTTGGCTGACGATCTCAATACATGGCCGTGCTTCGCCGATACGGAATCCTTCGCCAGCAAGGATTTTCTGATAGCTCAATGTGTGGAGCTCCGTGAAGCCTTGGCTAAACTCAAACTCGCTACCGTCGATATTCAAGGTGCGATAAGTGCGCTTCTCGCCCTGTACTGCATTTGGAGGCAAACAGTCGGCATTGATACTGAGGAAATAACGCACTCGTGCTTTCTCCAGTCCGAGATATCCTGCCACGCGATCGAAGCTCATCACGTGAACGATGTTCTCCTTGACCGGACCGAATATCCACTGAAGCATATCGTAGAAGTGCACACCGATGTTAGTAGCTATGCCTCCACTCTTGTGAACATCACCCTTCCATGATGTGTAATACCACTTGCCTCGAGAGGTGATGTATGTTAGATCCACGTCATAAACCTTATCAGCAGGGCCTTCGTCAACCTTTTTCTTCAGCGCAGCGATGCTGTCGTGAAGGCGAAGCTGCAGTATGTTGTAGGCCTTATGGCCAGTCTCCTGCTCCACCTTCTCGAGCGCATCGATATTGTATGGATTGAGCACCACCGGTTTCTCGCAAATCACATCGCAACCAAGGCGCAAACCATAGCGGATGAATGCGTCATGAGTGTAGTTCGGAGTGCAGATGCTCATCCAATTAAGCGGATTATCCGTCTGCATTTGTTTGGAGCAGAACCGGTCGAAAAGTTCATTCTCCGTGAAGAACGAACACTCCGGAAAAAAACTATCCAGTCGACCTACGCTGTCGAACCTATCATATGCTGCCAAGAGGTCGTTGCCGGTATCCTTGATGGCTTTCAGATGGCGAGGAGCAATGTACCCTGCCGCGCCTATAAGTGCGAAATTAGCCATTATGCTTCTTTCTTTTCAGTTGAAGAAGAGTCCTTGGATTTGTGATGATGGTGCTTGTGCTTCTTACCATCTTGCTCATCTCCGTAGGTACCATAACCATACTGCTGGCCATATCCATACCCGTATCCATATCCGTAACCATACCCATAGCCATACCCGTACCCATATCCTCTACCGTATCCGCTACGCTTCTTGTACTTCACATCGTTGAGTATGATGGCCATATTAGGGAACTTGTTCTGGTCCTTGAGCTCCTGGAGGTCGGGCAGCATACGCTTGTCAACCATATTGGAGCGGATAAGGAATACACTGACGTCTGCAAACCTCTTGAGGATGTCGGCATCTGCCACAATACCCGCAGGTACAGCATCGATCAAAATGTAATCATAGCGTTCGCGCAGATATGCCATAATATCGTCAAGGCGCTGGCTGCTTAGCAATTCAGCAGGGTTCGGAGGCAATGAACCGGAGAAGATGGAATCCACTCCAGGGGCAACAATATCGTGCTGTATGAGCTCTTCGATATCATTGACCTTTCCAGAAAGGTATGACGAGAATCCGTGTACCTTGGTCGGACAAAGATTGTGCGTCATAGTACCTTTGCGAAGATCGAGGTCCAGAAGGATGACCTTCTTCTCAACTAATGCCAGGCTAGCTGCAAGGTTAGAAGTAAGAAAAGTCTTACCGGAACTCTCCATCAAAGAGAGGAAGAGGTATGTCGTGCAACTCCGGTCTGCATTCCGAGTGAACTCAATGTTGCTTCGCAAGATTCTAAATGCCTCTGATATCTGATCTCTTTTCTTGTCAATAACTACGATGTGACGCTTGTCGCCTTTTTCTTTGGATGGAATCTCCCCGAGGAACGGAATGTCTGTATAGTTCTCGATATCCTTTCGGAAACGAATCTTCGTATCAAGCATACGGGCAAAGAGGAAGACCAGCACAGGAATCATCAAACCAATGAGGATGCCCATCAAAATGTTGCGCTTGGTGTTAGGAGCGATAGGGGAACGATTAACTCGAGCGCGATCAATGATCTTAGCATTGCCTTCGATAGAAGGTTGCTCGATCAGAAGCTCTTCGCGCTTGCTAAGAAGGGTAAGATATAACTGCTCCTTGATTCCCTGTACACGGGTCACGTTATCGATGTACAACTGCCCACCCGGAACTTGGCGAATCTTATCAGTTGCACGCTGACCGATAGCCTGGACGCTTGCGATTCGCTGATTCATCGCATCAATATAAGTGGACAATAGCTGGTTCAAATTGCTCTTAAGAGTATTCTGCTCGACGAGCATATCTTGGACAACGGGGTTGTTGGTCGTACCTGTAGTTTTGTATCGGTCGAGCCTAAGAACAAGCTCATTGAAATGCGAGATGGTGCTCTTGATGTTCTCATCCTCGATATCAATGGTGACAGGGAAGAGTTTGTTCTCGGTATTAGTAGCGATGAGACCCTGTAGATACTGTGCGTGCGAAATCTGTGCTTCTAGGCGGTCGACCTCTTCTGCTGCTTCGATGCTGGTAGCAAGGTAAGATTGACCGTACTCCTGCAGACTAAGGAGCTGATTATCACGTTTGAAGGTGGCAATCTGAGACTCCTGTGTACCGAGGTCGGCGTCGAGTTGCGCTATGCGTTCATTGATGTAGTCTGAGGTCTGGCGGATGATTGAACCCTTCTCATAGATGGTGTTCTCGTTATACACCTTGATCATCTCGTTGAGTATGTCGGCTGCGCGCTGTGGAGAAGTGTCGTTCAGAGAGAAGTTGATGATGCCATCAGACTCGCTATTGCGGCTGACATTGACCGCATTGCGATAATAGTCTGCAACATCGTTGACACTCCTGTGAGTGACCGTGATAGGATTGTCATAATATAGCTCTCGAAGTGCCCAAGTGGGAGTAACTGCGATTCGACCGAAGCTCGTAGATACGGTATCACCGAGGTGCCCGCGAACGGGTTCATACTCGCCAGCCTGTAGTACAAAGGTAGAGTCACGGTCTATGGTGATCACAACTGTGGCGTAGTCTGTGTCGCTGATATCCATGAATTTAAGACGCACAGGAGTGTCTTCGTAGAGGTCCTTAACACGCTTGACAAGCTTGGTCTCGCACTTATAGACAGTGGCAAGGTCGAGCCTTCTAACGACATCCATCATCGGAGTCTCGGATTTCAGAACAATGATTTCGTCGTTAAGAGCGTTCATCGTTGTTGCCACACGTCGATTTGTAATGTTCTCAAGCATCGACTGACCGTTGTCGAACCTATTGCGGGTGATGGAGGTGATCATCACTTTAGCGTGACTTTCATAGATCCGGTCTGCTCGGTCTGAACGATACCAAGCAATAGCTGCACCAATGGCGGCACAAAGGATCAGCCAATGGAGGTTACGCAGTATGGTGAAGAAGATGTCTTTGCCACTGAGAGCATTGGCATCCTTTTTATCTAGGAAGGAAAGGTCAGAATCCTGGGGATTAGTTATCATAGGTTGTAACTTACATTTTTTGGTAATAACGGAACATCATTACGAGCGAAGCGATGCTAACACCGGTCGAAAAGATCGATATGAAGGGAGTCCATTGGTTCCAAGTCTCCTGGAAGTTGTGATACCTCGTGTTTCTAGTGATGATGAAGTCATTCTGCTGCAACATGAAGAAAGGGTCATTGAAGACCTTAGAAGAGCGTGGATCCAAATAGCGGGTAACCATCTTTCCATCAATCTCCCGCATAACTGCAATCTTCTTACGAGTGGTATATACACTTAGGTCTCCAGAGAGAGCAAGAGCCTCTAAGAAGGTACAACGCTCGTTAGTAATATTAATGGCCTTACCACCGTCTGAGCCTAGGAAGAAAATCTTGAAATCCCTGAAACGGACCATCACGTAAGGATCGTTTAGATAGTTGCCATTGACGAGCAACTGGCGAACCTTGTCTTGAAGTTGGAGACGAGTAAGGCCCGCAGCGTGTACTGTGCCTAAGACTGGCAACTCGATGTTACCGTATTGATCAACGAGATATCCTAAATCTTGGTTACCATTTCGGATGGCTCCTTCAGCTGCACTGTAAATGTTGAAAGGTTTAGCTAGATCACTCTCGAAGGTGGAAATGATAACCTGCAATTCGTCGTAAGGAGCTATGACTGCCTCGAAGCGGTTCTCAAGTTCTATTTGGGTCTCGTGCTCCATGTCCTGGAGGTAAGCGACCTTGCGGGTAGTGACGCAAGAAACAGCGGCCAAAGCTACCAGCACCAGCACTATGCCCGTGCGGACAATCCTTTGTATCTTCATAACAAATGCGTATTATCGAATAATCTCACAAATATAAGAACTAATTTCAACTTTTACACTATTCGCACTCAAGCGAAAAAGATCTCCATAAAAATTGGCGACTCTCAATGATATAAAATACCTAATGCTATCGTTTAATACTCTTAAACAATAGAACAAGATTAAGAGACAAAACTGCTCCAACAATCAAAATGGTCCAGTATTTATGTTTTATGCAAAACCGCGTCCATCTATTCCAACAGTATTCAGGCTCAGAATATGAAAAAAGCATTGATCTATCGGCAAGAGAATCAAAACGGTTATAAAAAGAACGGATATCTGAGAATGAGTGTAATCTGAAGATATCCTTACACGAACGCATTATATTGTAACTTCCTCCTTCCAAAATACTGTAAGCATAAGAACTTTTCTTATCATCGATCTGTTGAAACAATGAAAGCATCCGTGTCCCGAGAAGAGCATAATCACAAATATGCTTGAATGAAATAGTATGTGTGGTTGATAAAGGGTTACTCCAAACATGATATCCACACACATCACTATATGCTATCCTAGCAGCATGAAACAGATGAACACTTACGAAGTCGGAATCTTCGTATAGGACATCTTCTGCAAAGGGGTAATTAACCTCCATCAAAAAAGCCCGTCGGTATATATATGCCCAAGGAGCAGTACAAAAAAATGGATGCTCCGTCTGAAGAGCAACGCCTGTAAAAACCTTATCTGACGTATATGGTAAAGAAACCTCGCTCTCAAAAACTCCCTCATAGGAAAACTTTTCGAAACGCATCACGACCATATCTGAATCAGTCTTTTGAAGCAAGTCCCAAGCGGGAAGAACACCAAGAGCTATCTCGTCATCACTATCAAGAAATACGATACACTCTCCTTGTGCTACTCTAATCCCTCGATTTCTTGCAGCCCCTTGTCTATGGTTATCTGACTGAATAATAAGTGTTAGATTTTGGTGGAATTGAGCATAAGCCTTAACTATGTCAGCGGTTTGATCATTAGAGCAATCATCAATAACAATGACTTCGAACTCGTCCTCGGAAACGGGTAAAACATATACACTGTCTAGGCACCGCTTGATAGTTGTTTCGGCATTATATGCGGGTATAATAATAGAGAAACGTTTCATCTTCCTATTTCAGACTAAATGCTTGTTCCTAAATCACATAAAGTGAGAGCTGTAACTAAAAATGATAAAATACTCCAAAGGATAGATGATAGTTACTTGAAGAACTCATAGATAGACGATAGTATGCGTTCAGCTGCTTGTCCATCACCGAATAATGGCGGGAATAAAACGTCTCTACTGGATAGAGTGTCATATGCGCTAATAATCCTATCATAATGAGCATCTGCTAGAATGCCAGCGCCATTGTCCACTATCTCAACCCATTCAGTCTCTGGCCTAAGAATGACACAAGGCCTGCTAAAGAAGAAAGTTTCTTTTTGTACGCCACCACTATCGGTCATTACAACCTTCGCATTTTTCTCAAGGACGAGGATATCAAAGAATGAAGCAGGAGGAATGATTTGTATTCTTTCAGAAATACTATCCGGCAAACATTTTCTTGTCCTTGGATGTAGAGGCAGTATTACTGGGATTTCATTCTTATCTGCAATTGTAGAAAGAGCATTGAAGATACTGCCTATTCTTTGTGGATCGTCAGTATTAAAGTCTCTATGGATAGTAGCAAGGACGTAATCATTAGGGGTCACACCACAATCTTTAAGAATGGTGCTTTTCTGTTTTGCCAACTTACTAAAATGCAGAGCGTTGTCATACATTACATCGCCGGAATTGATGACTAACCGTCTTTTGCCCCCTATGAAAATAGCTTTGGAAGAAGTCAATCCTTCGTTAGCCAGGTTGTTAACCGCTGTTTGTGTGGGAGCAAACAGAATTGAAGAGAGGTGATCGCAAACGATCCTGTTCTGCTCTTCCGGCATCGTCATATTGAAAGAGCGTAAACCTGCTTCGATATGAAACACCGGGACTTGCATCTTTGCCGCGGCGACAGCGCCCGCTAAAGTGGAATTAGTGTCGCCATAAAGGATGATACCATCAAAGTGCTCAGAACGAAGGACTTTCTCAATACCGTCGACCATCTTCGCGGTTTGTTCACCGTGGCTGCCAGAACCAACTCCCAGGTTGTAATGGGGGGCTGGGATATCAAGATCGTCAAAGAACACCTGCGACATATTCGCATCATAGTGCTGTCCCGTGTGGAGGATGCGCTCCTCAATCCTTTCTGAAAAGCTATTCTTGACAACTCTTGAGATTGCAGCTGCTTTTATTATTTGTGGACGAGCTCCGATTATCGTGAGTAGACGAATCATAGCTATCTAAATCTCAATTGGTAGTCAGGATTCTCCTTTATACATTTATGACTGTCAGGGTACATTTCGATGAACCAAGTCATGAACTTCGTTACGTTTATTTTGTCAGAAAGCATTATTTCTCGACGTTTCTGAAATTCACTTCTAATATTCGGCAACGATAATAAACTAGAGATTCTGTCAAGGAGTTTATCTGGTTCTGATGTCTCTATACCAAAGGTCAACCCATACTTGTCTTCCAATTCCTCCAGTACGCTTATTCTTCCGGCGAAGTCACTGAATCTCAAAGATGGAACCCCAAGCATTGAAGACTCGACAGACATACTCTGGCTATCAGAGATCAGCATTGATGCGAAGGCCATAATATGGTGAATGTCAGAGTACCTAATCTTAAGTTGATACTGCGTCAATGATGGGGCCAACTCAACCTCTGAACTGATATATACATCGAGCCCACGTTCTTTAATCACACTTATAATACTTTGGATGAGTGATAAATTCAGTCCTTTGATCCCGACATCATGATGCGCTGCCAATTTCGCTAAACGGATTAAAACATAATCATTTTTAATACCATAGCTCTGTACAACTTCTTTACTTGGCACGAAGTAGTCAGGATGAAGATAAGCCAGTTTCATATACCCATAATAAGGAATCTTCTTTTCCTCCCATTTTCCAACACTACATGGCTCTGGAACAACGATACTATTTGTGAATGGAAATGTTAGTCTGGCCAAATTTCGAATAACGACGTAGTCATCTTCCAGAGTTGTGATCGCATATTTCCTCAATAGCCAGGCAGCTTGGGCTATCGAAGAATCTGTACCGATCAAAATATCGGCTTTGAATCTTCTTGCAATGGAATAAACCTTAAAGAATCTCTGAATGGATGCTAATACAATCGAATACTTCTTATTCTTTCTAGGAGTAACCTGTATGTTTTCATACTCAAGACCGTCTTCTTTCAGCAAGTTTTCGAGAATGTCTTTAGTTTTGATCAGTATTTTAATGTAATGACCATTTTCTTCAAGCTTACGGATCGTAAACTTGAAGAAATGGTACTGTGCAGGATGCCCTAGATAAAACAAAAGATTCATAATGAGATTCTTATCCTTTGAATGCAACGATCCTTTTACGGAACAATTTAGCTACAATGCTATAAGAAAATGAAGTTTTGTAGTCCGAGTGTTTCTTTCCTGGTCGGTTAACAATGGCGTCGAACTCGTCTCGATCTATGCCTATTTGATTCAATACGATATCAATGTCTCTATCCATTGATTCTTCATTGAATAGTGGCTTTTGGAGTTCTTGCAATGCCTCATCACGAGTCATCTGCCCGGAAATGATCATACTGGATAAATGAGAGTGCCTTTTATCATTATGAAACTTGAGGGGAAGCCAGTATAGCTGTATCACCTTTGTTAGTTTATTCTCGCAATGCTTCATTTCATAGTACTGGAATCCACAGAATTCTTTGAGTTCTTGAACTGCCCTGTCGCGATTATAATCTATGTAATTGAGCGGGCGTTTGCTGTTAATGCCTCTGATGTAACGATCAGCTACTCGACGGAAATTGGACAGGAACGGGAGTTTATCAATAGGTTTCGTGCCAAACTTCCGATGAATATCGCGCATATTTCTCATATCGTAGACATTTGCAGTCTCAGTATGTTTTAGGATGCTTTCCAGTGCAAAGTTACCACCAGACAAGAAAGTCTTGATATGATACATTCTCGCATAATCATATAGGCAAGCAAACAAGATGTTGTCTTGGGGCATAGCAATGTTAGGAACCTCAGCAAGAATAAAGGCACGGGTCAAGTCATTATACTGTTCCGCATCGGGCTTAATCGTAACTAAGTCAATATTGCAAGCCTTGCATAATCTTTCAATGTTTTCCACAGCGACCTCTTCATCGAAGCCATCATCGATATGGACACCCAATACTCTCAATCCCCACTTGTAACATAGCATAGCTAAATAGGAAGAGTCCAGACCTCCAGAGATGCCCATCATACAGTCATATTTTTTCCCTTTTCCTTCTTCCTTTAATTGTTTGACCAGATCTGCGATTTTCTCTTTCCCTTTTTCTCCTGGGAAATAAACGATTTCCTTGTTCTCGGTGGCTGTTTTGCAATAATTGCAACAACCATCGGAGTCAAACTTGATGAACGAGTCGTGGTCATTATCCATGACACAACGAGTACACATTCTATACTCTTCCATTTTTGTTTAGTGTTTTATATACTCCAAGTATCTTATTGGCAATTGTAATTGAGTCGAATCTATTAGTGTATTGCTTAACAGGCCTACTTGTATACAAAATGGCCCCAACAGCATCTACCAATTGTTGCTCATCGCTGTCACACACTGCACACCCTTCGATTCCGTCGAGTTGTTCCCTGACATCTCCGACATCAACCGTCACGATGTGTTGACCGCAGGCAACCGCCTCTTTAATGATCTGAGGAGACCCTTCTGTATGGGATGTCATCAATACAAGTTCAGCTCCGTTGATTAACCACGCAACTTCTTCTCTTGTCCGTCCTTTTATTTCCATTAAAGCAAGATCAGGGAAGTGTGAAGCGACTGCTTTTGCTAATTCCGGGTTCTTTACGATGTTCCCAAAATCAGAGGCAAACAAGATATAATCCTTCTTCAAGTCCATGCCAAGCCTTTTCTTACAGCCGTCCTTATCCATAGGGAAAAAGATGCTACTGTCAACCCCACAAGGGATTACTTCTCTTCTTTTCCCTTTGATATGAAGAGATTCCATAAGATTCTTCGAAACAAATATGGAGCAGGAGGAGAGCAGGGATGCGAAAGACGAGACTGGCCTCATTTTCGCATTATTGACA
>JAEEGL011165070.1_pt1 | contig 36193 bp, 38 predicted proteins | sample 9134231 | NCBI WGS metagenome assembly JAEEGL01 (sample SAMN16246548, study PRJNA631951) | gut metagenome | biome: gut microbiome; feature: rumen; material: fiber-attached | host: Bos | place: Iran: Karaj | collected 2018-10
TACAATAGCTAGAATGGAAAGAAACTTACACTCAATATCACTAGGAACTTTTATTAAATTATTAGATGCAATTAATTATAAACTAGAAATAGTTAAAAAGGAGAAATAAAATGAATCAAGATAAGTTAAAAACAATTCCAAATCTATTTGAGAATAAAGAAATAAGAAGTATATGGGATAGTGAAAAGGAAGAATATTGTTTTAGTGTGGTAGATGTAATTAATGCTTTAGCTGAACCCAAGGAACCAAGGAAATATTGGAATGATTTCAAAAGAAAGTTACAAAATGAAGGAAGTGAGTTGTCCGAAAAAATCGGACAACTGAAGTCTTTAAAAGATGGGAAAATGTATAATACTGACGCATTAGATATTGAAGGAATGTTTAGACTTATTGAATCAGTGTCAAGCAAGAATGCAGAACCGTTTAAAATGTGGCTTGCTGAACTCGGTAGACAAAAAGTAGATGAAGTTTTTGATCCTTCTAAAGGTATTGATGAAATGATAGATTTTTATTTGGAAAAGGGATATTCTTTAGAGTGGATAGAAGCTAGAATTAAAGCTATTATTGATCGTAAAAAACTTACTAGAGTATGGTAAGGTATTGGTAAGAGTCAAAAAGAACAAACAATAAATAAAGACTAGTTTTATCTAGTCTTTTTTTGGTATAATTTTGATAGGAGTTGTTAATATGATTTTGAATATAAGTGGCAGAACCGATATAGTCGCATTTTACTCAGATTGGCTAATGAACAGATTAGAAAGTGGATTTATTGATGTAAGAAATCCCTTTAATCCAAAGCTAGTCAGTAGAATATTTTTGGACGATGTAGATTTAATATTCTTTTGTACTAAAAATCCTATACCAATTATAGATAAGTTGAAAGATATTAAAAAGAAGATTTATTTTCATGTCACTTTAACTTCTTATAAGAAAGATGTAGAACCTAATTTACCACCCAAAAAAGATATTATAGAAGCTATTAAAAGAATATCAAACGAGATAGGAAAAGATAATATTGTTGTAAGGTATGATCCTATACTTATAAATAACAATTACACTTTAGAATACCATATAAAATCATTTAATAAGATATGTGAATTATTAGATGGATATATAAGCAAGATATTAATATCATTTATTGATGATTATAAGAATGTAAGAAATAATTATAGGGTATTAAACTACCGAAGGTTAACTGAAAATGATTATAAAGTGATTGGGACAAGTTTTAGTGAAATTGCTAGAAAGCATAATATAAGTGTTCATACATGTGCCGAAGTGCGTAATCTAGAAGAATATGGTTTCATTAAAGATGAGTGTATGTCTAGGGAACTTGCTTTAAAATTAACAGGTAAAAAATTTAAAAAATGGAAAGCTAGAAAAAATGTGCCATGCGAATGTGTTGAAATGGTTGATATAGGAGTATATAATTCATGCAAACATTTTTGTAGATATTGTTATGCAAACTATGATGAAAAGCAAGTAACCAATAACTATATTAAACACAATCCTAATTCATCTTTATTAATTGGCGAATTACAGGATGACGATATTATAAAGATTAGGAAGTAAATTTTACATCACATGTTTAAATGATGACAATTTTTATAGTTTTTTTATGTTATAATATAATTGGAGAGTGGCTTATATGAAAGATAATAGAGAAAGAGTAGTTATAAAAACTGGTATTATAAGTATTATTTCAAATATAGTACTAGCTTCTTTTAAAGCATTTATTGGTTTACTTGCAAATTCTATTGCAATTATAACAGATGCTTTAAATAATTTAAGTGATGCACTATCAAGTATAATAACAATAGTAGGTACTAAACTAGCAGGAAAAGCACCAGATAGAAAACATCCATATGGTTATGGCAGAATAGAATATATGACTTCTTTTATTGTTTCGGCAATAGTTTTATATGCTGGTATTACTTCTCTTGTTGAGTCTATCAAAAAAATAATTCATTTTGAAACCCCAAATTATACTACTATTACTTTGATAATATTAGTCGTAGGTATTATAGTTAAATTTGTATTGGGAGTTTATGTAAAAAATAAAGGCAGAGAAGTCAATTCTGATTCTTTAGTAGCAAGTGGTTCAGATGCACTTAACGATGCAATTCTTTCTATATCCGTACTTGCATCAGCTATTATTTATATGATATTTGGTGTTAGTCTAGAAGCGTATGTTGGATTGTTATTATCATTATTCATAATAAAAGCTGGTATAGATTTAATTAAAGAATCAGTCGATAATATATTAGGTGTTAGAATAGAAAGCAAGCTTGCTAGAAATATTAAAAAAGATGTTTTAAAAGAAGAAAATGTCTTAGGCGCGTTTGATTTAATACTTAATGATTATGGACCAGATAAATATTCAGGATCAATACATATAGAAGTTCCTGATACATTAACCGTAGCTGAAGTAGATAAAATTTCAAGAAAAATTACTAAAAACATAATGAATAAGTATGGTGTAGTACTTCATACAATTGGTGTTTATTCAGTAAATACTAAAGATAAAAGAATAATAAGTATTCAAAAAGAAATACATGATATTGTATTTTCACATAATGGTATATTACAAATGCATGGATTTTATTTTGATGAAAGTGATAAAATTATAAGTTTTGATATAATTATTGATTTTAAAATAAATAATAGAGAAGAAATATATAAAGAAATATATGATGAAATTCAAAGTAAATATAAAGATTATAAAATTAATATTACACTAGATATAGATATTAGTGATTAATAAAGACTAGATTATTCTAGTCTTTTTATATAATTTATTTCTTGCATAATTTTTTAAAGAATTGTATAATTGAATATGAAAATCATTTTCAAATTGAAAGGATGTTTTATATGACCAGATCTGAAACATATAATACAAAGCAAAAAGACTTAATATTAAATATAATAAAAACAAAAAAACATGAATTTACAATCAAAGATATATATGAGGAATTAAACGGGGATGTTGGTTTAACAACTATCTATAGATTAGTTGATAAACTTATCGATGAAGATATATTAAATAAATATATTTCAAAAGATAATAAGACATATTATGAATATCTTAAAGAATGTAATAATAAAAATCATTTTTATTTAAAATGTGATAAGTGTGGTAACTTAGTTCATATTGATTGTGATTGTATTGATGACCTATCAAATCATATTTATAAGGAACACAAGTTTAAACCTAGTAAAGATCATATAATCATTAATGGAGTATGTAATAAATGCATTAAGAAAGGAAAATAATTATGACGGCAAGAAATATAAGAAGAATTATCGCTATTAATTTATTAGTATTGATGATACTTTATTTTTGTCTTGCCATAATTCATATAAATTATGATTGTACTCATGATGATAATTGTCATATTTGTGCACTAATCAATAAAGTTAAAGATAACCTAAATGGATTTGACCCTAATTTAACTAAACTGGTGATTACTGTATTAATATTTTTATCACCAGTGGCATATTATTTACCTGCTAAAATAACAGATAAGAAAAAATATACTCTTGTAGGATTAAAGGTTGAATTGATAAATTAATTTCCATCTTCTAAATATATTTTTGAAAGATGGAGGAAAAAATGAAAAAAGTATTTAAATTAATGATAGTTGCATTAATGTTTTTTAGTGTAGTAAGTTTAACAGGTTGCAACAAAAACAAAGAAACAAAAAAACTAACTATAATTTCTACAAGCTTCCCTGGATATGATTTTGCTAGAGCAGTAGTAAAGGATAGTAAAGATGTAGAAGTAAAAATGTTATTAAAACCAGGCGCTGAAATGCATGATTTCGAACCAACACCACAAGATATTAAAGATATTAAAAATAGTGATATATTTATTTATGTTGGTGGAGATTCAGATGAATGGATTGAAGATGTATTAGAAGATATTGATACTGATAAAACAAAAGTAATTAAGTTAATGGATTTAGTAAATGTAGTTGAAGAAGAACATGTGGAAGGCATGGAAGAACATGAACACCATCATGAAGATGAAGATCACGATGAAGATGAACACCATCATGGAGATGAACATGAAGACGAACATCATCATGAAGAAGATGAAGAAGTTGAATATGATGAACATGTATGGACTAGTCCAATTAATGCGATTACAATAACTAATAAGTTAAAAGATGCAATTGTAAAAATTGATGAAGCAAATAAAGAAGTATATGAAAAAAATACTAGTGACTATGTTAGTAAATTAACTAATATTGATACTGAAATTAAATCTGTTTTGAAAACTGCAAAAAGAAAAGAAATGATTTTTGGAGACAGATTCCCACTACGTTATTTTGTAGATGAATATAATATTTCTTATTACGCAGCTTTCCCAGGTTGTTCTGAACAAACAGAGGCTAGTGCCAAAACTATCGCATTCTTAATTAATAAAGTGAAAGCTGATAAAATACCTGTTGTATTCCATATAGAATTATCAAATGGTAAAATTGCAGATACAATTGCTAAGGAAACTGGAGCAAAAGTATTAGAATTTCAAACGGCTCATAATATTTCACAAAAAGACTTTGATGCTGGAGTAACTTATGTTGATATTATGAATAAAAACATAGAAGTATTAAAAGAAGCTCTAAATTAATGAGTCTAATTGAACTTAAGAATCTATCACTTGGATATGATAATATAACTGTATTAAAAGATATTAATATGGTTATAGAAGAAAATGACTTTATATGTATAGTTGGACCAAATGGATCTGGTAAATCTACTTTAATTAAAGGTATACTTGGGCTTATTAAACCGAGTAAAGGTAAAATTATATATAATAATTTAAAACAAAACTTTATAGGATACATGCCACAAGAAGTAAAGATAGATTCTAATTTTCCGGCATCAGTTTATGAAATCGTTTTATCTGGAACATTAAATAGATTGGGATTAAAATCATTTTATACAAAACGCGAAAAACAAATAGCAGATGATAATTTAAAAATACTTGGTATAGAAAATTTAAAAGATAAGAGTTTTCAAGATTTATCAGGTGGACAAAGACAAAAAGTATTGCTTGCTAGAAGTCTTTGCGCTACATCAAAATTACTCATATTAGATGAACCATCTAATAATTTGGATGCTAAATCTAAACAAGAACTATATGAAATAATAGTAGATTTGAATAAAAATCATAATATTACAATTATAATGATTACCCATGATCTAGATCATGATAATTTGATTGGTAATAAAATATTATCTCTTCGAGATGATGAAATATTTTTTGGAACAACAGAAGAATTTATAAGGAGAATACATCATGAGTAATGTTATAGATATGTTTTCATATTCTTTTATGGTAAGAGCATTTATAGTAGGTATATTAATATCTTTATGTGCATCTTTAATTGGCGTTTCACTGGTTTTAAGAAGAAATTCAATGATTGGTGATGGACTATCACATGTAGGATTTGGAGCATTTGCTCTAGCTACTATTTTAGGATTTGCACCACTAGAATTTGCAATACCAATAGTCATTATTGTGTCATTTTTGATATTAAAATTAAATGATAGCAGTAAGATACATGGAGATTCAGCAATTGCACTTATATCTGCAAGTTCACTTGCGATAGGTACATTTGCTATATCAGTTACCAAAGGAGTTAATATCGATATAAATAATTACTTGTTTGGTAGTATATTATCTATTAATAAAACAGATATAATTTTAAGTATAGTATTATCAATTTTAATCATTTTATTATATATATTTTCATATAATAAAATATTTGCGATTACTTTTGATGAGAAGTTTGCAAAATCAGTAGGTATTAATACTAATTTATATAATATTATTTTTGCTTCTTTATGTTCTTTAGTCGTAGTTCTTGGAATGAGATTAATGGGTTCACTTTTAATATCAAGTTTAATTATATTTCCAACATTATCATCAATGTTAGTATTCAAGAAATTTAAAAGTGTTGTAATATCAAGTGTATTTATATCAATTTTCGCGTTTATAATAGGACTATTTATTTCATATTCTAAAGCAACCCCAACAGGAGCTACTATTGTAATTGTAAATTTAATAGTTTTTGTTATATTTAAAATGATTTCATATTTAAAAATAAGGAGAAAATAATGGATACAGTAAAAAATATATCAATAATATTCACATCAATATTTTTTGAGAGTTTACCATTTTTGCTTTTAGGATCATTCATATCATCTGTCATAGAAAATTATGTATCAGATGAGAAGTTTGCCCAGATTATTCCTAAAAATAGGGTATTAGGGTCTATTGTTGGTGTTTTTCTAGGCTTTTTCTTACCAGCTTGTGATTGTGCGGTAATTCCAATATCAAAAAGGCTATTAAAGAAGAAAGTACCTATCAATGTTGCAATTAGTTTTATGCTTTCATCCCCAATTATTAATCCAGTTGTTTTGCTTTCAACTTATAATGCTTTTTATAGGACTAATCCTGAAATATTTTGGTATAGATTATTTTTTGGGATTGCAATCGCGTTATTGATTGGAATAATAATGGGACTAATCTTTGGTAGAAAAGAAGTTATCACAAATAGTCTAACTGAAGATGAATGCCACTGTCATAATCATAAACACCATAGTTTTAAAAATGATATTCTATCTATATGTAGACATACTGCTTGTGATTTATTTGAAGTGGTTAAATATTTAATGTTTGGTGCATTATTAGCTAGTTTAGTACAAGTATTATTGCCAAGGAATATCTTAATGATATTTAATAATAATCAAATATTATCAATTATCGTATTAATGTTATTCGCATATCTTATCTCTTTATGTTCTACATCAGATTCATTTATAGGAAAATCACTTCTTTCGATTTTCAATAAAAGTAGTATAATCGCATATCTTTTATTAGGACCAATGATAGATATTAAAAATACTATTGTCTTATTAGGAAATTATAAAAAAAGTTTTGTTTTCACATTAATATTCTTAATATTTATAGTTATCTTCGCATTTAGTGTTTTGGTGGTGGGAATACTATGAAAAGATATTTAGGAATAATATGTTTATTATATTCAGGTATATTTGGATATGTAGTATTTTTCGATAAACTTAAACTTTTTTTAGCGCCTAGTATGCAGATGTATGTTAAGCTATCAATAATTCCAATGTTACTTATTGGTCTTGTAATGTTATTTAATAATAAAGTAAATTATAAATTTAAAATTAGTGATTTAATACTAATATTACCAATTATATTATTAATACTTTCAGGAGATGGGAAATTATCAATAAGTTTTGCGAGTAATAGAGCACTTAACTTTAATATAGAAAATAAGGTGGCATCTGAAGAGGTTAAAAATACTAAAGAAAAATCAGATACTGATAAGGAATCTTACGACTTTTCGAAACCATATTTTGAAATAGTTGATGAAAACTATGTTGAGCTAGCAAACTATATTACATTTGCTCCAAAGGCTTCTAAATTTGAAGAAAAGACAATTAAAGTTAAAGGTTTCGCATTAAAAATGGAATATTTATCTAATAGTTATTTCGCGTTAGGGAAATATGTCATAAGCTGTTGTGTAGCTGATGCAGAGTTTACAGGATTTATTGTCGAATATGATGATAGTAAGATAATAGAAAATAAGTGGTATGAAGTTGAGGGTGTATTAAAAAAAGGAAAAGACGCTGATGGTTACGATATCATGTATATTAAAGTCGTCAATATAAAAGAGATTGATTCTTCTGAACAATATGTATATCCATGTTATGCATATGATAATGGTTCATGTAAAGCAGTGACAAAATATAATTTAGAGTATTAATAAAAGACTAGATTATTCTAGTCTTTTTTATGATAAAATATATGTAGAAATTGAATTTCCTATTTAATAATTTTAATAACCCTAGTAATGTTTCCTGTAAAATTATATATGATTATTATATGATGATTATGTGAAAGGAGTATTTATGAATCAAGAAAAAATTGGAAAATTTATTGCACAAGCTAGAAAAAACAAAAAAATGACACAACAAGAATTAGCAGAAAAATTAGGAGTTACCGATAAATCAGTAGGTAACTGGGAAAATGGAAGGAATATGCCAGATCTATCATTATTTAAACCTTTATGTGATATTTTAGGTATTACTATGTATGAGTTTTTGAGTGGCGAAAGATTAAAAAAAGATGAATATCAAGATAGATTTGAAGAAAACATCATTAATACCATTGATTATTCTACAAAGAAGATAAATTTAATTAAGAATAATATTGGTATAATTTTAATTGTGATAGGTGTTTTAATGTCACTTACTGCAATGACAATGTTCGCATCAGAAAGTTCATGGGGAAGTATTTATTCTTTGATAGGTGGTATTGTATCATTAATAGGTGTAGGTAAATTAACTAAGAAACTACCATATCATAAAAGATTAATAATTCATTTCAGTTATTTTATTCTTTATGTAGCTATACTTTTCCTTATTGATTATTTAAGTGTGATTAATTTAAGGCAGCTATCTAGATTCTGTACTATTAAAACAGGTAATGACTATGTATATGAATGTGATAATCCATTTTATAATGTGTATAGAGTAAATAGTAATACAACTAACGAATATATTATTGTAGACTTTAAAAAAGAATATACTATGGATACAGTACCTGTAGTACCATTTAATAGAGATGAATCTGGAATAGATAATATCATTAAATATAAAAATGAATATGTAGGAAATAACAGCAATGATAGCAATTTAATATCATCACTTCCTTTATCTGAATATGGATATACTTTTGAGATAGATACTGAGTCTTTAGGACTTACAATTAATTATCATATAACAGATTGGTATATAAATGAAAACTACTATTTAGAAAAAAGCATTGTATATAATTCAGTATCAATATTTTCTTTAATTGATAATGTTAAATATATTAATTATAATTTTAGTGGTAAAACATATGAAGTAAAAAGATCTGACGTAGAAAAATATTTTCCTAATTATAACCTAATCATAAAAGATGGAATTAATAAAGAATCATTTAATAAATATCTGGAAGCTAAAATTAATGATATTGAATTTATAGAGACATGTTTTAATAAAATCGTAGTATAAAAGACTAGTTAAACTAGTCTTTTTTTTGATATAATAAAAATAGGTGATAATATGGAAAAGGCTAAAGTATATTTTATAAGAGAAATAACTGAAGAAAATGTAATTAGATTATATGAAAAATTAAATAAGAAATTACCTGGTAGGGTAGCCGTTAAAGTTCATTCAGGTGAAGAGGGTAATCAAAATTATTTAAAACCAGAATTTTTAAAACCAATGATCGAACATGTTAATGGTACAGTAGTTGAATGTAATACAGCATATAAGGGTGAGAGAAATACAACAAGAAAACATTTAAAAACAATTGAAAGACATGGCTGGAATAAATATTTTAATGTTGATTTAATGGATGCTTCTAGACCAGATATGATATTACATATTAATAATGGTATTCGTATTAAAAAAGACTATGTAGGTAAAAACATGAAAAACTACGATTCAATGTTAGTTTTATCGCATTTTAAAGGACATCCTATGGGAGGATATGGCGGAGCATTAAAACAACTATCAATTGGGTGTGCATCATCTAGAGGAAAAGCATATATTCATTCAGCAGGAAAAACTAAAAACCAACATTTAGTTTGGTTAGACCTACCAAAACAAGAATACTTTTTAGAAAGTATGGCAGATGCAGCAAGTGCGGTTTATAAATATTTTAAAGGTAATATGGCATTTATAAATATCATGTGTAATATGAGTGTTGATTGTGATTGCTGCGCTACTGCAGAAGATCCATGCCTTAAAGATATAGGAATACTTGCTAGCCTAGATCCTATCGCGATAGATCAAGCATGTATCGATTTAGTTAAAAAATCAAACGATCCAGGCAAAGATCATTTTATGGAAAGAGTTAATTCAAGAAATGGTATTCATACAATAGATACTGCAGTAAAACTAGGATTTGGTACAAATGAATATGAATTAATAGAAATTAAATAAGAGGTGTGTAATGAATCAATATATGAAAGTTGCTAAAGAATTAGCAGATAATAATTTAATAACTAATTCAGGTGGTCCTTTTGGGGCATGTGTAGTAAAAGATGGTAAGATAATAGGTAAAGGCTTTAATAAAGTTATAAAAAATAATGATCCAACCGCACATGCAGAAATAGAAGCTATAAGAGACGCTTGCCGTAATATAAATTCATATGATTTAAGTGACTGTGAGTTATATACAACATGTTATCCATGTCCAATGTGCTTGTCAGCTATTATTTGGTCAAATATTAAAAAAGTATACTATGGTAATACTACATTAGATGCTTCTAATATAGGATTTAGGGATGATTTAATATATCAGTATATAAATGATAAAGATGATAATATATTGAATTTAATATCTATGGATAGAGATGAAACTATAAAGACATTTAATGAATATAGTAAAAAAGAAGATAAGGTAATATATTAATGGTATAAAAGACTAGTTTTAACTAGTCTTTTTTTGATATAATGATAAGTAGGAGTGGGTCAATCATGGAATTTGAAAAAAAGTTTGATATAAACAGCAATAGAAAATTAATGTATCAAAAAGATAGTCACACATATTCATTGCGTGAAGCTATACTTGGTGATGGAAAGTTAGATAAAACATATTGTTTATTTAAAGGTGATGATTATGGATTTACTGGTTGGACTCCTTCAGAAAAACAAGACATCAATAAAATATCTTTTGAGTTTGATATAAATCATCCACTATATATGCCATTATTTCATTTATTAAATTATGATGATGAATTAATAATTGATGATGATGACACAAGAGAGTTTGATAAAAAATATATGTATATATATAGAAATAATAATAAAATTTATATAGAATTCATAAATAACTTAAACGATAATAAGTATGCTACATTATCTGATAAATTTAATATATTTATCAAAAATGTTGGTTATGACGGTAGAAGTAAGATAGATAGTTATTTTAAAGATACAAAGGAAAGATTATATGTTTTCTTTAATGATATTGATGAAATACTAGCAAATGGTTTTTATCAAATTACAACCGAAGAATATCTAGTTAAAAATAAAGAAAACATAGATGATATTAAAAAGTTTTATAAAAAAATATATAGACATACAAATAGATTATCAAAATAAACTAGATTTTATCTAGTTTTTTTAATATAATTAATTTGGATGTGATTAAATGAATATAATATTTTTAAGACATGGAGAAGCAACTGATAATGTGGCTGAACTAATCTCAGATGAAGAGATTTATTGGTCAGTATTAACTGATAATGGTAGAAAAGAGGTTTTAAACTCAATTGAATTATTACCTAATAATATTGATAAAATGTATGTATCACCATTACCAAGAACTATAGAAACAGCGCATCATGTATATTTAAAATATCCAAATATTGATGTCAAAATAGATAATAGGATAAGAGAAATCAGATATGGTAAATATTCTCATTGTAAAAATAATGATGAATTAGATGAAGTTAGAAAACGTCAGATAAACGGAGATTATCTAATTAGATTTGGTGAATATGGTGAAAACAAATTAGAAATAGAAAAAAGATTATCTGAATTTTTAAAAGATATATACAATACTTCATATAAAAATATTTTAATTGTTTCACATGGTTCGGTAATATCATATATGAAAAGACTATTAAATATTAAAACGTCACACATTAAAAAAGGTGAGGTAGAAATATTTAATGATGTAGATTTTGATTATTTCTTTAAATATATAGAAGTATTTAAAAAATATTAGTAATAAAAGGTGATACTATGAATGCATATGAAAATATAGATGATAATATAAAAATAAAATGGATTGAAGGGTATGAGCTTACGGATGATGATATATATACTCAAGTAAGTGCTTATGTGTTTGATGATTCTGGCAAGATGCTTATTGTAAAAAATGAAGAAGAAGACACCTGGACTATTCCTGGTGGTCATCCAAAGAATTTTGAAACAAGTGAAGAGACACTAAAAAGAGAAATGATGGAAGAAGCTTGTATAACACTAAAAAACATTAAATATTTAGGCGCGGTAGAAGTAATTGAAAAAGATAGATCATATTATCAATTAAGATATGTAGCTAATGTAGATAATTTAAAACCGTTCAAACAGGAAATGGAAATATCTGAAAGATTATTTGTTGGTTTAGATGAATTAGACAAATATATTAAATGGGCTAATGGTATTACTTTTAAGGCTCAAATATCATCTGCAGTAAAATATATCTAAATTTTACAATTTATTCATATATGTTATAATAAGTGACATGGGGATGTTATTATGAATGTGATATTTACAAATTTTGATGGAACTTTAAATACAGTACATCATTCTTCTAATAATGATATTGAAAAAAGAATTATATTACTTTCGGATATTTGTAAATTTAATAATTGCAAATTAGTTATAAGTTCAGGAGCAAAAAACTCAATAGATGTAATAAATATGTCATCTAATATAGAGTGGGTTAATTTTATACTTGAATGTTTCAAAAAATACAACAATAAACCTATAGATATTACTCCTACTGTAGGTAAAAGAATTGGTAGTAGTTTTTATCCTTCTTGGAAGGAAGATGAAATAAGATTATACTTATATAATCATCCGGAGGTAGAACATTATTGTGTCTTAGATTATGATATAAGACCTTATAATTCTGATTTAGATCAAGTTAGAGATCATCTAATTGAAACAATATATTATTCAAATAATCCAGATGAAGAAGGATTATTAGAAAAACATAAAGATGAGATAGAAGATATATTAAAATTAGATAATGAGGTAAAACAATTGAGCTTAATGCGAAAACAAAGTTCATTATTAATAAAAACTAGGTAGCTAGTTTTTTTATTTTTTGTTATAATTAATATGGTGATAATATGAAAGAAGTATATGAATTTTTAAAAGAAGCAGGGACTTATTATCTAGCTACTATAGATGGTGATAAGCCAAAAGTAAGACCATTTGGTACTATAGAAATATTTGAAGGTAAATTATATATTCAAACAAGTGGTAAAAAGGATGTATTTAAACAAATTGAAGCGAATAATAATGTTGAAGTTTGCGCGTTTTTAAATGGTAGTTGGATTAGATTAGAAGGTAAGTTAGTAGTAGATGATAGAGTAGAAGCTAAAAAACATATGTTAGATAGTTATCCTGATTTAAGAAGTATGTATAGTGAGAATGATCCTTTAACTAAAGTACTTTATTTTGAGGATGCTAAAGCAACTATATATTCATTTACAAATGATCCTAAGATAATAAAAATAGACTAATTAGTCTATTTTTATTGATTTAATATATTTTTTTAAATTAGAGTATTCATCATTAAAAAATGTAATATGATTATTTTTTAATACATCTAAAATATCCGAAGAATCTTTTTTTATACATTCAAGTAACCCCAATGCATAATTACTATCTTCTAGATATATATAGAATAAGTCTACCGCGATTAAAAAAGCAAGTGGGTATTGAGTTAATAGTATTTTAGGAAACGCAATCGCGTTTAAAAGTTCAGTAACATTATCAAAGCAAGCACCAAATTTTTTTGTGTCATTATTTACTTCTTTCAAATTAATATTATTATTTTGATCTATATTTTTTAATGTAATATTTTGATACTTAATTGTATATAAAGCTATTCTACTAGTAATAACATCTTCACTTTTCATAGAATATAATTCTAAAGGATTAAGCAATTTATTTTTTTCAAAATAGTAATTTACAAGTATATTTGAAAATATTCCTTCAACCTCACTTAACAATATTGATTTAACATCTTGATTACTATGATTAAAAATATAATGAAACATTTCATGTACTAAATATTTTAAATCATAATATGTATTTGTATATCCAACACCAATATATCCTTTTTTATTGAAATCATCATATGTATAGAAATTCGCGATAGAATTAAATTTATTTTGTTTTTCCATACTTAATATATGATTATCTGGTTTTAATATTTCTAAAGCTTTATTATATATTTTAATATTGGTCATTTGATTAAAAAAATCTTTAGTATATTCAGTAAGTGCTATATTATCTATAGATGGCATTTTAATATTTGGTTTAGCAAGATGAATATCTTTGAATGTTTCAAAAGCTTTATCAAGTATAGAAGATATTATAAAGCATTCTTCGTTTTCATTAAATATTTTTTGGTCTGTAATAATATCATCTATAGAATATAAGGACTTATTAGGCATAGGTAAAACATCTTTTTTAATTTTAGAAATCATCATATCATACATACGTATTTTAGCCATTATTAAATCAGTGTCTGTATCATCATTTAATAAAGTAATTAATCTTTTTTTATTACTTTCAAGTTCATTTATGTCCCAATTATATTGCATAAAATTCCTCATTTCTTATTTAGCATAGTATACAATAATAGAAATTAAAAGGCAAGTTATATGAAGTTGTAAAAATTATAATTATTTGATAAAATTAAATTAATAATAGGGTAGTCCTATTTAGAAAGGAGATTGACTTATGAACGAAGTCAAAAAAAGAAATGTTGCCATCGAATTCTGGCGTTTCTTTGCAGCATTTGCTATTATCGGATTCCATGTAGGATGGATAATTGCTAGAAGTTGTAATGGAATTAATGGATATTGGATGACACCAACAAACACTTGGTTCTTTGGTTCTAGTGAAATACTACTTTTATTTACTATAACAGCGGGCTATTTTATGGTATCTCACTTCAAAAAAAGAGCTGAAGATCCAAAATACAAAGAAAGGAGTGCGATGTCAAGAGCCTTTGAATACACTTGGTCTAGGGTAAAAGCATTACTTCCTGTACTTATCTTAGGATATGTACTTGGTGTAATAATTTGTACAAAATTTTTCTACCCACAATATGGTATTCAAGAAACATTCGTAATGCTATTTAATAGTATTTGGGAATTTTTAGGATTCCATGCTGCAGGATTACGTAGTTTAGGTGGAGAATTCTTCAATCTTAATGGACCACTATGGTTTATATCAGCAATTATTATTGTTGGATACTTTATTTATTGGGGTCTATGTAAAAATGAAGATGTAACTGCTGGCTTTATAGCACCAGTACTTGCAATATTCTTTGCAGGTTGGTGGAGTTTTACTGATACTCGTGCAGCTCAAACAGCTTGGTCAACATTTGGAGCTCAAACAGCATCAATCAATGGAATGGGTGGTTCTGCCACTGCACAAACAGCAACTATAGGATTTAATAACGGCTTAGTATTTGTAATGTTAGGAATGCTTATTGGTGTAATTTTATATTACATAATTGAAGCACTTAAAAAACGTGAGGCTAAATCAAATGTATGTTTAACTATATTAAATGTATGTTTAACTGCTTTACTTGCATGGTATATAATATACCAACCAACATGGTTTAAATTAGAAAGATGGCCTGTCGCATTCTTATGTATTGCGGTAGTAGGTATAACTTTACTTAATAGAGATGGATTAACTAAACTATTAAATAATAAATATACATCTAAATTATTTGGATATTTAGGTAGTTTATCATTATATATTTATATGTTACATTATCCAGTAGCAATATTAATACTTAGAGTATTAGGTAAAAATACAATGACTACACCATATACATTCTGGCCTATATTTATACCATGTGTATTATTTACAATAATACTTTCTATGTTAGTAAAACTAATCATGGAAAAAACTATCTTGAAAAAGAAATAAGAAATGTTTTAACATTTCTTTTTTTATGATAAAATTAAAGTAGGTGATACTATGAAAATAATAAAACAAAAAGATATAGCTAGATTGATTAAAGACGGCGATATGGTTGCTATATCCGGTTCTGGTGGCTCAGGTAGTCCAGAAGCATTAATTAAAGGCGTGAGTGATTCTTATATCAAAACTGGTCATCCTAAAGGAATAGGAGTTACTTGCGGTATATCTCCAGGTAATTTAACGGAAGATGAAGTTGGTATGAATATGCTTGCTAAGGATGGTCTTATTGGTAAGGCAATATGCGCGCATTTAGGTATGGGTAAACTTTTTGGCAAGGCAGTAAAAGAAAATAAATTTCCTTCTTTTGCAGTTCCTTTAGGCGTAATGAATCATTTATATAGAGCTATAGCAGGTGGCGAGGCAGGTATAATCACGCATATAGGTCTTAATACATGTGCTGATCCAAGATTTGATGGATGTATTGCAAATGATAAAGCTAAAGAGCTAGATCCTATTGTTGAGCTTTTAAAAATCCATGATAAAGATTTATTATTTTATCATACATTTCCTATTAATGTTTGTCTAATAAAAGCTACTTACTCTGATTCAAAAGGAAATATATCATTTGAAAGAGAAGGTGTAATAGGAGAACAATATAATATGGCTATGGCCGCACATAATAGTGGTGGTATAGTAATTGTCCAGGTAGAAAAAATAAAAAATAATTTAAAAGCTAAAAATGTGTTATTACACTGTGCTTATGTAGATTATGTGGTAGTTGCAAAACCAAATAAAAAATTAGGTGATTATAATCTACCTGTTTATAATCCTTCTTTCACTGGCGATAAAAAGATTAAATTAAAAAACATCAAACCAAAACCTTTAGACGAAAGAAAAGTATGTGCTAGAAGAGCGTTTTTAGAGCTAAAAAAAGGTTATGTTATTAACTTGGGTGTAGGTATGCCAGATGGTGTCAGTGCAGTAGCAATAGAAGAAGGATTATCTAATGATATATATTTATCTGTAGAGACTGGTCCTACTGGTGGTAGTCCAATAGGTGGTGTTGCTTTTGGAGCATCACTAAATCCAGATTCTATTATTCCTACTGCTTCACAGTTCGATGCTTATAATGGCGGTTCACTTGATATGGCAGTATTAGGACTTGCCCAAGTAGATAAAGAAGGTAATGTTAATGTATCTAGGTTTGGTACACGTATGACTGGACCTGGTGGTTTTATCAATATCACACAGTCTACTAAAAAAATTATATTCATAGGTACTTTTACTACTGGTAGTATAGAAAAAATAAAAGATGGTAAATTAGTAATTGAAAATGAAGGAGATAAAATTAAGTTTGTAGATAAGGTAGAACAGATTACTTTTTCTTCCAAAGAAGCCTTAAAAAACAATCAAGAAATTTTATATGTTACTGAAAGATGTGTATTTAAATTAACAGATGAAGGACTTTTACTTACAGAAATCGCGCCTGGCATTGATTTGGAAAAAGATATTTTAAGTCATATGGCATTTAGACCAATTATTAAAGAGACAAAAACTATGGATGAAAAAATATTTATGAATATGCCAATGAATGTTAGTTTAGAAGAAAATATCAAATAATAGGTAAGATAATATAAATGATATTATTAAATGTATAATTCTTCCTAATAAATACATTCTATATTTAATTTTCGTACCATTCAAAATGGATTTGACCTGTATATGTATAGATAATCCTCCAAAGGATAATATTGCTATAGATATACAGGTTTTTAATTTTATTGATATATCTAATAAAGAAATATATTTTAATCCTTGAGTAATTTCTATTAAACCGCTTATAATCGCATTAGATATATTATCTAAATGAATGGTAGAAAGTAATATAGTTAGAAATATTGAACATACACTTATTGAACCTAATATTAAAAGCAATGTTTCTATAGCCTCTTTAATCGAATTAGTTAAAACATCTCCAAAATTATAATTATTATTTCCTAATTTGGTTTTAGTTTTTTCATATGAATTATGATAGTTTTTAAATATAATACCAATAATTATATTTGTAATATAATGCATTAAAAGAATATATATAGCTATATTCTTATTGAATAACATTTTTACAGTACCTAAAATAAAAAGCGGATTAGAAAAATGTGTGAATAGTAAAGCTTTAGAAGCTATATCTTCATCTATAATCTTTTTAGATACTAAATCTTTAATAAATTTACTGCTGCTAGGAAAACCTGATATGATACTCATAATAAAAACAAAGCAGATATTATTATTGATTCCAAATAAACACATTAATGGGTCTATAATTTTAGCCGTATCTAAAAACCCATAATTAATTAATAAGGAAGATATGATAAAAAAAGGAAATATTGAAGGAAATATATTATTTTCCCAAATATCTAATGCAAATTTCACACTATTTATAACATCTAGACTATAATTTAGAGTTTGATATGTTATAATTAGTAATAGAATAATTATAAGTGGTTTAAATATTTTAATTTTAATCACCTCGGAGGTACTTATGACTAATAAATTATATAAAAAAATTAAAAAAATATTATGTGAGGATACATTTTTTGCAATAATGTTTATCTTATTTATATTTATTTTTATTGAATTTCCATACTATATAAATGGTAGTGGTGGTATAACTAATTTAGATAAAAAGGTCATTATAGATAATGAGTATAAAAGTAAAGGTTCTTTTAATATGGTATATGTAGCTGAATATAAAGCCAATATATATACCATGTTATATGCACTTATTAATCCTAAGGTTGATACGATAAAGAAAAGTGATTATATAGTAGATGGTGATACGCATGATACTATGATGTATCGTGAGAGGTTACAATTAGAAGAATCATTAGATAGTTCCTTAATATTTGGTTATAAAATGGCAGGACATGATGTTTTAATTAAAGACTCCAAAACATATATTACCTATATTTATAAAGAGGCTAATACAGATTTGGAAATTAAAGATCAAATTATTAAGATAAATGGTGAAGATATCAAAAGAAAAAGTGATATATCTAAAATTATAAATAAATATAATGAAAATGATAAATTAAATATTGAAGTTATTCGCGATGGCAGTCACTATATGAGATATGCATATGTAGGTAAAATAGATGATTTTAAATATATTGGTGTATATTTAACAGAAGATATCGATTATGAAGTTGATCAAAAAATAAAATTTAATTTTAATAAAAATGAGTCAGGTCCTTCTGGTGGTGTTATGCTAGCGCTTGAGATATATAACAGTTTAGTAGAAGAAGATATTACTAAGGGTTATAAGATCGCGGGTACTGGTATGATTGATAGTGAAGGAAATATATTACCAATAGGTGGTGTTAAATATAAGGTTATGGCATCATCTAGATGTAAGGTTTTATTTGTACCAGAAGAAAACTTTGAAGAAGCTCTTGAGACTAAAAATAAATATAATTATAAGCAAGATATTGTGAGTGTATCTAATATATCTGATATTTATAATTACTTAAACGAATTAAAATAATTTTTTAATTCTTTTTTCTTGACATTGATATTTAAAATCTTTAAAATGAAATTAGGATAGTCGAGCGGGGGGGATATTTATGCACGATATCGTAATAGATGAATTTATAAGTTTTTTTGGTGACAGTATTAAGAATACATCATATGCGATATCGAATACCCATAATGCAAAATGGATATACTTTTACATTGTAAGAATTTTATCTAATAACATATCTGATATTGAAAAATCAAGTCCAGATACTTTAGAAGGAAAAACTATATTATTAAAATCACTAGATAATATTTTAAGTATGGATATACCTTACCTAAAGGATACTATAATAAAAACTGGTAATGCAGAATATATCTATAAATATAAGAAAAATATTATTTTACTATTAAATAAATTAGAACTGGTAATTCTAAAGAATTTTCCTAATATAGAAGAAAAAGTTATATCTTGTATATATAACCTAATTAAAACATTGAAAGATGAAAATTTAGATGATGAAATCATTAATACTAAAAAATTAAAATACATGTATAAATATTCAAAAGAAATTAAAGAATCTGATACTTCTAAATTTCAAAATGAATTTATTAAGGCTAGAAACCCTAAATATCTATATTTATTAGCTCATAATGTTAAGGGTATGGATCAGATAAAAATAATGGATAAGATAATAGATATAGGAAATGCAAAGTATATTTATATGTTTGCAAAAGAAATTAAAGATAGTAATATTAGACTTTTAGAAGAAGCTATAATAAATACAGGAAGTCCAAAATATATATATTTATTTTCTCGTGATATAAAAGGCGCTAATATAGTAAAACTTTCTAATGCTATATTGGAGACTAAAAATACATTTTATATATGTGAATTTGTTAAAAATATTGAATGTGATTTAGAAAAGTTTGAATTTGATGCTTTATTTTCATCTGATGCTGAATATATATATGAACTTGCAAAAGTTAAAGATGTTAATATTAGAAAAATGACTCAAGCAATTAAAAGAACAGCTAGTCCAAAATATATATATTTATTTGCCCTTAATATAAAAGGTGTTAATATAAGGACTTTAGAAAATAGTTTAGTAAGGACTTTGAATCCTGAATATATGTATTTATTTGCGCTTAATATACCTGGCGCGGATATATTCTATATTGGAAGAATGTTATTTAAGACAAAAGATATTTATTGGATTAATAAATTCTTTAATGACATTAATGGAGCAAATATTTCATATGGGGTAACTGAAATTGCCAAATATAATTTAGATCCGGAAAATGTCTATATTCCATCTTTAGTATCTAAGCATATTAAAGACAATGTAGATGTAATAGAAATACCTATAGAAGATAGAGATAATATTATTAAACTAGGCAGAAGAAATGGCGATGTATATCATATAATTAACGAATGTAAAAAGGCTAATACGAATGAGGTATATATATCTAATTTAGTAAGGAAATATTATTTAGAAGAAGAACAATACTTCTTAGATGATAAGCCAAAACAAATGTTACCAATAAAAAATAACCACTGAAAGTGGTTTTTTCTTGACTTTGTTTTTTCAAAGAAATATAATAGATGACAATGGTTTTAAAAGGTGATTATATGAAGAGGTACCGTAATGAATGGAAATACATTATAGATGGTAATAGTGAACTAAGTTTAAAAAACAAATTACAAGGTTTACTTAAAATTGATGATCATAGTAATTCTTCCGGTATCTATGTAATTCATAATATTTATTTTGATGATTATAAAAATACTTGTGCGGCTAAAACTGAAGCAGGCGATTATGAAAGATTTAAATGGCGTATTAGATATTATGAAAATGACATTAATTCACTAAGATTGGAACTTAAAGAAAAATTATATGGCAGATGTCATAAAGAAAGCTATCCACTTTCTTATATTGAGTATAAAGCTATAATGAATATGGATACATCTATGCTTTGGGATACAGAAAGCGATCTATTAAAACTGTTTTTAATAGATTTAAATTGTGGCTTTAGACCTAAAGTTATTATAGAATATGAAAGAGAGGCGTATGTTGATACTACGCTTAATATTCGTGTTACGTTTGATAAAAATATATCATGTTCATATGAATTTGATAAATTTTTAGAGGGTAATTATATTAAATTTCCTATTCAAAAAAAAGGTATATGTGTTTTGGAAGTTAAATTTGATGATATATTTCCTGGTTATTTAAAAAGGGCAATTAATAAGGAGTGTACTAATCAAACCGCATTTTCTAAATACTATAATGGGCTTAAAATGATTGAGGTGTTGAGATGAGTAATGTATTTGAAAATATTTTAAATAACTATAGTAATCAAGCTGTACCGCTTGATACGATATTATCACTTTTACTAGTAGTACTTGGTTTATCTATATATGAGTTTTTTGTGTATAGATATGTATCACACAGGGCTTTTTATAACAAGTCATTTAATATTAGTATTGCAATACTTCCGTTTTTTATTTCGACTATTATTGTATGTTTGCAATCTAATGTAATTATTACTTTAGGTGCGGTTGGTGCTTTGGCAATCATAAGATTTAGAACTGCTGTTAAAGATCCTGTTGATATGATATATATATTATGGAGTATACATATCGGTATAATCGCAGGTTGTATGTTATATGAGGTTGCTATAGTAACTTCTTTAGTAGTAACTATTTTACTTGTTATTATGGAAAGAGTATCAATGGGTAAAAAACCATATATATTAATAATTCATTCTAAAGATGATTTAGATCTAAATAATATATTAATGCCTCATAGTAAACGTTTTAGAGTTAAAAGTAGGAATTATACATCTAATGGTGTTGATTATGCTATAGAAGTATCATTAAAAAATCTAGTAGGTTTAACTGATAGTTTAAAGAAAAATAAATTGATATCTAAATTTTCTTTAATAGAATTTGATGCGGATGATATAGCATGAAAAAAGAATTAAAAATAATCATAATCTTATCAGTAATATTTATTTTAGTATCTATATTTTTTGGTGTATTATCAAAACATAAATATCAAAATTTAATTATTAATAGTACTAAATGGGCAGATATTATAAGTACAAGAGAATATACAGATTCATTTTTAATTACTGATTTGAAATTTAATAATACTGAGTTAATTTATGATATCGATACTTCTACATATTATTACTCACTTAGGGATAATAAATATGCATATAAACCATATATTAAATATAAAAACATTAATAAGTTTGTTAGTATTTCGTTTGACAAGGAAATAACTTCTGATTTAATTAAAAATAATGAGACTATTAAAATGATTGTATATACTGATAAGGTATATCATATATTCAATATTAAAGTAACTACGCTTTCTTTAATGAATATTAATACTAAAAGTCTTATATCAAAAGATAAAACTACATTATCGACGATTAAATTTATTGAAGATGGAGAATTAACAAATTTAAAAGGTGAGATAAAATATAGAGGAGTTACATCCTTAACTTTCCCTAAGAAAGGATATCGTCTTAGTCTTAGAGATGGTAATGAATTAGTTAAACATTCTTTTTTAGGAATGAGAAAAGATGATGATTGGGTTTTATATGCTGCTTATAATGATCAAGAAAAAATAAGAAATGTTTTTTCATCTAAATTATGGAATGATTGTTGTAGTAATGGTACTAATGGAATGGAATATAAATATATCGAACTTTTTATTAATAGTAGATATCAAGGATTATATGCCTTAGGTTATCCAATAGATGAAAAATCACTTGATTTATCATATGATGATTATATGTATAAGAAGAAAAGTTGGGAAACAACTGATTGGGATATATTGAATGCAAAAAATATGGATTCTACTGGTTTTGAACTTATTAATAATGTAGATAGCAATAAAGCTTTTGAACTTATTAAAAATTATTATAAAGTTTTATTAGGTGACGATGCTAAAAAAATGTATAACTATATTAATATTCCTAATGCAGTAGATATGTATATGTTTTATAACTTAATTCAAGGTGTTGATAATGCTAATGAATATAAGCTTAAAAATACATATATAACTATTAAAGATGGTAAAGTGACGTATACACCATGGGATATGGATTATAGTTTTGGTAATACATTTCAGATGAATACTAAAACATTAACTAAACCTTATGGTCTATCTTATGATCATAATGTTATTATGAAAGCTAACCTAGCTTATAGAATTAAAAGAATGGGTGACAATTCTATAGATGAAGTTATGAGAAAAAGATATGAAGAATTAAGAAATACTTATTGGTCTGATAGTTATATTTCTAAGTTAATAGATAGTTATGAAAAAGATATATTTACTTCAGGTGCATTTTTAAGAGATAAAGAAAAATGGCCAGATGGTAATTATATAAATGTCAATCTAAAGTTAAGCAGATTTAAAAGTTATGTTATAGAAAGACTTTCATATATGGACCAATATATGGCCAAATATGTAGGGTATGAGATAAAATAAGGACAAATGTCCTTATTTTTTTATCTTTTAAAAAGTTATGCATTTTTTTTGCACATTTTTCATAAAATGTGATATACTAATATCAGGAGGGGAAAATGTATGTTAATTAATTATAGTGTTAAAGGTTTTAAATCTTTTAATGAAAAAGTCACTTTATCTATGGAGGGGAACAAAAAAATCGCGAATAAAGATAATGTATTTATAGTAGGAGACGAAGAAATACTTAAATCCGCTATTATATATGGGCCAAATAATACAGGGAAATCAACTTTAATAGATTCAATAAGTTGGCTTAAAAAAATCATTATAGATGGTCAGACCGATAGTGAAAATGAGGATAATTTTACATATGCTTTTGTTTATAATTTTTTTAATCCAAATAAACAAATTGATTATGAAATTGAGTTTTTAGAAAATAATATTAGATATAAATATGAATTATCTTTTAAGTTAGAAACAGTTAATGGCCATAAAGGGAATACTAAAATTATTAATGAAAAATTATATGTTAATGGTGAATTGGAGTTTGATAGATTTAAAACTGATAACGAAGAAGAAATGCAAAAAGCAGTTGATCTGATTAGTATGTATAATAATAAGCTAATTATAAGTGCATTACCAAATATAACATATACAAATGATATTAAAAGCTTTTTTAAGAATATGAATATATTGAATAGTAGATTCAATAACAAATTAATTTCTGATATAAAAGGACTTAACAAGAAAGATTTTGAAAAGTTTAAAAAAATAATTAAGAATGCTGATATAAGTATTGATGATTTAGAATTTGTTGATGGGCCTGTAGGAAATGATCATATCGAATTATCTTTATTTTCTTCGTATAAAATGAATGGCAAAAGTGAGTCTTTACCATCGGTCATTGGTGATTCTTTTGGGACGATGACTTTTATGAAATATATTTATTATATTATTTCAACTATTAAAACAGGCGGAGTTATAATAATTGATGAATTGGATGATAGTTTGCATACATTGCTTACTAAAAGTATAATAGCTATGTTCAATAATGAGGATAATAAAAATATTCAGTTAATCGCATCTTCTCATGACTTACTTTTACTTGATGCTAAATATTTATTTAGAAAAGATCAAATATGGTTTACATATAAAGATGATAAACAACTTTATTTATATTCTTTAAATGATTTTAAAGCAAATGTTGATGAAGGTATTAGAAATAAAACTATGGAAAGTTATCTTAAAGGGATGTTCGGAGCTTTACCACATCCAGATATACTAGATTATATATATGATGAAGATTAAAGAAAATATTTACCTAATTTGTGAAGGTATTACGGAAGTGGAATTTGTAGAAAAAATTAAATCAACATTTGAAAGTAAATATAATGTTATTATGGAAAATGCACAAAGTGGTGACAGAATAGTTAAAAAATATAAAAATATTTTAAAAATGAACCCGTATGCTAAAGTACTTATTATGATAGATTTAGATAATAAAAGAAAAATAAAAGACATACATAATTTATTTAAGCAAAGCGAATTTGATGTAGATAAAACCGATATATATTTTGTAAATCCAACGTTTGAATTAATATTTGTAATGTGCAAACGAAACAGTAAACCAATTACTGGATATAAAAAATTAATGAAAGATATTTATGGTATTGACGAGTATGATAAAAGTGAAAAGCAAATAAAGAAAATTGTAAAGCAAATTACAAAAGATGAAATTATGGGTTTAATGGTGAAATTGCAGTCGTTATCTCATGACGATAGTGATATTAGGTCTTCAAATTACGATAAATTATTTAAAAAGTTATTTATAATAAAATAATTTGTATATATTATGTATATCTTATATACATATAACACGTTTAAAATAAAGGCATTAGCCTTTATTTTTTTGTATAGTAAAAAATATCAAAAAAGATATACATTACTATCTAAATATGATATAATGAGTATGAACCTAAAGATAAATCCTTACATATAGCAAATTTGCTAAAAATGGTTAAGTGTGCTAATATAAGCCGTATGTGAGGGGGAGTGAAGTATGAATGACAAGACATTAGTTTTAAATGAAAAAGTAGATGAAATTGAACTTGCTAGACAACATAAGTTAGCATATCTATTTATCAAAAGAACTTTTGATATATTTGTAGGATTAATTGGAATATTATTCTTATTACCCTTAGCTATTATAATTAAAATAGCCTATATGTTAACTGGTGATAATGCACCAATATTATTTAAACAAGCAAGAATTGGAAAAGATGGCAAAACCATATATATTTATAAATTTAGATCTATGGTTCCAAATGCCGATGAAGAATTACAAAAATTATTAAAAATTAAAAAATATAAAGAAGAATATACAATATATAAAAAACTATCTAATGACCCTAGAATTACTAAAGTTGGAAAACTTATTAGGCATGCATCATTAGATGAGTTTCCTCAATTCATTAATGTGTTAAAGGGAGATATGTCTGTTATAGGACCTAGACCTTACCTACATCGTGAGCAAGAGGAAATGGGAGAATATTATAAATTAATAACTACAACTAAACCTGGTTTATCCGGATTTTGGCAAGTAAAGGGAAGAAGTAATACTGATTTCAAAACAAGACTAAAAATGGATAGCTTCTATTGTAATAATCAAGGTATAAGATTCGATATAGAATTATTTATTAAAACTTTTGGTGTTGTTTTAGGAATGCATGGTGCTAAGTAAAATTAAAGTAGGCTAAAATAATTTAGCCTATTTTTTATTATTTTTATATGAAAATCTATGTTAAGAAATAAATATGTGATATAATATTATAGAGACTTAGTTAATAGTATAGGTGATTTTATGAAAGATGTATTTATAGTTGGCAGCAAAGGTATACCGGCCAATTATGGCGGATTTGAAACGTTTGTTGATGAATTGGTAACACGTAAGCAAGATAAAAATATTAAATATCACGTTGCGTGTATTAATACACACAAATGTTATGAATATAATGGTGCTGATTGCTTTAACATTGAAATTCCAAATATTGGACCTGGTAAAGCCATTTTATATGATTTACGCGCATTAAAATATACAATTCAATATATAGAAACTAACGGATTACACGATGGTATTGTGTATGTTTTAGCGTGCAGAATCGGGCCTTTCTTTAATAAATATGTTAAAAAGCTTCATAAATTAGGATTTAAAGTGTATGTAAATCCTGATGGTCATGAATGGTTAAGAAGTAAGTGGAATTATTTTATTAAAAAATATTGGAAATTATCTGAAAAATTGATGGTAAAACACGCTGATTTATTAATTTGTGATTCAATCAATATAGAAAAATATATCAAGGAATCATATTCTAAATATAACCCTGATACTACTTTTATTGCATATGGAGCAGATACAGCAAAATCTGTACTTAGTGATAATAGTACAAAGCTTAAAAATTGGTACAGAAAATTTGATATAAAGAAAAAGAAATATTATTTGATAGTTGGTAGATTTGTACCTGAAAATAACTATGAAACTGTTATTAGAGAGTTTATGAAATCTAATTCAGATAAAGATTTGGTAATAGTTACTAATGTAGAAAAAAATAAATTTTATGATAATTTAAAAGAAACAACTAATTTTGAAAATGATAAACGTATTAAATTTGTTGGAACTGTTTATGATAAAGATTTAATTAAGAAGATAAGAGAGAATGCTTATGGATATTTCCATGGACATGAAGTAGGTGGTACCAATCCTTCACTTTTGGAAGCTTTGGCATCTACTGATCTAAATCTACTTTTGGATGTTGGCTTTAATAAAGAAGTTGGTGGAGCAGACGGAGCAATATATTGGAATAAGGAATCCAATAATTTATCTGAAAACATTAATATTGCTGATAGTCTCGACAAAAAAGAAATTGAAAGATTGTCTAAAATGGCAAAGGAAAGAATCAACAGAGAATATAGTTGGGATAAAATAGTAAAAGAATATGAAAAAGTATTTATGAAGTAAGGTGGATATATGAAAGAAAATATATATAGTTGGCAATATGTTACTGGTAAATATAAGGAAGTGTTTAGATGAAAACCCTTGTATCTGTTATCATTCCAATATATCATATTAATGATTCAGATTTAAGAAAAAGCATTAAATCAGTAATTAATCAAACTTACAAAAATATAGAAATTCTTTTGGTGGATGATGGCTCAACTGTTTCAAATAAACAGATTTGTGATGAATTTGCTAAAAGTGATGAGAGAATTAAAGTTTTCCATATTGAAAATGCTGGAGTTTCCAATGCACGAAATGTCGGCATAAAAGAATCAAATGGTGAATATCTTATGTTTGTTGATGCTGATGATTGGATTGATGAGAATTGTATAGAAAAATGTATTAACAAAAATGTAATAAATAATAAAGATTATGATATTATCTTTTTTGGGTATAAGAAAGTATTCATTTCAAAGACAATAACTATTGATTTTTTTAACGATGATGTAGAATTTAATTTATCAAATAATGAGTGTCAAAACAAAATATATGATATGAGAATATTAGGAAGTTCTTGTATGAAAATTTATAAAAAAAGTATTATTAGTGAATTGTTTGATGTTGAATTAAAAAATGGCGAAGATGTTTATTTTAATTACTGTAATATAATTAATGTAAATGAAATGTGCTATGTACACGATGTTTATTACAATTATAATTTACATGAAAATTCTGCAGTTAGAAATAGTGATGATGATATTGTTAATCGATATATAAAAACTTTTTCAAAAATGCAAAATAATACAAATAATAATTTAATTAGTTTGAAGTATTCCTTCGTTGCTATTTCATTACTTGTTTTAACTTTAAATTATTGTTTTCCCAAAAAAAGTTCATATTTTAAGAACAAATCAAAATTAAAAAAAGTATTAGAACAACAAGAGTTTAAAAATATGTTTAATAATACAAAATATATTAGATTACCATTTAGCAGAAAACTTGGTGTTTATCTATGCAAATATAGATTATTATTTTTAGTTTATATTATGAGCAAAATAAAACATAAATGTGATGAGTAAGGAGTTGTTATCTATGTTAAATAAAACGAAAACAGATGAGAAATATCGAATAAAAATCTATACTATAATTTTTTGCTTACTTTTCTTTTTTAGACAAGCAGTTGGTTATTTATTTTATTCATCATCAAATCATGAAATGTATTATTTTATTGTTGGTAATTTGGATATATTTTATTTATTTTCTTTGTTTTGGCTTTTTGGTAAAAATAAAAATATTTTAATTTTTCCATTAATCTTAATTTTTGCATTATTTGGATTACAATTACTTTTTATAGATGATTTAAATGTAGTTAAAGCGATGATTAATGCTACAAAAATTATTATTTGTTTCTTCGTTTTTTCTGGTACATGTAAAAATGTTAATAAAATTAATTATAAGTTTTTTGCAAAAATGTTTGGGATGCTATGTTATTTATTTCTTATATTGGCTTTTGTTTTCAAAGGAAGTATATTATGGAGACACAATGATATAATTAATAGTTTTAATTTAACAAGATTACAATTTTTTTATACAGAACCAAGTGAACTTGGAATGCATTGTATATTAGTATTAATAATTGCTATAAATTGTTTAATTAATTCGGGAACTAAAAAAGAAAAAGTGTCGATATTTTTTTCATCGATATTACCACTTTTTATAACTATCTATTTTTCTAAATCTATGGGTGCTTTTTGCGTTGGTGGTTTAGCAATTTTCATTTCATATGCATATTACTTATTAAAAAAGAATAAATCTCCACAAAAAAAGGTGCTAATTGTATTAGCTTTAATATTAGTGACTGCTATTGCTTTTCCGTTTATAAGCAAAACAACAACGTATACAAGAGTAATAAATACATTTACAAAAATTGATTACAGCAATAATTATAGAATATTTGTACCTTTTAAAGTGGCGGGATATTCATTTGTTGATACATATGGTATTGGTATTGGTCTTGGTAATGCTGAATTACCTGCAAATGTTTTAAAATATAGGGTAGTTGGATTGGGTTCGGCAGGCATAATTAATTCATTTATGAATTTTATTGCTGAAGGCGGATTTTTAGCTTTTATACTAGTCATATATATAATTTATTTCTTTGGAAAAATAGTTTTTAAAGAAAAAACATTTGTAAAAATGGGACTTTATTTTTTCATAATAATTTTTCAGTTTATGGGAACATATTTTACTAATCCTTTATGCTGGATAGTTTATGCATTTATTTATGGTTATATTGATAACGTTAATAATAACTGTAGTAATATTAAACCTGAAACAAAAAGTACTAAAGCATTTGTTGAAGCAAATTAACAAAGAAATAAAAGCAAAGACGTTTTAGCTAGATATAATGTAAAAATAATTAAGAAATTCCAGATGAAAGAGGTGGGAATAAGTGAAAACAGTAACTATTTCAACGTTTCAAAATGCATATAATTATGGAGCTATTTTACAATGTATGGGATTACAAAACTTTTTGCTAAAAAACAAGTATAATGTAAATGTTTTGAATTATGATAATTTAAATATTAGTAATGATTATCGCGTTTTTAAAAAGGTAAGGGGTAATCATCCTATTTTACGTTTTATAAAATATTTTACTAGAGGAATAATGAATTATAAAAATTTAGTTTTACGCAAAGAAGCATTTGAAAAATACATAGGTAAAAAACTACATTTAACAAAATTGATGTCTTTAGATGAAATTTTTCAAGAAAAATTCAAAAATGATGTATTTATTACTGGTAGTGATCAGGTATGGAACACAAAGATTACACATGGGGTAGATCCTATTTATACTTTGAGTTTTTCTGATGATATAAAGAAATTATCATATGCTGCAAGCATAGGTAGAAATATTCTTCCAAAAACTGAACTTCAAGAATTAAGTAGTAAATTACAAAAATTTGATCATATTTCAGTAAGGGAGGAAACAGCTAAAAAGATATTATCATCTAATTTGGATAAAAATATTGAAGTTGTTTTAGATCCGAGTTTTCTTCTTTCAAAAGATGAATGGTGGGAAACGGTAGATAGAAAAGAAAGGTTGATTACAGAACCATATATTTTTGTATATATGTCTTTTGGCGAATGTAATAAAATAGTCAAGTATTTACAAAAACTTACTGGCTATAAAATAGTTTATATTGATGAAAAAAACATTTTTAAAAAAAATGCTCAAAATGTTTCATGGGCCAATCCGGATGATTTTATTAATTTAATCAAATATAGTGAATATGTTGTAACAACATCCTTTCATGCTACAGTATTTTCTATAATTTTTAGAAAGAAATTTTGGGTAATACTTCCTGAATTGGTAGGTTCAAGAATTGTTGATTTATTGAATAAATTTGAATTAACTGATCGAATTGCAAATAGTTTAGATATGTTTGTAGAAAAAAAATATGATGCAGATATTAATTATGATACAGCATATAAGTGTATTGATGATAGTATTGCTGCTTCCAAAAAATGGCTTATAAACGCGATAGAAAAATAATTAAAGGTAAGAGAGGGACAATTATGAAAAGAGAAAAAAAATTAGTTAAAAATACTTTTTTTATATCACTTGGCAAAATATGTACTTCATTACTAACTTTTCTACTTTTGCCATTATATACAGGCGTATTATCACCAGCGGAATATGGAATTGTAGATTTATTAAACACACTAACAATATTGTTGTTACCGATTGTTACATTTCAAATAGAAAAAGCAGTATTTAGAGAATTAATTGAATCAAGAAACGATGATAAAAAGATATCACAGATTATTACTACTAGTTCTGTTTTTATCTTTTTTCAAATTTTAATATTTATAATGATTTTCTTGCTTTGCTCATTATTTATTAAAAATGAGTATAAATTATTTTTAATGATAAATATAATAGCATATATTATGTTATCATTTTTTCAGCAAATATCTCGTGGCCTAGATAACATAAAAAAATATACAATAGGCAGTTTTGTTTCAGCAATTACCGCTATCCTTTTTAATGTTATTTTGCTTGTAATTATTCCTATGGGTGCTACTGGTATGCTATTAGCAACATTTATTGGTTATCTCACAGGTTCAGCATATTTGTTTTTTTCACTTAAACTATATAGATATTTTAATTTTAGCGAAAATAAAAGACGAATTTTAAAAATATTGTTGAAATATTCAGTTCCGCTAATTCCTAATGCTTTATCATGGTGGATATTCAGTGCATCTGACAGATTAATTGTAACTACTTTTTTAGGTGCTGATTATAATGGTATTTTGGCAGTGGCATTAAAGTTTTCTTCTATAATTACAGCATTATATACTATATTTGATACAAGTTGGATTGAATCTATGTCATCACATATTGATGATGATGATATTGAAGTATATTTTAATAATGTCATAGATAAAATTATGCGAATTTTTATCTCAATTTCAATTCTGATGACATGCTTTTTGCCATTCGTTTTCCAATTGCTTGTAAACGAAAAATTTGAAGCAGGATATTATTTAATTCCGATTTCTATTATTTCTGCATTATTTAATACTTTGCAAGGTGTGGTGGTTGTAACATATGCTGCTAAGAAGGATACAAAGGCTATTGCTAATACTTCAATATATTCAGCTATTATCAATATTTGTGTTCATTTATTACTAATAAAGTTTATAGGATTGTATGCAGCAGTTTTATCTACACTTGTTTCTTTTGTGATAATGAGTATATATAGGTGTTGTGATATAAATAAAAAATACATTAAAATTAGAGTTAATGAAAAGTTAATATTATCAACTATTGCTTTGTTATTAATAATTATTCCATTATATTATTTAAATAATTTCTATTTAAATATTTTATCAATAGTAATTTCAGTTATCTATTCAATATTAATAAATAAAAATTCAATAAACTTTATAAAAGACATGTTTTTAAAAAAAATTAAAGGAAATGGAGAAAATAAATATGAGAGTTAATTATACTGAAGAGAAAAACGTTCTAATGTTAATCAAAATATTAAAAGAAAACAATATAAGCAAAATTATTGCAAGTCCAGGTACTACTAACATTTCATTTGTAACTAGTGTACAACATGATCCGTTTTTTAAAGTATATTCTTGCGTTGATGAAAGGTCAGCATGTTATATGGCATGTGGCTTAGCAAGTGAAAGTGGAGAACCGGTAGTACTTACATGTACTGGAGCAACAGCGTCTAGAAATTATATTCCAGGTTTAACAGAAGCTTATTATAGAAAAATACCAGTACTTGCAGTTACTTGCACGCAACATTTTAGTAGAATAGGACAGTTATCTCCTCAAGCGTTAGATCGTTCTGAACAATTAGCTGACATTGTTAATCTAAGTGTACAGATTCCAACTATATCAACAACTGAAGATGAATATGGTTGTAATATTCGTTTAAATAAAGCAATATCTGAATTAAAAAGAAGAGGCGGAGGACCTGTCCACATCAACATAACAACTTCATACATGTATAGTAATTTATTTGGTGTAAAACAACTTCCGGACACAAGAATAATACATAGGTATGATATTAGTAAAGAATTACCAAAAATTGAAAAAAAGAAAATTGGAATTTTTGTTGGAAATCATTTGAAATGGGATAATAAACTAATTGAATACGTAGATAAATTTTGCGAAATATATAATGCGGTTGTTATAACTGACCATACAGGTAATTATACAGGTAAATATAAAATTTTAGCTAATCTCGTTTTTGATCAAGAACAATATGATTCTCCAAACAATAGTTTTGACTTGTTGATAGACATTGGGGAAGTATCAGGGTCATATTTAAAAATAAATGTAGATGAAGTATGGAGAGTTAGTCCTGATGGGGAAATCAAAGACAGATTATTTAAATTAACAAATGTTTTTGAAATGGATGAATTGACATTTTTTAAGAGATATACTGCGATAGAAAATTACAAAAAAAACGTTTCACAATACGAAACAATATTAAAAGAATATAATGAATTCAAGGAACTTTCAGAAAAACAAGAATATCCATTGTCTAATATATATGTAGCCATGAATATTATGAAGAAAATACCAAAAGGAAGCGTATTACATTTAGCTATTTTGAATAGTCTAAGAAGTTGGAATTATTTTTCTAATGATAACGATTTAAATATATATTCAAATACTGGCGGATTTGGAATAGATGGTGCTCTATCAACTTTAATAGGTGCTTCATTAGCACATCCAGATAAATTATATTTTGGAGTTGTTGGAGACTTAGCTTTCTTCTATGATTTAAATTCACTAGGAAATAGAAATGTTGGAAAAAATTTAAGAATAATTTTAATTAATAATGGTTGTGGAACAGAATTCCATAATTATAGTCACCCAGCTTATAATCTTGGTGAATTAGCAAATGATTATATTGCGGCTGATGGTCATTTTGGAAATAAATCCAATACTTTAGTTAAAGATTATGTAGAAGATCTTGGCTTTGAATACCTTTCTGCTAGTAGTACTGAAGAAGTTACAGAAAAAATTTCTTATTTTACCGATGATAAAATGCATGATAAATCTCTTGTATTTGAGATATTTACAAATAAAGCAGATGAAAGTAAAGCTCTTAAAATGATTAGAAATTTAAAGAGCAATCCAAAAGCAAAAATCAAACAAGGATTAAAGCAAGTTGCACCAACTAAATTGAAAGTTAAGGCAAAAAAAATATTAGGTAAAATGTAGGTGATATAATGGGAATGGGAAAATATTTTAAAAGAATGTTTAAATATATTATTTCTGAACATAAGCAAGATATAGTGTATGCGCAAATATGTCAAAAAAATTCTTCTGAGATTTTTAATGGAAAAATCGCCTTAATCACTGGTGGTGGTCATGGAATAGGTTTTTATATTGCAAAGCGCTTAATTTCTGATGATGCAACTGTAATTATCACCGGAAGAAATGAAGAAAAATTAAAGAACGCTAAAGAAGAATTGGGTAAAAATTGCGAATATATTATTATGGATGTAATTGATATTGAAAACAATGACAGAATTATAAAACAAATATATAAAAAATACGGCAGACTTGACTGCTTAATAAATAATGCAGGTATATCTTTACATGAAGGTTCAATATTGGATGTTACTGAACAAAATTATGATGACCAATTTAATACCAATTTGAAAGCCGCATATTTCTTGAGTAAAAGTTATATTAATGAATACTTAAAAAATAAGCAAAAAAATGGGAATATTATTTTCATTTCTAGTCAAAGAGGTAGTCAATGTGATGAGTTACCATATGGTTTAACAAAAGTTGCTATAAATAGTTTAACACAATGCTTAGGCAAAAAGTATTATAAAAATGGTATAAGGGTGAATGCCATATCACCTGGTGTTACAGCTTCTGATTTGACAAAAATAGATAAAAATAAAGATTTAGCAAATAGCAGATCTAATGGAAGATATTTTGTGCAAGAGGAAATTGCTGAAGTAGTTGCGTTCATTGCAAGTGATTATTCAAAATGCATATCTGGAGATATAATTAATTGTGATGGCGGAGAATATAATAACACTTATTTTTAAAATGTTGAATTTTTCAACATTTTTTATATAAAGATGTCTAGCACATTGTCTAAGATGAATTAATTCATCTTTTTTATTTAATTTATGATATAATTAATATGGTGATAATATGGAACATGTACATAGTATAATAATAATTAAAAAAGGTGATAAATATTTAAATTATTATGATGATAGATGGGGTATTTATTTATTCCCTAATATCAAAGGTAATGATATAGAAGAAATTAAAAGTAAATATAATACTTCTAAAGTAAAATATCTATTTGATAAAGTACACTCTAAATATTCAGTATCACATAATGAGGAAAGAGTATATCATCATTATTTCTATGAAGTAGATATAGATATAGAAGGTGAATATTTTACTTTAGATGAACTTTTAAAAGATGATAAAGTAAGAGAAAATAATAGTGATATCATTGGATATATTAAAGAATATTATGAAAGTTAGTTTATACTAACTTTTTTATTTTTTAAAGGATTTATAAAAGAAATGTTCTATGTTAATAATATATACTAATATAATTAACTCTACCTAGAAAAAATATGTGTTATATGGTATACTTAAAGTAGGTGAGTGGTTGATGAAAAGCTTTTTTGGTAAGAATGTTTTATATATTGATGTTATTAAGATAATCGCATGTTTTTTAGTTATAGTTAATCATACACAAAGTTTTATGTTTAACCATAATGGAGATTACATCGCATTATTTTATTCATTGTTCTTCTCAGTATGTAAGATTGCTGTACCACTATTTATTATGGCTTCAGGCGCCTTATTATTAGATAAAAACTATAATTTTAAAAA
>JAEEGL010371921.1_pt1 | contig 36189 bp, 30 predicted proteins | sample 9134231 | NCBI WGS metagenome assembly JAEEGL01 (sample SAMN16246548, study PRJNA631951) | gut metagenome | biome: gut microbiome; feature: rumen; material: fiber-attached | host: Bos | place: Iran: Karaj | collected 2018-10
GCTACAGGGATATAGCATACACGTTCAAACGAAAGCATACATGCTCGGTCCCTCCTCTTGAAATTTTGCCGATTTCGATAGCAGGACAATATTGCAATGCACTTCTTGCTTACTGCTTTCGCTCTCGAAAGCGAGTGCAAAAATACATATTTTTTCCCAACCGGCAAAATTATTCATGAAAAATCACAGTCATTTGCGGTAATTCTTGTTGAATAATTGTCATTTTTTGAAAAAAAAATTTGTCACATTCGGAAACATTCGTATCTTTGCATCCAGAATGATATGAAAATGATATTACAGAAAACAAAATAAACAACTAAATATCAGCATTATGACAAACAATGAAAAATTAAAGACAATGTCCATTTTAAACAATGGCTTTCTGCATCTTTTCATCAACCTGGCCCTCGTCGGCCTGGGCATCTGGCTATGTATCGTGGCCGGTGAAAACGGCAACGGCACGGCCGGCTTTCTGGGTGGCCTCTGCTGGGTGCTCTGGGGTCTGCACGTAGGCGGCTTCATGGTGATACAGCCCAACCAATGCCGCGTAATGACCTTCTTCGGACGCTATAGCGGCACCGTCACCGACAACGGCTTTTTCTGGGCCAACCCGTTCTATGTCAAGCGCAAGCTCTCACTGCGTGCCCGCAATATGGATGTGCCTCCCATCAAAGTCAACGACAAAGGCGGCAACCCCATCATGATTGGCTTGGTACTGGTATGGCGCATCAAAGACACCTACAAGGCATGCTTCAATATCGACGTAGAGACCGCAGCCCAGCCCACCTCCGCCAATGCACAACAGAACAAGAGCACCGTCACCCAACAGCTGAAAGGCTACGACAATTTTGTGTCGGTGCAAAGCGACTCGGCCCTGCGCAAAGTGGCAAGCCTCTATTCCTATGACAACCTCGAAGACAAAGAGGAGATAACGCTGCGCAACGGCGGCGACGAGGTGAACCGCCGCCTCGAACAGGAGATACGCAAACACCTTGATATTGCCGGCATCGAGGTGGTGGAAGCCCGCATCAACTACCTGGCCTACGCCCAGGAAATCGCAAGTGTGATGCTGAAACGCCAACAGGCCGAGGCCATCATCGCCGCCCGCGAGAAGATTGTGGAGGGAGCCGTCTCGATGGTCGACATGGCCCTGAAAAAACTGACCGCCGACCACGTAGTAGAGATGGACGACGAGCGCAAAGCCGCCATGGTGAGCAACCTCATGGTCGTTCTCTGCAGCGACGAAGGCGCCAGCCCGGTAGTGAACACTGGTAGCATCTATTAAATAAGTAAATAATGGAAGAGATACTTCAAGTGCAAGGGCTCACCAAGACATTCACACTGAGCCGCAAGCAACAAAAAATAGATGGCACCTCCGCGAGGCGCAAGGTAGCCGTCGACCACCTGTCCTTCAACGCCTACCGTGGCGAGATATTCGGACTGCTGGGACCCAACGGAGCTGGCAAGACCACCACCCTGCGCATGCTCTCCACCCTCATCAAGCCCGACGAGGGCGACGCCATACTCGACGGCAGCAGTGTGGTCTCCGCACCTGCCGACGTGCGTGCCAAAATCGGATTTCTCACCTCCGAGCTGAAACTCGAGGACTTCTTCACCCCCAACTACCTGTTCGATTTCTTCAGCGAACTGCACGGTGTCGACGAAGCCACCCGCAACAGACGCAAAAACGAGATGTTCGTCCGCTTCGGCATCGACAAGTTTGCCGAGGTCAAGGTCGCCAACCTCTCCACCGGCATGAAGCAGAAACTCTCGCTGGTCATCTCGCTGGTCCACGCTCCAGAAGTAATCATATTTGACGAACCCACCAACGGTCTCGATGTGCTGACGGCCCGCACCGTCACCGACTACCTGCAGGAGCTGCGCGCCCAGGGGTGCACCATAATACTTTCCACCCACATCTTCAGCCTCGTGGAGCGTCTGTGCGACCGCGTGGGCATCATCATCGACGGCCGCCTGACGGCCTGCGGCAGCCTCGACGAAGTCTGCAACGGACTCTCTATCGAGGACCGTTTCTTCGAAATGTACAAACAAGTGAAAGGAGGTGAAGAATGAAAAGCAACACCTGGACAATCATAAAGAAAGAGTTCGCCCGCTTCTTCGGCGACCGACAGCTGCTGTTCACCACGGTAATCATGCCGGGTATGCTCATATACATTATCTATAGCCTCATGGGCAGCGGCATACAGAAGATGGTGACCGAAGGTAAGGACGACGTGGTAACCCTCCGCGTCGAGGGCTTGCCGCCAAGCCTCGCACCCCTGCTCACCATGCCCGACAGCAGCACCGTGGTGGTGCAACAGCCGTTCACTCAGGCCGACATCGAGATGCTTGAAGACAAGGAGCTGAACTGTGTGCTGATGCGCTTCCCCGCAGGTTTCGACGAGGCAGTGGCATCAGGTGCACCCGCCGAAGGGGCAGAAATCCCCAACGTGGAGATATACTACAACTCGCTCAACAACGCCTCGGCACGAGTCTATGCCATAGTAAGCACCATGCTCGGCAACTACGCCCGCCCGTTCACCGTCAACGTGCCGCAAGACGACGGACAGCGCTTCGACCAGGCCACCGACGACAGCATCGGAGCCATGGTGTGGAGCAAGATACTGCCCATGCTCATCATCATGATGCTCTTCAGCGGCGTCATGGCCATAGCTCCCAGCAGCATTGCCGGCGAGAAGGAACGTGGCACAATAGCCACCCTGCTTGTCACCCCGATGCGACGCAACGAGTTGGCCATCGGCAAGATTGTATCCCTCAGCGGCATCGCCCTCCTCAGCGGTCTCTCCAGCTTTATCGGCATCATCCTCTCGCTGCCCAAGATGGTGAGCCCCGAAGATGCCACACTCGGCTTCAACTACACCACAAGCGACTACCTCGTTCTGCTGCTCATCATCCTTGGCTCGGTGCTCATCATGGCTTCTGCGGTCAGCCTGCTCTCCGCCCTGGCCAAAGATGTCAAGAACGCCGGCACCATGGTGACGCCCTTCATGCTCGTGGTCATGCTGGCCGGACTGCTGCCGATGTTCCAGGACGGCGCCTCGACATCTATGGCGATATACCTCATACCGTTCTATAACAGCATCGAGGTGATGACCGCCGTCTTCGCCCACGAAATGCAGTGGACCTCCGTTATCGTCACCACCGCAGCCAACGTGGTCTACACCGGCATCGCTATCTGGGGTCTGACGCGAATGTTCAACAGCGAAAAAGTCATGTTCTCCAGATGAAAAAGAACTTTGCACTACGGATAGACTCTGAAGTCTACGACGCCATTGAGAAATGGGCCGCGGACGAGTTCCGCAGTGTCAACGGACAGCTGGAATGGATTATTGCCGAGGCTCTCAAAAAGGCAAAACGAACGCCCAAGAAGAAAGAGAAATGAAACGATTGGCTATTTTATCTATGTTATTGTGCGTGGGCCTTGCAGCCCACGCACAATGGTACACCGGCATGAGCCAGAAGACGGGGCTCGCCTTGTGCATACACCTTGCCGACAGCACCTGCGAACTCTACAGCCCCATGCAGACCTCCGACCCGATCCCCGTAAGCAACTGGAGCCTGCAGGACGGAAAACTGACCATCGAATGCAAAGGCATAGGGCTGAAGATGAACCTCACACGGAAGGACAGCACCTTCGTCGGCTACTGGAAACAGAGCATCCTCAAGGAGGACATCACCTTCTACCCCACCGACACCCTCTTCACGCTGCGCCGACCTCAGACTCCGCAGACGCCCTACCGCTTCGACGAGGAAATCATCATTACCGAATACACCGACAGCCAAGGCAACGAGGTGCACCTCGAGGGTACCCTCTCCTACCCCAAAGGCGGCGGACGATATCCGACAATAGTACTTGTCAGCGGTAGCGGCCAGCAGAACCGCGACGAAGAGATCTTCCAGCACAAGCCCTTCCTCGTGCTGGCCGACTATCTGGCCAGCCGCGGCATCGCCATGCTGCGCTACGACGACCGCGAAGTGGGCAAAAGCAAAGGTTCGCTCGACAATGCCGACACACGCCTCTTCGCCGAGGATGCAGAAGCCATGCTCCGCGCAGCCATGAAGAGCGAGCATGTGGACACCCGACGACTCGGCATAGGCGGTCACAGCGAGGGCGGCGCCATAGCCCCCATGGTGGCTGCAAAGGCATCTGCAAGGGCGAATAATGATCTGCCCCTGCGCTTCGTGGTGATGCTGGCCGGACAGGGCTGCACGGGCCTCGACGTCATGCTTCAGCAAAACGAGGCCATCTATCGTGCCGCAGGCATCAGCGACAGCCTGCTGGCCATCCACATGGCCTGCATGCGCGACCTCTTCGCCCTGCCGGCGGGAAGCAGCCTGAAGGATTATAAAGCCGTAGTGGCCCGCCACAGCGACGGCCTCGCCAAAGAGCAGCTTGACAGCATAGGTCTCGGCCGAGGAGCCGCAGCAGCAGCCAAACAGCAGATGGACAGCCGCTGGATGCAGACCTTCATAACCCTCGACCCCGCCGAATACCTGCCAAGGGTGAAATGCCCCGTGCTGGCTCTCAACGGCGACCGCGACAGCCAGGTCCTCGCCGGACCCAACCAACAGCGCATCAAACAGCTGTGCCCCAAGGCCGACTGCCGCACACTGCCGGGATTGAACCACCTCTTCCAGCACTGCACCACAGGCGCTCCCGACGAATACATACTCATCGACGAGACCTTCGCCCCCGAAGCAATGGAGGCCATAGCCGACTGGATACTCGGCCTGAAATAGCCGTAAGTCAGCCACCCAAACACCGTACCAACACCGACCGGCGTCGATGTTGGTACGGTGTTGATACGGCTTTGATACGGCCTTGGTATGCCGATGGTAGGCAGATGGACTGGGTTCCAAGCGATTGCAGCCGTAACTAAATTTATAGTTACGGCTTTTGACGCATATTTGCAAAACGGCTGAACACCACTGGTTTACAGCAGTAGACCGCGTTAAAAAAGTGTTAAAAAAACCGGTTTTCCTATTTTGGCCTTATTTTATTATATAATACACGGTGACGTTTTTTTTCTGCATATTTTAAAATTTTTGTACTTTTGCATTTTTGTATTTATAGGAGAAAATATTGAAAATGAATATAATAATAGCTGGCGACGGAGAAGTTGGCGTGCATTTGGCACGTTCGCTGTCGGAATTGGACTTCAACATCACGGTCGTAGACCCGCATCAGGAGCTCTTGAAACAGCTTGAGAGCCAGACCGACCTGCTGACTATAGCGGGCGACGCCACGTCGCCGCAGGTGCTCAAAGACGCCGGCGTGGCCGACTGCGACCTTTTCCTCGCGGTGCTGCACCACGAGAGCGTCAACCTGATGAGCTGCGTACTGGCCAAGAAGCTGAAAGCCAAGAAGACGGTAGCCCGCATCAGCAACGCCGAGTTGCTGACCCCGCGTCACCGCGAGATGCTGCGCGAGCTGGGGGTGGACGAGATGGTATGCCCCGAACGCATAGCCGCAAAAGAGATTACCAACCTGCTGGCCAACAGTGCCGCTACCGAGTTCTTCAACTTCAGCGGCGGCCTGCTGACTATGTATGTCATACGCCTCGAGCCCGACTCGCCGGTGGTGGGTCACGCCGTGAAAGACGTGGTGCAGATGTACAAGGAGCTGCAGGTGAAGGTAGTGGCCCTGCTGCGCGGCGGCGAGACCATCATACCCCACGGCGACACCGTATTCCACGCCGGAGACCAAGCCTACATCATCAGCCGTGCCAACCAGCTCGAGAACATCAACCGCGTGGCCGGCAAGCAGGCTGTGAGCGTGAAGAACGTGATGATAGCCGGCGGAGGACGCATAGGCCGCTATGCCGCCGACACACTGCAGGACCACCTGCAGGTGACCCTCATCGAGGAAAACCGGCGCCGTGCCGAGGACCTCAGCGCCTCGCTGTCGAACACCCTCGTCATCAACGGCGACGCCACCAACATAGAACTCCTGAAAGAGGAGGGGCTGCAGACCGTCGACGCCTTTATAGGGGTGACCGACAGCAGCGAGACCAACGTGCTCACCTGCCTCCACGCCAAGCGGCTGGGGGTGAAGCGCACCATAGCGCTGGTAGAGAACACCGGGTTTATCACCATTTCGCAAGATATAGGCATCGACACCATCATCAACAAGAAGCTCATCACGGCCTCATATATAGCCCGCTTCATCGTGAAGGGCGACGCCGTGAGCAGCAAATGGCTCAGCGGCACCAATGCCGAGGTGCTGGAGCTGATGGTCGGCAAGTGGGCTCCCGCCACACGCAAACCCATAGGCCAACTGGAGATACCGATGGGAGCAACCATAGGTGGTGTGATACGCGGCCGCGAGACTATGCTGCCGGGACGCGACACGCAATTGAAAGCCGGCGACAAAGTGGTGGTATTCACCCTGCCCAAGACAATGGCCCAGGTGGCACGGCTCTTCGACTGACAGCAATGTTCAACTACCGACTGATAGCACGCCTGGCAGGCAACCTGCTCATCCTGATGGCGGTGGCAATGGTGCTGCCGATAGCGGTGAGCCTGCACTACCGCGACGGGGCCCAGTACGGCCTCGTCATGTCGGCCACGGTCATAGTGGCCGCAGGGCTGCTGCTGCGCAACTTTGCAGGGCGCAACGCCACATACGACCTCCACGCCCGCGAGAGCTACTGGATAACCGCCGTGATGTGGCTGCTGGTGCCTCTGGCCGGAGCCCTGCCCTACCTCCTCACTTCGACATTTGCCTCGTATACCGATGCCATCTTCGAGTCGTACAGCGGCTTCACCACCACAGGCTCGTCGGTGGCGGTAAAACCCGAGGAGCTGCCCGAAGGTATACGCCTGTGGCGCTCGATGACGCAGTGGATAGGCGGATTGGGACTGGTGCTCTTCATCATGACAATACTGCGCCGCCTCAACGGCGACACCATGCAACTCTACGCCGCAGAATTCTCCGGCACCCAGCAGCGCAAGCTGCATCCCCACCTGTCGAAGAGTGTAAGCCGCATGTGGCACATATACGGCCTGCTCACCATGATACTCATAGTTCTGCTGATAGTGGCCGGCAACGGGGTGCTCGACTCGGTATGCCTGGCCCTGAGCACCGTAAGCACCGGCGGATTTATGCCCCACAGCACAGGTCTGGTAGGCTACAGCAACCTCACTATGGGCATACTGACCGTCTTCATGTTCCTGAGCGGCGTGAACGTGGCTTTGATATACAACTTCTGCACCCTGCACTGGCGGCGGCTGCGCTACAGCGAGGAGTTTATAGTATATCTCAGCGTCTTCATGCTGGCAGTGGCCGTATGCTCCATCTTCACCGCATTGGCCATGCCCGCCGACGACATGTGGCATACGGTATTCGTGTCGGTGTGCTACAACATGTTCCACATAGCATCGACCATCAGCACATGCGGATTCTATACAGAGCCGCCGGTGTGGGGGTCGCACATCGTATCGGTGGTGACATTCCTGCTGATACTGACGGGCGCCATGGCGGGTTCTACAGGAGGCGGCTTGAAACTGAGGCGACTGATGACCCTGGTGCGCTACCTGCGCAACTACTTCATACGTATGCTACACCCCAACGCGGTGCTGACAATAAAGATTGACCGGCAGCCTGTGGAGGAGGAGTATGTGAACAAGATATTCGGTTTCGTGTTTCTCTACATCCTCTTCATCTTAGGCGGCGCCTTTGCGCTTACGCTGGCCGGCAGCGGCATTGCCGACGCGTTCTGCCTTGCAGCGGCCAACATAAGCAATCTGGGGCCCTCGCCGCTGATAAACTCACTCGGCGCCAACCTCGAATACTCGCTGATGCCCACGACGGCCAAATGGACACTCATTGTACTGATGCTGGCCGGGCGACTCGAGATATTCACCCTGCTGGCTGTTGTTTCACCCTCTTATTGGAAACGCAGATGAAGACCAACGACATAAAGGCGATGCTGCGATTCATAGGCTTGATGCTGGTGGCCGAGGGTGGACTGATGGCGCTGTGTGTAGTGCCTGCACTGCACTTTGCCGACGGCACCGTGTGGCACATCGCTGCCTGCTCGGCCTTCACCATGGCGGTGGGGGCCATTATGTGGGGGCTGTTCCGCCGTTTCAACCGCATCGAGCACAGGAGGATGGCCTACCTGCTGGTCACCCTGCTGTGGCTCACCCTGACCCTCTTTGCCACCCTGCCCTTCCTGGTGTGCGGCGCCACGCGGAGTTTCACTCACGCATGGTTCGAGGCCATGAGCGGAGTCTCGTCGACAGGGGCGACAGTGTTTCCCGATGTTTCCAAACTGCCGGCTTCGGTGCTCCTGTGGCGCTCGATGACGCAGTGGTTCGGCGGCTTCGGGATAGTGCTCATAGTGCTGGCCATATCGCCGCGCTTGGGCATAAACAAATATGCCTTGTACACTGCCGAAGCGTCGGGTGCCGACAACACAGGCAAGACCGCCGTGAGCACTGCCGTCACTGTGCGCCGCACCCTGGCGGTATACCTTGCCGGAACAGTGGTGTTTGTAGCACTGCTGTGGGTAAGTGGGATGCAGATATGGGACGCCGTGAACCTGACGTTCACCAACATAAGCAGCGGCGGTTTTGGTGTGGGGGCCGACAGTATAGCGTCACTCACACCCGTGCAACAGTACATACTGGCCGGAGCAATGCTGATGAGCGGCGTAAATTTCACTCTGCTGTTCCTCTTTTTCACCTTCCGCTGGAGCCAGATACGCCATAAGCTCGACCAATTCAGCTTCTATATAGGCATCTGTACGACAGCCAGCCTGCTTGTGGTGGCGGGCCTGCACTGGCAGAGCGGCTATGCTTGGGGCGACGCCGTCAGACTCGGCACCGTGCAGACCATCAGCGCTTTGACCACAACTGGCTCGGTGGTGGCCGACACTTCGCAATGGTGGACACCGGTATGCTTCCTGCTACTAACCCTTTCGCTATGCGGCGGCATGGCCGGTTCCACGTCGGGCGGACTTAAAACGATGCGTGTACTCATCCTGCTACGCAACGCCCGTGCCATACTACGCAACAGACTGCATCCCAACGCCGTAGCACCACTGCGTCTCAACGGGCGTCCTGTAAGCAGCCATATCGTAGGCAATGTGATGGTCATATTCATGGTCTACGTATTCACCATCATGCTCGGCACTATGGGACTGATGGTATGCAACATAGGTGCTACCGAGGCAATAGGTGCCGCAGTGGGATGCCTAACCGGTTACGGTCCCGGCCTCGGTGCCTCCGGCGGCTTCGGTTCCTATGCCGCCTTCTCGCCATCGGCTCTGTGGCTCTGCAGCCTACTCATGATTCTCGGCCGACTGGAGTGCATGACGGTGCTCATACTGCTACTGCCACGCTTCTGGCGCCGATGAGAAGCAGCATCCCCCACCAGGCTGCGACAGCATACTAAAAGACACTGCTTAAAGTACTATGGCAAAGAATTATTTTGCCATATTGGAAAATATTAGTATTTTTGCATCGCATTATATGTTGTTCCGGAACATGAAGAAAGAGGAGACGATAGGCCCCAACGAGCCCATTATACACCTTGAGAATGTGGTAATTAGCCACAGCGAAGAACCATTATTGAAGGACGTAACCCTGCAGATGAAGCCGGGCGAATTCGCCTATCTTATCGGCAAGAGCGGTGCTGGAAAGACCTCACTGCTACGCAGCCTCTACGGCGACCAGCCGATAGAGGAAGGTGTGGCACATGTTTGTGGGATAGACGTAGCCAACCTCAAACGCCGCCAGATACCACAGCTGAGACGGAGGATAGGTATCGTATTCCAGAACTTCCGCCTGCTGAACGACCGCAACGTGTATGCAAACCTGGAATTCGTGCTGCGCGCCACAGGATGGAAGAAGCACAACGAAATAAAAAACCAGATAGACAAAACCCTTGCAGCGGTAGGTATCGCCGCCAAAGCCGACAGCCTGCCGATGCACCTATCGGAGGGTGAGCAGCAGCGAGTGGGTATTGCCCGGGCCTTGATCAACAACCCACTGCTGATAGTGGCCGACGAACCCACCGGCAACCTCGACCCCGTCACCTCGGCCGAGATTATGCAGTTGCTCATAGACATCAACAAGACCACCGGCACCACCATGCTCATCTCGACACACGACTTTATGATGATTGACAAGTTCCCCGCGAGAGTGATGGTGTGCGAAAACGGCACCGTGGTGGACACCGAGTAAAGGAAAACAACACACCCGAGTGCAATAAAACGACACATTCAAGCACAAAAGAATAAAAGACCACAAAGACCTATGAAAAAGATAACCCTGCTCGTGCTGAGCCTCCTGCTGGCCACCACCGCCATCGACGCCCAAGGCCGCGGCAAGAAAAACGCTTCGCCATTTATAGAGGGAGTGCAGAAGGTGCGCGAAAGCGATTACGCCACCTTCCAGAACCTCACACAGTTCAGTTCGAAGGAGGTGAAAGACTATTTCACCCCGTTCGACTACGGCCGCTTTGCGGAGATAACCCGCAGTTCAAAACCCGACTGGGGCGACCTGAAGCCGGTCATGAACTACCTCGAAAAGGTATCGCGCGCCACCATGACCATGTGCGCCGTCTATGCCATCAACCCCGAATTGGCTGAAGGCGAGGATATGGCCGCCCTGGCAGAGCAAGGCCGCCGCGAGGCAAAACAGGCACTTGACCTCTTCGAGGCCTGGAAGACCAAGAAAGAATGGCGCAACAAGATGCAGTTTCAGGTGGCTCAAGTGGACTACCGCTACTTCAAGGGGGCAAACTACTACAATGAGCGTCGCGACGAGAACGTGATACACGTCGGTCTCATCCTTTACTTCGGAAGCAAGAAACACGCCATATTCACCGCCGACACCTCCTCGCGCACCTTCAGAGACATACGCTTCTTCCCCAACGACGCAACAATCGTGGCCTCGTGGGAGAGCTATATAGACGAGATTGCCAACTATCTGAAGGAGAACGACCGCAAGGGCGTGCTGCTCACAGGATACGCCGACAACAGAGGCACCGACGCCTACTGCATCGGCCTGTCGCGCCAACGTGCCAACGAGGTGAAGAAAGCCCTCCAGATGCGCGGCATCGACCCACAGCGCATAGAGGTTGTTGCCAAAGGCGACGAGGACCCCTTGGCTGACAATACAGGCGAAGACTTCTACCTTAACAACCGTGTGAGTATCACCATACAATAGGCTTGCAACGAGTTTGACCAACAAAGAGACATACCGTCAGATATGCGAAACAGAGGGAGACCATATCCCTCTGTTTCAGCAATATTGGTGGATGGAGACTGTGTGCAAAGGCAAACTATGGGATGTAATCCTCGTTGTAGATGACGGTCATTACCGCGGTGCCATGCCTTTTCTCTATGGGAGAAAGTTAGGCCTCAAATACATACTGCAACCTCAGCTGACACCATGGGGCGGACCATGGCTGCGCCCGGGCATGAACTCCATAGACCAGGAGGCGACTCTGGAAGCATTAGCACAAGGCCTGAGTGAGCAAAAAGCCGTGCTATGCATGCAACGATTTGCGCCGGGTGTTAGCACAAACGAATGTCAGCCCTTCCAAAAACAGGGCTTTCACATGACAACACGCTACACCTACCGTTTCAATCCCATACCAGCTTCGTCGAAGCTTCACGATCTGGCCGACCGAGGACGACGCAGGGGGGTGACTGAAGTAGAAAAAAACTACATAATAGACCGCAAGGTGTGTGCGGAAGAGTTTGCGACACTGCACACCGAATACTGGGAGCGCCGAAGCGGACATGACCTGCTAAACCATGACTTCATACAACACGTATGTTCAACAGCCATCAACCGCAATCAAGCGCTGCTATATGGATTGCGCGATAGCAACGGCACATTGATGGCTGCACGCTTTGCTGTTTATGACAGTCACTGTGCATATGCACTGCTATCGGCCCTACATCCCAATGCGTTACGCAACAGCATGACACTGTTGGTATGGACCATGCTCACCGACCTTTATGGTCGCACAGAAACCTTCGACTTCGAGGGTGGCATGGACCCAGGGGTAGGACACTTCTATAGTTCGTTCGGTACCCAAAAGACTGAATTCCATTGTATCTATCGTTCAAAAGTGCCATTCGGGAAAAAGATTCTGCACCTATGAATATCAAACTGATTGTTGTCTCAAAGACCGACGTACCATATATTCAGACGGGAGTAGACGAATATATCGGACGACTAAAGCACTATTGCGACTTCGAAATGGTAATAGTCTCCGCTCTCAAAGGTATGGGCAAAGCCAGTCCCGAAGAGGTAAAAGAAAAAGAAGGTGAACAAATACTTAAGATGATGGGGAAGGCAGACTGCGTGGTACTGCTTGACGAACATGGGCGGGAATATTCATCGGTGGAGTTCTCGGAATACCTGCAAAAACAAATGAATGCCGGAATACGTACACTGGCATTTGTTATAGGCGGGGCATACGGCTTCTCAAAGCAGGTATATGCCTCTGCAAACCACATGATTTCCCTTTCGAAAATGACCTTCAACCACCAGATGGTGAGGCTGTTCTTTCTTGAACAACTGTACCGCGCCCACACAATACTCAGGCACGAGAAATACCACAACGCCTGACTTTACACTGACTTCGGTTCAAATTCGACAATGGCATATTGTTCGTCAAAACGTATGTCACGCAATTCTATATGGTCGAATATTGTGCCGGCCTGCTGGTTCTTGCCAAGCGAAAGCAATATCCGGTTGCCGTCGAGGGGCTCTATCAACTCTCCACCAGGCTTGTTTTTAGCCATCGCTATAGCCTGACGTATCATAAAGTCTATGCCCATCCCGCCATCATAGGAAAGGAAAATATCGCTGCCATTAATCCTTTCGACCGTGAGGTCAAGTCCCACAGAAGCCGTCTTGAATAGCACATTCACATCATACGAGATACGAACTGTGTGTGGTCCCCCATAGACAATAGGCAAGAAACGACCAGATTTCTTCTCAATAAGACTACCGATTTCCTGGTATGTAAGTCTCAATTCCATAACATATTATATTTTATATATTGTATTCAAAGCCGGTGCGATACGCTCAGTAATCGTTTCAGAATAGGTTTTGGTGACCGGCACCGTTTTATTAGTACCCTCAAGTTCAAGAAGAAGGGCAGGCCCTTCCTTTCTCAGCAACTTTACATTCTCTAAATTAACGATATAGCTTCTGTGACACCTTATCATTGGGGTATCTTTCAGACGAGCATCCATCTCTTTCAAAGTATTGTGAAGGATAAAAGTGTCCTCATGTCCCTCATTCAAATAATGAATATTAACATAATTGTCAGCAGCCTCAATATATAGAATATTGGCACAAGAAGTACTGAACGCCAACTTATTACCCCTGTCATAAAAGTTCAGAATGCGAGGGTCGTTAGCATCAGAGAACCCAAGGATAGCCTGAGCGTCAAAAAGTTTACTCTGCAGATGACGTACCTCATCCTGAGCTTCCTTCAACCTAAAAGCAAGAAAAGAAACAAGATATGGCAAAGCCTCGACAGCAAGCAACGCGAGCAAGAAGTCGCCAGCGAGAGTCGCAAGTTCTAACCGACCTGTACCACTCACGAGCCACAACGTAAGCGAAAGCACTGCTATTATAGCTATTATCTCTGTCAATAGCCATATGATACATCCAATAGCCGACGGCCTCAGACTACCACTGATAGCCATCAGCACAATACGGCTAATAACAAGCATGGCCAAACCAGCCGCCGAGGTTATAGCGACTTGGACCTGAGCTGCCATTTTGGTATTTTGTGTCGTAAATGAGAGAATATCCGACGGATCTCCAAATACAACTATAAGTACTGAGAAGAATATTGTGAGCAGCAAAAAGTGCGATACAGGAGTCCGCTTTGTCAGAAATCTCGCAAATTCCGTCAAATTATACTGTTGGTCATTTTTCACTATATGTAATTTTAGTCCCTAATGCCATATTTTCACCCAAAATAACATAATTTCACCCAAAATATTGTGCATTTTACCTATTTTAACTTTTCAATTTCACAAAACAGTGGTTTCTTTGCACCGCATTTTAAGCAAAATTAAGAAACAAACTCGGACAACAAGATATTGGCAAGCACACCAATCTGTCCTTAAAACAAAAAGTAATAATGAAAATATTAGGCACCGGAAGTGCACTACCCAAACACACCGTCACAAACGACATGCTGTCCGACTACGTAGACACAAGTGACGAATGGATCACCACCCGTACCGGAATTAAATCAAGACAAATCATCACCACAGAACGCTTCGAAGAACTTGCCGCACTGGCTGGCCAAAGGGCCATCGACGCCGCCGGGCTGGTTCCAGAAGACATTGACTTCATCATCTGCCACAATGTATGCAACTGCTACGTCACACCGTCACTTGCAGCATTGGTACAGCACCAGCTGGGAATCAAAGGGCCAAACTGTCCGACAATGGATCTCAACTCGGCCTGCGCAGGATTTGTATATGGTCTCGACATCTGCGATGCATTTATACAGACCGGGCGAGCATCACACATATTATATATATGTGCAGAAGAAGTCACACGCATGGTGGACTGGACCCAACGCGAGACATGCGTCCTTTTTGGTGACGCAGCAGGAGCGATGGTTCTCGGCAAAGGCGACAACTACATCGCCAGCAAACTGACCTCCACCCCCATGCCTGATGTCATCTTCTACCGCCTGCCGTGCGAACCCACCCCCTTTGAGACAGGCGAAGGCATTGACACCCACATGCCAATGCAGCTGAAAGGCCGCGAGGTATTCCGCATGGCTGTAATGTCAGCACAGCGCGACATCAAAGACGTGGTGAGCAAAGCCGGTTTCGAGCTCAACGACATAGACCACTTCCTTCTGCACCAGGCCAATATGCGCATCATTGATGCCATCAAACAGAACTTCGACCTACCGCAGGAGCGTTTCCACGCCAACATCCAACGCACAGGCAACACCTCGTCGGCCAGCATCCCGGTTCTCCTCGACGAGATAATACGCGCAGGGAAAGTAAAACGCGGAGACCTTATGGTTTTCAACGGTTTCGGTGCCGGATTTGTAACCAGCGCAGCCGTGGTAAGATATTAAACAACACATTTTCAAATAGACAACCTAACACACCATCATCATGAACAGGGTATTCATAACAGGCGTGGGCTGTATAACCCCACTTGGAAACAATATCGAGTCGCTGTGGAACAGCGTCGTCAACGGCGTATGTGGCATCGACTTCATCACGCAGATTGAGCGTGACAACCTGCCGGTAAAAATAGCCGCAGAGGTCAAAAACTTCAACCCTGAGGACTATGGCATCGACAAAACGATGATACGCCATAACGACCGATTTGCCCTCTTTGCACTTGCAGCAGCAGCACAGGCCATGCAAGACAGCGGATTGCGTGTCGGAGAAGACATCGACCCCACTCGTTTCGGCACCGCCATCGGAAGCGGCATCGGCGGCATCAAGACCTTCGAACGCGAACATGCCAACAAACTGCAATACGGCCTGCGCCGCATCTCGCCGCTTTTCATTCCCGAGATGATCAGCAATATTGCCGGAGGCAACGTAGCCATCACCTATAACGCACAGGGACCCAACATTCCTGTTGTCACCGCCTGTGCCACCGGCACCCACTCTGTCGGCGAGGCCTACCGCCTTATCCATGAAGGCCGGGCCGACGCCGTCATCACCGGCGGCACCGAGGCTGCCATCTGCGAAATGGCCGTCGGCGGTTTCAATAACATGAAGGCCCTCACCACCAGCGAGGACCCCATGGCCGCCTCACTTCCCTTCGATGCACGCCGTCGTGGCTTTGTGCTGGGTGAAGGTTCCGGAATACTCATTCTTGAAAGCGAAAAACTTGCCAAACGCCGCGGTGCCAAAATATATGCCGAGGTATGCGGCTATGGCAACACCTGCGACGCCCACCACTACACCGCCCCCCACCCCGAGGGCCGAGGTGCTGCCCAGGCCATGACCCTGGCACTGCAAGAGGCTGGTTTCAAGAGCGGCGAGCACCTCTACATCAACGCCCACGGCACCGGTACTCCTCTCAACGACAAGGGTGAAACCAAAGCCATCAAGACAACTCTCGGCGAGGATGAAGCCCGCAAAGTAATGATCAGCAGTACCAAGTCGATGCATGGCCACATGCTCGGCGCCACCGGTGCTGTCGAATTGATCATCAGCGCCTTGGCATTGAAGAACGGCACCATTCCACCCACCATCCACCTCGACCAACCAGACCCCGAATGCGACCTCGACTACACCCCACACACCGCACGTCAGTGGCAGGCCGACATAGCCATCAGCAACACCTTCGGTTTCGGCGGCAACAACGCCAGCGTCGCTCTTAGAAAAATCTAAAACAAATATTCAATAATATGAATACGCTCGATCGTAACGAAATCAAGACCTTCCTGCCCCACCGCGAGCCGATGCTGCTCATCGACGACGTGAAGATGGAAGGCGAAGAAGCCATCGCCCACTACCATGTACGCGGCGACGAATTCTTCCTTCAAGGGCACTTCCCCGGCAATCCTGTGGTACCCGGAGTCATCCAGTGCGAGATTATGGCCCAGTCGTCATGCATACTCGTGCGCGATGAACTTGTAGGCCGCACCCCTCTCTACAGCGGCATCAACAATGTGCGCTTCCGCCAACCGGTGCGTCCTGGCGACACCATCGAGATCCATGCCCACATCACCAGCCGCCGCGGCATGATATTCTTCGTGGACGCCAAGGCCTTCGTCGGAGGCAAAGTGTGCTGCCAAGGAGAACTCACATTTGCATTAATCGATAATCCAACAAAGTAATGAAACTGTTAGAAAACAAGATAGCCCTCGTCACCGGTGCCTCGCGCGGCATCGGCAAACGCACCGCACAACTCTTTGCCGAGCACGGTGCCACCGTCATCTTCACCGACCTCCAGGAGAACGAGGCCAGCAACGAACTGCTCGCCGAGCTGCGAAAACTCAGTCCCAAGAGCACCTTCATAGCCAGCAACGCCGCCGACTACGACCAGACGATGGCCGTTGCCGAACAGGTGCAAAAGGAATTCGGCCGCCTCGACACCCTCGTCAACAACGCCGGCATCACCCGCGACGGCCTGCTGCTGCGCATGAGCCCCAAAGACTGGGACCTCGTGCTCGAGGTAAACCTCCGTTCTGTCTTCAATTATTGCAAGGCTTTCGCCCCTATGATGCTCAAGCAGCGCTCGGGCTCCATCATCAACACCTCGTCGGTGGTTGGTGTAAACGGCAATGCAGGCCAGTGCAACTATTCCGCCTCAAAGTCCGGCATCATCGGATTCACCAAGAGTCTTGCCAAAGAACTGGGCTCGCGTGGCATACGTTGCAACGCCATCGCCCCCGGCCTCATCGAGTCGGCCATGACACAGGCCATGCCCAAGGAAGCCCACGACAAGTGGCTCAGCGAGATACCCCTGCGCCGTGGCGGCACCGACCTCGACATAGCACGCACCTCGCTCTTCCTCGCCAGTGACCTTAGCGAGTACATCACCGGCCAGGTAATCTGCGTCGACGGCGGCGTGTCGCTATGATTTCGCGACACACATACTCTGCGTTTAAAAACCCAAGCACCATCGTGCCGCTCTCTATGGCGGCATGGTGGTTGCTCAATCTTATACAGGCGGCCTTCACAGGGCTCGCCAACGATGAGTCGTACTACTGGTACTACTCACAGCATCTGGCATGGGGCTACTTCGACCACCCACCGATGGTCGCCTTGCTCGTTTGGCTATCGTCGTGGCTGCCGGCCGAACTCGGAGTGCGATTCTGCTCCACACTGCTCCAGCCACTATACCTGCTGCTCTTCTGGCACCTGATAAAACCCGCTGCACCCACAGCACGCACAGCGTGGACCTACGTGCTTGTATGCTTCTCGCAGCCGCTGCTGCAGCTCTACGGCTTCATGGCCCTGCCCGACGCGCCCCTGATGATGGGCACCGTACTCTTCCTATGGGCCTACAAACGCTTTAGCGGAAAAAGCAACATTCTCAACGCCACCCTTCTCGGCGCTTCGGCAGCCTTGCTGGGCTACAGCAAGTATCACGGGGCCCTGGTGGTGGCATTGGCCGTATTGGCCACCCCCAGGCTGCTTAAAGACTGGCGGCTCTACTATGCAGGAGCAGTGGCGCTGATTCTGATGTTTCCGCACCTGTGGTGGCAGCAGCAGCACGACTGGGTGTCGTTCCGCTACCATCTGCTCGACCGCAACGCATCATCATACAGTGCGAAATACACCCTCGAATTCCTCGCCACCCTGCTCGTCATATTCAACCCGCTGTGGCTTGGCCACTACTTCCGCGGCTTGAAGCGCCTGAAGAGCAGCTTCCTGCAAGGCACCCCTCTCGACCGCGCACTGACACTTATCGGCATCGGCTTCCCATTGTTCTTCCTACTGTCGACCCTGCGCGGCCCGGCACAAGCCCAGTGGCTGCTGCCTGCAGTATTTCCATGCGTGGCATTGGTAACACGCCAAAGCACAGAAAGAGAAGCCGACTCGGCCGACCGCTACACCCGTGCCGTCTGCCTCGCCTGCCTCTTCCTGTTCCTCACAGTGAGGATAATAGCCATGGCAAACCCCTTCGGCCTGCGTGGCGAAATATGGCAACAACGCGAGACATACGCCTCGATAGCCAAGCTGGCCGACGGCCGTCCGGTGCAATTCATGCACAATTACACAGCTGCATCGAAATACCGCTTCTACACCGGCGGCGAGGCTTATTGCGCCCCGTACTTCTTCAACCGCCACAGCCAGTGGCAATACGACACCACCGACCACTCCTTCACCGGCCGCGAGGTGGTGGTGGGCAACTTCACCAACCGCAAGCCAGACTCCCTCGCCCTGCCAGACAGCAAGACCTTCTACTACACGGCTGTCAGCGACTTCCATCCGCTCCGCGAAGTCAGCATACGTCCGCTGCAGCCCATCGACGCCACCTTGGGTGCCATGCCGGCCCCCGAGGGCGAAGGGCGCCGGCAGCTGCCCCTCACGCTGCTCATAACCAACCCCTACCCCTACGACATCTGCTCCACCGACAGCCTGCCGCTACGGCTCACCCTCTTCTTCCTCACCGCTCCACGCCAGGCACCGACGGCGCAATGTCTTTTCGCCGACACCCTCCACGCCAAGTCGACCGACACCATTCATGTCACCCTCGACATGCCGGAGAGCCTCCCCGACGGAGTCTTCACCGCCGGTTTCGCGCTCAACAACAGCGCCTATCCCAGCGACAACAGCCGTCGCTTCCGTATAAAAGTGTGCAATAGCAAAACATCAATCAATATCCGTCAACAATGAACGACACCATCGCCACCCTGTTGCGGCACCGCTCGATACGCCGCTTCACTGACCAGCCCGTCGACCCCACCCTGCTCTCCGAGGTGATAGACTGCGGCTTGCGTGCTTCCAACACCGGCAACATGCAGCTCTACAGCATCATAACGACCCAGCAGGACCCTTTGCGCAGCGAACTCTGCAAACTGCACTACGGTCAGTGCGCCACGGCCCCTCTGTGGCTCACCATCTGCACCGATGTGAACCGTTACCACCACTACTGCCGCGTCAACGGCTGCGACGAACCCTACGGCAACCTGTTGTGGTTTGCCTCGGCGCTGGTCGACGCAAGTCTCTGTGCACAAAACATCTGTGTAGCCGCCGAGAGCCACGGGCTCGGCTTCTGCTACCTCGGCACGGTGATGTACAACACCCGCGCCATCGCCGACCTGCTGCAATGCCCCAAGGGGGTGGTGCCGGTAATAGCCATAGCCATGGGCCATCCCGACGAGGAAGGACGCGTCAGCGAACGCTTGGGCCATGATGCCATAGTACACGACGAGACGTACCATACCCCGTCTGACAACGAGATAATTGCAATGCATCGCGTACGCGACGACGACCCGTTCAACCGCCGCATGGTGGAAGAAAACGGCACCCGCAACTACTGCGAGATATTCACCACCAAACGCTACCCCCGCAACGTCAACGAGCAGATCTCGGCCGACCTGCTCCAGTACCTGCGCGACAGCGGCATGTGGGACTTTTAACCACCCGACATAGCCTAAAAGCCACTCGCCGAGCCCACTAAGCCCAGCGAGTGGCTTTCTTTACAGTCCCGCCACAACAGCGCCGCACCTAAACCACTGTAACTCCGGCACTTCTCCGGCCGTTCCATACCATTTCCATACTATTTCCATAGTATTTCTTTAGTAGTTGACTATAGAACTACTATAGAAGTACTATAGAACTACTATTATAGAACTGTCGGAGAAATGTCGGACTTGGGTCGGACCTGTATCGGAGTCATACCGGAGGCAAGAGGCGTTTGAAGTGTTAATTTTTCCGCTTGGGGCACATTTTTTTTTGGTCATATTTTGGAAAATGCGTACTTTTGCATTTTAAAACACCGAAAAAATGGTAGAAATAACACGCACATTCGATCTTTTGGACCTCCTTGTGGAGCAATACCCGAAAGACGACCTTCTGGCCGGAAAGGTGAACGGCGAATGGGTGAAATATTCGTCGCACGACTACTATAAATATGCACATTACCTGGCTTATGGCCTCTGCGAGACGGGGCTGAAGCAAGGTGACCGGGTGGTGACGATGAGCGCCAACTGTCCGGAATGGAACTTTATCGACATGGCACTGGCCATGTGCGGCATAGTGCATGTGCCCATATACCCCACCCTTTCGGCCGACAACTATGAGCACATACTGCGCCATAGCGAAGCCACCGCCATCTTTGTGAGCACCAAGGTGTTGCTCGGTCGCCTGCGCCCCGCCATCGACCGCTTGGAGCAGAAGCCCCTCGTCTTCACCCTGGCCAACATCGAGGGTGAGCACCGCATGCTCGAGATACTGAAAGCCGGTATCGCCAACCGCGACAAATGGATGGAGGAGGTGGAACGCCGCAAGCGCGAGATAACGCCCGACGACTGGACCACCATGATATACACCAGCGGCACCACAGGCCTGCCCAAGGGGGTGATGCTGAGCCACCGCAACCTGTGCAGCAACTTCATGGCCCATGCCGACGTGAGTCCCTGCAACAGCAGCCACCGCGCCCTCTCATTCCTGCCCCTGAACCATATCTACGAGCGGTCGATGAACTACCACTGCCAGTATAAAGGCATGAGCATCTACTATGCCGAGAACATGGGAACCATACAGCAGAACATGCAGGAGCTGCAGGCCGACTTCTTCTGCGCGGTGCCGCGCGTGATGGAGATGGTATACGACAAACTCTATGCCGCCGGCAAGGACTTCAAGGGTATGCGCAAGCGCATCTACGACTGGGCCTTCAAACACGGCCAGCGCTACGACTATACCCTCATCAAGAGAGTCAGCATCTTCTACCAGCTGGCCCAGTGGTTCCTGGACAAGGCTGTCTACAGCAAATGGCGTGAGAAATTCGGCGGCAAGCGGCTGGTGGTTGTCACCGGCGGCAGCTCGATACAGCCCAAGATGGTGCGCCTCTTTGCCGCGGCCGGCATCAACATCTATGAGGGCTACGGACTGAGCGAGACCTCGCCCGTCATAGCCGTGAACGACCCCGCCCACCACATGGTGAAGATAGGCACCGTGGGACCCGTGCTGAGCGGCGTGGAACTGAAATTCGACGAAGACGGTGAGATCCTCACTCGCGGACCGCACATCATGTTGGGCTATTTCAAAGACCCCGAATACACAGCCCAGGTAATAGACAGCGAAGGCTGGTTCCACACCGGCGACATTGGAGAACTGGTGGGTGGCCGCTACCTGAAAATCACCGACCGCAAGAAGGATATCTTCAAGCTGTCGGCCGGCAAATACGTGGCTCCGCAGCTGATCGAAAACCTCCTGCGCGGCTCGGAATATATCGAGCAGGTGATGGTCATCGGAGAGAACGAGAAGCAGACCGCAGCCATCATCAGCCCAAACTTCAACACCCTGCACTACTGGGCATTGAAGCATCACCTGCACTATCGCGACAACAGCGAGTTGATAGCGCTGCCCGAAGTGCACGACAAGATGCGCAAGGTGCTCGACGAGTACAACAAGTCGCTGGCACCGCACGAGCAGATCAAGCAGTTCCGCCTGGTAGTCGACGAGTGGACTTCAAACAACGGCTTCCTCTCGCCCACCCTCAAGCTGCGCCGCGGGCCGCTGATGGAGAAGTACAAAGGCATCATTGCCGACATCTATGGCAAAGAAAAATCCTCATCATCGGGACTGTTCTCGGCCTTCAAGAGCGTAGAACTCCCCACTATGCCGTGGGTGAAAAAGAGTTGAGAACCGTCTCTAACGACGAAAAAAACAGAATCATGAAGCGACACATCTACCTACTACCGTTGCTGTTGGCGATAGCGGCATGCTCCACACCCAAGGACTATGCATACCTGAAGGACGCTCCCCGCAACGAAGAAATGCCCATCCAGAACCGCACAGAGACCGTCATCAAGAAGGGCGATAACATATATATATACGTCTACAGCCAGTTTCCCGAGACGACAATACCCTTCAACCAGGAGACCAACACCCTTGCAAAACGCAAGAAACCGCATGGCTACGACGTGGACGACCGGGGCGACATCATATTCCCCGTCATCGGACGCGTTCATGCCGAGGGGTTGACGCCGGAAGATTTTGCCCGCGAACTGGAAGGGAAACTGGTGGCGGGCCGATACGTCAGCGATCCGCTTGTAAGCCTAAAGATAACCAATTACAGTGTCACGGTGATTGGCGAAGTGAAGCAGCCCAGCGAACTGATGTGCGACGACAACAGGCTATCCATCCTCGAAGCGATAGCGAAATGCGGCGACATCACCATGGACGGCATCCACACCAATGTGAAGATAATCCGTACCATTGGCGAAGACATAGTGGTAGACTCTGTCGACCTCACGAGCAAAACCCTGCTCACCTCGCCCTACTACTACCTGCAGCAAGGCGACATCGTGTATGTGGAGCCCACACCCAAGAAAAAACGCAAAGCCTATAGCGACGACGACTGGCCTCACTACATAAAAATCGGTACCGCAGCCATGCGTCTGGCATATCTGTCGGTGTACCGCTTCCTATACAACAATACTACCGCAGGCTACACACACTAAGCACATAGACAAATAAGAGGGGGCCTTGCAATGGCAAGGCCCCCTCTTATTGTTGTCCCACCAGGACTCGAACCTGGGCAAGCAGAACCAAAATCTGATGTGCTACCATTACACCATGGGACAAAAACGGGTGCAAAAGTACTAACTTTTTTCCACTCGGACAAATTTATTTTCTTCGGTACTCAGTATCAGAACCATCACAGCGAGAAGACCTCCTATGAAAAGCAACCCCATCTGGCGTTCGAGCATAGATTCGAACAACAGGTTGAACGCTATAATAAATGTAAGGATTGCCACAATCCATAGGTAACGGCTACGCCGTATGACGGCAAGCAACACCGGCATGCCAAGCATGGCCAACAGCGTGACCAGTCCCGGTATACCTGTGGAAAGCAGCGATTCCAGATACTGGTTATGCGCATTGAACTCCGCATGGACTCCGGCGGTGAAATCATCGTCGGAATAAGTGTCCGTCAACTGCGAACGATAGTCGCCAGCACCATAGCCGCTCAGAGGCTTTGCAAGAAATGTCTTGGTAGTAGAACGAGTGATAGAGACCCGAGCATCCTCCTTCTTGCCCGTTAAGAGATTCACTGCCGTCTTTTCCAACCGTTTCTCATGTCCCGGAAGAACACTCTCTGTACCATAGCAGAAACCGGCAAAGAGTATTCCAAGCAAGATAGCCAACCGCCAACGACGCTGTGTCAATGCCAGATGCACCATACAAACAGCTATAAGCGAATACATGACTATTATACCGGCACGGGAGTTGACAATGATGATATAAAGCAGCATCAGCGGCACGAAAGAAAGCAACAGACCACGAAGGCCCTTAGTCATATTGCCCCACTGCGACACAAGGACAAAGTATACAAACACCAATGCCACCGCAATATATAGAGAAATATAAGCGTGATGTATCGGATCGAAACCCGCCTTAAACACACTTGACAATGCCACACCGTTGACATGTTGGACAACCGCTCGTACAAAACAATACAGGAATTTGCCGATGACACCCGCCAACAAAGAGTAGCCAAACAGCGGCAGATGACGTCCCTTTATATATGAAGTATCCGACAGAAGCACAGAAAGCGGGAATATGGCCATAGAGCCTTTGAGCCACACAAGTTCCATGGCAGTTGCTTTATCGTCGCTCCATAGAACGCTTGCCATAAGATAGAACCAATAGGCCAGCACGGCATAAAGAGGCCAACGCAAACGGTTATCGGACCTGAGATTGCCGACACGCCTCTCGGCCACCATCTTCACGATAGAGACAACCGCAAGTAGCCCTGCCGCCCACAGCCCGGCACGCCAACCTATCGGCATGGCTGCAGCCATCAGCATCATTACACTGAATTGCAATATATTATACCATTTCTCCCCTTTCATATCTTGATGCAAAATTACGAAAAAGATACGAACTACATGTCTTTAAATGCAAACTTTGGCCACATAAGGCAATAAAAAGGAGTGCTTCTCGTTATGTAAGGTATGAAAAACAAAGTGCTCATTGTATACACGGGCGGCACCATCGGCATGGTGCAGGACGAGAACGGCTCTCTTCACCCGTTTGCCCTCGACCGCATCTATGATGCAGTGCCACAGCTTAAGAACTGCCAATACGACATAGACTCTGTGACGCTGGACAACATTATCGACTCATCCAATATGACCCCGTCATTATGGGTTGATATCGCCAACATCATCGAGCGAGAATACGCCCATTACGACGGCTTTGTTGTGCTCCACGGCACCGATACCATGGCCTATACCGCCTCAGCCCTGAGCTTCATGTTCAAGAACCTCGGCAAACCGATAGTGCTGACAGGAAGCCAGCTACCACTCGGTATGCTTCGTTCCGACGGGCGGGAAAACATTATCTGCGCACTTGAGATAGCCTCCACCCGATTGGCCAAGATACCCGAAGTATGCATCTTCTTCGAAAGCCACCTCTACCGCGGCAACCGCAGTACCAAGATAAACGCCGAAAACTTCGACGCTTTTGAGACCTACAACTACCCGTCGTTGGCCAAGGTGGGCATCAATATAGCCTTCAAGGAGCACATGTTCCTGCCCATGCCCACCGAACAACTGGTGGTCCGCAAAGAATTTGACACCAGAGTAGCGGTGCTGAAACTATTCCCCGGAATAGGACCCGACGTAGTGAACGCCGTGCTGCACACTTCCGGCCTGCAAGGTGTGGTGATTGAGACCTACGGTTCAGGCAATGCCCCCACCGACAAATGGTTTATCTCGGCTTTGGAAGATGCCATCAACCGCGGAATCATTGTGATGAACGTAACCCAATGCAAAGCGGGTGCAGTAAAGATGAGGCAGTATGCAGCCAGCTGCGACATGGACCGCATCGGCGTTGTTGGCGGCGGCGACATAACCATCGAGGCAGCCATCACCAAGATGATGTTCCTTCTGGGCAACTTCCCGGACGACAAGGAACACGTCAAGGAACGCCTAAGCCAGTCTCTCAGAGGCGAGATGACGGAATAAAGACGATGAAACGCGTTGCACTCACACTACTTGTCTTTCTGCTTGGGCTTTTAGGCACAATCGCCTGCGATGCCCAGACCGGCAATCTCGGTGCATTCGACAGACGATTGCTACACTACGGCATCCAGGTCGGATACACCCAGTCCAAGTTCGATTTGCAGTACAGCGAAGATGAGCAATTGCGCCAGACTCTCCAAGGTGTTACTTCTTATTACGCACCGGGTTTCCACATAGCCGTCATAGGAGACCTGCGTCTCGGGCAATGGTTCAACCTGAGAATGCTGCCGGGCGTAACCTTGGTAACACGCGATATCAGTTATTCCTGGGAGCAGAACTACCTTGCCACCCACCGTCTTGCCGAGCGCAGCCGCAACGTAGAGTCTGTATACGGCGACATACCCATTGAACTCAAGTTCCGCTCCGTGCGCGACGGGGACTTCCGTCCCTACATTACTGCAGGAATGAGCTATGGATTCGACTTTGCATCGCTGCGCAAGAACCGCAACCAAACCAACCAAAGCATTGTGCGTCTACAGGCCAGTGACCTACGCTACACTATGGGCATGGGCTTCGACGTATTCCTACGCTATGTGAAATTTGCAATAGAGTTGAAGATGAACTTCGGCCTCTTGGACCTCAAGGTCGATGACCCCGATATTTATATCAGCTCTTTCGAATACCTGCACTCACGCACATTCATGCTAAGCTTTACTTTTGAAGGGTAGCGCTCAAGGCCTCGACGCAACGCATACCGTCAATAGCGGAGCTGACAATTCCGCCTGCATAGCCCGCACCCTCGCCACAAGGATATAGGCCTTCCAGCTGAGGATGTTGCAGCGTCACCTTATCCCGAGGAATGCGTACCGGCGACGACGTGCGGCTCTCCACAGCCAACAGGGACGCATCCTCCGTTATGAAGCCGTGCATTTTGCGGTCAAAATCCTTGAACCCTTGCATCAATCCTTCCACTACGAATTGTGGCAGCAACTCATGGAGCGGAGCCTCCACGGTCTGACCCATATAACCGGTTTTGTTTAGCCGAGAAGAGGAACGCCTGCTGAGGAAGTCGACAAGGCGTTGACAGGGGGCATTTATTGCATTCCGGCCCGCCTCGAAGGCCTTCTGCTCTACTTCCTGTTGGAATCGCATCAAGGCGAAAACGTCGTCGCCCTTGACATCGGCGAGGCCCACAGTCACAGCAATACCACTATTGGCAAAAGGCGAATTGCGACGAGAATTGCTCATACCATTCACCACCTGCTGTCCCTCGGCCGTAGCGGCAGGCACTATCACACCACCAGGGCACATACAGAACGAGAACACACCATGCGAGCCGACCTGTGTAGTCAGGCTATACGCTGCTGGAGGAAGATATTTCGAGTATCCACGGCCATGATATTGTATCTCGTTTATCAGTTCCTGCGGATGCTCAACCCTCACCCCTATCGCAAACGGCTTGGGTTCGAGCAGCCATCGGTGGTCTGCGAAAATGCGGTATACATCCCGGGCCGAATGGCCGGTGGCAAGCACCACGGCATCGCCGTAAATAATGTCGGAGGAGACAGACTCGGAATCCAGCCGTTCCACCACCACGCCTCGCACCTTGCCATCATCCACCACCAAATCGGTCACTCTGGCGCCAAAATGGTACTCACCACCATGTTCCAAAACAGTGCGGCGCATGTTGGCGATAATGCCACTTAGGCGATCTGTGCCTATATGGGCATGAGTATCGAGGAGAATATCGGGGTCGGCGCCGTGTTCAACAAACGTACGCAATACCGCACCCACATCACCACGCTTGGTCGAGCGTGTATATAGTTTGCCGTCGCTATACGTGCCGGCACCGCCCTCTCCGAAGCACCAGTTGCTATCCGGATTCACAACCTTCTCTCGCGTCAGCTTGGCAATATCGTACTTGCGTTCCTCCACCGGTTTGCCACGTTCCACTATAACCGGTCTAACCCCCAGTTGCAGCGCCCTGATTGCGGCAAACAAGCCTGCCGGCCCGGCTCCGACAATAACCACGCGATGCTTCATAGACGACGGGGGAACCGGAAAAACGGAACGCGGCACTACACCCTCCTCCAAACTCTCGCCCAACATCGCCACCGACACATCGGTGTGGTAAACCACATTGCGCCGACGGCAGTCCAAGGTGCGGTGCAGAACACGCACACCGGCCACATCGCCAGCAGGCACACCCAAATGCCCAGCCACCGCCGCACGGAGCAACTCCGGTACGTGATATTGTTCAGGACTCAAATCTATCTGCAACTGCTTCATATTTTTAATAACGCACAAACTACATTTTTATTGCACAAGTCCGTAGCAGATATGCAGCCGAGCCGCCATTGGGGCGTATAAAAAACGACGGATGTCGGTGTTGGTACGGCTTTGGTACGGTGTTGATACGGCTTTGGTATGCCGATGGTAGGTCGGCACGCTGGTTTCCAAATGGTTGCGGACGTAACTAAATTTATAGTTACGACCTTTTTAATACCACAGCCAAGTATCTGGAAACCAGAAATTTGAAGCCGTTAACTACGTTAAAAAAGTGTTAAATAAAACGATTTTCCGATTTTGGCCTTATTTTATTATATAATAGTGTTCGACCATACTGCGGTGCACTGCGTGGGAAGGCAACCGGAAAAGAACAAAGGGGGTGGCAGAGATATCTCTGCCACCCCCTTAAGGAATTATAATTACCAGTCGGCCGCTTAGCGCAGGGTTATAACCGCACGGCGGTTCTGGTAACGGTGTTCGTCGGTATCATTCTCGACAACAGGCTGGCTTTCGCCCTTGGAGGCAGTGCTGATGCTGGCAGCAGGTGCACCCTGCTTGACCATCAAGTCTTTGAGAGCCTCGGCACGTTTCTTGCCATAGGTCATGTTGCTTTCATCGGAACCAACATTATCGGTATGTCCGGTAATGAGCACCTTGACACGGCTGTCTGCCTTCATAGCACGGCAGAGGGCACGGATGGCGAGGTCGGTCTTGCTGTCGAACTTAGGCTCGGTGCTGCTGAAGTCGAAGTGGACCGTAGCATTAATCTGGTCGAGATACTTCTGCAGGCTGGCACGGTCGATAGGAGCAGTCTCCGGGTCGGGAGTACCTTCGCGAGTTGCGTTGTTGTCCTTGGCAGCCTCGCGACCACGAGCGCGCTCGGCAGCCTGCTGAGCCAGCTTGGCGGCACGGTAGGCACCGGCCACATCACCCATGCGGGCGGCCTCGGCAGCCTCCTGGGCATAGCGCTGGGCCTCGGCGGCGGCAGCCTTTGCCTCGGGAGTAGCCTCGGGGTTATTGGCGAAAGCCTGGGCTGACTCGGCAAACGACTTGGCACAGGCAGCATAACTATCGGCCAAGTTGCCACGATAAGCCTTGCCGGAAGCATCCTTAGCATCGGTGACAGCAGGCTTGCTACCCGACTCGTTGGCCATGGCGAGAGCCTCGCGGGCGAGGGCGTCGGCATAGTTGGGATCGTTGATAGCAGCACTTCTGCCCTTGGCCATACGGTCGGCATCACGGGCTATCTCAGCGTTGAGCTTGGCGTTGCGGCTGGCAGCGGCAGCACAATCGAGGCCATCCTTATGGGCCGCCTCGGCATAGAGGTCGGCGTCATCGGCAGCCTGAGAAGCCTCGGGGGCATTGGACTTGGAGGCGTAGGTCTCGGCATCGGAGGCATAACTGTCGGCCAAGTCGCCATAGGCAGCAGTCATAAGATCGTAGGCACGGCAATACTGACCCTTGTTGTAGGCGGCTTTGGCATCGGCAGCCTTGGCTTTGGCATCGGCCACCATCGAGAGAGCAGCGTTGTCGCCAGTCTCATCAGCAAAGTGTTCGGCCTCTTCAATATCGCTGTCGATATTGTCCATAGCGGCTTTCAGTTCAGGATCATTCATACGACGTGCATTGCAACGAGCCTCTTCTGCAGCGTCGGTAGCATTATTGCCATAGGTATCATTGGCATTTCCAGACTGCGAGACGCCGTTGACAGGCTCGGATACGGGCTGGTTGGTATTCTCTTCTATCTCCTTCACGGGTTCGGAAACAGGCTGCTCGGCAGGAGCTTCGACAGGAGAGATATTTTCGACAGGCTGACCTGCATTCTCCTCGATCTCATTGACCGGCTCGGAAACAGGCTGCTCGGCAGGAGCCTCAACCGGAGTAACATTGTCGACGGGCTGTGCCACCTCGGCGGCATCGTCATAAGAGGTCAGCTCGGCATCACCACTCTTGTCCTTGCTCTTGCGCTCGGCCTTATGGCAGTCCCATCCAAGATTGATACCGATTTTAGCACCGGCATACAGCATGTGGGCATCGGATATCTCTTCAGATGCCCAAACACCGTTGTAGTCGAGTTGCGAAGCATCGGCATCAGAAATGGCGATAAGAGGATCGGCACTTGTGGTGGTCTTCATATTGGTAATACCATAACCACCGTAGAGGCCAAGGTATAGACCCCAATTATTGCTCAGTGCATAATTGAAACCGAGGTCGGCGATAACGCTGATACCATAGGCAGCAACGCTGTCGATAGTGCCCTGATGGTTGGCATCATACACGCGGAAGCCGTGGTCGGGCAGGTTGCGATAGGTGACATTGGTGGCGGGGAAATAGCCCTGCGTCTCCACGCTGCCGGCATAGGCATCATAGGAAGCATTCAACGGCAACTCGAACTGGCCACCAACTCCAAAGAGAAAACTCCACTTGTCACTCAGAGGAGCGCGCCAGAAGAGCTCGACCGGGACGGTGAGAAGTGCTATTGATTGGCGCTCCATCCAATTATCGGCGACAGTATGGAGATCATAAGTGAGACCATTATCCGGGTGGGTAAGGCCGGTCTCCACGCTTGTGTTGTTGTAGTTATAACGGCCATTTGCCTGATTATAACCCACACCAAAGCCGATACCGAAATGTTTGCCGAAGAAGTGGGTGTAGCGGAGTTCGCCCATATAGCCAAAGCCGGGGACCCAGCCATTGCTCTTGGGGTAGAGCACGGTATTCATGCCACCACCAAGATTGAGGCCTATATAGTTGCTATGCTGGTTCTGCTGGGCCATGACAGAGAGTGTCATAGCAAGCACAGCGAATAAGGTGATTATACGTTTCATGTATTATTCTCCTTTCTTTGTTAATCCTTATTTCTTAATGACACGCACAACAATGCCGTCGACACTGACGGTGTAGCTGCCATTGATGAAGTTATTGAAGTCGATGGTTGTCATGTCTCCGTCGAAGGTGGTCTGGAGCATGGTAACACCCATTATGTTCATCACCTTAAGGGTGTGGCGGCTGCTGGTTGCATTCTCCAGAAGCACGCTCACTTGGTCAACCGTCGGGTTGGGATAGACGTTGACAGTGGTGGCGGGAGTTTCGGCTTCTTCAACAATAGTGGTCATGTCGTCCTGTACACAAGTAGCCGACGTGGTTCCGTTAAGAAATACGACCTCGGCATAGTACTGACCTGTGAGACCGCCTTCCTCTCTGTAATAGGGGCCGTCACCGACATGAGTCCAACTGGTCTCACCGACTCCCATGTGATACCACTTCACACCACTCTGGTCGATGGGGTGGGCAGCATCGGTGTCAACAATCGAAATGACATCTGCAAAGATAGGCTTGATTACTTCCTTGGTGAGGTTGACATGGAAGAGGACCGGATTGAGTGCGCTCTCATACTGCGGATAGGCACTGCTGCGGAGGGTGAGGTAGACAATATAGTTACCAACGGCAGCGTCCACCGGCACATCGATGCTTATCTGGCCGGCTGTAGTGATATTTGTCCAATCAACATCCACAAAGCCCTGTGCAGCGGCTTCTTCGCTGAAGACAAGCTTATACTGGTCTGCAGCACCTTCAGAAAGGGTGTAGTCAATAGCAGCATCGCTGTCACCGCCGCAATAGCCATCGGCGTCTACCACAATGCCATTCTCTGCCACAGCAGGTTTTTGCAGGATAACACCATTGGTAGAGACAACAGAATCTGTGGTAGTGAAGGTGTAGTTGCTCATATCATCACCAATGACGGTGAAGTAGGCAGTGATAGTCAGTCCTTCGCCGACTTCAGTGCTGCTGAAGTTAGCTATAGTATAGAGACGTACATCATCATTGCCATAGACAGTGGCAAGCGAACCAGTATCGCTAACCACAGCGCTGGGCAGGCCGTCATAGAGCTTAACCTCCTCGACCACCACACTGCCCTCAACAACGTGGAGCGGAGCCGGGGTTATGGTAAGGGTGGTGCTAGTCGGCTCATTGAAATAATGTGTGCCGTCGTTGACAGGCTTGACCGTATAGGTACCCACCTTGACAGCTTCGGTCAACTCGGTGCTAGGATCAGATACATTGTAGTAGCGGAGTTCGGGGTTGAAGACAGTGCCACTCTCATCGGTGAAACTAACACTGACTGCGTTGGTAGCCTGACCATTGTAGACCACGCTGCTGTTAGCACCATTCCATACGAGGTCATACTTGATGGTATCATAAAGTGCATTAACCACACGGCTGGCAGCAGGCATGGTGGTGAGCTGAGCGGCAGAGGGCTGCCAGCCTGTGCAAACAAAACCAGGACGTACCACATTGCTTACAGCAGGATAAACAACCGGAGTGCCATAGGCCAGACGCTCTGTAGTAGGTCTGCCATCGGCAAAGGTTCCACCATCGAGGTTCCAAGTCAGCTCAAAGGTGTCTCGCACATAGTTGAAGCGCAGTACTGTGTCGACATCAACATTTTCGAGATGGTAATAGGCTGGTGTACCATCCTGGAAACCAATGAAAATACTAGCGTTTACGGTAGTGTCGTTATTGCCCATGGAGAGAACTCCAACAAAGAGAGAATCGACACGGGTAACGGTACCGTCAAGTTCTGTGATATAATCTTCCTTGCTCACACGAATATCGGTGCTCGGATTATAGACAGCCCATTTGGCATAGAGTGTGGTGTCCTTTGTAAGAACCATACGGTCGAATACCCACGGAGTGGAGAAATCCTCATTGCATGCCCAATAAAGGAACGTATACAGAGAACCGGTCTCCACGTTGTCCTGAGCTGCCAATAGCGGGAAATCACTTGGATGAATCTGGTTATTGGCCGTGTTGGCGACAAAAGTAGCGGTATCCCCCTCGGCGTTATAGTCAACCAACGTCACGGTATAACCATCAACGACCTTCACAGGGAACGCTTCAGCATCGCTTTCATCATTCTGCACAAAAGAATGGCGGGGAGCGAGGTAATTTCTGTAGGCTTGGCCAAACTTACCTGCAAGGATTGCGACATAGGCACCAGTGGAAGGATAGATTGTCTTCACACGACCATTCTCTACGATAGTAGCGTGAGTACCAGGAGCCAACTGGCCAAGCGAATCGGTGGCATTCAGCATGCGTAAATCGATAAGGCCACTGTGGGTATCATCACCCTTGAGATGGTTCAAAACACCGTTGGTGACAACAAGAGGCATATTGCTTGCATGGACGATGGTACCAAGCACCGTGTCGCCATTGAGGTTAAGGGTGATATTGTTGGCGATGGTGTCGGTAATACCGGCAGCAGTCTTACGGCCAACATAGATTGTCTCTCCGCTGGTAGCAACGGCAGCAGCCATAGAAATAGTACGATAGTAGGCACGGTTCAGACCGGAACTGCGGAAGGCATCTCCGTTAACAGCAACACCACAGTTGCCCATATCATTCAGAATGGCAGATTCGGGGAGCATCACGGTGCCAGTCGAGGTGGCATCGAAATCGTAGGCTATATTGGCAGCGGTGTACACATTGTTGCCAGAAACATTAACTCCACCATTTCCACTGATGGTTGCAATAGTACCGGCCACGTCTGCCTCGGTATTACTCAGCATAAGTATACCGGTGGTCACCTTGAAGAATGTGCCGCCTGCAACACTGGAAGTAATGACACCATTGTTTCCGTTCCATGCTGCCAATGAGGTAGAAGACTGCACGGCCACGTCAGTGTTCGAGGTAAGAGTTTTGCCATTCTGAGATATGCTCAGGTTACGGTCAATGACAAGTGTTTCGTCAATATCGATATCGGCATCGATGGTTATGGTCGTGCCTGTAGGCGCATTCGCCAAGGCGCTGGCCATTGTTTGATAGCGGGCTCCTGCGAGATCATGAGCCACGGTTGTAGGCACCGTCATAAGCATATTGGCCGGAACATTGAGAGTCACAAACAAGGTATCGCCAGCAGCAATGCCATCAAAAATGCTATTGGCGTGGAAGACACCCATAGCTCGTTCGACCGAAGTATGGGCACCATAGACATAGACATTGCCGTTGGCATCGACAGCAGCCACGAGGGAAATGCCATAGAGAGTGCTGTCAACATTCTGTTGGAAATGACCCGACTCATTAGGAATTAGACTGTAGGATGTGAGAGTATTGATGGCGATAGGGTCGCCAGCATAACCGCTGCCGAGGTGTTCGTCATCAACATAGTAGTCGACAAGCAGGTCACCAGCATAGATTGTGACACTGGTAACTGGAGCGTTGTCAAGCGTCGCCACGGTGACGTCAATCGTCTTGGTCTGGGCACGAAGGCCCTTTCCTGGCAAGGCTGCCACCGCGAGCAAGCCAAGCAGAAGAATGAGCGTTTTTTTCATGATTGAAGATTAAACTTATTGTTTATTATTGTTATTATATTCAATAATTTCAAAGGTTCCTCTGAAACCCAACATACGGCAGCGAGGCCGCAAAGCCTCCTGCCGTATGTTTTTCACATATAAACCCGTAGACCGCCTTACTTGGTGGAAATCACCAGGTAGTCGGTATATTTCCAGAACTGGGCGGGGTTGAGGATGCGGATATAGGCAGTCACGCCACTCTCTTCCTCATCGGCCACCATCTCGTAACTATTCTCGGGATGTTGCGAGATAATCTGGGCTTTCTTGCGGTTGACGGTGATGGTGGTCACCTGAGTGCGATCAATTTCAGTGAAGAGCTCGGTATTCATATCGGCCACCGTACCTTGCTTACGGCCAATGCCGATGAAGCCACCGGTCTTGTTGACTATGCCAGCCTCTTTCAGCTCGCTGTAGCTACCCACCACAAAATAGGCACGGTTGGCATCAGCAATCTGCTGAGCGATATACTCGTCTTTCTGCTGGTTTGAAGCAGTCAGCTCGCTGACGTTCTTATTCAGGCCCTTGATAACAACCTTGTTGTTCTCGAGTTCGGTAAGCAACTCGGCTATTTGGCTCTCCTGTGCGGCGCTGCGCTCCTCAAGACGAGCGATATAGGCTTGCAGGTCGGCGTTTTTCTTGTTCAAACTGCTGACGCGCGAGTTCAGTTGGGCAATCTTGGCCTTGTTGTCAGCCATGATGGTCTCAATAGAACTCATCTGGTCGGCAATCTCTTTCTTGTGGTTATAGCTGCCTTCAACATTGTTGCGGCGCATTTCCTGAACATTGCTGTACTTCGAATTGACCATAGCCAGATTGTCCTCAATCTCGTTGAGCATGGCGAAGAGGCCGTCGATTTCGTCGTCTTTTGAGTTCACAACACCCTGCAGCGAGTCAATAGTAGCCTGACGGGCATCGAGTTCTTTCTGATTACAGGCCGAGAAGCTGGTGGCAAGCACTGCGAGGCCCAAAACCATTACAAGTTTTTTCATTTTTCTATTGTTTTATAATTTAATATTCAAAAACTTTTCCACCTAATCGTGGTTGAACCATTAACGACACCACAAACACATTATTGTGCCATTTACATCTTTTAAATGTTAAAAAATCATAAGTCACACCTCCGCATGCCCATTATAAACGCCAAACACGGTCTCGTCAAGACTAAACCGCGATGCCTTTCACCAGCAAAAGAAGGCAAAAACGAGGGTGTCCCATAAGCACAGGAGCACCCCTTGCGGGGACTTATGGGACACACTCGTCTATTTCGCTTTCTCGAACTTCTTGACCGCGAGGCCCAGGGGGGTGTCGACGTGGACAACATAGACCCCTGCGGGCCAGGTGGCCACGGGTATGGTATGCTGCAGGCCTTCGCCACGCGTCTCGTAGACCACGCCTCCGTTGACGTCGTAGACGCGCAAACGCCCGACGCCCGTCGAAGAACTCACCGTCACCTCGGTGACGGCGGGGTTGGGCGACAAGACCACAAAGTCGGATGCCGATAGCACCGGAGCCACGTCGGCGGAGCCTCCACCCGACCCTTCAAGCACCAACGGCGACGGATATACCGGCAACTCGCAGAACAACGGGAAGATGGGATGGTACCACTGTGCAATATCATAAAACCTCGCGGTGTCATGTTGAGGCAAATATTGTGTTTCAAGAAAAATCGTATCGCTATTATATTTGACACTGTCCCACACACTACCAGATCTTACATTGTTTGTTATATAAGCATCCTTAATCCCCCATGTCAAAAATTTGCCGTAATTCGGTGAATAGAGGCTGTCATTTCTTGCAAAAGTGCGCTGCGTCCTTCCCACCCAAAATTCATCATCGACCGATACCGCACTGTCGAAAAAGACCGCCCGGATGGGGAGGTATCGCTCATTATACTCA